>Ga0209643_1000443_pt1 | contig 77265 bp, 73 predicted proteins | sample AutmiccBRH37_all_FD_187383 | JGI IMG/M metagenome (GOLD analysis project Ga0209643, IMG submission 187383) | Deep subsurface microbial communities from Mt. Terri, Switzerland - Autotrophic microbial communities BRH/37_all (SPAdes) (version 2) | ecosystem: Environmental > Aquatic > Deep... | reverse complement strand
CAAATAATAGTATCCAGTGGCGCCAAGCACTCACTTTCCAATACTTTTGCAGCAATTCTTAATCCGGAAGATGAGGTTATCGTTCCTGTACCCTACTGGGTTAGTTATACCGAGATTATCAAGCTTAATGACGGAGTACCTGTTCTTGTTCCGACAAAAAAGGAGAACAACTTCAAGATGACAAAGGAAGAGCTTCTGAAGTCACTGACATCAAAGACAAAAGCAATACTTATAAACTCTCCCAGCAATCCTACGGGAGCCGTATATACTGAAAAAGAGCTTAGGGATATAGCTGAGGTTGCAGTAGCAAACAACCTGTTTGTAGTATCAGATGAAATATATGAAAAACTTGTATATGACGGAAACAAGCACATAAGTATCGCATCCTTCGGGAAAGAAATAAAAGAACTTACAATTGTAATAAACGGCATGTCAAAAGCATATGCCATGACAGGCTGGAGACTTGGATATGCTGCCGGTAATGAAAAGCTGATCAAAGGGATGTCCAGTGTCCAAAGCCATGCCGTATCACATCCCAGTTCCATAACACAATATGCTTCAACCGCGGCTTTGAACGGGTCACAGGATGATATGGCGAAAATGGTTGTAGAGTTTGAAAAAAGAAGTGTACATATGTATAAGAGAATAAATGCAATTGACGGTTTAAGCTGTATTAAGCCTGAAGGAGCCTTTTATGTTTATGCTGATATTAGCAATTATCTGGGCAGGGAATTATGTGGTACAAAACTCAATTCCTCACTGGATTTTTCTCAGATCATGCTGGAGAAGGGTCATGTCGCAGTAGTTCCAGGTGCTGCTTTCGGAACTGACAATTATATCAGACTTTCTTATGCCACTTCTATGGAAGTCATAGAGAATGGTCTGAATGCCTTTGAAGACTTTATCAAAGAAAATCTAAAATAGGAAGGTAAGCACAGTGAACAGAACGGAATATCAGAACCCTTTAATAAGCAGATACGCAAGCAAAGAGATGTCCTTTATTTTTTCCGAGGACTATAAGTTTTCTACCTGGAGGAAGCTCTGGGTTGCTCTTGCGGAAAGTGAGATGGAGCTTGGACTTAATATCACGGAGGAGCAGGTAGCTGAACTGAAGGAGCACATATATGATATCAATTATGAGGATGCAGAAAGAAGGGAGAAGGAGACACGGCATGATGTAATGTCCCATGTCCATGCCTATGGACTCCAATGCCCCAAAGCAAAGCCTATAATACACCTGGGAGCCACCAGCGCATTTGTGGGGGATAATACCGATGTAATACAGATGTCGGAAGGCTTGAAGCTTATACGGATTAAGCTTGTGAATGTAATTAAGAATCTTGCAGATTTTGCTGACAGATATAAGAAGCTGCCTGCTCTGGGTTTTACACATTTTCAGCCTGCACAGCTGACCACTGTTGGCAAGAGAAGCTGCTTATGGCTGTTGGATTTTCTCATGGATATTGAAGAGCTTGAATTTCAGTCAGACAGGCTTAAGCTCAGGGGAGTAAAGGGTACAACGGGCACACAGGCGAGCTTTATGGCACTTTTTAATGGTGATCATAACAGGATTATAGAATTGGACAGGAGAGTCACTGAAAAAATGGGCTTTGAAAAAAGCTTTGCTGTCACAGGGCAAACATACTCCAGAAAGCTGGACAGCCAGGTTCTGAATGTACTTACCCAAATAGCAGAATCCACTCATAAATTCAGCAATGACATACGACTTCTTCAAAGCCTGAAGGAGATAGAAGAGCCCTTTGAGAAGAACCAGATAGGTTCCTCGGCTATGGCTTACAAGAGAAATCCAATGAGATGTGAAAGAATTGCAGCACTATCCAGGTTTGTGATAACAAATTCTCTTAATCCCGCCATTACAGCAGCGTCTCAATGGTTTGAAAGAACCCTTGATGATTCCGCCAACAAGAGACTTGCGGTCCCACAGGCTTTTCTCGCTGTGGACAGCATACTCAATATAATGATAAATGTATCCAATGGACTTGTAGTATACGAGAAGATGATAAAGCGCCATATTGACGATGAACTTCCTTTTATGGCTACTGAGAACATACTGATGGAAGCTGTAAAAAATGGCGGAGACCGGCAGGAGCTGCATGAGAAGATAAGGCAGTACTCTATTGAAGCAGGAAGAAGAGTCAAGGAAGAGGGCTTGGATAACAACCTGATCAGCCTTATTGAGAAGGATGGAAGCTTCAAGCTGAATAAGGATAAAATGCAGCAGCTTCTGGATGCAGGAAACTTCATAGGAAGAGCACCGGAACAGGTTGAGGAATTCCTTAAGGAGCACATTTATCCGCTTCTTGAGAAAAACAATGATAAACTGAATGTAAAAGTTGACCTTACGGTTTAAAACACAAGGAGGAATACATATGAGCAGTATAATGATCAAGCAGCTATATAGAAATACCGGAGAGCACCTGAACAAAAATATTCAGGTATCCGGTTGGGTGAGGACTGAAAGAACCTCCAAAAATTTTGGTTTTATAGAACTGAATGATGGAAGCTTTTTCAAGAACCTTCAGGTAGTATTTGAAGAGGGCTTGGAAAACTTCAATGACATAGCAAAGCTTTCGGTAGGCTCAGCAATAAAAGTGGAAGGCTTGCTGCTGGAATCTCCCGGAGCAAAGCAGCCCTTTGAGCTGAAAGCATCCAGGATTGAAATAGAAGGACTTTCTGCTCCTGAATACCCTCTGCAAAAAAAGAGTCATTCCTTCGAATTCTTAAGGTCAATAGCACACCTTAGGCCAAGGACAAATACTTTTTCAGCAGTATTCAGAATAAGGTCACTGGTAGCATATGCAATACACAGGTTCTTTCAGGATCAGGGCTTTGTATATGTACATGCTCCAATTATCACAGGTAGTGATGCAGAAGGTGCAGGTGAGATGTTCAGGGTTACGACCTTGGATATGGATAACCCTCCAAGAACTAAGGAAGGAAAGCTTGACAGCTCAAAGGATTTCTTCGGCAAGGCAACAAATCTTACAGTAAGCGGACAGCTTAATGTAGAGTCCTTCTGCATGGCCTTCAGAAATGTTTACACCTTTGGACCCACCTTTAGGGCAGAAAACTCCAATACCGCAAGACATGCAGCGGAGTTCTGGATGATAGAGCCGGAAATAGCCTTTGCAGAGCTTTCGGACAATATGGAGCTTGCAGAGAGTATGGTAAAATATATAATCAATTATGTATTGGAGAATGCTCCGGAAGAGATGGAGTTCTTTAACAAATTCATTGATAATACACTTCTGGAAAGGTTAGACAGTATAGTAAACTCCGAATTTGGAATTGTTACCTATACCGAAGCTGTAGATATACTGATGAAATCAGGAGTTAAGTTTGAATATCCCGTAAAATGGGGAACAGACCTGCAGACAGAGCATGAAAGGTATATTACAGAACAGGTGTTCAAGAAACCGGTATTCGTCACAGACTACCCCAAGGAAATAAAGGCTTTCTATATGAGAATTAATGATGATAATAAAACAGTAGCAGCAATGGATTTGCTTGTACCGGGAGTAGGGGAAATCATAGGCGGCAGCCAGAGAGAAGAAAGACTTGATGTACTGGAAAAGAAAATGGATGAGATGAGACTTGATAAGGAAGGCTACTGGTGGTATCTTGACACAAGAAAGTATGGTGGTGTTAAGCATGCAGGTTATGGACTTGGTTTTGAGAGAATGATAATGTATATAACCGGCATGAGCAATATCCGAGACGTGGTGCCTTTCCCAAGGACAGTAAAATCAGCTGAGTTTTAAAAATTCGAAAGACTGTTGAAGATTTCAACAGTCTTTTTTGTGCAATTATATTCTTTATAATGCAATTCATGTAATTGCTCAATATCAAACATAACAAAATTTTAATGACGAATAATATTACTATCTGAAGTAAATTGAGCGCACTTGGAAGTTATATCCGGGATATGGTGCGAATTCAATAACTACTTAGGAAACGTTTGTGCGAAGTTTGAATGGACTATATAAAAGTTTTTCGCGAAACGTATATCTGAGGAGGAATTTTATGCGTGTTAAATTAATCATCGTTGTTATTTTGATATTTTCACTATTGCTTCCTGGTGTATACGCAGAACCTGATACTGAGCTTATAAAGGAGATTATGGAATGTCCCGAGGAAGAAGTAATTTCCATATCGAGCAGCTACGAGTATATAGAATCCTTAAAATCAATGGGCTATTATAAGCATGATTATAAGGATGATCATATTAATGCCAGGAATGCAGTGCTGCGGTTCCAAAGTGACTGCAACCTTCCTGCGGACGGTATCCAAGGGCCGGTATTCAAGAGCGCCATGATAAAGAGGCTGATGATGGGCACTAAATTCAGATCCCCTGACATTATAGCAAGAGCACCATCCAAGGGCCACTGGATTACAATCAACCGTACAAAAAGAATTCTTACATTGTATAGAGGAAAAACCGTCATAAGAAAATACCCCATAGCAATTGGAAAAGACTCGGCTAAGACACCCCAGGGAAAATTCTATGTATACTTAAAAAGAAAGAATCCCATGTGGACGGGAGGGCGCAGCGCAAAGCCTGTTGCAGGAGGTTCTCCCAAGAATCCTCTTGGTACCAGGTGGATTGGCCTTTCTCCTGGAAAAGGGAACCTATATGGCATCCATGGCAATAACAGTCCGTATTCCATCGGAGGCCGTGTTTCGAAAGGATGCATCAGAATGATAAATTCTGACGTATTGAGTTTGTATAATATTGTCTCAATCGGAGCACCGGTATGGATAGGTGATGACAGCACCCTGAGAAAATGGGGAGTGACACAGAAGAGCTTTTATTAATGATTGAAACAAAAAATTAAAAAAGCCGCAAACAATTGCGACTGTAAGGTTCTATTTTGGCAGGGGTACAGGGACTCGAACCCGGAACCAACGGTTTTGGAGACCGCTACTCTACCAATTGAGCTATACCCCTGCGATACTTATTTATTATATATAAAAAACCAGGCTAAGTCAATAGCTTATATAACCTCTATTAGCATTTTAGTGGAAATATTACGGTTATAATTTTTATTTGGTATATGCATAATATATATGCACATACCTTTTTTTGTTAAGAATTATTTATAGCAGAGGTGTAATATGAATGTTTCCAAGGACTTAGTAGAAAATATAGCATTGCTGAAAAAAAAATTTAAGAGTGATCAGTCACTGCTGTTCAGAGAATTCTCCATAGGCGGAACTAACAACGTTGAATGTCTTGCTGTTTTTATTGATGGCATGGTGGATGTTGCCAGGATAAATACTGAAATTATAAGTCCACTATTGGAACTGAAGAAGGAAGATACAGAAGACATATATCTTCCGGCTGTATTGAAGGACAAAATAGCTTCTGCACAGGTTGAAAAAACTGCCGATTTTACAAAGCTTATCAATTATTTATTAAACGGATATACAACAATATTCATTGATGGGTATGAAGATGCCCTTGCTATAAATACGCAGAGCATCAACAGGAGGAGAATAAGCGAGCCGGTATCAGAAAAGGTGGTTAGAGGACCTAGAGATGGTTTCAACGAATCCTTACCCAACAACATTACCCTGATAAGAGCCAGAATAAAGAGTGAGAACCTGAAATTTCATTTTAGAGAGATAGGAAGGGAGACAAAGACGAAAGTATGCCTATGTTATATGGAGAATATAGCAGATGATGGAATTGTCAAGGAAGTTGAAAAAAGGCTTGATGCCATAGATATTGATGGAATATTGGACTCAGGATATATTCAGGAATTGATAAGCGATGAAGGTTATTCACCCTTCAGGACCATTGGCCACACAGAAAGGCCGGATGTGGTAGCAGGAAAGCTGCTTGAGGGCAGAATAGCAATTCTGTGTGATGAAAGTCCTTTTGCTCTGACACTGCCTTTTCTTTTTTTAGAGTATTTCAGCGCAAATGAAAATTATTATAATCATTTTTACTATGCTACATTCAACAGGATGTTGAGTTTGATAGGCTTCATCCTCTCAACCAGTGTACCTGCAATATACACTGCACTTATAACCTTTCACCAGGAAATGCTTCCGACCCCTCTGATACTAAGCATTTCAGCTGCCAGACAGGGTATGCCTCTACCCACTATTGCAGAGATTATACTAATACTTTTTGTATTTGAGGTGCTGAGAGAAGCGTCTATTAGGATACCGGAGGTTGTCGGTCAAACCATAAGCATCGTCGGTGCTCTTATAATAGGGGAGGCAGCTGTTGAGGCAAAGCTTATCAGCGCACCCATTGTAATAATTGGCGCCTTGTCAGGCATTACAAGCTATTTGGTTCCAAAAATGGAACAGGCCGGCATAATTGTCAGGCTGGTTATTTTGCTTGCTTCAGCCTTCTTAGGACTCTACGGGTATGCTTTCTGCGGCATAGTACTATTTATTTACCTCACATCTATGAGATCCTTCGGCGTTCCCTATATGCTTTTTGATAGTTCATTGTCTGCTGAAGACCAAAAGGATGTAATATTCAGGGCTCCCTGGTGGGCCATGAATAAACGTCCGAGACTACTCGCATCAAAGAATATAGTAAGAAAGAAAAGCTAAATTTTGAATGGATTGATAAATGTGAAAAAAAGTAGGCAAGTATCGCTCATTGCTTTGATGATTATTTGCACTTGCTTTCTGACAGGCTGCTGGAACTATAGGGAGATTGAACAGCTGGCCATAGTCTCAGGAGTTGCTATTGATAAGAATGGAGAGGACAAGGTACTTGTCACCATTGAAACAGTGAGTGTGCAACAGGATCAAAAACAGTCAACACTGAAGCCGGTGTATATACAGTCGGTTGGGATAACTTTTTTTGGGGCTATCAGATCAATGATTGCCGTTGAAGGCAAAAGATTGTACTGGAGCCATGCCAAGGTTGCAATAATAAGCGAAGAAATAGCAAAAGAAGGGATAAGTAGTGTTTTAGACTTTATAAGCAGAGATGCAGAGGTCAGGGAAGACATGTGGGTGCTCCTGTCAAGAGAGAAATCAGCAAGAGAAATATTCAATTCGAAGCCTGAGTTTGAAAGCATACTCTCCTTCCAGATCGACAACACAATGAGGGCTCAAGAATCAGTATCCCGTTATCCTGCTGTTGAATTATACGAGTTTCTTGACAATATAGGAAGTAAAGAAGCTTCTACTACAATTCCTACAATAAAGCTTATTGAAAACAGGGGGAAAACTGAAGTTTATATCACTGGTGCAGCAATTATTAAGAAAAACAAACTACTGGGATATTTGGGCGAAACCGATACAAGAAGCATGCTCTGGGTACAAAACAAGCTAAAGGGGGGAATATACCCGATAAAGGACGCAGCTGATACTCAGATAAATGTTGCTTTAGAAATATTCAAAAATAAGACAAGAATAAAACCCGAATTGAGGGACGGTGTACCAATCATTAAGATTAATATATTAACAGATGTAAATATAGGAGAAATCATGGGATATGAAGATTTTATCAGTGAAAAGGGCAGGAGCTTGCTGGAGAAGGATGCGGAGGCACAAATAAAGAAAGATATTGAAGATCTTATAGAAAAAGCACAAAAGGAGTATAAAACTGACTTCTTGGGCTTTGGAGAAAGTATCAAACGTTCCATGCCTAATGTTTGGAGAAGTATTGAAAAGGAATGGAATGAAATCTTCATGGATATTGAAACAAGTGTTGAAGTAGATATCAGTATAAAGGGAAGCGCAATAAAAAGCAAACCTATAAAGGTAGGAGACTAAGCTATGTGGGTCATGATGATAATATTATATATTATTGTATCTTATATTGATACAAAAGCGTTTACCAGACTTAAAGAAAAAAGCGTACTGCCGCTTTATATCATATTGATGGTGATATCGTGCACTATAGGCATCGCAAACGCGTATATCAGCAATTTGCCTAGTCCCGCAGGTCCCATAAGGAATTTTATTTTATCAATCATTGGCAGTTAAATGGAGGGTACATATGAATAAGGAATTAATATCAGACCAGCAAGGTATCAATCTGACAGTGCTTTTTATTTTTGGAAGCACCTTGGTAATGGGCACCGGAGGGCAGGCCAAGGGCGATACGTGGATTGCGGTTATGTTGGTTCTATTCCTTTCCGTTCCCGTCCTTATGGTTTATGCTCGTATACTTAGCCGATATCCGGGGAAGGATTTGTATGACATTTTAGAAGAAGTATTTGGTAAATACCTTGGAAGAGCCTTCAGTTTGGCATTCATTTGGTTTTCATTTCACCTGGGCGCATTAGTACTTAGGAATTTTGGGGAATTCATGAATACTGTCGGCTTGCCGGAAACTCCTAAAGCAGTACCCATTATAATGTTTGCTTTGATATGTGCTATAGGAGTAAAGAGTGGGATAGAGACTCTTGGCAAATGCAGCAGTCTTTTCATAGTCGGTGTATTTTCGCTTCTGTTTCTTCTTGCTTTTTTAACCATACCCAATATGAAGTCTGAAAACTTGCTTCCTATTATGTATGATGGTTTCAAACCTGTACTTCAGGGAACCTTTTCGGCCTTTTCCTTTCCTTTTGGGGAGTTGGTGGTGTTCATGATGGTTTTTGATTCTTTAAAGAAACCCAATTCAAGCTACAAAGTTTACCTGAAGTCATTAGTGATAGGAGGTCTGGTTGTATTTTTCATATCTATTAGAAACGTCATGGTGCTAGGTGCTGATACCCTTGGAAGTGTATATTTCCCGTCCTATACAGCTATAAGTAGAATTAATATCGGAAATTTTCTTCAAAGGCTTGAAATCGCGGTTTCTATAGTTTTTACTTTATCAGGATTTATCAAGATAAGCATCTGCTTGATGGCAGCAACGAAAGGAATAACAAAGCTGTTCGGATTTAAGGATTACAGGGTATTTGTAACCCCCGTAGGACTTCTAATGGTTAATCTTGCTTACTTGGTGTATGACAGTATTATGGAGATGTTTGAGTGGGCTTTCGAGATTTGGCCTTATTATGCATTCCCTTTTCAGGTGATACTGCCGTTAATAATACTTATTGCAGTTGAGTTAAAGGCCAGGCTTCAGAATAAGAATAAACAGGCAAAGGAAAGCAATACAGATTAAGAAAGAAAAGCCCTGATGACGTATCAGAGCTTTACTCCTTAAATAAACCACCGAACATTTTATTGCTGACCTTGGGGAAAAAAAGGAAGATAATAAGCAGCACAACCCACCAATTGTCATTCAACACCAGACCTCTTACAGTATTGCTGACTCCGCCCAATAGCTCCCCCACCGGCAGTGGGGGTAAGGAAAACGGCACAGGAGGAGCGGCAGACTTCTTTGGCACAAGGGCTGAAAGCAGACTACTTACCGGTGAAGCCACCGGAGGTGGTGCCGGCGGTCATGGAGCCGGAGGTAATGCATTATAGCTTGATGAATGCTTATGACTCATTTTAAAGCCTCCCTTCATGGTTATGAGGGATATGAACAAACCCTTAATTCCATAATATGAGGCTTTGTCTTTTTAGTTACAAAAAAATGATATATAAAAGGAGAGTAAGAAACTCTCCTTTACACTAAAACCTTGTTCTTGTAGTTGTAGTTGTTCCAGCCATTGATCTTTCAGCTGTTTCAATTAGTCTTCTTACCATCTGACCACCGATTCTTCCTGCATCTCTTGCTGTAATATCGCCATTATATCCTTCTTTTAAATTAACACCTACTTCAGTTGCTATTTCGTACTTGAATCTGTCAAGAGCTGCTGATGCCTGAGGTACTACTTTCTGGTTATTTCTTGCCATTTGTGCTCACCTCCCCAAAAGAATATGTATAATGAGTTAATGATTATTAACTCATTATTATTTTGGTTTAGCTTCATAGTTTTAATTCAAGTAATTTTTGCCTAATATGGTGCTTTTAAAGCTTCATTAATCTACCTCAAAATCCATCACAAAATAACTGAATAATTGCAAATAATAATAATGTCATGATAAGTGACAATATAAAAAGAAAGGAGATTACCGGATGAAAGATATAAATCCGTCAAAAAGAGCTCTTTGTGCAGTTTTGGTAATTTGCATGACATTTTTTACAGGCAGCCTGGCTTTTGCCGAGAACAATGCAATGGCATCTTCCAGACAACAAACAGTAGAGAAAATGAGCCCGAACAATCATAAACAATTCTTGGAGGAAGCTGTTATCAAGCTTATGGAGGAGGGCAAATTAACAAAGGAGAAAGCAGAAAAAATACTTGAATATAAGAAGAAAAAAGCAGATGAATTAAGTAAACTGCCTGAACAGAAAAAAATTCAGATGAAAAAACAGCGCAATAAAGGGAGTCTGCTAAAGGATCTGGAACAGGAAGGAATAATAACAGAAGCTGAAGCTCAAGCCATCAGAACAAAGCTTTACGAAATGAAGGAAGCAAGACTTGCTGACGGAATGCAAGGCCTGGTAGATAAAGGTGTCCTTACCACAAATGACATAGAAAAGATAAGAAGCTATATGGTTAAAGTGCGGGAGGAAAGAAAAGAGCAGCTCGAGAAGCTGAAAACAATGACCCCGGAAGAACGGGAAGAATATTTCAAGAATGCAAAAAAAGATAGAAAAGACATCATAACCAGAATGGTTGAGGACAATGTGATTACAAAAAATCAGGCAGAAGAGATTAAGAAGGCTATTCCGGAGCTTAATAAATCAAGACACAAAAACTAGCCGGAGATTCGCACCATACATCATGAAAAGTGAAAGCCCTTGCTAAATGCCAGGGCTTTCGCTTTTTCATTCTATGAAGTTGGTAGGTCAATTCTGAACTCTGCACCGGATCTGACGTTTTCTGCAGTTATTTTTCCATGATGCTTTTCAATAACAGTCTTGGTTATAGCAAGTCCAAGTCCGAAATTACCTTTTGAGCCCTTGAAGAACCTTTCGAAAATATTCGGCAACTCATTGGATTCGAAGCCCGGGCCGTCATCCGATATAATGATCCTTGCCATGCCTGCATCTATAAGCTCTGACTTTATAGTTACGGTGCTTTCAGCATAACGTATACAATTGCTGAGTACATTGGTAATTGCCCTTGAAAGCTTTTCCTCATCAGCATATATTCTGACTGTGGATGACAATGGGTAAACTTTAATATTAATACCATTGTTTGCAGCAATTCCATTCATTCTATCGACCCAGCAATGAATCAGTTCATTCAAATCCAGAGAGCTGAAGCTATAGTTTTCCTCGATTGCATCCAACCGGGACAAGTACAGAAGGTTTTCTACAAGATGGGTCAAACGCTTTGATTCATCTATTATAATATCAGCAGAAGCAGCGGTATCCGTAACACTGTATTTAATGCCTTCCGCATAACTCTGTATAGACATCAGAGGAGTTCTGAACTCATGGGAAGCGTTCTGCAGGAAGGTTTTTTGAGCTTTATCATAGGTCTCAAGCTTTTCAGACATTATGTTGATATTATTTACAAATTCGCTTAGTTCATCATATACCGGTGTATTTATTTTCGCTCCGAAATTCCTTTCTGCAATAGAACGTATGTGCTGATTGAGAGTGCTGAAAGGAGCGGAGATTTTCTTTGCCACAACAGAGGAAAATATTACAATGATAAAAGCGGACAGAAGGAGAATTACCAGAAGAATCATATTTATCCCCAATTGAAGCTGATTTACTTTTTCAATACTGGAATAAATAACGATCCAGCCCAAGCCGAAGTTATTCTTTTGTGATACAGGCTTCACTATTGCAATATATTCTGTACCGGAAAGGTGAAAGTTCAAGTAGCTTTCCTTACTTAAATCTTTTGATTTATTAATCTCTGTTGAAATTTTTTCCAGCAAATCTGCACCGGCAGTGGAGTGCCATTCAAGGGGAGAGTTAATTATGCCGGTGTTATTGTCTAATAGAATGTAATCAGCATTCAAGACGGATAGCGGCTCTCTTAAGGATCTATCAAGCAAAGCATAATATCTGAACACTTCATCAACTCTAACCTTCACCGTAGGAAGGGAAGGGGGGGTTTTTTTATCGAAAATAAATATCTCGGGGCCTCTCTTCAAGGCTGTATCTTCGGTACGTGAGGCTATTCTGCTCAATTGTTCAATAAGATCCTTTTCAATATAAAAGCGTATGCTAACATTGAATATCACTGCTACCAAAGCTATAAGTGTTATGATAACTATAAGGTTATATTTGAAAATTCTCCATTTGATTGTATCAGTCTTCATAATATCATTCCTTGTCAATTAATCTGAATCCGAAGCCCCATACAGTTTCAATTTTAAGTGCAGCACCTGCATCAGAAAGCTTCTTTCGTATTCTCTTTATCATATCATCGGTTGCACGGGTTTCAACTTCATTCTCAAAACCCCATACCTTGTCCAAGAGTTCACCACGGCCGATAGCCCTGTTCTTGTTGGCTGCAAGGTAATATAGCAGTGAAAATTCCATTCCGGTAAGTCCTACATCCTTTCCATTGAATTCCGCCTTCTTTATATTGTGATTAATAGTAATATCGGATACTTTTATAATCTCACTTATTCCAGTTTGTACCGTATCCATTTGTATTCTTCTGAAAACACTTTTGATTCGTGCAATTAGCTCCATAGGACTGAAGGGTTTTGTGAGATAATCATCACAGCCAAGGGTAAGCCCGGCTATTTTATCCGGCTCGGTATCTTTGGCGGATACTATTATGATCGGTACAGTACTTGTCTGGCGTATTTGGGAACATAGAGAGTATCCATCCATACCCGGCATCATTATATCTATAACAAGCATGTCGGCAGGTCTCGCATTAAAGGCTTCAAGGGTTGATTGTCCATTGTTGTATGTCTCAACCTCATAGCCTTCTCTAATAAGAAATGATTTTATAATATTGCAGATATTCACCTCATCATCTGCTATATATATCAGCTTTTTATCCATGTTTATTCACCTCTTATGCATTTCGCGAAAAACATTTTACATTCTAAATTCAAATTTCGCGTAAATGTTACCTTGATTGAATTCGCACTATACTCAATAGAAATACTTTTTGTGCGTTCATATAGTATATTCTATCACGAATACTGTATTATTACATTTTAAAAAATCTGTTGCTTTAATTTTGCCACAGTTTTGCGGAGATTTTGTTGTTCTTGTAGGGCTAAAATAGAGTTGTGGCTAAGAACCACTAAAGGTTACTCAAACAAATACATATTATGAAGGAGTGTAAAAAAATGATTAATAAGAAAAGAATTGCAGGGGCAATCCTTGCGGGAGTACTCACAGTTGCAGGGGCAACATCCGCTTTTGCAGCTGATCAGACTGTCAGCCAGCCGGCTGTTAATCAAAGACAGTTTTTTAAAGCTGATAAAACGGATTTGTCATCAAAGGTAAAATCCGCTATAGACAATCTGGTATCTGAGGGAACCATTACACAAGCTCAGGCTGATGCTGTAACAAAAGCCTACACACCCGGGGAAGGCTTAAGAATGCCACAGACATTGCACATTAATTCAATAAGTGAGCTTGTGACGGCAGGAACAATAACTCAGGCTCAGGCAGATTCAATCACCAGCGCAATAAGGACAGGAATTGCATCAGGGAAAACGATGGAAGACATATTCAAGGAGCTTGTGACGGATGGAACTGTTACAGAAGCACAGAAGGAAGAAATACAAAAGAATGTCCCTGATAAAGTTAACATTGCAAGATCTAACGCAAAAAGCTTAATCAAACTGGAAAGCCTTGTAGATTCAGACATAATCTCACAGGAACAGGCAGATGCCTTTAATACTGCTATGAAAACAGCAAGAGCGTCTAAAAAATCATCCTCAGATATTTTAAAAGAATTGGTGGCGGCAGGTACTATAACACAAGCACAGGCTGACGCATTTAATGCAGCAATAAAATCAATAAGGGAATCAAAGAAATCCACCGCAGATGTATTAAAGGATCTGGTATCGGCAGGCACTATGACTCAGGAACAGGCTGACGCAATACAGAAGGTATTCACACCATTTGAAGGTAAAGCCTTTTCTGTAAGATTAAAAAATAATCCTTTAGATGAGCTTGTAACAGCAGGTACAATAACTCAAGAGCAGGCTGATGCAATAAATGCAGCAATAAAATCAGCTATGAGCTCATTGAATAAATAAAATATAGGAAGCTTATCCATATTGTTTTCTACCAGACATATAATATGTGCTTCCTTTTAAATAAATTTGAAGGAGTCCGTCTTTACGGACTCCTTCATGCAATTATAGAACTTATTTTTAATACAGCTTTGCCACAAACTTGCCACATATTAATTGTTAAAACTATCCGATATATATAAAAGGAAAATTTTAGCACGGATGCAAATATGAAAGGGGCAACATATATGAGTATTTCATCAGTATCATCATCGGCAGGCACTACCTATTCCTCTTCCGCAAACAGCGACAAAATAGCACAGCTGGAAAAGGAAAAGACAAAGCTTGAGAAAGAACTGAAAGAAGTAAACAAAGGTACGGGAGATGCAAAAACAAAACAGCAAAAGGTATCACAGCTTCAAAACCAGATACAGCAGCTGCAAGCTCAAATACAGCAGCTAAAGTCTGAAAAGTCTGATCAAACCAAAAGCAGCATGCAGCAAGGATCAGCTTCAAGCAATGGTTCACACAAAGCAAAAACTAGGGGTGTTGCTAAGGAAAATAACGAAGATTTTTCAAGCAATATAATAGATATACAAATATAGCAGCAATATAAATGGCAGAGTGTAAAATAAACATATGTTAGGAGCTGATTATTAATGTCAATTAGCAGCATTAGTGAAATTTACAATAGAATTTATGCCTATGCAGTAAGCAAAGCATCCAATTCCGACAATGCAACAAACATTACCGACAGTACCGAAACAAACAATTTGACGGATATATTGGAGCTTGGTTCATCAGAAGTCGATTTATCTGCTTATTTAAACTATAATTCCAGTGGGAACTACAACAGTTCATCAAGCTTGCTAGACTATCTTACGGCAGAGGATCACGAGACTGACAGCCTTATTGGAGCACTGTATTCTGAAGGTAGTGATAACTCTGATTCGGGCATATTTGACAGCCTGATAGAAGCTAAGTCAAAAGAAATCAACAATCTGATATCAAAGGCAATGGGAAAAATGGGCAGTGTTAAAACTGTGACATCAGAAGATAACGTGAATAATGAAGAGTAGATGGACGGATATCATGCTTATTCACGTACATCAAGTTCAAACCTTTAAAAGGTTGTAGGTTTGAATGGGGGGGTGTAATTCGTGTTTCAAGTATACATAGTAGAAAATGATGTTAATTTGAATCATTTGTTTTCACTATATTTGCAGAAGGAGGGCTTTAATATAACATCCTTTATAGATGGGCAAAAAGCTTTTGAGTATATAGATAAATGCCCTCATATATGGATAGTAGACAGCTCGCTTCCGGATATTGACGGATATCAGATTTTAAGTGAGGTAAAGGAAAAATACCCACGAATCCCTGTGATATTAATGTCAGAGCGAAATTCGGGCACGGACAGGGTGATAGGTCTCGAGATGGGTTGTGATGACTACCTTCCAAAACCATTTCTGCCTAAAGAGCTGGTAATACGTGTGAGAAAAATGCTGGAGCGAACTTACGGAGGCGGCCCGGCTTCCCGCAGAACATTGATATACCATATCAAGCCTTACATGATTGATGAGAATAAAAGAATTGCCTGTACAGATTCGAATATTGTAAAGCTTACTTCTAAAGAATTTGATCTTTTACTCCTATTTATAAAAAATCCACTAAGAACCTTTTCGAGAGATCAGATACTAAAATATATATGGGGACAGGACTACTTCGGATCTGACAGGTCAGTTGATGATCTTGTAAGGCGGCTCAGAAAAAGAATGAAGTATTTAAGGATTGAGTCGGTTTACGGATATGGTTATAGAATGTTAAACAATAATTAAATAAAAGGAAAAAGCAAGAACACTAATGATATACGTCATTAGTGTTCTTGCTTTTTTGTGTCCATTACACAATCTAACACAATTTACCACAATTCATCATAATTCTTTGATAATTATTCCGCAATTGCTTAGTAACATAAATTTAAAGAGACAAACATCTATAAATAAAAAGAGGTGAAGCAAATGTCAGTAAATTCAGTCAGCAATGTTTATAACACAACACAAAACACCAGTACTAATAGGACCGTATCGACGGAACTGGGAAAGGATGAGTTCTTAAAGCTTCTTGTCACACAGCTGAAATATCAGGACCCACTAAGCCCGATGGAGAATACCGAATATGTCTCACAGCTGGCACAATTCAGCACATTAGAGTCTATGAACAATATGAGCACCGGTATATCTAATATGGAAGCGCTGAGCATGACAGGAAAATATGTAACAGCAACCACAATAGATTCAAGTACCGGCAACAATGTTCAGATTTCCGGTGTAGTAGACTCGGTAAAGCTTAAAAGCGGCAGTGCAATGTTGATTGTTCAAGGGATGGAGATTAATCTTGAAGATGTCACAGATGTGCAGAACTACAGCAGAAGTGATGCAGCCAACCTTTCCGCACTTATAGGGCAGACCTGCAAAGGATATATCTACAACTCTGAAACCCTTGACTTGATAGCTGTAGAAGGTACAGTGACAGGTATTTCAAAAGGGGTTTATGAAGATTATGCGGTAATGGACGGAGTTGTGTGTGAAGTTGACTCCATTCTTTCAGATGATTATTCCAGCTCTCAGGATACGCTTGAATACTTACAGGAACATATTGGTTCTGAAATTGATATCAATGTTACGGACAGCGAGACAGGAAAGGTTGTGCCTGTAACAGCGGTATTGGAGTCTGTAAGTGAGGAAGATGGTATTATCACAGTCACATTAAACAAAGTAAATGTTCCGGTAGATGGAATTTTTAAAATAGGCGGATAAAAGGAGGCTATTATTATGATGCGGTCATTGTTTTCGGGAGTGTCCGGACTTCGTGCACACCAGCAGAAAATGGATGTAATAGGCAATAATATTGCAAATGTAAACACGGTTGGTTATAAAGCATCACGGGTGACCTTCAGCGATATACTGAGCCAGACAATCAGTGGAGCAACTTCACCGGATTCAAGTACGGGAAGGGGCGGGAGAAATCCCATTCAAATCGGTTTGGGCGTGGGTATAAATTCAATCGATACTATAACTACAGGCGGAAGCACAGAGAGTACAGGATATCAAAATGATCTTTCAATCAGTGGAAACGGATTTTTCATTGTGAGGAACGGGAACAACTCTAATTACCAGTTCACAAGAGCAGGCAACTTTACTCTGGATGAGTTGGGCAACCTTGTAACATCAGATGGCATGAATGTATACGGATGGCTGGACTACGGAGGAATACAGCAGGCAGACGGAACCTATGAATTTGATACTGATAAGCTTGTCGAACCAATCAATCTGTATTCTGATGCATATAACTACAATAAAAGTATTATAGCTGCATCGGCTACAGAAAACGCCAGCTTCAAAGGAAACCTCGATGCTACGGAGCCTGCATTAGGCACGGCCTTGGATGAAATCGGAACCCCAATACCGGATCCGCAATTCAGCACTACTTTAACTGTTTACGACAGCCTTGGTATTGAACATGAGGTAGAAGTCAGTTTTACCAAGTGCTATGTTGACAGTACTGATTCGGACAACCCTATAACGTCCTGGTATTGGCAGATACTGGATTCAGATGGCGTGGACATTGAGTCAGGGGCCAGTGGATATATCAAATTTGACAGCAATGGAAAATTAATTACCGGAGATGATGATTACAGCAAAACTCCTATTGTAGACTTCCTACCGGACTCTTCAACAGGTGCAGGTAAATTTACTGTAAATATTGACTTCAGTAACCTGACAATGAATAGTAAGAACAGCTCTGTCAAGACCGGTACTGTAGACGGTTGCCCCTCAGGTACATTGGAGGACTACAGCATAGGCTCGGATGGAATTATCATGGGGGTTTATTCCAACGGAAAACAGCAGCCTCTCGGCATGATAGCCCTCGTGAGCTTTGAAAATCCTGCAGGCTTGATGAAAGCAGGCTCAAATACCTATTATGCGACTGCGAATTCCGGCGATTTCACAAACGGAGTAAAGGCAGGCACTGAGGGGACCGGCACATTAAGTGCAGGAAGCCTGGAAATGTCAAACGTGGATTTATCCAACGAATTCAGCCAGCTTATTATTACCCAGAGAGGCTTTCAGGCAAACAGCAGGGTAATAACTGCCTCAGATGAAATGCTCCAAGAGTTAGTAAACCTTAAACGTTAATTCAGAATATAGCATATAAGCAGCTAAGGAGGTGGTATTATGAGTTCAACCTTTTCCTGCTACCAAATCGCAAAATCAGGGATATATACAAGTCAAAGAGCTTTAGAGGTCGTAGGCCACAACATGTCTAATGCCGACACCGTCGGATATGTCAGGCAGCAAACCATGCAGGCTGAGAATAAGCCGCAGATATACTCCGGAAACCAGATCGGCACAGGAACAACGGTTAGTGAGATAAGACAGATCAGGAGCATGTTCCTGGATAGTACATACCGCAGAGAAAACAGCTCGTTGGGCTATTGGTCCACAAAGCAGATCACTATAAAGGACGTAGAAGCTATCCTTAATTCATTGTCGGAAACCTGCGGTCTTGGTGCCGCAATCAATGATTATTTTCAAGGCTGGGAGGAGCTGGCAAAGGATCCCGGGAACAGGACCTCCAGAGAGGCTGTAGTTGAATACGGAAATTATTTCTCTGAGATCGTGAATCAGATAGCCCAGCAGCTGGATGAGCTGCAATCAAATCTGGATGAACAAATCAACTCATTGGTTGAAGAGATAAACTCCATAGCTGATCAGGTAGCGGAATTAAACCAGATAATCCTTGTAAATGAGATTAATGGACAGAATGCAAATGATTACAGGGATCAAAGGAATTATTTGCTGGATAAATTGTCTGAGTACGTTGATATAGAGGTCTCGGAGGCAGAAAACGGTATGTTGAATGTCTATGCCGGAGGCCGGAGCATTGTCAACGGAAATAATTCTTACCATATGGCCTACAGCTATAATGACTCAAAGGTTGCTTTTGCAACTGTTGTTTGGGAAAAGTCCGGCTTTGAGGTCAATCTGAAGGGAGGAAAGCTCCTTGGCCTGATTGAGGCCCGGGGAGATGTGGACGGCAGCAAAGGCAGCATTGAGAACGGCTCGCCGGTAGAATCGGCAGATGTAGATTATGATTCAGATCTATATACCTTCTCTTCCGATTCCCAGAACTTTATTTCGCAGCTTAGGACCGGACTTAATATGCTCGTAAGCCTTATGACGAGAAAAATCAATGCTATTCACGAACAAGGCGTGGGTCTGGATGGAAGCACCGGAGTAAGCTTTTTTGTCAAGATTGATGAAAATCTGCCCTTTGAAGCAGGGAACATCAAAGTCAACCCTGCTTTGGAGGATCCGAACAAGATAGCGGCTTCAGCAACAGGCTCGGCAGGAGATGCAGATATAGCAAACGCCATAGTAGATTTCAGAGACACTGATTATTTCAAGAATGACTCCCTGAAAATGAATATTGATGAATTCTACAATCTTCTTGTTGATTGGGTCGGAATTGCAGGTCAGGAAGCAAAATCCTTTTGCAACAATCAAAGCTCCATGGTGCAGCTGGCTGACGCTAACAGGCAGTCTGTCTCGGCAGTATCCATGGATGAAGAGCTCTCCAACATGATCAAATACCAGCATTCATATAATGCAAGTGCCAGAGTAATGACCACCATCGATTCTATGATAGAAAACATTATCACTGGTATGGGAAGAGTAGGGAGGTAATACCGATGAGTTCTTTTTTAGGCTTGAATATAGCCCTTAGGGGCCTTTATGCCAGTCAAAGATCTATCTATGTAGTGGATCATAACATCAGCAACGCTGACACTGAAGGTTACTCAAGACAGGTAAGCAGCCAGACAGCTTCTGCCCCGCTGAGAGCAAGCAGAGGTACCGGTATGATCGGAACCGGCGTAGATACTACATCCGTAAATAGGATCAGAGATGTATTTCTTGATAAACGTTACTGGAAGCAAAATTCCAGTTATGGGGAATGGAGTGTCAAAAGTGCTTCCCTGAGTGAATTGGAATCTATTATGAACGAAACCTCAGAGTACGGGCTAAACGGAATGTTATCGGCATTTTCCTCAGCTCTTGAAGAGCTTTGCAAGAACCCGGAAAGTGCGGAAACCAGAACAGTTTTAAGGCAAAACGCCGAATCTCTGTGTCTGTATCTTAATAATTCGGCAGCCACCTTTGCAGAATTCAGGGAGGACTATAACCAGTGCGTCAAGATCAAAGTCAATGAAATCAATTCCTACGCAAAACAAATAAGAGATCTGAATGAACAGATATACAAGGCTGAGCTTAACGGGACAATCGCGAATGATTTGAGAGATAAAAGAGATTTGCTGGTAGACAAGCTTTCAAAAATAGTTGACGTGGAAGTGAATGAGGTTGTAGCAGGTACTCTGCCTAACGGAAAAGAGGACATAAGGTTCCAGGTGACCATAAACGGCCAAAACCTGGTAAACCATTTTCAGACAAATGAGCTTGAATGCTATGAAATTAATGATGGCTCTATCAATAACGGAATGTATGGGATCAGATGGGAAAAAACGGGGAATGAATTCAAGGTGGAAAGCGGAGAGCTTAAAGCCTACTTGGATTTGCGGGATGGCAATGGAGAAGATGGTGATTATAAAGGAATACCCTATTACATGAACATGCTGGATACCTTTGCCCGCACCCTGGCAAAAGCCTTTAACGAGGGGATATACGCAGATGGTACCAAGCATTGCAATGGACATGCTGATGGTTATGGTCTGGACGGTGATACCGGAATCCGGTTCTTCACATATGGAAATATGAGCTCCGAAGAATTCATGCTTAGTGGTGGTGATACAGAATCAATATATGCAAATATCAACGCTTCCAATATATCCATTTCCTCCGATATAAAAGAAGACGCAGGTAAAATAGCAGCTGCTTCATCAGCCGGAGGAGTCGGAAACGCAGAAAATGCCTACATTCTTCTCGGAATATTCAGTGACAGTCATGTATTTAATGAAGGTATGCCGGAGGATTATATAAACACACTGGTATCAAATATGGGTATAAATTCTGATTATGCGTCACGTTTATCAGAAAACCACGAAAGCATACTTAACAGCATTAATAACAGCAGGATATCGGTTTCTGGAGTATCCTTGGACGAAGAAACTACAAATCTCATAAGATATCAGCAGACCTATAATGCCGCTTCAAAATTGATCAGTGTTCTGGACGAGCTACTGGATACAACCATTAATAAAATGGGCATCGGATAATTAATACTTTATGGAAAGGAGTGGTAATATGCGCATTACTAACGGAATGTTAATTAACAATATGCTTTGGGGCATAAACAACAATCTTACAAAACTGGAAAAGACACAGAAGCAGATAACCTCAGGGAAACAGATACAGGTAGCCTCTGATGATCCGGTGCTGGCTGCAAGAATATTAAAAATGCGCAGTTATGTTTCCGAGGTAGAACAGCTGCAAAAAAATGCTGATGACGCAATCTCCTGGATGTTATTCTGTGATGATGCATTTGATAGCTTGGGAGACGCTTTTGAGGATATAAAGGTACTAGCAACACAAGCTGCCAACGAAACCTATAATGAGGATGATTTGCAGGCAATCAAATCACAGATCGCCGAATTGAAAAAGGGGATCATAGACCTTGGCAATTCCGGCTACAATGGAAGATATGTCTTTGCAGGCTTTGACACCGACAAAGCTCCCTTTGAAGCCGAAACTACCCCGGTGGGCGATATGATATTGTACAGAGGTGAATATTTATCTCTTGGCGGAGTTGTTTCAGCTTCAGTTTCAGATGAGGATTATATAAACTTCTATTTAAGCAATAAGGATAACTGCGTAACCGGTGCCAACAGCAAAGATGAAATTGAGTATAAAATAGGTGCTTCAAATAATGTGTGTATTAACGTTGAAGGAAACGAAATTTTCGGGCAGGAAGGCAGCAGCATTTTTGACAGTATTCAGAAGCTGGAATTAGCTTTAAATGGAGAAACAAGCTATAAAACCGCAGTATATAGTGAAGGTCCCCCGGAGGAAGTTACTATCGAAACCCATGATTTGGATATCAGCAGTGTCATAAGTAATTTAGAGGAGGACATCAGCAGGTTATTGAAGGCAAGAACAGATCTAGGTGCCAAAACCAACTATGTAGAGCTTACACAGAACCGGCTGTCCGATAATTACGTTACTTTTACCGAATTACTCAGTAAGAATCAGGATGCGGATTATGCAAAAGCAGCAATCAATCTTTCTACTGCCGAAACGATATATAATGCATCCCTTTCTGCGGCTTCTAGAGTAATTATGCGTAGTCTTCTTGACTTTCTAGGTTAAATGGAGGTGTTAGAAAATGAGTTCAACTAGTAGTATAAGTTTAAGCAGCACACGTATTACCGGCATGATAAGCGGGTTGGATACGGATTCTATTATTGAACAGTTGATGGAGGCTGAAAAGATACCCCTGAATAAACTATACCAGAAGAAACAGCTTGCAGAGTGGAAGCAGGATGCTTACAGAGAAATTTCCAACGCAGTAAGAGCCTTTAGTGATAAATATTTTGATATTTTTAACAAAGGCAGCTATATGCTTTCCCAGTCATCCTACAATAGCTTTACGACTACCACAAGCAATGATTCGATAGTTAAGGTTACAGCAGGCTCAAGCAGTACGGCAGGAACCCATACTATACAAGTGAGCAATCTGGCAACTGCAGCTATATATAAAAGCTCTTCTGCCGTATCAAAAAATATCACAGCAGTCTCTGCAGCAGATTTCAGTGCAGCAGCTGGAAAAGATTTTGTACTGAATATTGATGGAGAAAAGTACACTATTGAAATTGGATCTACAGTATCAAGTATTGAGGATCTTCAAAGTGCTGTTGATAACTCTGTGGGAGGCGGCAAGGTCACAGTATCCCAGGATAGCAACGGTTATATTGTGATATCTGCAGTTGCTGACAGCGGAGTAGGCAAGATCACCATAAGCGATGGTACGGACAGTGCCTTATCCTCCCTGGGTTTTTCCGATGGAGCCAATCTCAGCAACAGGATTAATGTATCCGACACTCTGGAAGCAGTCTCGGAAAAAATGGAGAATCCTTTCAGCTTCAATGCAGATGGAAAGTTGAAGCTTACAATAAACGGCACTGATTTTGAATTTGATAAAACCGATACATTGAGCAGTATGATGACAGAAATCAATAACAGCACTACCGCAGGTGTAACTATGAAGTACAGCCAAATCTCCGATACCTTCACATTAACAGCCAAAACAACCGGAGCAGGCAACAAAATCAGTTTCACTGAAGCAGGCAGCAATTTTTTTGAGAATGCCAACATATCCACCTACACAGCCGGTGAAGATGCTGTAGTATATATAGATGGCGAAAAGCTGACCAGAAGCAGCAACTCAATTGCAGTAGAAGGCGTGACCTATGAACTGCTTGCGGAATCCTCCGCCGAGGTGTCGGTTTCAATATCTCTTGATGTAGATGGTATATATAATAGGATTGAATCATTTATAAACGACTACAATACCTTAATAGACACAATAAATGGCAAGCTTTCCGAAGTATATGACAGCGACTATCCTCCGCTTACCAGCGATGAAAAGGAAGAACTGTCTGAGAATGAGATCGCTTTATGGGAAAAGAAGGCAAAGATAGGCTTGCTGCACAATGATTCTTTATTGAAAAGCCTGGTGAGTAATATGCGTTCTGCGCTTTTCGAATCTATAAGCGGTGTTTCAAAAAGTCTATATAATATAGGAATCACAACTTCAAGCAGTTATAGTGACAAAGGAAAGCTTATAATAGATGAAAATACATTAAGAGAAGCTATTAAAAACACCCCTGATGAAGTCATGAATATTTTTTCCAAGCCATCAACCACACATCCCGGTACAATCACTGTACGTACATTAAGCAGCTCGGAAAGAGCAGTCAGAACCAATGAAGAAGGAATGGCCTACAGACTTTATGATATTATCCAGGATAGTATATCTACTTATAGAAACTCTGCAGGTAAAAAAGGTGCATTAATTGAAAAAGCAGGCTTGGAGGGTGATGCCTCTGAGTATAGTAATTTAATTCACAGTGAAGTTGGTGACTATGAAGATTCAATAGAAAAGCTGCTTGATAAATTAGCTGATAAAGAAGATTATTATTATAAAAAATTTTCTGCCATGGAGACTTATATCAGCAATATGAATTCTCAGCTCAGCGCACTCCAATCGATACTTTCATAAGCGGGGTAAAATTATGAATGCAATTGAACATGAACAATACTTAAAAGCAAAATTGGAGTTGGTAGAAAGCATTTACAGTAATACAACAGCTCAATGTCAAGCTTTGCAATCCAATAATGGTGAACTGCTTGGCAAGCTTCTGAAGAAACAACAGCAGAATATAAACAGCTTGATAGAATTTGGAAATCTGTATTCCCTGCCAGGCAGTTATAACAAGGATTCAGATTCAGAAGGGGTAGAAAGCTATATCGGCTCATTGATGGAGACTATAATTTGTACGAGTATTGCAAATATCTCCGATGCAGAAAAGCTTAGGAATGAGATAGGCAGCTCCTTATGCCTTCTTAAGAAAAATAAAAATGTGATCAAAAATGGATATTATGTAAAAAGTTATCAGCACTATGGTTATTTCATCGATAAAAAAATTGGAAAGTAATAAATATGTGAAAAAAGGCAAGCAATATCTGCAAGCCTTTTTTTCATTCCATGATTTTGCCACAATTTTGCGGAGATTTATAATATAATAAAGAGGTAAAATTGAATGTGAAAGTAAAAAGCTATAACAGCTGGATTTAAAGATGCAAGGAGGTAGCATTAATGAATTTAAACACAGGGGTTGGCAGTAAGTTTGTGGGCAAAGTATCCAGAAAGAAGCTGATAATATTCGCAATTATAATACTGCTTATAGCCGCAATAACAACAATAGGTATTAATTATTTAAATTCCAAAAAGGCAGCAGGAGCGACAAAACAGCAGGCAACCGCTATGGTTAGGAAGGGAGATCTTAGTGTTGCAGTATCGGGTTCAGGGCCAATAAAGCCGGCAAGCAAATATGATTTGACATCTAATGTAAGCGGGACTTTAACAAGGATATATTTCAAGGATGGTGATAAGGTCAAGGCCGGCGATTTGATTTTTGAAATAGATGACAAGGATACACAGCTGCAGATAAGGCAGCTCCGAAACAGCATAGCCCAGGCTCAACTCACCCGGGACAGCAATATGAAGGATCTTCAGTCCGGGACAGTTACAGCACCTATTGATGGAGAGATACTGGACCTTCAGATCAAAGAGGGTGACAGTCTCTCAAATAACGGCACTTTATTGACTATTACCGATAAATCAAAGTTGAAGCTATTGGTTTCTTTCAATAATACATATAGAGATAAGCTATCAGTTGGACAAAAAGTCTCAGTAAAGGCCTATGATACAGGCAGAGATGAGCTTCACATAATTGACGGGAGCATATCCGGTATAAGTACTCCAAGTTATACTACCAGTGATGGTGCTGAAGTATACAATGTGGGTGTAATAATTGAAAACTCAAGTTCATTGGCTGAGGGAATGGTAGGCAGTGTTGAATGCAATATAGACGGAGTTATTGTCAAGAGTAATGGAAGCAGCACGCTTAACTTCTTAAAGAGCATGACAGTCAAGGCTTCATCAGGAGGTATAGTAAGCACACTAAACGTTGAGAACGGCCAGAATGTGATGAAGGGCGATATATTGGCGGAGCTGAACAATGAGGACCTGCAGCTCACTATTCAGACAAATGATCTTAAGCTGGAGGATTTGCATTCACAACTCCAGACAGCAGAGGAAAAGCTTTTGGATTATAAGATATATGCACCCTTTGATGGAACCTTCACTCTAAACGATATTGAACAGGGCAATAGCATAAAGCAGGGTGATATTCTGGGAAGTGTCGCAAATTATGATACTATGGAGTTCTATATTGACGTTGATGAGTTGGATATAGCCAAGATTCAAGTAGGACAGGATGCCAAGATTACAATCGATGCTATTACTGAAACAAATGATAGCCCGCTTAAGGGAGCTGTAACAAAGATCGCAGTGGAGGGCTCTTCTTCAAACGGCGTATCCACATATCCTGTGACCGTTCAGATTGAGGAAAACCCGGCGTTAAAAGGTGGTATGAATGCGAACGCCGAGATAGTTGTGAATCAGAAAACCGATGTGTTGTACGTACCTGTTGATGCAGTACAGAAACGAAATGGAAAAAGCTTTGTAAGCGTTGTAAGTGGAGCAGGCAGGGTAGGCAGAAACTCAAATGGCGGAGCAAATAGTGCTTCGAATAGTGAAGGAACTGCCGAAGTGAAGAAACAGGAAAATACTGAACAGACTATTGAGATGAGAGAAGTCCAAACAGGTATAAGTACTGAGGATTATATTGAAATAGTAAGCGGATTGAAAGAAGGAGAGGCGGTAGTTGTAACATCTGTATCAAGCTCCGGAAACAACAGGCAGAATAGCATGATGATTATGGGCGCCCCTCCCACAGGCGGCGGTAATAATTTCAGAAGAGATAATTAGGGAGGAGCACATTATGATAGAAATAAGAAATATGAGTAAAGTCTATCGGATAGGTAATGTAGAGGTCCGGGCATTGAATGATGTGAGCCTTACAATAAATCAGCATGAGTTTGTATCAATAATCGGGCCTTCAGGCTCAGGAAAATCTACACTAATGAATATGATCGGCTGTCTTGACGTACCGACCAAAGGTGCATACTCTCTTGACGGTGTTGAGGTAAGCAGACTTAATGACGAGCAGCTTGCCGACATTAGGAATCACAAAATAGGCTTCATATTCCAAGGTTTTAATCTGCTTCAAAAGCTCAATGCCGTCGAGAATGTGGAGCTGCCCCTGATTTATCAGGGCTTGCATACCAAGGAGCGATATGATAAATCAGTAGAGGCATTAAAGCTTGTCGGCTTGGAAGACAGAGTACATCATAAACCGACGGAGCTTTCAGGGGGACAGCAGCAGCGTGTTGCTATTGCCAGAGCATTGGTGGGCAACCCTCCAATGATACTGGCAGATGAGCCTACAGGAAACCTCGATTCAAAGTCCGGCAAGGAGATAATGCGCATGCTCAAGGAGCTGCATCAAAAGGGCAACACTATAGTACTGATCACCCACGATAATGAAATTGCTATGCAGGCTGAAAGGGTCATACGCTTACAGGATGGTGAAATTATAGAGGACAGGATGGTGGGATAGATGGGTTTTATTCAGGCTTATAAAATGGCTATAAAGAGCATCCGCAGCAATAAGGTACGTTCCTTTCTCACCATGCTGGGAGTTATAATAGGTGTATCATCAGTTATAGCGGCTGTTGCCTTTGCCCAGGGAAGCACAAAAAGTATAACGGATACAATTGAGAGCATGGGCACCAATCTGATTCAAGTTAATATAATGGGAAGAAACAGCAACAGAAATGTAACCTATAAGCAAATAAAGGAATTTTCTGAAGAGAACAGTGCCGATATTGCAGCGGTAGTCCCTCAGATCACCTCTACAGCTACAATAAAGTATATGATTAATAACAGAGAAACATCTGTTATTGGAACAAGCCCCGACTATCAAATAACAAAGAGTGTTTCAGCACAATCAGGACGGTTTCTGGCTCAGAATGACCTTGATAACATGCAAAAGATAGCGATTATTGGTACAGCTGTTGTAAACGATATATTTGAAGGAGCAAACCCCCTGGGTCAGAAGATAAAAATCAACGGGCAGCTGTTTTCAGTTGTTGGAGTACTGGAGGAAAAGGATGGAGGGCAGGATGACGGAGCAGATGATACGGTTATAATACCCGTTACTGTAGCACAGAGGCTGTTTCGCTCAGGTACCATCAGGAATTTTGCCATACAGGCAACCAGTCCTGATACCGTTGACAGTGCAATGACTAAATTAAATGAATTTCTTACCAAAACCTATAAGAGTTCAGATGCCTTCAGGGTTTTCAACCAGGCAGAGATGCTTTCCAATCTTAACAGTATGACAGGAACCATGACAGCTGTACTGGCAGGAATCGCAGCTATTTCGCTTGTCGTAGGCGGTATAGGGATAATGAATATAATGCTGGTATCGGTTACAGAGAGGACCAGGGAGATTGGTATCAGAAAAGCAATCGGGGCCAAGAAGAAGAATATTCTTGTACAGTTTCTTATAGAGGCAATCATTGTAACAGGTATAGGAGGCCTTTTAGGTGTACTTATCGGCTTGTCAATAATACGCTTTATTATTGGCGGGCTTGACCTTGTACCACAAGTGTATTCTATACCGTGGATAGTGATTTCCTTTGGGATATCCCTTATTGTCGGTATAGTGTTCGGTCTGTTCCCGGCATATAAGGCGGCGTGCCTGAACCCAATTGAAGCTTTGAGGTCGGAATAAGGAGGAGAGAAAATGAAAAAACAATATGCTGCACTGCCAATATTTCTATGCATACTAATCTTGTGCTCCAGCTTCACAGCTTTCGCAGAAAACAGCGGACAGATAGTATTGACCTTGGAGGAGGCCCAGCGGAGGGCACTTGAAAATAGCTTGGAATACAGTCGGCAGGATGATAAAATCAATGATTCCCTGGAAAATTATTATGATACTGCGGAAAGCACTGATAAGGCATATGGTAAGGCTTCCAGCGGCTTTTATGATTATTTCATGAAGCCGGTAAACTTGGAGACATCACTGCAAAGCTCAGTGAATGATGTAAAGTCTGCAAGATTCAAAAAAGAGGATATGAAGAGGGTCTCAGACTATAATGTTTTGAAAGCCTTTATAAATATCAAGAAAGCCCAGTATAACCTTGAAGACGCAAAAAATAACAGCAGCATTAAATCCAAGGAATATGAAGCTGCAAAAGTAAAATATGGTATGGACTTGATAAAGAAAAGTGAGCTCAGACAAGCAGAGGCTGCATACAACAATACTGTTGATGCAGTGACTACAGCTTTGAAAAGCCTGCAGAAGGAAATGCAGACCCTTAACAGATATCTGGGCAGAGAGCTTACTGCTTATAACCTGCAGCTTGTTATAGACCTTCCGGATATCGATATAACCACTATAAATCTGGATGAGTTAAGGAAAGACTACATATCCAGCAGTGAAGACCTCTATAACCTGTCACTTAAGGCAGAGTTGGCAAAAAGAAAATATGATTTAACAAAGGAAAGATATGATGAATTTGTTGTAAGGCTAAGCGTACAGAATTCCAGAGATCAAATGGAGGAGGCTTTCGATGATGCTTTTAAAGAGTATGAAAGTGCCAGAAAATCCTTCGAGGATGCAACTATTGACCTTGACATCTCTTTAAGCACAAGCTATGATGCATTGAAATCCGCAGCTGAATCTATAGCTGATCTACAGGAAGAAATTGAATTGTCGAAAAGTGATGCTGAGAAAGCCAGGATTCAGTATGATATGGGATTAACTACGAAAATCAATATGGAAAAGGCAATAATGGAATTGGATACGCTGAATAACAAGCTTAAATCCAGTATTGCTGATCTGAATCTTCAATATGAAGGTCTCATGATGTATAGCGAATAAGCATGAAATGATGGTGGAGTAAAAATCCACCATCATTTTTTATTCAGTACAATTTGATGGAAAGAAAAAAGCGGTTAGGCAAATTCCTGTTAAAATGCTAGACTAAACCCTGTTTTTCCTTTAATATATAGATATAGGCTATTTTCATAATGCATAAAGAGTATTTTATAAAAGGCTTAATTGGTAGTTATAATTTTTCAATAAAAGACATTTATATAATATGGCTAAATTTTAGAAGAAAGGAAGGGATTATATTTGATTGTACTCATTGAAAAGCTAAAAGAAGTTTTATATGCTGTACTCCCAATAACTGTTATTGTATTATTGTTAAACTTTACAATTGCACCTATTGAAGCTTATCTTCTATACAGATTCCTTATAGGTGCTTTATTTATAATATCCGGGTTGTCTATGTTCCTATTTGGTGTGGATATCGGCGTTACTCCAATCGGCACTTTAATGGGAACATCGCTTACTAAAAGCAATAAGGTTTGGATAATTGGCATTGGTGGTTTGATACTTGGCTTTTTTATTTCAATAGCTGAACCTGATTTGCATATACTCGCCGGTCAAGTAGCTGGTGTAACAGCAGGTGTTATACCCAAACTGAGCATTGTAGTGATTGTATCTGTTGGTATCGCAATAATGCTTGCTTTAGGCTTATTTAGAATAGTCTATAATTTGCCTTTATATAGAGTACTAACCGTACTATATTCTATCATCTTTGTTTTGTCCTTTTTTACATCCTCGGAGTTTTTGGCAATAGCTTTTGATGCTTCAGGTGCCACCACCGGGGCTATGACGGTACCGTTTATATTGGCTCTTGCTGTAGGTATTTCTTCGATGAAGAAGGATGGTAAAGCATCTGAAAAGGATAGCTTTGGTTTGGTTGCAATTGCATCTACGGGTGCAATATTGTCAGTGATTATCATGAGTATTATGTCAAAATCCGGTAGAGTTACCGGTAGTATGGAATATAAAATTTTTCACTCTACATCGATTATAGCTCCATTTCTACATAAACTTCCAACTATAATAACTGAAGTTTTCTTTGCACTGCTTCCATTATTGATTCTATTTTTAATATTTCAACCAGTATCTTTCAAGTTGAGCAAAAAAGCTTTTTATAAGATAATAAAAGGTATTATATATACATTTATGGGATTGATATTATTTTTAGTGGGGGTAAATGCCGGCTTCATGGATGTTGGAAGCGTAGTGGGCCAGAGTGTTGCATCCTTGGACAACAAGTGGTATCTTGTTCTTGTAGGATTTATACTGGGACTGGTTACAATATTGGCTGAGCCGGCCGTCCACGTATTGACACACCAGATAGAAGAAGTCACCAGCGGATATGTGAAAAGAAAGATGGTAATATCCGCACTTTCTATTGGAGTTGGTTTTGCAGTAGCCTTATCAATGTTGAGAATATTGATACCTGATATTAAATTGTGGCATTATCTTTTGCCCGGGTATATAATTTCGATTGCTATGACTTATATTGTTCCAAAGCTATTTGTGGGTATAGCCTTTGACTCGGGAGGAGTTGCATCAGGCCCCATGACGGCAACCTTTATTTTAGCTTTTGCCCAAGGTGCTGCAGAAGCCATTGAAGGAGCTGATGTTTTAATAGATGGTTTCGGGATGATTTCAATGGTGGCTTTAACCCCAATTATTGCTTTACAGGTCTTGGGTCTGGTTTTCAAGGTTAAGTCGATAAAGGGAGGAGTTTAAATAAATGGTAAACTGTTCTGATGTATTAGAGCTTGAGCTGATTTGTTTAATTGTAAACCATGGATCAGGAAGCAAAGTAAGCAAAATTGCAAAGCAGAATGGAATATCAGGTGCTACAGTTTTGCTAGGCAAGGGTACAATTAAAAACCGCATATTGGAGCTGCTGGATCTAACCGATATTAGAAAAGAAATAATCATTATGATATCTGAAAGAAAATCAGCCTATCAAGCCCTTGAGGAACTTGACAGAGAGCTGCATTTGCATAAGCCTAATCATGGTATTGCTTTTACTGTTTCTGTCGAGAGCTTGATAGGAGTTAGAAACTGTAAATATGATAATGTTAAAGAAAGCAGGGGTGTAGAAAACACTATGTATAAAGCTATATTTGTAGTGGTGGATAAAGGCAGTGCAGAAGCTGTTGTAGAAGCTGCGACTTCAGCAGGCTCCCGAGGTGCTACTATAATAAATGCAAGGGGTTCAGGCATACATGAAACCAATATGCTTTTTGCTATGGCTATAGAGCCGGAGAAAGAAATGGTCATGATATTATCTGATAACAGCGTAACGGACTCGATTATTACTTCAATTAGAGAGCAAATGAAAATAGAAGAGCCTGGTAAAGGTATCATGTTTGTACTGGATGTAAACAAAACCTATGGTTTGTATCAAAATCATGAATAAGCTTGAATGAAGACTATTGCTCCTGTTATGGCAGAATAACTGCTATAACAGGAGCTTTTTATCCTTGTATACCTGGAAACCCCCGTAGGCGGCAAACGTATATTAAACTCTCTTGACTCACCGATGCTTCCGAGAATTTGTTAGTAATATGATAAAAATATATTTTTAGGAATAGCAGCAATAGTATTCGAAATAATATTCATTGAGGATGCTTTTAATAATTTGGAAAAGGTGATTTAATATGAGCAAAAAATCATACATACTGCTGCTGCTTACAGTAGTGTCTTCATTTATATTCTGCTTCAGGACCGAGGATTGGACACCGGAATTCATATACTCAGGTACAAAGGGTGGAGCTGAAGCTGAAATACTTGTAAATAGTAAAGAAGTGAAGAGAGATGATAAAGAATTGTTTTTCAATAAACCCTTAGCTTGCCCTTCAAATTCATACATTAAAATATACAAAAGGCCAAGACTACTTGAGCTGTATGGGGATGGGAAGCTTTTAGGCAGATTCAGGATAGCACTGGGCCGCTCCCCTGAAGGAGATAAGGCCAGAGAAGGGGACTCGAAAACTCCCGAAGGCAAGTACTACATATGTACAAAAAACGAGAGCAGCAAATTCACTCTATTTCTGGGCTTGAGCTATCCCAATACCGAAGATGCAGTTATCGGGCTGAAGAATAATATAATAAGCCAAGAGGAATATAACCTTATAAAAACAGCGGAGGAACAGCAGCAAAGACCACCCTGGAACACAGCCCTGGGAGGCCAGGTAGGCATCCACGGCGGAGGAAACACCTCAGACTGGACTCAGGGCTGCATAGCTATGTCGGATAAAGATATACATATAATATGGGCTTATACCGCATTAAAAACCCCGGTAGAGATATTTGAATAGCAATGTTGAAAGTTCTCTATGGAAGGATTTAGCCATAATATGGTAGAATTAATAGTGAAGTACCGTTGCATCCTGCAGCGGATCTATAAAGGAGTGAGACACATGTTTCAGGGTTTTTCCATGGAGACAATCAACTTTCTGAATGGGCTGAAAGAGAATAATAATAAGCAGTGGTTTGAGGAAAACAAGGACAAGTATCGGGAGTTTCTGCTTGTTCCGATGCAGGAGCTGGTTCTGGAGCTGGGGCCATACATGCTGTCCATAGACCCGCTGCTTGAAGTCAGTGCCAAGAAATCAATATCGCGGATTAACCGTGATGTCAGGTTTTCCAATGACAAGAGCCCCTATAGGGCAAATATGTGGCTTTCCTTTAAAAGAGTCTATCAGGATTGGAAGGCAGAGCCGGTTTATTTTTTTGAAATATTTCCGGATTACTACAGGTACGGAATGGGATTTTACAACATTCCAAAAGAAGCTTTATATAATTTAAGAAATATGGTTGATGAAGGTAAAAAGGACTTTATCAAGATTCATTCTCTGTATAAGAAACAGAATACATTTTTTATTGAAGGCGATAAATATAAACGAATAATAAATCCTGATCTGCCTGAGGAATTAAATGAATGGTATCAGAGGAAGGAAATATATTTTTCATGCAACAGAGAAATAGATAAACGGTTGTTTTCTTCCGAATTAGTAAATGATATAGCTGATGACTTCACATTACTTGAGCCAATGTATAATTTCTTTTTAGGCCTGAGAGAAAGATAAAGTGGTGCATATAGAGAACTATATATGCGTGTTAATTCTATGTTAATTATTAGTACGTATATTGACGCAATAATGAATTTGTCATATATTATATATAGATACGTATCTATATAAGAGGTGATTAAGTGAAATTGGAATACGATGAGAATACTAAAATTATAAAGGCACTCTCTGATTCCAGCAGACTGAAAATAATTGACATTCTGTCCTGCGGTGAAAGATGCGCCTGTGATATACTTGAATACTTTGAATTTACACAGCCGACACTTTCACATCATATGAAGGTGCTGATGGAGTGCGGTATTGTGGAATCAAGAAAAGAAGGACTATGGAGCTATTATTCATTGAATAGCACAAACTGTAATAAACTGATTCTATTTCTTATGAATCTTATTACAGATACAGATGACTGTATCTGTAAAGAAAAATCAAGACATGAATGCAAGTGAAACTGAACATATTTCTGCGTAAATAGGGGGGAATAATAATGAGCAATAAAAAAGATATCAGGAAAAAGGATAATGAGGCGCTGGGTTTCTTTGCAAAGTATCTGACAGTATGGGTGGCAACCTGTATAGTCGCAGGAGTCATTTTAGGTCAGGTTCTTCCCATAGTGCCTGAGACTCTTAGTAAATTTGAATATGCCAATGTATCAATACCTGTTGCAATACTCATATGGCTGATGATTTATCCGATGATGCTTAAGATAGACTTTTCAAGTATAGTTAACGCAACCAAGAAACCAAAGGGCTTGATAGTTACATGCGGAACCAATTGGCTGATAAAACCCTTTACAATGTATGCGATAGCTTCATTTTTCTTCTATGTAGTATTCAAAACCCTTATATCTGCTGATTTGGCCAAGGAATACCTGGCTGGAGCAGTTCTTTTAGGTGCAGCTCCCTGTACTGCAATGGTATTTGTCTGGAGCCATCTGATAAAAGGCGATCCGGCCTATACTCTGGTGCAGGTGGCAGTCAACGACTTGATACTGCTTGTAGCCTTTACGCCGATAGTGGCTTTCCTGCTTGGTGTGAGTAATGTCACTGTTCCTTATGATACATTATTTTTATCAGTTATACTGTTTGTAGTAATACCTTTGGCAGGAGGCTATTTCTCAAGAAAGTATGTTATTAAGAGCAAGGGGAAAGAGTATTTCAACAATGTATTCTTGAAGAAGTTTGACAACATAACAGTAATAGGGCTTCTGCTTACATTGGTTATAATATTCTCTTTCCAGGGAGAAATAATATTGAATAATCCTCTGCACATAGCTCTTATCGCTATACCTCTTACAATACAAACCTTCTTTATATTCTTCCTGGCATATGGTTGGGCAAAGGCATGGAAGCTTAAGCATGACATAGCCGCTCCAGCCGGCATGATAGGCGCAAGCAACTTTTTCGAGCTGGCAGTGGCAGTAGCTATTTCACTTTTCGGTCTTGAATCAGGAGCAGCACTGGCTACTGTTGTAGGAGTACTGGTTGAAGTTCCGGTAATGCTGACATTAGTTAAAATTGCAAACAATACAAAGCATTGGTTCCCTGAGAACCAGTGAAAAAGGAGGAATCTATGAAAATTGCAGTAATTGCAGACATTCACAGCAATATATTTTCTTTGAATGAAGTACTACTGGATATTGACAATAGAAATGCAGACTTGATTGTATGCATGGGAGACCTTGTAGGCTATGCAACCTACCCCAACGAGGTTATAGACACCATAAGAGAAAACCGGATATTAACTATTAAGGGCAACTATGATGAAGCGGTAGGCGAAGAGCTTATGATCTGCGGCTGTGATTATCCTGATCCAAAGGATGCAGAAAATGCAGGGATATCGCTGAATTGGACTATTGATGAAACAAGAGAGGACAACAAAGAATTTTTAAAAGGCTTGCCAATGGAAGTCAAAATGAGCTTTGAAGGCAGGACCATCAAATTTGTCCATGGCAGCCCGAGAAAGATAAATGAGTATCTTAATGAGAACTCAAAAGAAGCTGAAGAAGTAATGGCTGATTTTGAGGAAGATATATTGGTTTGCGGACATACTCACAAACCGTACTGCAAAAAGTACGGCAGCAAGCTGCTTGTAAACGCCGGCAGCGCGGGGAAGCCCAAGACAGGCACACCAAAGGCCAACTATGTGATAATTGATATAAAGGATGATAAGACAGAAGTTGAAATCTACGAGGTTGAATACGAATATGAGAAAACAGCTGCAGCAATAGAAGCCATAGGGCTGCCGCAGGAATTTGCAGATATTATCAGGACCGGGAACGCTTAAAACTTGTAACTTCTACATTGAAGGCTATGGTAAGTATACATTTGAAGTACTGGGGTGAAATTCATAATAGACTAGTGCAATTATTAGTCTATTATTTTAAACAATTAGTTGCAATATGCATGTATTGCATGATACAATATTAATTGAGGTGGTTAACATTGGATAAAACTAAGTATATAAAAGAAATACAGGAGCTCACTCGACAGCTGATCAGAAATATGAGCTTTTTGGATAAAACAGGGGCATCCTGCTGTGGAACAACCCTGGGCCAATGCAATGCAATTATGGAAATAGGCCGGGCAGAAGAAATTTCACTCAATGAACTGGCTGATTTGTTGAAGCTGGACAACAGCACCATGAGCAGAAACATCAACAACATGGTGGAGCAGCAGCTTGTAATAAGGGAGCTTGATCCAATGGACAGACGCTATGTGAAAATAAAGCTGACGGAGGAAGGCTGGAGCATATACAGAACTATAGAATGGAATATGGATATGTACTATATGTCTTTATTAAGGGACATACCGGAGGAGAAGCATGACCAGATAATGGAGAGTCTTGCATTGCTGCTTGAGGCGATGCAAAATAACAAATGTTGTTAGAAAGGAGTAAATTTATGAGTTCTGATGTAAAGGAAAAAGTAAAGTCATACTATGGAGGAATAGCAAAAAAGGTCAATACCCAGTCAAAGAGCAGCTGCTGTGGAGGCTCTTCCTGCTGCAGCAATATAAATGATGATTCAATCATTTATAAGGGTGAGAACCTTGAACATTTACCTATAGAAGCTGTCAATGCGTCTCTAGGTTGTGCCAATCCGTTATTACTTGCCGGGCTGAAAGAGGGAGAGACTGTGCTGGACCTTGGCAGCGGAGGTGGTATAGATGTTCTTTTAGCCACCAGATACGTAGGTAGTACAGGCAAAATATACGGGCTGGATATGACTGATGAAATGCTTGAATTGGCCAACAAGAATAAAAGGAAAATGGGAGTACGGAATGTCGAGTTCATCAAGGGATATATAGAGGATATTCCCTTGAATGATAATACCGTGGATGCAGTAATATCCAATTGTGTCATAAATCTTTCCGATGATAAGGAAAAAGCATTGGCAGAAGCATACAGGGTGGTAAAGGAAGGCGGAAGACTTGCTATTTCTGATATTGTGGTTCTAAAGGATGTTCCGCAGGAATTGAAAGATATGGCTGAGCTGTGGGTAGGCTGTATAGCCGGTGCGCTAAGCATGGAACAGTATAAAACAATACTTGAAAAGGTGGGCTTTAAAAATATCGAAATAAAACCGGTTCATGTATATACAAAGGATGTTGTAACTGAAATGCTGCAGCAAAAAAAGCAGCAGCTTGACATTAATATTGGGAATGCCTTGGAATCACTGGATGGTGCATATGCAGGAGCATATATCAAAGCTACGAAATAGTATTAATGCTTTATAATTAGAACCCATGGATATGAGTACTCAATCTATGGGTTCTAATTATTTCATACTTGACAAATAATAAAGTAAATGTTATTATTTGTATATACCCATATGCGCATATACGCATTTTATCTGATGTATATTACAAAGGATGTGATTACATGGAAAAGCTTTTAAACACTTTCAAGGTACTGTCTGATGAAACACGAATAAGAATATTGATTATGCTCTATCATAAAAAGCTGTGTGTATGCGAGCTTTGCGGGATACTGGAAGAACCCCAGCCGAAGATTTCGAAGCACTTGGCAAAATTAAGAGATATGGGGTATGTAAAAGATGAAAGACAGGAGCAGTTTATATTTTATTATCTTAACAACGATGATAAAATACTTAAGAGGATTTTAGAGGAAATAGTCACTTATATAGAAGATTATTCTACCTTGGTAAAAGACTTGGAGAAACTGGAAACTGCAGAAAAGTATATTGAAGCTTGCAAAGTTAATTAGCTGAAGCAAAGCAGGAGGAGGTAACATTTTTGAACTATATAACTCAAATATTCGGCTGGCTGAATGACCAGCTGCTGAAAATGACATGGCTGTCGGAGCTTGTAAAATTATTGGTTGAGAAGGTATTTGGTCTATCGGCGGAAACGAGACTAGGTGGTAGTATTCACTTTTTTATATATGATGTTGTAAAGATATTCATACTTCTATCGGTGCTCATATTTATAATATCATATATACAAAGCTATTTTCCACCTGAGAGAACAAAGAAAATGCTTGGGGGCATCAAAGGGATAAAGGGTAATGTTTTAGGCGCGTTACTTGGCACTATAACACCCTTTTGCAGCTGCTCCAGTATACCGATATTCATCGGCTTTACCTCGGCAGGTCTGCCCTTGGGCGTAACTTTTTCATTCCTGATATCCTCACCACTTGTAGACTTGGCCTCTATGCTGATATTAACCTCGTTTTTCGGGATTAAGATAGCAATTGCCTATTTAGTTGTAGGACTCATACTGGCTGTTGCCGGTGGCACTGTAATTGACAAGCTGGGCCTTGAAAAATACATTGAGGGTTATGTCCGGGATATTGAAAATGTTGATGTCGAGCCGGTTGAAATGACTCGGAATGAAAGAATTTCCTACTCAAAGGAACAAGTCAGAGATATTATAAAAAGGGTATGGATATATATACTCATAGGTGTAGGAATCGGCGCAGCAATTCATAACTGGATTCCTCAAAGTATTGTAGAAAACGTTATAGGAGAGAATAATCCCTTGGCAGTTGTTCTGGCAACGGCAATAGGTATTCCGATGTACGCAGACATATTCGGCACTATTCCGATAGCAGAAGCATTGTTTGCCAAGGGTGTGGGAATAGGTACCGTATTATCCTTCATGATGGCTGTGACAGCGCTTTCTCTTCCTTCGATGATAATGCTGGGCAAGGTTGTAAAACCAAAGCTTCTGGCGATATTTGTAACAATAGTGTCTATAGGTATATTGATAATCGGATACTTGTTTAATGCCATTTCCTTTATTTTCATATAAGGGGCCGGGTAATAGAAGCATATTAATTTAGTAAATAAAAGGAGGAAATATCAATGGTTATAAAAGTATTGGGTTCCGGGTGTGCAAATTGTAAAAAGCTCGAGGCTAATGCAAGAGAGGCAGTAAAAGCGCTGGGTATTGATGCAACTGTGGAAAAAGTTGAGGATTTCAAAGACATACTTGCTTATGGAGTCATGAAGACACCTGCCCTTGTTGTAGATGAGCAAGTAAAGGTAATGGGCAGAGTTGCTACAGCTGATGAAATAAAAAAGCTCCTCTAAATTATTTTATAAGGCGGAAAGGTCATGTCAAAAAAATAGTATCCTGTAGTGAATTACGAACTGTCACCATCTTTTCTAAAATAAAAATCTCTTTTGTTGACAAACAGAACATACAATGATATTATGAATTATCATAACAACTGGCGAAGGAGTTCGCCATTAATCGTCCTAGTGACTAATGACTCCTGTATTAAGTTGATACAGGAGTTTTTGTTTTATGGGGGTGAAATAAGGTGCGCAGGTATATTTACATAGGTTTTGGAGGTTCTCTTGGTGCTGTCTTAAGGTATGTACTTAAGAACTGGCAGATATTGCATTTTAGCAGTAAGTTCTATTTAAATACCATAATGATTAACATTATAGGTTGTTTTGTACTTGCCTTTTTTTTAAGATTAGCCTTTGATATCTGGGAGGTAGACTCTGATTTTCGATTAGGAATATCGACGGGCTTTATTGGAGCATTCACTACTTTCTCAACACTTTGCCGGGAAGTATCCGGTTTATTATTGAGCGGTGATGTTATTTTCTCCCTTCTTTATTTATTATTTTCAATAGGAGCAGGGCTTTGCGCAGTTTATTCCGGCGACATATTAGCAAAAAGAATCATAATAGTAAAAGAATCATTAGAGAACTCCTCAAAAATCTCTTAATATATTACAGAAGATGTGGTGAAAAATATGGAATACTTTGTTGTTGGAGTGGGCGGGGTGCTTGGAAGCATTACCAGGTACACTTTGGGCAAATGGATATCTGAACGATTTGATACAGTTATTCCCATAGGCACATTGTTAATTAACATTACTGGTGCATTATTGTTAGGTATTGTCACCAGCATATATACCGGCGGTAATCTTTATCTGCTGTTGGCAGAGGGCTATTTAGGCGCCTACACTACTTTTTCTACTTTCATGTATGAAGGCTTCAACCTGTTTCAAGAAAATGAAAAGAAAAATGCAATGCTTTACATTTTAGGTACATTATTTCTCGGTTTAGTTGGGTTTATTATAGGAGTATGGGTAGTTAGTTCACTCAAATAGGGATGTTAATATTGTCCAATATATGCTAAAATAGTTATGGTGATGGGGCTCACCATAACCGCTGTAAGCTGATGGCTCCTATTTTGACGGTTTAGCTGTCGGAGTAGGAGCTTTATACATAGCTTTATTAAAGAAATAATGTTGAAGGGAGTCATTTAGATGAATTATACCTCAGAAACAGAAAGAATGATCTGTGTAGCTAAAGGTCCGAATCATGGCCCGGCACCGATTCCACAAGAGGGCAAATGGGTACAGGCAAAGGAAATCAGTGATATTTCCGGCTTGACCCATGGCGTAGGCTGGTGTGCACCGCAGCAGGGAGCATGCAAGCTGACTCTCAATGTGAAGGAGGGGATCATACAGGAAGCTTTGGTAGAGACCCTTGGCTGTTCCGGCATGACACATTCCGCCGCTATGGCGGCTGAAATACTGCCTGGCAAAACAATACTTGAAGCATTGAATACCGACTTGGTTTGTGATGCTATCAATACGGCAATGAGGGAGCTTTTCCTGCAAATAGCATATGGAAGGACCCAGACTGCATTTTCAGAGGGAGGACTGCATATCGGAGCAGGACTGGAGGATCTCGGAAAGGGCTTGAGAAGTCAGATAGGAACGATGTACGGTACTCTTGCAAAAGGTCCTAGATATCTTGAAATGGCTGAAGGGTACGTAACCAATATCGCCCTGGACGCCAACAGTGAAATCATAGGTTATGAGTTTATACATCTTGGTAAAATGATGGATATGATAAAAAAAGGTATGGATGCCAATGAAGCAATGCAGAAATCTAAAAGTTCCTATGGACGTTTTGATGAAGCTGTAAAAATAATAGATCCGAGGAATGAATAGGAGGGGGGATAAATATGATGTTATTCGAAGGATACGAGAGAAGAATAGACCGGATTAATGCAGTGTTGCTGCAATATGGCATGAATTCTATCGAGGAAGCAAAGACAGTATGCGATAATGCAGGAATAAATGTATATGATATTGTTAAATCAATACAGCCTATCTGCTTTGAAAATGTTTGCTGGGCATATGTTGTTGGGGCAGCTATTGCAATAAAGAAAGATGTTAAAAAAGCATATGAAGCAGCGGAAATTATTGGTGAAGGTCTGCAGGCCTTCTGCATTTCGGGCTCAGTGGCCGATGACAGAAAGGTAGGCCTAGGGCACGGAAACCTGGCAGCTATGCTTCTTAAAGAGGAGACAAAATGCTTTGCCTTTTTGGCAGGCCATGAATCCTTTGCAGCAGCCGAAGGTGCAATCGGTATTGCAAAATCAGCAAATAAAGTGAGAAAAGAGCCCTTAAGAGTTATTCTGAATGGTCTTGGCAAGGATGCGGCCCAGATCATTTCAAGAATCAACGGCTTTACATATGTACAAACACAATTTGATTATTATACAGGTGCTCTGAAGGTTGTAAGAGAACTCCGCTATTCAAAAGGTGATAGAGCCAGGGTAAAATGTTATGGTGCTGATGATGTAAGAGAGGGAGTTGCTATTATGCACCATGAAGCAGTTGACGTATCAATTACCGGCAATTCAACCAATCCAACCAGGTTTCAGCATCCGGTGGCGGGAACCTATAAGAAGGAATGCTATGAAAAAGGAAAGAGATACTTCTCGGTAGCTTCCGGCGGCGGCACAGGAAGAACCCTGCATCCGGACAATATGGCAGCAGGGCCGGCTTCCTACGGAATGACCGATACTATGGGAAGAATGCATTCCGATGCACAATTCGCAGGCTCCTCCTCCGTTCCTGCACATGTTGAAATGATGGGTTTCCTTGGAATGGGAAATAATCCGATGGTTGGCGCAACGGTAACAGTTGCTGTGGCAATTGAAGAGTCACTGAAAAAGGGAAATTTGTAATTAATAAGCAAAATCATTCTCATATGAGAATGTATATCAATGTATATATGTTGCAATTGCTTGTTCTTTATTATCAATTGGGATTGACAATTTCCAAATAGTATTATATTATATTATTAAGGAATTGAATCGGATATTTGATATGGAACAGGCGAACAGGAAACTACTATCGCCGGGCTAGTATAATTAGCAGCAGGTATGTAAACTTGCGGGACTATTAAAAATTGTCCTGCAAGTTTTTTTGTATGAAGACGGATACCTATAATTGGTTGACTATTTATTCTTTCAATATTGTTTTAGGAGGAAGGACATGAACAATCTTGTAAGTAAAACTACCGACCATCTGATTGTAAAATTTATAAAAAATACTATCCCTGAAAAAAAAGTAACAAATCCTTTACTCAGACGCAAATATGCTTATCTGGAAGCATATGTGAGCATAGCCGGCAATCTGGTTCTTGCTGCAATAAAGGGTGTATTGGGTTTGATGCTGAACAGTATTTCCCTGCTTGCCGATGCGGCTCATACTGCTGCGGATGTATTGACTTCGATAGTTGTACTTCTTGGATTCAAGCTTTCAAACTCACCGGCAGATGAAAAGCACCCCTACGGCCATGGAAGAATAGAGTTTATAGCAACATTTATTATTGCAATAATGCTGCTTGCAGTTGGTATTGAATTCGGCCAGTCATCATATGCCCGGTTTATATCAAATGCTGCGGTTAAGGGAAGTTATGCAGTCGCATTTGTGATGCTTCTGGGTGCAGCATTTAAAGAGTGGATGGCCAGGTTTTCCATAGACCTTGGCACAAGAACAAATGCATCAGCCCTTGTCGCAGATGCATGGCATCATAGGACTGATGGAATAGCATCCATACTTGTAGCTGCTGCAATAATTGCTTCTCAATATGGGTACTACAAGGTGGATGCTGTATTCGGGCTTTTGGTTTCAGCTCTGATTATTTACACAGGTATAAGCATATCAAAAGAATCCATTTCCAAATTGATAGGCGAGATGCCGGAGGAAGATGAACTGCATAGTATAGAATCAATAGCTTTATCTGTATCTGGAGTATCAAGCATTCATAAAATCAATGTCCATAACTATGGCTGCTATAAGGAAATATCACTGCATGTGCAGGTTAACAATGATATGTCTCTAGTAAAAGCACATGATATATCCGAGAAAGTGGAAAGAACCATTGAAGCAAATATAGATTGTAAGGCAACTGTCCATATTGAGCCGTTATTATAAAGCTCCGGGCGCCGGCATATCTACTCCTGTAATATGATGCCTATGACCGTCATTTTCTGTTGTGTAAAAATCATAATAATGAACATGCATACCATCACCAACAGGAATTGCCGGTCCCGACCAAGCCTTGTAGTAGTGGTTGTGTCCATCTTCAAAAAGTACGTATCCTTCGGTATAGTGTACATGAGTACCATCCTTCGAGGGTGTTGGCGGGAAAGTCACATCAAGACATTGATGTACGTGTCCATCCTCAATGGATGTATAATCTAAAGAACCATGATTGTGGTCAGGAACAAACCCGGGAACAAAATCGTCTTTATAGATCTCTTCTTCTTCCTCCTGTTTTTCTTCCTCCAGCTTCTTTTCTTTAGAATTCCTATATTCTTTCGCATCCTCGAATAGTGCAAAATCACTCTGAAGCCTTTGACAGTAAGGAAGCTTATTACAGGGATGATAAATTGGATACATGTAAAATACCTCCATAAAATTATTAGAATTAGCGGCATTGCTTATACAAGAAGAAATTTAAATTTTAATAATAATATATTTCTTTCAATGTACATTGGTACATTGTACATTGAAGAGTATTCCATTTTAGGGTATATGAAAGCTCCACAATACATTTTGCTGTACTATATCAGAAAAAACTATATTTAGTAATACTAAATTATAATAAATTATAATAAACTTGACTGGAATAGGAATAGTAATATAGAATTATACTATTATGGATATGGCATTCAAGATTTATAACCTTGTATTAATTTAATCCGATTTAAGTTTTGGGAGGAATATAGCATGAATGATAGTATTGGAGAAAAGGAAATCTTGACTATAAGCCAAGTTGCTGCCTACTTACAGCTAAGTGAAATGACAACATACAAATTAGTTCAGGACGGAAAGATCCCAGCTTTTAAAATTGGCCGCAGCTGGAGAGTCAAAAAAAATGATCTGGATATATTGATTGAACGGTTAAAAAAAGGTGAAAAGCTATAAACTGTAGATATAATATAAGAGAATAACTAAGGAAAGAGATGAGGTAAAGAATGGCAAATAAGAAAAGTAAATTAAAAGTAATCCCCCTTGGGGGATTGGGTGAAGTCGGCAAAAATATAACGGTGTTCGAATATGGCAGTGATATTGTTGTTGTCGATTGCGGAATAGCGTTTCCTGAAGACGAAATGCTGGGCATCGATTTGGTTATGCCGGATATCACATACTTGAAGAAGAATAAAGAAAAGATAAAAGGAATTGTTGTGACCCATGGTCATGAAGACCACATAGGAGCACTTCCATATGTACTGAAAGAAATAAATGTACCGGTCTATGGATCAAGGCTGGCATTGGGATTGTTGGAAAACAAGCTTGAAGAGCACCGGATGCTTTCCGATACCACGCTGCAAACGGTTGAGCAGGGCCAGGTCATTCAACTTGGAGTATTCAAGATTGAATTTATAAACTCCTGCCATAGTATTGCAGACGCTTTAGCACTGGCCATACATACACCCGCCGGTATAGTCGTTCATACCTCTGATTTTAAAGTAGACTATACTCCTATCCGTGGAAGCCGTATCGATTTGGCACGATTTGCCGAATTGGGCAAAAAGGGTGTGCTGATGCTGATGAGCGATAGCACGAACGCTGAGCGTGAAGGCTATACCATGTCCGAGAAGACAGTAGGTGAAGCCTTTGAAAAGATATTTACAGATGTAAACAGCCGAATCATTGTCGCTACATTTGCATCAAACATTCATAGAGTACAGCAGGTAATCAATGCAGCTGTCAGATTGGGACGAAAAGTAGCACTCAGCGGAAGAAGCATGGTTAACGTGGTAAATGTTGCTCTTAAGCTGGGGTATTTGGATATTCCGGAAGGGACCCTGATTGAAATCGCAAGCTTGAACAGGTATAAGCCTGAAAGCGTGATGATCATCACAACAGGAAGCCAGGGCGAGCCTATGTCTGCATTGACAAGGATGGCAGCATCAACTCACCGGCAGGTAGAAATCGTTCCGGGGGATCTGGTGGTAGTATCAGCAACTCCAATACCCGGTAATGAGAAACCGGTTTCCAAAATTATCAATCAATTAATCAGAAAAGGTGCCAAGGTCATTTATAAATCCCTTGATGAAATACACGTTTCCGGCCATGCATGCCAGGAGGAATTAAAGTTAATGTACAGCCTGGTGAGACCAAAATATTTCATGCCTGTTCATGGTGAATATAAGCATTTAAATCAACATGCGCTTTTAATAAATTCACTGGGTATGCCGGTTGAAAACACCTTTGTCATGGATATAGGGAACGTATTGGAATTGGACGGCAAAGGAGCAAAAATTACCGGGACCGTGCCATCAGGGAAGGTATTTATCGATGGACTCGGTATCGGCGATGTAGGAAATATTGTACTGCGGGATAGAAAGCTTTTGTCTCAGGATGGTATGGTTATTGTCATAATAACAATTGAAAAGGAAACCGGCACGATAATGGCTGAGCCTGATATTATATCAAGGGGCTTTGTGTATGTCAGGGAATCGGAAGAAATAATTGAACAAATGCGCAAGATGTCCTATGATGTTCTTTTGCAAAATACCGGAAAAGACTGGGGAACAATGAAAAGCCTTGTGAAGGATACTATAAAGGAACATTTGTATAGTAAATTAAAAAGAAATCCGATGATTTTACCTATTATTATAGAAGTTTAATATGTATGTATAGTGGCTTCTTTATGCTTCGATTATTTGGACAAGGCTCAATGACATTGCTGCCCTCCACGCTGGTGCCTCAATGGTTTATTGAAAAAAGGGCGTTAGCGTTGAGCCTTATGACTTTGGGGGGAGTTACCGCTTCGGCAGTATTTCCGCCGCTTAATACCTTCATGATTGATTCATGGGGATGGAATATTACATGGCGGTTCTGGGCGATACTATTGTGGCTTGTATATGTGCCGTCAACTTTAATACTAACACGCAATAAACCTGAAGATATTGGACTTTTACCAGATAACCGTATGGTTCGCCCCACCGATCAGGTAAACATATATGAAAAAGAGCCATTGAAAGAAAAAGCAAAGCCGGAAGAATCGTGGACACTTCAAGAAGCGATGAAAACCCATGCTTTCTGGCTGATGATGTTCTGCCAGGCAGTGCCTTCCATGATAATGACAGGCGTCACTTTCCACCTTATATCAATACTAAGTGAAAGAGGCCTTTCACATACTTTAGCAGCTATGGTATTGAGCATAGTAGCTATCTATTTGCCAAATATACTCTTGAACAGTTTGCCTTACTTGATGCTGCAGACCGGCGGGTCGCGACCTATTCCGGCGGTATGTGCAGACGTTTGGATCTGGCGATGAGCTTACTGGGCAATCCCTCTGTAATATTTCTTGATGAGCCGACTTCAGGATTGGATCCTCAAAGCCGCATAACCATGTGGAGAATCATAAAAGATCTCGCCCGTTCAGGGATCACCGGGTGGCTTTTTATAACCGGAATACTGCTGCTGTTTACACTTGCCATGACATTATAGACCGCCAAAGAAAATTTGGTGGTTTTTTTTATTTAACAAGAAGTTAACACTGATTATATATACTTATCACAATACTATGATAACTTTATGTTGTAGAAATAAAATTTCCTTCGATTTAGGAGTGATTAGATTGAATAATGTTTTTAACTCTATATCAATGAGCACTGTAGGTAGTATATTTATAATAATATGCATCTTTGGAGTATATGGCTTTTTATATAGTCGGTATTCTGAAAAAAAAGGCAAAGAGCTCCTGGATATGATTACCAACTCAAGAAGGATTGATAAAGATAGCTCAATTTAGCGGATGACGATATAAACTTGTAGAAATACAACTAATTAATTACAGTCGAAGCAGTTCTGGCTGATAAACAAAAACTCAAAACCATTGATATGACATAATCAAAATAAACGACGCGTTTAAATCGCTTTAGAGCGATTTTTTTTATTGAGGTAATACAAAGGCATTATGAGTTTTTGCCAAAGGAGCGCTATAAATTCAACAGAAGTTAAATTATGGGAATGGGAGCATAGTAAATACATTTTTTGCGAGAGAGGTGGATTTTTTAGAACAAAATAAAAAACATGTAAACACAGGTAAATAATTATTGTAAAATATAATTATAATTGGCAGAAATAACTCATAAAAAATATTTTATTACAAATATAGAAAATTTGTCAGTTCAAGGAGGATTTTACTTCTTCTGTGTCGAATATTTAATTGCGCGAAATGTTTATTTCGCGCAATATTGATAAAAATTGGCCCTAAAGGAGATGTAAATCATGAATAAACTGCCTGTTATAGCAATCGAATTCCTTGAGTACATGGAAACTATCCGTGGTAAATCAAGAAACACCATTACCGCTTATGGTTATGATCTAACTCTCTTCTTCAAATATATAAAAATCAAACGTGGTTATGTAGCAACCGATGTGGAAATCGAAGATATTCCAATAGATGATATCGATACGTATATAATAAGTAATATAAGCCTTTCGGATTTTTACTCCTTCCTCTCTTTCGCCGCAAATCAGAGAGATAATAAAAATTATGCAAGGGCAAGAAAGGTTGCCTGCTTAAGATCCTTCTTCAAGTATCTTCATAAAATGAAAATGATTGATGAAAATCCCAGCATAGAATTGGAATCACCAAAAATCAACTCCAGGCATCCGGCGTACCTCACTCTGAATGAAAGTAAGCTGTTGCTGTCCTCTATAGATGGCGAAAACAAAGAAAGGGATTATGCTATAATAACTCTGTTCCTAAACTGTGGACTCCGTCTTTCCGAGCTTGTCAGCATAGACATAAACAAGATCAGCAGCGATATACTTACCGTCATTGGCAAAGGTAACAAGGAAAGGACGGTATATCTGAATAATGCTTGCATCGAGGCAATAAATAATTATCTAAAGGTACGTCCTGCAGACGAGGTCAAAGACAAAAATGCATTGTTTCTAAGCGAAAGAAGGCGCAGAATAAGCAAGCGATCTGTACAATACCTCGTAAAAAAATACTTGGGTATTTCCAATCTGGATACGGAAAAGTACTCCCCTCATAAGCTGAGACATACTGCAGCAACTCTCATGTACAAATATGGAAAAGTCGATATCAGATCCCTGCAGCAGATTCTCGGTCATGAGAATATTTCTACCACACAAATCTACACCCATCTGGATGATGAAACATTAAGAAATGCTGCAAAATCCAATCCTCTTTCCGAAGAAAAGAAGTAGCATTGGCAATGATTAACATAAATATTATTATGTTAATCATTGCTCTTTTCATCATCATAATCTACTATGTAGTCTTCTTCATATTTCCAATCTTCCAGGTCTTCTTCGTCTATTGGCATGCTTTCATCATCTATTATCTCATCTATTTCGATGCTCTTGTAATCAGCAGCCTTATCAATGCAAACGCAGCAATTATCGCAGATCTTATCGGGGTTAAGGTCACATATGTTGCATTCGCCACAATCCATGCACTCTCTGTCAATTAAGACACATTCTTTTTTATATGCCATATCATAGCCTCCGTTTAATTTATTCACTTCATCAACTTATATTATATTAAAATTATTGATATATAAGCAATATCCTAAGAATGGAAAGTTAAAGAAAAAAACATATATTCCGATATATTATATATAGCAATCACTCAATTATTACCAAAAGGCGGTGTTATATTTTGTTCAGCGTAACTTCCAATTTATTTATGTTTGCAGTTTATGTTCTAGTTTTACTTGTTGAACTCATTTTTACGAAAATTTTTAGTCTTGATGTTACTACCCCCTGGCTTGTTACTACTCTGTTATACATACTGGTCATCGCCTATCAGATATTGTCAAGAACAAATGAGTACCTGGAAAAAGGCAAGGTCAAGGAGATACTTTTCAGCATTATGGACGAAGTAAACGGAATACCCCTTGTTAATAGAGATAATAGAATAATAATACAATGGGATGTAATTTTCAAGAAACTCATTGACAAAAAAGCATACTTTCTATACGACAATATAATTAAATTAAAGCCAAAAACTATAGACCGGTATGTGAATCAATACCCCTCCCTCCTTCTTAACAACTCTATGGATATGATAGAAAGAAACAACAAAATAAATACAAAATCTTTGATTAAAGGCAAAAACACCAATGATGTAGCTGAAATCAGGGAATTGGATATAAGTCAGGAAATCAAGAACAAGCTTTTTATAAAGTATATAAGTGCCGACAAAGTTACCATTGCAAACTTCGATTCATCAACTTATATTGATTTCATTCTGGAAAATGAGTATGAGCCTCCTGAATATGAAAAATTCGGTATTAAGCCTGACAGCAGATATGACGGATTCTCAGTTGTTGCTTTTCATAAGGATCAGAAGCATTATATAGTGCCGAGAACCATGGTGTTCGGCAAAAGAATAGACAAGGAAAAATGGCTGTACCAAAATATATTTAGAATGATCCAGTGTGCCGAAAATATTGCAGCCGGTCTGCCTGAATACGGAATAGTTGTAGACGAGCTGAGTCTGAAGGATGTAACCTATGATTATATTGAGGATGAACCTGGAAAAATACCTGAATTTCATTTTGTTTCCATAGAGGATGACTTTTTAGTATTCAGTGGAACAGACAAAGGCAGGGAGCTTGCAAAGGCTTACTGCGTTTTGGAGACAAACCACAATGGCTTTGAAGTAAAGTTAATAAAATATGAGCTTATTATTGATGACGTCAGTGAAGTAGTGGAAGAGGATAAAACTATTGTTATAGGAAATGCTTATCAGCCGCTATTAACTATAATGCAAAGAATGCATACAGTAACTAAGAATATTAGAATAGCGATATTAAAGAAGGATATTGAGGATCTGGTGATTAAATAGCAATAAGGCGGGGCAATGCAGCCCCGTTTTTAATTGTATTCCGGGAAATACAGCAGATCCCCCGGCTTAATATTCGCACTATGCAAATTATTGATATCCATAACTCTTGATATGTACTCTCTTATATCCATTTTTCCGGCATAATTCACGGACATGCCCCATATAGTATCTCCCTCTTCTACATATTCTGTTATTAAGGACACTTCGTTACTTCCCTTTGCGCTTACTACCAGTGAGAAAAATGAGGATACTATAAAAATCATAATCAAGCTGACAGAAACCAAAAATCTCATTCTATTTTTTATTACATATCTTTTCATACAATTACCTCCAATGCGAACATTTGTTCTTATTTCCATTTTATACGAACGTACGTGCTGTGTCAAGAAAAATTTCAAATTGTGCTAATATAAGCAAAAGTTAGTAATATCAATGCTTTACACTATATAGCTTCTTGTGAGGATGATGAACTTCTAAAAAATTACGAACGTATGTTTGAAATTTATGTATCACTATGATATAATAACCTTAATTAAATGGCTAATAATCCATATAAGAGAAAATGGAGTGTTAATATGAATATTGATGAGTTAAGCAAAAAGCAATTGGAAGTATTGAGTTTTATAAAAAAGGAAATACATAAAAAGGGTTATCCCCCTTCTGTCAGGGAAATATGCGATGCCGTAAAGCTGAAGTCTACTTCTACAGTTCACGGACATTTGGAAAGACTTGAAAGAAAAGGGTATATACGAAGAGATCCAACTAAGCCCCGTGCCATTGAAGTGCTTGACAGCAGCGGTTCTATTGTATCCAAAAAGGAAATGGTTGACTTGCCTATAGTGGGTAAAGTCACTGCCGGCCTTCCCATATTAGCTGAGGAGAATATTGAGGATTCCTTCCCTGTTCCTGTTGAATTTATCGGAAATCAAGATGCGTTCATGCTGGTAGTCAAGGGTGACAGCATGATAAATGCAGGTATATTTGACGGTGATTATGTTATTGTCAGGCAGCAGGCAGTTGCTAGAAATGGAGATATTGTAGTGGCATTGCTTAATGATGAGGCTACTGTCAAGACCTTCTACAAGGAAAAGGATTATTTCAGACTACAGCCCGAGAACCCTTATCTCATGCCTATAATAGTCAAGGATCTGGCAATACTGGGTAAGGTTATAGGAGTATTCCGGGCAATAAGGTAATTTTAAGAAATTAAATAAACAAAAGAGGCTTAAGCCTCTTTTGTTTTGATTTTTGCCCCTTCCTCCAAGGTCTCATCAGGAGAAAGAATGACTTCCTCCCCCTCATTCAAGCCCTTCAGTACCTCAATCTGCTCGTTGCTTTCAAGTCCCTTTTCTATGGCCCGGAGCTTTGCGAAGCCCCCTTCATCGACAAACACATGATCCTTGCCTTGATAATTGAATACTGCCTTCTCCGCAATCAAAAGTGTATCCTTCCTGCTTTGTGTTATGATTTTTACTGTCAGGTCATACCCTGGCCTCAGTCCCTCAATTGTTCCATCCAATCCAATCTCCACCCGGACCCTCTTTTGCTCTATTCCAAGATCAGACATTTTGCTTACGGCCTTGGGATGTATTTTTTTAACTGTTCCCTTCATTGCCTTTATCCCTATATCTTCATCATCAATTATCACAGTTGAACCTACCTTGACTCCTGCTATATCTTCAATAAGCACATCGCTTTCAATGTATAATCCCTTTGATCCGCCTATTTCAAATAGCTTCGACCCCACTTGCACAATACTGCCTTCCTCCACTTCAGAAGTCATTATCATACCGTCTATTGGCGACTTTATAACCATATCCTCTGATTTTTTCTTCAGCTGTTCAATTCTGGCTTGAATCTCAGAAAGCTGAGCTTCATATTGCTTCCTTACATTAACCGATGCACCCTTTTGGGCAAGTGCCAGGCTGCTGTTTGCTGTCTCCAGCCCTGCTTCTGCAGCTGCCAGCTTGGTAACTGAGCTCTTATATGTATCCAGGCTTACTGCACCGGATTCATATAATACTCTATTGTTGTCCATCGTACTTTTTGCCTCTTCGTATGCAGCCTCTGCAGAGCGAACCTGTGCATTAAGCCTGCGTATTTCCTCATCATTTGTTGTGTCCCTGGCATCATCATACTTCGCTGCAATTGCGAGCTTTTGGGCTTCCAATGCTCTTGTTTCCAGCAGTAAATCGCTATTATCAATTCTTGCAAGTATTTCTCCGGCTTTTACTGTTTCACCTGCTTTTTTAGCACTATGGATGATTTTGCCTGAGGATACTGAATATATGACTGTTTCCTCTTCAAGCACCAGATTCCCGGTTTCTTCAATATATTCTTCTATATTTCCTCTGATGACCTTTGCCGATTCAACAGGTACTGCCGGGCTTCCCATCATGATTTTTATGCCTGCCAAGCTGGCTATTACCAAGAAAATTACTATCCAGATAATCTTTTTCTTCAATTTCAATACCCCCTAAGATATGCGGCTCTTCAGCGCATCAATAAAGTTAAGGTTATAAATCTTTTTTAACGTAGCCAGCTGTGCAATTATTACGAATATAATTGTGGCTACAGCTGCCTGCAGAAAGAACTTCGGTGACAAGGCGGCCGGGAAAGTTATCATTTCCGAACTAAAGGATTCAGACATACCATTAATCATGCTTGCACCCAGAGGAATTCCAACTATAATTGCAATTAAAGCCGTAAGCGAGTTTTCCTTGCTGATCATACCGTAGATATCCTTTTTGTCAAAGCCCATGATACGCAGAGCTGCAAATTCCATTGTGCGTTCAGAAATACTAATGATAGTTGCATTATATATCAAGGCGAATCCCAGGATTCCGCCAAACAGCATATAGAACCCTATTGCAAGATTCATTGTATCCAGATAATCTACGAAGGATTGCTTTATATCACCTATAGAGCTTACCGCAGAAATGTTCTTGACATCCTTAAGCTTTTCCTTCAGATTATCCTCTGATGCAACTGAAACCCCTGTGATCATCTGCTTGTCTAATAGCAATGCCTGCATTGTCTCAATATTCATATATGCATTAGCCCCCAGATATTGCTTGACGATGCTGGTAACCCGCAGCGATACATCCTCCTTACCCGGTAAAAAGCTTTTGACCACTATTTCTTCGCCTTCTTTTACATTAAGCAATTTTGCTATCGCCTCTGTAATGAAAATCCCTTTATCCGGTAATTTCACTAAATTATTATCTTTATCCTCGAACTTGTAAAAAGCTGTCTGCTGTGGTACACCGATTATGCTGACAGATTTTTTCCTCCAACCGTTTGCAAGTTCAAAAGGATACTCTAACCTTGGTTCAATTTTCTTTGCTTCAATCAGACGGCTCAAATCTGTAATTATTCCTTTATTCAGGGGCTGTGCAAAATTTACCGTGTAATCCATTTTCTGATACTCTCCATATTGAAGCTCAAACATGGAAACCATTGAATGCGTCATGTACAATGGAACAACATTAATACCATAAGCCAAGGCCAGACCCAGAACCAGGAAAGCAAATCTTCTTTTATTCCTGAATATATTGCGTATAACCATTTTCCAACTAAAGGGGACATACCGCCAAAGGAAGGTTATCCTTTCCAGCAGTATCCGTTTACCGGTTTTCGGTGCTTCAGGCCGCATAGAGTCGGCAGGCATGATCCGGAGTATGCCTCTGGCGCCGAAAAGTCCTGATCCGACACAGAACAGGCTGGTCAATATAATAGCGTTCAGAATATAGCTATATTCTATTTGTATCCCTGAAAGAGGTATATTAAAAAACGATACAAATACTTCACTCATCGGCTTTGATAAAAGGACTCCCCCTGTAATTCCTGTGACCGAGCCCGCCAACCCTATTGCCATGGCATATTTGGTGTAGTGGGAAAGGACGCTTAAATTGCCATACCCCAAGGCCTTTAGTACACCTATCGCCATCCTGTCGTTATTGACAATTCTGGAAAGCATAATGGAAATTATTATTGCTGCAACCATCAGAAACATCACAGGCAGAACAGAAGACATCATTTCAATTCCGTCTATCTTTTGCACCAGTACATTGTTGCTTAGCTGATCCTCCAGCTTGGTTATTCTTTTTAAGCCATATTTATCCAGCTTTTTTTCCAAAAGGTCTATTATATCTTCAATATTACTCTGATCATCTACTTTAATCAGGACTTCATTAAAGCTTCCCTTGTACCCGAAGACGGATTGTGCAAAAGCTTCAGTGACATATGCCACCCCAAACTTATCAAGAGCCGGTAAAAGGGATTGATCATTTTCCATGACATATATATATTCAGAGCTTGCAGCTATTCCGGAAACCTTTAGATCGTGAGTTCTGCCGTTTATATACGGTGTTATGATTTCGTCAATTTTTATATTCCTTGCATTGGCAAACTGTTCCAGCAAGATTACATTATCATCGCCCAATTCCGCTCTTATGCCTGCTACGGTATAAAGCTTGTTAATAATTCCGCCATTCTTGGGAAGTGAAACTACACGGATGTTTACTTTTTCATCCTTGTCGGCGACCTGCAGAGGTACATCGACACTTACGCGTCCTTGCACAGCACTTATTCCCTGAATAGATTTCAGATCATCAACTGCAACCTGGGGAACCCTCATCAGCTCAATCACCATGTCATTCATATTAGTTGTACTGTAATAGTGGTCCACTGCATTTTGTATGTTGATGCTTGTAATGCTGAACAATATATATATGCATAAGGCAACTGCCACAATTACAGTAACTGAAATGAACTGCCCCTTTGAATGCTTTACCATACGCAGCAACCTGACATCCAGCTTTTTCATCACCATTCAATCCTTTCAGGAGGAATAGGATTTTCATTTTCCTTTATTTCCACTATCCGTCCGCTTCGCATTTTTATGACCCGGTCGGCCATATCACCGATAGCCATATTATGTGTGATTATGACGACGGTTTTGTTGAATTGACGATTGATTTTATGCAGCAATGACAGAATCAGCAGACCGGTCTTATAGTCCAGAGCACCTGTTGGCTCGTCACACAGCAGCAGAAGCGGATTCTTCGCTACAGCTCTTGCAATAGCAACACGCTGCTGCTCTCCGCCACTCATTTGTGACGGAAAATGATCCTTCCTTTCTCCAAGCTCTACTTCATTCATAACCTCGTCGATATTCAAGGCCTCCTTGCACATCTCAGTTGCAAGCTCTACATTTTCTTTGGCAGTGAGATTTGCCATAAGGTTATAGAACTGAAATACAAAGCCTACCTTATCCCGTCTATAGGCAGTCAGTTTCCTGTCATTGTATTTGTTGATTTCCTCATTCTTGATGATTACCTTGCCCTCAGAGGGCAGATCCATTCCTCCGAGAATGTTCAAAAGTGTACTTTTACCGGAACCGCTGGGTCCGAGTATAACCACAAATTCACCTTCGTAAAGCTCAAAGGTTGCGCCCTGAAGGGCATTTACCGTAACCTCACCCATTTTATAATCCTTACTGACATTCAGAACCTTCATGAGTATGCTATCCTGCATTCTCCATCCCCTCCTTTATGACCGCATATTTTGATTATCCTTATCGCCCAGCATTCCGTATTTCATAAAATCAAACAATTTTTCCATTAATTCATGCATCTTTGTATCTTCATTAAAATAATCTGCATCCATAAATGCCATGGGCAGGCCTATCAGGAGCTGGCAGACAAAATCTATGTCCATCGGACGTAATTCACCTTTTTTTATGCCGTCCTCCAATATACACCTCCACATATTCTTAGCCATCGTCAATTTAATATCTTTTATGCGTTCCATTAAATTGGGCTGCTCAAGAATATCCCTGGTCAGGATTGCAGGGAATTGGCCTGCCAGCTGGAGCATATAAGTATACAAAGCTTCAATCCTTTCTATTGCATGGCAGTTCTCATTCAGCCTTTCCATAATGATCCTGTTATGGTATTCTGCAACATTTTTCATTATCTCTATAAAAAGATCCTCCTTGGAATGAAAATGCTTGTACAATGTCATTTTGCTTATACATGCTTCAAAAGCTATCTGATCAACCGATACCCCATTATAGCCGTATTTGAAGAACAACTCTTCAGCTTTTTCCAATAGCCGGTTTAGCTTCTTTATACTTTGTCCACCCATTTACAATATCACCTCTTAATTGTCGGACAACTATACTTTTATACCGCATTAGTACATTTTTATTATAATATGCACAGAAGAATTATACAATTAGTAAAGCCACCCGTAATAGGTGGCTTTTGCTCTTTATGCTTAAATATCTATCAAATTTTTCTTGTAATCGCTGTATATCTCTTTTAACTCACTAATCTTGACAGCCATTTCCTGTTGAAGCTGGGATAACAGCTCATAATCTTTTTCTTTGGCAGCTTCTCTTATCCTGGTGAACAGGGATTTGGAGTTGTAGGTGTCTTTCATTAGATAATGACGAAGCTGATCAACCTGAGCCCAGTAGGTTATATCAAGATCGTGGGCATTTTGTGTGTTGTGAACGGCTTTACATCTTCTCACCGTATCCATATTCTCCGGCATCAGCCTGTTAAGTATCTCAGCCACCCACCTGTTTGTGACAGCTGTACTGAAGCTCTTAACAAGCTTTTCATCCATTACTTCGCCCTTCAAAAGCACATCAAGCTTCCCGGGATATTCTTTGAGATTGGAGATGTTTTCGTACACTGTAGCAGGATGTACTCCAAATATCCTGTTTCTTTCCTCCGGTGTATAATGCTCAAACACGTCCTCTTCACTTCTGTACGCTCTGCCCTTTTCAAGATAGAAGCCTTCTTCATCCGGAAGCTTTGATATTTCTGCTTCCAGCTCAGAGGCTGTCTTCCCGGACTCGCAAACAGCATTAATTCCGTCCAGCATTGCCTGATAAAATGCAGCCAGTGCAAGATAGGTATTTGTAAGAGGGTTGGGTGACCTGACCTCAAATCTTGTAGCAAGAGTATTGCCCAGATCCCTGACCAGTCCGACCAATATTGTTCTGTTTCTGGAAGGTGTCTCCACATTATGTCCCAGTGAGCTGACTATGCAAACCGGAGCTTCAAATCCCGGCTTTAATCTATTTAAGGAATCAATGGTGAAGGATATGAACGGGTTTATTACTTCATAATTCTTCAAGAGCCCCATGAGAGCCCCATAACCAATAGGACTTAAAAAATCCTTCTTTATATCTGCAGGAGTGAACAGATTAATTATTTTACCATTCTTAAGCCTTGCTGCAACTCCAATATGAGTATGCTCACCATTACCTGCGACACCTTCTATAGGCTTTGCATGGAAGGTAACCTCAAGTCCGTTTTTCCTAAAAACTTCCTTTACAATGTATCTGACCCACTTTTCATTATCAGCAGCCTGCAGGGCGTTATCGTATTTCCAGTCAATCTCCAGTTGTTCCATTATATGTGTAAGGTTGCCCGTTTCATCAAGCTTGGCTTTTATGCCCCCTACTTCCTTATGTCCCATCTCAGGGTTCAGATTGTATTTTCCCATTAATAGCAGTGATTGCTCAAGAGAGGTTCTCACTACCCCCTTAGTTCTCTTCCAATATGATTCCTGAAGCTCCTGGGAGGCTGACAAAGCTTCTACATCCGCCATATCATTAGGTGTTTTAACCCAGAATTCAAGCTCTGTAGCCGAAGTCAACACTATATCCTCAATATCACTGCAATTGATGCCGTACTCGCTGCACACAGCCGGATATTTTTTAAACAGCTCTGTTACTGAAGCCTTGAACCGGTCAATTGCACGGATCAGAATGGAGCGGGAGTCTACATATTTGTTATTATGCATTAGAAAGGACGGAATCCTTAGGGTACCTACCGGCCTGCTTGTCTCGTAATCAATATTTTCGTAGTTGTAATCAACGAACCACAGGCAATTGGTATCGGCAACCAAATCAACCTTGCCATTGTTCAAGGTGGCTATACCCGGGAGCACAACACTGGAGCCATCAGTCTGTATAGCACCATTAAGGAATTCTTCAATATCATCAAAGAAAGCTTTTATAGGAATCCTTTCATCTGTGCTGTTGCCGGTAAGGTCTGCAGCAGCTATGGAGACAAAGCGTATTTCAGGATGATTCTTTAAGAGGCTTACCAACTCTTCTTTTTGATAATCTCCTGGGTCGATAACATAAATCAGGTCATTTTTAATTAAGTCTGAAAGATTAGTCATTTCATTCACCTCTTAATATATATATTTTCATCATTATAATATTTTTAGATTATACCACTATGGCCCTTTGATGTAAATAAAACCGGGGAGCCACGTTTATAAAACTTTCTAATAATGTTATTACCACAGCTTAATTGAGTATTTATAAAGTCAGACACCCCTTATTTACAAGGTTTTGGAGAGCGTAAATTATACCGATTTTCACATGGTCGAAGGTTACTCCCCCCTGCAAATATGCAATATAGGGTGCTCTCAAAGGGGCATCGGCACTAAGTTCTATGGAAGCTCCCTGCACAAAGCCCCCTGAGGCCATTATTACTTGATCATTATAGCCCGGCATATCCCATGGCTCGGGATTGACAAAGGAGTCCACCGGCGATCCTTTCTGTATGCCCTGGCAGAAAGCAATAAGAGCATCTCTATTTCCGAATTTTATCGCCTGTATTATATCACTTCTCCGTGAATTATATTCCGGATTCACTTCATATCCCAGCTTGCTGAAAAGCTTGGAGCAGAATACTGCCCCTTTCACTGCTTCCGCTACAATATGAGGAGCGAGAAAAAAGCCCTGCAGGAAAAGTCTGTTCATCCCCAAGGTAGCGCCGCATTCCTTCCCGATACCCGGTGCAATAAGCCTGTTGGCTGCCAGCTCAACCAAGGGGGCTCTTCCGCATACATATCCTCCGGTGGGAGCAATGCTTCCACCGGGATTTTTGATTAGTGAACCTGCTATTATATCCGCACCCACCTCGGTAGGCTCTTTGAAGTCAAGAAACTCTCCATAACAGTTGTCTACCATGCATACAATGTTGGGATTTATTATTTTTATGAATTTTATAGTGTATTCAATATCTTCAAGAGTCAGCGACGGTCTCCAGGAATAACCCAGGGATCTCTGTATCAGTACCATTTTAGTCTTATTATTTATACTCTTTGTTATTTCGTTATAATTAATTTTACCTGCTTCCGTAAGGTCTATCTGGCTGTATTTTATGCCCAGCTCCCTAAGACAGCCGGGAGGGCAGTTCTCTATTCCTATTATATTCTCCAGGGTATCGTAGGGCCTTCCTGTAACCGACAGCAGCTCGTCACCCGGTCTTAAGACCCCAAAGAGGCATAGGGACAATGCGTGGGTTCCTGATACGATCTGTGGCCTTACAAGGGCATCCTCGCATCCGAAGACATCCGCATAGACCTTGTCAATGGCTTCCCGCCCCGCATCTCCGTAACCATAACCGGTTGAATAGTTGAAATGCATGTCGCTTATTCTGTTCTTCTGCATCGCACTGAGTACTTTGTACTGGTTGAATTCCCTGATATCGTCAATTTTCAGAAACTGCCCTGTAATTTCATCCTCTGTGGATACGCAAATGTCAATTATCTTCTTGCTTATAGAAAGCTTGTTAATCAGATAGTCTGTTGTTTTATAATGCATTGCAGCACCTCATTTTCTTTATGTATCAAGATTATATTTTATCATATTATGCAATCCAAGGCAAATAAGCAAGCCCTTGTATTTCTACAAGGGCTTGCTCTATACTATATAATTATTTGTTCGCATTCTCCGGCGGCCTATTGTCGCTGAAGGCAAAATTAATAGGTTTTACAGGGATTATTGTAGAGATGGCATGTTTATATACCAGTTGCTGTTTTCCATCATTATCCAGCACTATTGTATAGTTGTCAAAGCCTCTTACATTGCCCTTAAGCTGGAAACCGTTCACCAGGTAGATTGTTATCGTGATATGCTCTTTTCTAACCTGATTCAGAAATACATCCTGAAGATTTATATTTACTTTATTCATTCAATTCCCCTCCAAAATAAAATAAGTCAATTGCCAATTTTATATATATTTATATTATTATATATTTATTAGTTATTTATTCTATATTAAAGCAATTTTTCCTGCAATATATCTAATAATATTTTCCAATAATACTTCACTTTTATGGAAGCTGTCAATATCAATCCAATACAGGCGTCTGTCCCTTCTGAACCAGGTAAGCTGCCGTTTGGCATAATGCCTTGTGTCCCTTTTAAGAATTCTAACAGCCTCCTCCTTTGATATTGTTCCCCGGAGGTAATCGGCAATCTCTTTGTAGCCCAGTGCCTGCATAGAGGTAAGCTCCCGTCCGTAACCCATATCCAGAAGGCCTTCCACCTCTTCAACAAGCCCTTCGGTCATCATTTTATCTACCCTCTGCTCTATTCTGTTATAGAGCTTTGCCCTGTCCATAGTCAGCGTTATATATGCGAAATCATATCTTGGCGGTTGTTTTTTTGATTCCTCCTGGAAATAGGATATTGGCTTTCCTGTGAACTTGTGAACCTCCAATGCCCTGATAACCCTTCTTGTATCATTAGGGTGCAGTTTATTATAACTTGCAGGATCGACACTTTCCAGCATGGCATGAACATAAGCCGGACTCTTGCAGTCGGCAATATCCTGCATTTCCTTTCTGAATTCCTCATCAGAGATGGATGCTGTAAAATCCAGATTGTCAAGGAGTGAGTTTATATAAAGACCTGTTCCTCCGGCGATTATTGGCAGCTTTCCTCTTTCATTAATATCTCTGATATATCCTTCAGCCCTGTTCCTGAACTGCGCAACGCTGAAATCCTCATCGGGATTTACCTCATCTATCATATAGTGCCTTATACCCTGCATCTCATTTTCCTTAAGCTTTGCAGTACCTATATCCATATATCTGTAGACCTGTGCAGAGTCGGCCGATATGATCTCTCCGCACAGACTTCCGGCCAAAGCCAGTGATATATCCGTCTTACCTATGGCAGTAGGTCCCGCAAGTATACATATTTTAGGCAGCTCATTAGTCGCTAATGTCAAATTCCTACACCTCTGTAAATCTATATTATCCTCTTGAACTTCTTTTCAAGCTCATATTTGCTCATTGTAATTATTGTAGGCCTTCCGTGAGGACAGGTATATGGCTGGCTTGTTTTCATAAGCCTTTCTATAAGCTCTCTGGTTTCCTCCTGAGTAATGCTGTCTCCGGCCTTTATTGCATTCTTGCAAGCCATACTGATTATTATTTTTTCCAAAGGGGATGAAGCATTTCCTCCCGGCTCATTAAGAGAATCAAGTATGTTGCTGAAGAACTCTCCGGTACAAGGCTCTCCCATTATTATCGGAATGGCTCTTATTGCCAGAGTATTCTCTCCGAACCATTCAATTTCAAAGCCAAGATTCTGGAATATCAGAGTGTTCTCGGAATACAAAAGCTTCTCAGCCGGACTCAGCTCTATTATTATTGGCATCAAAAGCTCCTGCATGGCAATACTCTTTGTATTATATTTCTCCTTGATATACTCAAACATTATCCTCTCATGGGCGGCATGCTGATCAATCAGATAGAAGGTGTCCTCCTGCTGTCCCAGAACATACGTTCCGAACAACTGCCCGATTATATTGATTGAGAATACATGAGGCTTTTGTATAGCTTTCTCGTGAACCCCTGATGCTTCAGGCTTCATGTCATGCTCGTACTTTTTATTAAAGCTTTTAATTATAGGTTCTGAGGCTTGTTCATTCTTTTTGGGCTCATATCCTGCTCTTTTGTCAAACATGTTTACAGGTACAGAACGTGTGTTCCGATAATCAGAGGCCCCGGAACGCGCGTTCTGATATTGGGCTGCCGGCGCTTCCCGGGTCTCTGATGCATCTTCAAAGCTTTCAAATATGAGCCTGTTATTATTCAAGCAGTTCTTCACCGCCAAATAAAGAGTATTGAATATCGCCCTGTCGTCAGAGAACTTTATTTCCTGTTTCGTAGGATGTACATTAACATCTATCATTTCAGACTTTATATCGATGTTTATAATGCTGAAAGGGTAGCGGTTATTCATAAGCAGCGTCTTATAGGCCTGCTTCATTGCCTCTGCCATCATTCTGTTCTTTATATACCTTTTGTTTATGGAAAAGGTCATATAGGTAGAGTTACCCTTTGCTATCTCAGGCTTGCCTATATACCCTTCTATGCTAATGATATCATTTGAGTACTCAAGAGGCAGCATGGCTTTGGTTATGTTCTTTCCATAAATGCACAGAATGACAGAAAGAAGATCGCCATTTCCAGGGGTGTGCAGCACCACCTTATTGTTTACTGTAAGCTTCATGGATATTCCTGTATTGGTAAGTGCAAACTTTTCAACAATATCAACTATTGCACCCTGTTCTGAGGTATCGCTCTTAAGAAACTTCAGCCTTGCAGGAGTATTGAAAAAAAGGTTTCTGACCGTAACACTGGTACCTGTAGGATAGCCTATATCCGTGCTGTCTATCAGCTTGCCGCCCTTTATAGTCACATGACTTCCCGAAGCATCCTCCTCTGCTTTAGTCTTGAGCTCCACCTCCGATACCGCAGCTATGCTTGCCATTGCCTCACCGCGGAAGCCCAGAGTGGGAATTCCTTTATGCAAGTCCTCGGAAGATTTCAATTTGCTTGTGGCATGTCTGAAGAACACATGTTCTATGTCCTCCTTCATTATGCCGCAGCCATTGTCCGATACATTTATATATGCTTTTCCGCCTTCCTGTATCTCAATACTGATGGCAGCAGCCCCTGCATCGATGGAGTTCTCTGCCAGCTCCTTTACTATGGAGGCGGGTCTCTCTATTACCTCTCCTGCAGCTATTTTATTTATGGTAGCTTCATCGAGTAAATATATCTTTCCCATATTCTTCTCCTCTATAGTGCCTCGTAAAGTATATCACTTCTTATGCATGCGAGGCACTGAATTTTGGTTGTGATTATTAACACTGTTGTTGTGTTAATAATCACTAATCCTTTACTTTATCCTGCAGCTCCATAAGCTTGTTAAGAGCCTGTACAGGCGTCATATTGGCCACATCCAGCAGCTTCAGCTCGTCAGCCAGGGAGAAGCTTGCATAATTAAAAAGGTTAGGCTCAAAGTCGTTGATAACAGGCTTCTTTCTCCTGTGTCTTACATATATATCCGTCTGGTTGTTCTTCTCGGATTTTTCGAGTATGGACAGTATCTCCGTAGACCTTTCAAGAACAGGCTCCGGTATGCCTGCAAGCCTTGCCACATGTATACCGTAGCTGCCATTGGCACCACCCCGTGCTATTTTTCTCAGAAATACTATGTCCTTTCCCTTTTCCTCCACCATAACACAGTAGTTTTTCACACCCTCAATTTTATCCTCAAGCTCAGTAAGCTCGTGATAGTGTGTAGCAAAGAGGGTCTTTGCCCCGAGTCTTCCCTTGTCAGCTATGAACTCCACTACCGACCAGGCTATGCTCAGTCCGTCGAAGGTGCTGGTTCCTCTTCCTATTTCATCAAGTATTACAAGGCTCCTGCTTGTTGCATTATTCATTATATTGGCCAGCTCGCTCATTTCAACCATGAAGGTACTCTGTCCCGATGCCAGGTCATCCGAGGCACCTACCCTGGTAAATATCCTGTCGACTATCCCAATGGATGCCTTCGATGCAGGAACAAAGCATCCAATCTGTGCCATCAGCGTTATGAGTGCCACCTGTCTCATATAGGTGGATTTACCTGCCATATTCGGTCCTGTGATGATGAGCATTCTGTCATCTTCATTATCCAGAAGTGTATCATTCGGCACGAACTTAAGTTCGTTATTCTGTACTTCAACCACCGGATGCCTGCCATTTTCAATTATCAATCTATCATCATTATTGACTATTGGCCTTACATAATTATATTTCTGTGACACTTCAGCCAGGGAGCAGATGCAGTCCAGGTCGGATAGGAATGAGGCTGTCTGCTGTATTCTCTTAATGTGTCCTGCTATTTCATTCCTGATTCCGATGAAGGTCTGGTATTCCAGCTCTATAAGCTTCTCTTCCGCACCCAGCACCATATCCTCAAGCTTCTTAAGCTCAGGGGTTATATATCTTTCCGAGTTGGAAAGAGTCTGCTTTCTAATGAAGTATTCCGGCACAGAGGATAAGTTGGATTTTGTTATATCTATATAGTAGCCGAATACTTTATTGAAGCCTATCTTAAGGGATTTGATGCCTGTCTTTTCCTTTTCCTGCTGTTCCAGCTCTGCGATCCACTGCTTCCCATTGACTGATGCACCACGTATTTCGTCCAGTTCCGGAAGATAGCCATCCTTTATCAGATTACCCTCTCTAAGCAGGAAGGGCGGGTCTTCGTTTATCGATTTGTCCACTATCCGGTACAAATCCTCCAAAATATCCAGATTATCATAAATGTTCTTCAACAGACTGCTTGTACAATCAGAAAGCATGCTCTTGATGTAAGGGAGATTCCTCACTGAGTTCCTGAAAGCGATAAGGTCCTTTGCATTGGCACTGCCCAAAGCAATCCTTGTTGCAAGCCTTTCGATATCATACATGCTTTTCAGATATTCCTTTATCTCTTCTCTTTTGAGAAAATCATTATAAAGCTCATCTACAGCATCCAGCCTGCCGTTTATTTCAGTAGTGCTGAGAAGCGGTTTTTCAAGCCAGCCCTTGAGCTTTCTCCCACCCATTGCAGTGGAGGTCCTGTCTATAACCGAGAGCAGTGCACCCTTTTTTGATTTGCCTCTTATTGTCTCTGAGAGCTCCAGATTCCTTCTGGTGCTCTGGTCCAGAACCATGAAATTGCTTATGCTGTAGCTTTTTATGTAGTTTATATTATCCAGGCTGACTTTTTGTATATCATCCAGATACAAAAGCACTGCACCTGTACTTCGCAATAAGCTCTCACTGTCTATACCCAGCCCTTCAAGGCTTGATACGTCGAATTGCCTCTTGAGTCTTCTTGCACAGTCCTCGCGATCGTAATACTTCTTGTCCAATAGATTGAAAGCAGAATATGCCGCCTTTATATCCGCCAGCTCTGTGTTTGATATTATTTCAGAAGGATTGATCCTGTTTATTTCATTTCGTATATTGCCAATATCCGCATTATCGGAATAGGTACAGTAAAACTCCCCTGTGGAAAGATCCACATAGGATAATGCCAATTGTTTGTTATCCGAGTACAGGCTCAGAAGATAGTTGTTATTTCTCTCATCCAGCATTGAGCTCTCTATGACAGTACCGGGAGTGATTATCTTAACTACCTCTCTGCGGACAATCCCTTTGGCAAGAGCAGGGTCCTCCACCTGTTCGCATATGGCCACCTTGTAGTTTTTCTCAATTAACCTAGCAATATAGTTCTCTGCGGAATGATAGGGTATGCCGCACATGGGAGCTTTTTCCTCCTGCCCGCAGTCCCTTCCGGTAAGGGTTATTTCAAGCTCCTTGGATGCAGTTACCGCATCCTCGAAGAACATCTCATAGAAGTCTCCAAGTCTGAAAAATAATATTTTGTCCTTATGCTGGTTCTTTATTTCAAAATATTGCTTCATCATAGGCGTCAGTTGTGCCATAATCACTTCACCTCATTAACCATTTCCCCATTCAGAAACCATGAATGTATCTCATTTATATTTACATTTACAAGCTTACCGATAATCCCGTCTGAGCCGCTGAAGTTCACCACTTTCCCGGTTCTGGTCCTGCCGGTGTATTTCTCCGGATCATTTTTGCTTGTGCCCTCCACCAACACTTCAACATTACTGCCAAGGTAAGTCTCATTGGTTTTCCTGGATATATCATTTTGCAGCTTTACAAGCTTTTCAAAATTCCTGTGCTTATCCCCATAGCTGGCCGGATCTTCCATTTCAGCAGCGGGAGTGCCCTTTCGCCTTGAATATATGAACATGAATACCTGATCGAACTCCACCTGTCTCAGGACATCAAGAGTCTCTTCGAAGTCTTCATCCGTCTCGCCGGGAAAACCTACTATTACATCAGTACTGAGGGCTACCCCGGGTATTTCCTGCTTTGCTTTAATTACCTTATTAAGGTATTCCTGTTTTGTATACTTTCTATTCATCCTGCGTAAAATTTCATTGCTCCCTGCCTGAAAGGGAAGGTGAAGATGCTCACATACCTTCTTGCAGTCCCTCATGGCATGGATGAGTTTTTCTGATATATCCTTCGGATGGGAGGTCATGAACCTTATTCTCTCAATACCCTCTATTTCATTCACAAGCCTGATCAGGTCAGCGAAATCAACATCAATGTCAAGGTCCTTGCCGTAGGAATTTACATTTTGCCCCAGCAGCGTCACTTCCTTGCAGCCGTCCCTTGCCAGGTCCTCAATCTCCCTGACTACATCCTCCGGCTTCCTGCTCCTCTCCCTGCCTCTGACATGGGGTACTATGCAGTAGGAACAGAAGTTATTGCAGCCGTACATTATGGTTACCCATGCCTTGAACTTTTCTTCTCTAAGTACGGGTATATCCTCTATTATCGTACCTTCAGTGTTAAGTATATCAATGAGGGTGTACTTCTCATCCATGGAGCGTTCAAGAAGCTCCGGAAGCTTGTATATGTTGTGGGTACCGAATACCAGGTCCACGTGGCGGTACTTCTTTCTTATCATCTCTACGGCGTGCTCCTGCTGCATCATACAGCCGCATACGCCTATGATAAGGGATGGGTTGTCAGCCTTAAGCTGCTTCAAAGCCCCTATATTGCCATAAAGCTTAAGCTCGGCATTCTCCCTTACACAGCAGGTATTTATTATAATGACATCAGCCTGATTCTTCTTCTCCGTATGGGTATAGCCCATTTCGGCAAGCATGCCCATGATTTTTTCCGAATCGGAGTTGTTCTGCTGGCAGCCGAAGGTTATGACATGCATAAGCTTCTGCTTGCCTGTCTTCTGATATTCAAGCTCATTGTTCTCTCTAATTCTCCGGGTTATCTGCTTTTGTCTCAAAAGCTCTTCTTTATCTATTCTCTCTGGTGCTTTTCTTTCCGACATATCAAACCTCGAATTTCTATATTTGTTATGGGTATATTATACCCATAATTATATTTTACAGTTCATATTATAACATAAATGGACAAATTAAGCATAGAAGAGTAGAAGCTTATCCTCTGCCTTCAGGTGCATGTAAAAGAATCTGCCCTCTGGATATCCAGCACTCCTTGGACATTATAATTCTTTTTCTTGCTCTTTTATTTCTTTTCTGAAAAGATAATCTGAGAATATTCTCCCACAAGGACCACAAATATCTCTTCATAATATTTTTCATATCCAGGACTGTAAAGCCTTGTCTGGCTGCTATTTCATAAAATACAGTTATTCCATATACAGCTTTTATTTTTGAATAGGGCTCGTATCTTATACAATTTCCCAATGCTTTCAACTCGCCTTTTAACAGTCTGATAAGGCTGGTATATGATGTATCCAGGCCTTTTAATCTCTTATTATCCAAGTGGAATTCTGCTATACAATCGCCCTTTTCAATTATAGTTCCATCTGTCAGTGTAATTGCAAGCCCTTTATATTTATACAAGTTTACATACATAAAATTAGTATCACTATGGGGTATATGCTTCCAGCCGGCAGCTTTTACAATAAAGGAATCAAGCTTGCTTAGAATGAAGTGTATAATATTCTTCATATGGATCCTCCAATCTTAAACGCAGTTATAGATCCTTTGCAAGAACAAATTTATAGCCTTTCCCCTTTAGAACAGGTATTGCCATTTTCAAGGCAGCTATGGTTCTTTTAGGAGCATCCTTTGCCCCTCCTCCATCATGAAGTAATATAATATCGCCAGGTTTAACATTGTTAATCAACCTTCGTTCTATAAATTCTACAGTTACATATTTGCTCCAATCCAAAGCATGAATGGACCAAAGTACTATTTTGCAGTTGCAGAGCATTGCATAACGGCATGTCAGGAGGTTAAAAATACCCCATGGGGGTCTGAATAGATTTACTTTTACTTCAAGATCATTCAAAATTCTAAGTGATTTGTAAAAGCTTTTTTTTGTTTGAAACGGAGATAAAAACACTTCACTTATATGCTTGAAGGAGTGTAAACCTACATTATGACCTTCGGTAATCATGCGCTTTACCAGGTCAGGATACTTTGAAGCTCTGCTTGCCAATACAAAGAATGTACATTTAACATCATTGTTTTTCAGCACATCAAGCAGCTCCGGAGTATATTCGGGATCAGGACCATCGTCAAAAGTCAGAGCCAGTACCTTTTCTTCCGAATAAGCTCTTTTAATAACAGCTCTGGAAAAATGCCTATAATATATACTTGGAATTATAATATAAATCAGAATAAAAGAATATAATAATTCCATGATTATAACCTGCCTTTCTATACTAATAGATATTCTTAAATGGCAAATATAATCACTGTGCAGAGTTTAAAATCATTTGAATTAATAAATATGCACCACTTAATGAAACGCAATAATTATTAATGCATTTCATTAAGCGGTGCATTTTCCGGTAAATATTGATTTACTACATTAGTTTCGAGCCATGGTTATCAGTTGTTTCCTTTTCCTTAAGTACATTGATTACCTGGCTTGCATCCCTCTTGGAAAGGTCTTTACTGAAGCTTTTTCCCGTTTTGTCCTGTATAAGCTCTCTCAGCTCGTCATTGGACATATTAAGACTCTTTGCTATTGAAAAAATAGTGTTGATCTGAGCTTTTGTCGCACCTTCCGGTTTTTTTTGTTCTTCATCCTTCAGAAGCGGATCCTCCGCTGCCGTATTTTTGCCCTCTCCGACTTCCTCGTATCCGGTATATTCAACTCCATAGCCCGCAAAGCGAAGGGCTCTTGCAATAGCTCTTGTCTCAGCCAACTCAAGAATTGCATTGGAAAGCACCCTGTCTCTCTTGGCTGATGCATTGCCCAAACCGGTAAAAGTTCCTTTTTCAGTTCTGATTGAAGCCTGGATCACAGTTGAATCCTCGCTATACTGTACTACACTGGTTTCTATCGACAAGCTCTTGTTTTCATCATGGGCAAGCCTTAATCTGCCGCCAACGACAGGGTAGATTTTCCCTTGGACCTTGACAAGCTCTTCATTTCTGAAAGTACTAAGCATATTATTCCCTCCTGAGAATATTGTGTGAGGGCGTGAGAATAATATACTATACATAATGTAAAAAAATCAGCTTATTTCTTTTTTCAATTCTGCAATATTGTCCTCAAGCTTTTCAAGCATATACATCAATGCATCAAGCTTTACATTGTCATCCTTAGATAAATGATGTTCCATACTTTCCAAGGTCTCACTGAAATTAGATTTCAGAGCACTCAGTGTGCTAATCAAGCTTTCTTTATGGATGCCGGACCTTTCAACAACTATCTTTCTATGAGATGTAGCAGATAGCTCCACGGTCTGTCCAAGCTGCGCTATTTCATTGGCTATTCCCAGTTCGGTCTCCATTAGTCCTGAAAGCTCGCTTAATGCGCCTTCTTCTCCATGAACCAGAAATACCTTTTGAGGCTTTTTCTTAAATGCGCCTATCCATTCCAAAAGCCCTCTCTGGTCTGCATGACCCGAAAATCCTTCAATAGAATATATTTTGCTTTTAACCCCTATTTCTTCTCCAAAAATCTTTACAAGCTTTTCTCCGTCTTTGATTCTTCTGCCTAAAGTGTTCCTTGCCTGATAGCCTACAAATACAACACTTGACTCTTCACGCCATAGATTATGCTTGAGGTGGTGCTTGATTCTTCCTGCTTCACACATACCGCTGGCAGATATTATTATGCAGCTTCCTTTGTTGTAGTTAATAGCTTTGGACTCGTCAGCCGTGTGTGTGAATACAAGGTTCGGAAAGTCAAAAGGGTTGTCCCCGGACTGAATAAGCTTTTGAGCCTCCTCATCAAAATAAGGAAGAAAGCTTTGAAATATTTTTGTAGCATTTATTGCCAAAGGACTGTCTACATATACAGGAATATTCTTCAGTTTATAATTATCAGATTCCTTAATCATATTGAGTACATAAAGTATTTCCTGGGTCCTTTCAATTGCGAAGGAAGGTATAACCACATTACCGTTCCTCTCAACGGTATCGGTGATAATGTCAAGCAAAGCCAGGGTTTTATTCTCAGTATCCTTATGAAGCCTGTCGCCATAGGTGGATTCCATAATCACGTAATCAGCCTCTTCAATTACTGTTGGGTTATTCATAATAGGTACGTCTTTATTTCCGAGATCTCCTGAGAAAACCAGCTTGAACTCCTCGCCTTTTTCTCTTATCCACAACTCAATAATGGCAGACCCGAGAATATGTCCCGCATCCTTCATTCTTATTGAAATATTCGGGTCAATACTTATGACCTTGTTGTATTCTACAGCATGGAATAATTCCAATGCAGCCTCTGCATCCTTTACAGTATACAAAGGCTCTACAGCTTTCTTCCCTGCTCTCTGTCTCTTTCTGCTCTTCCATTCTGCTTCTGATTCCTGTATGAAAGCACTGTCAGGAAGCATTATTTTGCAAAGCTCAAAGGTTGGAGCGGAAGTAATTACTCTCCCTTTGAAACCATACTTTACAAGCTGGGGTATCCTTCCGCTGTGGTCAATATGTGCATGAGAAAGTATAAGCATATCAATTTCCGAGGGGTTAAATCTGAATTGTTCAAAATTCATATCATCAGCTTCACTGCCACCCTGGAACATACCGGTATCCAGAAGGATTTTTTTATTTTCAATTTCCAGTAAATGGCAGGATCCGGTGACAGTACCTGCAGCACCACAAAAAGTAAGCTTCATATAGCACCTCCATAGTTATCATAAAGTTATTTGTTTATTAACTATATTCTACAATTGATTCCCTTTCACCTTTTTAATTAAACATTTTTGTAAGCAAATTCTATTGACAATATTATCATTTCGTTATATTATTTATATTGTTAACTACGGGGCGTAGCGCAGCTTGGTAGCGCGCTTGGTTCGGGACCAAGAGGTCGCAGGTTCAAATCCTGTCGCCCCGACCATTGCAAATAATGATGAGGATTCCATCACTTTTCCACCGGCAAAAAACCAAATATCCGCCGAAAAAACGGAAGCTAATGATACGACCATTTGATTCTTGTATCTAATTATAAGAAAAGGAGTGGTTTTTTTGTTGCTCAAATTCGCTATTAAGGATTTTGAGGAAAACTATAAATTTAGCTCTTCTTTTATTGAATAAGACTAAAAAATACTTCTATTGTACCAATACTATAGTAAAGAAAAAGGAGGTATATGCCACTTTTTATCACACATACCTCTGTCAGTTAATAAATAGCTATTAGTTTTTCATTTGCCCATTCGGCGGCTTTTTTCACCATAGCTTGGTGTCCGCTGTCCACCCTGTTTGTACCGTGTGTTTTGCTTCCGGAAAAATGAATACAAAATTGGCCGTCCATTCCGTTTCCTTTTACCGCATCTAAATTCGTACCCGCACCGTATCCGCCGCTCCTGGAGGTTATGTATTTATTTGCTGGTTTATTGTCCCTTCCTGCATGCGGCATACCATTCATGGAAGCGGCTATTTTCGTGCTGCCAACAGTGGCAATAATTGCCCTGCGGCCCCAACTCCAGCTGCCATTGTAGATCTTTTTCATTATTTTTGTGTCATTGGCAGTGAGCGGTTCACAGTCAGCATGATTGGTACCATATGTCCTCTTGACTTTGAAGCTCAAGCCGGTTTCAATATCATATACCGTGGCGGTTGTGCCTATCTTGAAGATCTTCGACACTTCATTGAACCAGGGTAAAAGATAATTGGTTTGCCTGGCAGTACCTCGCGAGGAGGTGCTCGATGCTCCCCCAAGCAACCTATTAATCAATGAAATGGTTGCATTACCCGCTACTCCATCCTGCAAAAGGCCATTTTTTTTCTGTAGGTTTTTAACCGCCTTTTCAGTAGCATCACCGTAATATCCTGTCGATTGAAGCGTAAAGAGGCTAAGCTTTTTTAGGTCGCTTTGCAGGTTTACGATCTCTTTTCCACTCGTACCCTTTTTTAAAACTTTACCGGATATCGAAATGGAAGTTCCTCCGGATGCGGTACCGGATGACCCATCCAGTAGTCTGTTAATGAGTGAAAGTGTATCATTCCCTGCAACTCCGTCTCGTGCAATTCCATGGCTTTTTTGCAGATTTTTCACTGCTTTTATGGTAATATCTCCATAATATCCGGTAGGACTTGCACTGAAATAACCAAGCTTCTTTAAATCCTGCTGCAGCCTGGTAACAGCCTCTCCCTTCATACCGCTTTTCAATAGTATACTTGCAGCCGATACCGGGTTTGAGCCGATAAATAAAACCACCGATAGCACAGCCACAAAAAACACGGCAAAGATAATTTTTCTCTTTTGCATATGCCCTCCTCTCATGTTTAGATTTCAAGGCTAGTTGACATGTTTTGATTCAGGCATTATCGCAGAAACTACCGTACTGTGGATTTTATATGCGGAAACTGAAATTATTATAAACGAAGTGACGATAGCGAGCCATACCGTCATCCTGTTATGCTTTTTATAATTTATATTACTAATTTTTATTTCAGGCCCCTCCTTTCCAACCAGAATCCTATTACCTATTCTTGAACCTTTCTTTTTAGGATTGTCCTCAGAAACAGAAGCGGTGACGACTCTCAAATAAGGTTCTCTATCAATCCTTAGTTTTCAACAATACCCTATCATGAATAAGAATTTAGACGCCCGGCGCCAGGAATCTTACACCCGCGCCAGGCGTCAAGAATAGCTATGTTGTTATTCGGGTAATACCGTTAATTGGTGGAGATTGTTCTAAAAATATCTAACAGCTTTTCGTAGATGTTCAGCAATTTCTCATATGAATTAATGAGCCTCTTGTAGACTCCAATGTGCACTTTTTCTTTCTCGGAGGGAGCAGGGGACCATAGACAGCATCAGTAACTGTTTCCTCTTGATCAGTGGCAGCGGGGGCTTCTTCTACCGCTGAAGCTTGAGAATTAACTTTTCCTACAGCCCAAAGTTTCACTTCAAATTTTTTCAGTTTATTACACCTTCATCACCTCCTCGGAGATTTTAACCACCTCCTTTCATAATCGATTATAATGGAAGAATATTACCAGGCTTTTGCAAGATTATAAAAATGTTTTTCGAAAATATTAAAATATGTTACAAGACAGGAAATCCGGAAACAGACCTCGAAGCCATAAAAATACCAACAGCTTCCGGATAGTAATAACCGGGAACTGTTGGTATTTTATTTAACCACCTGCTAACAATATATTGGGTCGTTATCACCAGATAGTCGACTAAAGCAAAAGAAAAACATGCCCTCCGTCTTTATTAGCCAGGGGCTATTACCTGTTTCTGGTCAAAAGAAGGGAAACTTATGTAAAAAATCGTTCCCTTCCCCAACTGGCTTGTAACATCTATGTTGCCGCCTTGTAACTGGACCAGCTTTTTAACAATCACCAGCCCAAGACCACTCCCTTTTTCCTGTATGTGATTGACACGCTGATTCTTTACCCGGTAAAACCTGTCCCAGATATGTGACAGGTCCTCGGGTGCTATGCCAATACCATTATCCTCAATGGTCAGTACCACTTCACCTTGCCGGGTCTCCACGCCAACCCTGATGGTGCCATTCTCCGTGGCCCTGACAGCATTCTTCAGAAGATTCCTGATAATCTGTTCCATTCGGTCAGCGTCCCCGATCACGACCGCCTTTTCTATTTTCCTCTCCAACAGGATTGAGATATTCAAGCTATTGGCTACAGCCTCCATGGACATGACAACACCTTGGGTTAGGGCAATCAAGTCCACCGGCAGTTTTTCTACGGTGATATTACCGCTTTCCAGTCGGCTTAATGCCAATATATCATCTACCAGCCTGGCAATATGAACCGTTTGAGTATAAATCGTATCTAAATACCTCTCCAGTAAAGCTTCATCCTGCACCATTCCGTCGCGGATAGCCTCAACAAAGCCCTGAACGGATGTCAGAGGAGTACGCAACTCATGGGATATCTCGCCAAATAGCTGGGCTCTTTCTTCTTCCATCCTGCGGCTTTCTGCCTGCATCTTTTGTAGTCTTACCGTCAGTTTATTGAGCTGGCCGGCAAGAAGATTGATTTCATCCAGGGGCTCGTCCTCAACACTCAAAACATCACTCCCCCTGCTGATTTCCGCCACAGTGGTGGCCAAACGGGAAATCGGCCTGGAAATGTGCATGGCCAGGTAAACAGAAATGAAAATGAAAATCACCAGTATGACCATCCCTCCGATAACCAGGTACAAACGCATTTTGTTTAAAGCAAGGTCGAGATTGGACGGCTTCGTTTCTAGTAAAATGCCGTTTTCAATAGCGTCCTTGTTGTTCCCCATGGGGACAACGGCAATAAAGGTGATCTGCCCTGTTTCCTGCTCCACTGTTCGGGTAATTGCAGTTTCACCTTTGGTGAGTATTTCGACCAATTTTGCCTCTACCTTGCTGCCGGGCACCACTTCCTGCTCCGCGGAGGTGCCCACAATGTTTCCTTCCTTGTTAAAGACCGTAATCCTGGTGTCAAAAATATCAGCCAAAAATTTCAACATATCCTGTCTACCCTGGACTTGATCGCTATTTTTTCCCTCAGGTAGCCCCCCCCATGCCCGGTCCGTTTGGTGCAGTAAGGCAAAGTTTACTCGCTTGGCCTTACGTAACAAGTCCTGTTGGACCTGATCATATGTTATCTGTTTCACCACAAAGCTGGAAAATATCATCAGGGCAGTCAAACCGATGACAAAGGCTGTTACATTGGTAAACAGTATCCTTGTGTAAATATTTTTGTTGAATAGTCTCTGCAGCAAGCGTTTAATAATGAGCCAGAAACCATTCATGCCACGGATTACCCGTTGAAATCTTTCTCCAGCCTGTCTTAGATAGGTATTCACGATATAGTCTCACCCCCTTTGACAGGAGGTGTAAACTGGTACCCCACACCCCAAACAGTTGTCAAATATTCATGAGGCAAGGGCGTCAGCTTCGTCCTCACCCTACGGATGTGGACATCCACCGTACGCTGATCACCGAAGTAGTCATATCCCCAGACAGCTGCCAGCAGTTCATCTCTGGTGAAAACCCGCCGAGGATTCTGAGCCAGGTGATAGAGCAAATCGAATTCCTTTGGAGTGACTTCTATTTCCTCATCATTAACCAAAACCTTCCTAGTATCGGCCTGAATTTCCAGCCCTTGATATTTCAATTTCCAGTTCGTCAAAGCGTCAACTGTTGTTTGGGTACGGCGCAGTACTGCCTTGATTCTGGCTACCAACTCCCTGGGGCTGAAAGGTTTCGAAACGTAGTCATCAGCCCCCATTTCCAGTCCCAAAACACGGTCCGCTTCTTCTCCCTTGGCTGTAAGCATGATAATTGGAATCATGCGTACAGCCCTTAAATTGCGGCACAGTGTAATCCCGTCCTTACCCGGAAGCATGATGTCCAATATTACCACATCAGGATTCTCCCGGTCGAATGCTGGCATCACCAGATCACCGTCGTTTACCCCGATGACTTCAAAACCTTCTCTTTCACCATATAACTTAACCAGTTCCAGTACGTTTTGATCGTCATCGACAACCAAAACCTTACCCAAATACGGCATTATTTCTCCCCCTCAGCGGCCTTTCTTTCCATATTACCATATTAGTAGAAGCCGGAAAACTTAAAAAAATTTCCATTACGCATCCAGCACCTTCTTGATTTTCCGATATTAACAGTCAGGTATACAGCTTCAGTCCAGAAGAAATTCTATACCTTCCTGGATACTGTTCCGCCTATAAATGTTTTTGGTACTGGTACAACAGCCTCCTGAAAAGAAAGGCAGCAGTTGATCTCAAATCCACCTTGAACAACCAGAAAAGACTGAGAAACAGTTCGTTTCTCAGCTTTTTCCTATCCGCTATTCTATCCCGCATCAAAGAAAGCTTTTGCTTTAATTCTTGATACTAATAGCCGTCACAGTTTTCGTTTCATCATGGTAATCCACACTAACCTCGGAACCAATTATAGTAGCTAATTGATCAAGTGCCGCGGGAGATGTGCTTATAAGAATCTTGCTCTCACCGGTAACCTTAAGCTCCAGATTATCACCACTTTGGGTAACAAGTGTAATCAAACCGGTATCGGCATCGAATGACTTTAATACACCGTTGGCATTGGCAGTAGCTTGGACCTCATCCGCTTGGTTGCCGGTTGTTGCTTGCTCATTGTCAGTGGGAGCTCCAGAATCGCTTATTCCTGGCTCCTCCTGTCCGATTTCTCCTTCTGTAAAGGTGCTACAACCGGTTAATAAAGCAGCACTCAATATGAAAACTGCAAATATAACCATAAACTTCTTATTTTTAACCATGTTCATTTCTCCTTTCCGGAACATTTAAACACTATTCCTAACCATGTATCTTTTGTTCCCCCATACCTCTCGTTTATAATATTCGAACATTTAACATTGTTTTTCGGGGTAGCTCGTCCCTCCTTTCATAATCAATTATACTGGAGGGATATTACAGGGCTTTTGCAATATCTTTAAAGTTTGTTTCGAATATGTTAATAAATGTTACAAGACAAGAATGCGCACTAGCGTGCGCAGATGCGAGATACGGGGATGTCTGGGTATTGCTTAAGGGTCAAAGATCCTTCGCGTTGCTCAGGATGACATATATGGTTGTATATAGCTATAATGTCAATATAATTTTCG
>Ga0209643_1000441_pt1 | contig 77506 bp, 73 predicted proteins | sample AutmiccBRH37_all_FD_187383 | JGI IMG/M metagenome (GOLD analysis project Ga0209643, IMG submission 187383) | Deep subsurface microbial communities from Mt. Terri, Switzerland - Autotrophic microbial communities BRH/37_all (SPAdes) (version 2) | ecosystem: Environmental > Aquatic > Deep... | reverse complement strand
GGGCGACAAAGCGCAGTCTCTCGTCCATTTTCGATTGTTCCTTCCATGGCATCGCAACCTCCCGTCAAAGCGGAAAGTGTTACCCATGTGTCCGGTACAATCTGTCACCTATGTCTCGAGCCGCTCATCCGAGACCGTCCGGCCTTATTTTTGGGACTTTGACTTCCCGGCTTCCACGATCTCTTTCCAGGGGCCGAATTTGTGCTGTTCCTGCGAATAGTCATCGGCATAGGGCGGGAAGGGTGCGTCGGCAGGTTTGCGGGTCCGGTCCGGATAGTCCTGATCCAGTCCGGCCTTTTCAGGCCGTGGCTGAATGTTGATGAAGGCGGCGACATCGAAGGCTTCTTCTTCCGTCAGGATCGGTGCCTCGTAGGTCACGCCGAACGGCATATTGGCACGAATGAAGCCCGCCGCCTTGATGATCCGGTGCATCCCGGCGCCATTGTTGAAACTGTCCGGGCCCCAGAGCGGCGGATACAGATAGCCGGTGCTCCCATCCGTTTGCGGAGCGCCCTGACCTTCCGGACCATGACAGACAGAACAATAGGTCGTGTAGACTTCGGCACCTCGCGCCGGATCTGCCGCGCGGTCCATCAAGGCAAGGGATGGCGCGCCTCTGCCATCCATGCCTGGCGGCAACGTGTCACTCAGAAATCCGATATAGGCAATCATCGCCGCGATTTCCGGGGAATCGGCGGGCAGGGCGCGACCGCTCATGCTCCGCTCGAAGCAGCCATTGATTCTCTGGGTGAGGGTCCTGACTTCATTCTCGCGCGCCATGTCTCTTGGATAGGCGTCGGCAACGCCAATGAACGATAGCCCATAGCGCTGGCGACCGGCGTCCTGATGGCAGGAACCGCAAGCGAGATGATTGCCTGCATACCGCATGTTCGGATCGGCAACGTCTGGCCCAACATAGTCGTAGGTGCTGCGGATCAGTGCTTCGCCGTAGAGTACCTGATCCTTATGCGGTCCGTCCGTGAGCATTGCTGGATCAGGCTGCGGCCAGACTTCAGGCTTGGCGACAGTCGCATCCGGGTTCGCCGCAGCGTAGGTGGCCGCCATCTCATCACTAGCCGTGCCGGTCGTTTCGCTCACTTCCCTGTCTGCGCCACACGCCGCTGCAGAGAGCAACAGGAATGCCGAAGCGACAAGTCTGATCGATGGGGTGTTTTTCATACCTGGATACTTCTCTTGGACGACGCTGAGAGGGGGAACTTACCAGCGGTTACGGACTTCTTCTGCGAAACCGGGCAGGGAGTCGATCTTCAGAACTGTCCCATCATCAAGAATCGCCTCGCCTGAGAAAAGTCCAAAAACCTGATCCTGCGCCGTCTTGAAGAGGCCAAGATCCGTTGTGTGGTGGCGGTTAACGATGGGCTCGAAGCGCATTTCAAAGCGGCCATCATTACTGGTAAAACGCCACGGCGCAGAGTCCGGCGCCCCCCCGGGCATGTGGAATGTCACCTGATCCAGCTTGTGGGCCTTGCCATCGACAAAGAGCATGTTCTCGGACGCGGCGGACGTGTCGCCAAACCCATAGCCGATATTGAAGCCCACACTTTGCCCGCCGGACTTTCCAGAGGCTGAGCCCCAATACCAGACATTGTCATACGTCCAGACGCCCCGGCCCCAATCAAGAACACCGAACGCCATCTCCGGCTCGAAGCGGAATGTTTCGTCCCCGATGGACACGTCACCTGTGGCCGCCAGGCAGTTGATCTTCTGATTGTAGTAAAAGGCCTTCGGGGCCTTGGGAAAGGGCGTGGCGATGACCATCCGGTCCATCGGCGGCTGATCCAGCAAGAGCTCACCTTTGAGACCTTTTCCACCGTCGAAGCGTGGCGCATCAACGATCAAGCGCCGCCCACCGCGCTCATGGCGGAAGGCGAGGGTCATGTCCTTGTGTTCCTGTACGATATCGCCCTCATCGGCGCTTTCCGGCAAGCGCATACGTCCGAAGGGGAAGGGGATCACAGCGCCGTCGTTGAGAGCCGTCTTGTTCCGGAAGTCCATCCAGGACGTACCGAGAAAACCGAGATAGCCATTATCCGCAACAGTCAGAGCGAGCCCGAAGTCAGGTGTCAGAATGCAGTAATAGTCCCATTCCTTGATGCGCAGACCATTCGCCCGGATCGCGGCGCGCTGATAGCGGCGCACCTCTTCCGTCGCCCAGCCGCTCTCGAGCAGCCGTCCGCGCGCGTCGAGAAGCGGTCCTGTCCCCATTCTGGTCTGCATGAAATTCCTTCCTCTCGGCGCGGCATTGCTTCGCTCGCGTCTGCTGTGCTTGTTATCGCTGCAACATCACCTGATGCGCAGTGCGGCGGCAAGGCCCCTGCTTGAAATCTGGTAAACAGCCGGTAACCGTAGTCCGAAGATCCTTCAGGTATGGTTCATAAGACCTGTACCACGGTGTGATATCGAGGGTTTGTTGGATGGCAGAATAGCCGTCCGAAAGGGTCATCAAATGACCCGCTACTTCAGAATGAGGTGAACCTTGAAGACCGTTTATTCCGCATCGCGATCGCTGAACCTGCCCTTGCTCGCCCTCACAGGCGTGCTGGCTGTTGCGCTGGCTGCTCCGGCCTACGCCGATAAGCGCCACCCGGCCCCGATTGTCTATGCGACAGGAACTTCTCCTTATCCTGCCGGCACGCCGCAATATATCGCGCCCGCCAAGGCACCGGACGCGCAAACCAAGAAACAGGCCCGGATCCAGTTCCGTTATCCTGGCACGACGGCCCCAGCGCCAGCTGCCAGCACGGACTATGCGGGGCAGGGGACGACGACTTCCGAGCCCGCCCCCCGCCAGTATGCCAGCATCGAAACCCCGGCCCCGACTTACAACACCGCCGCTGGCGTCACCGCACAGGACAGCTTCGACACCCGCGCCGCTGCAGCCCGCATGGAAGCGGAGCGCCAGGTTTCTGCTGTCGAGAGTGAAGCCCTTCCAAGCCTCGCCGCCGCACCGATGCCAGAGCCAGCGCCGGTTATTCCGGCACCTCTTCCGGCCGCTCCAGCCGCGCAATCCCAGCTGATGCAACCTGCTGTTCGTGATCTGACCCCAGCCGCTGCGTACGCCGTGTCGGGCGAGCCCGTGCCCGTCTTTGACGAAACCGGCATCGCGATCGTCTATGGCCCCGAATTCGACGGCCTGCCGACAGCCAATGGCGAAACCTATAATCCGAACGAAATGACCGCGGCCCACCCGACTCTGCCGCTGCCGAGCCTGATCCAGGTGGTGAACACCGCCACGGGACAGGAAGTCGTGCTGCGCGTGAATGATCGCGGTCCGTTCGAGGACGGCGCCTCGCTGCAGGTTTCGCCGCGCGCAGCGAACGAACTCGGCATGAACGGGGCAGGGAAGGCTACGCTGCGGATCCGCTATCTGGGTGCTGCGCCTGCTGCAAATATCCCTACAGCGCCGGCTATCCCCGCGCCGCAGATGATGGCCGAGTCGACCTATCCGCCGGTCCAGCAGACCGCTCAGGCTGAAACGGCCGCTGACTACCTCGTGCCAGCATCTTACGAACCAGCTCCGGTCCAGCCGCAGCCGGTCCCCCAAGTGCAACCGACCTACACTTATTCTGCACCCGTCGCGGCACCTGCAGGAGACTATTTCGTGCAGATCGGCTCTTTCACCGACATCGCGAATGCTCAGACACTCAGCAACCGTGTTCAGGCGTCGCTTCCGGTCACTATCGTCCCGGCCCGCGTAAACGGTGCTGACTACTTCCGCGTCCGCGTTGGCCCACTCCTCACCCGTGACGAGGCTGAACGTGCCCGGCAAGACCTTTCCTATGCCGGTATCTCGCAAGGTCGCGTCGTTGCTGGCGAATAACGCACGCCCAGCCATTGACCCTGACCACAAACCGGCCCTTTTTCCTGTTTAATCGGAAAAGGGGCCGGATTTGATTCCGGCCTCCACACAGAACGTTGGAGGCCCCTCCCATGCCATTGCCGCGCATTGCCCGGAACGCTGTCTTTGCTGCAGTTATCGCCCTCGCCGGTGTTGCGGGTCTCGCGAACGCGCAGATCCTCGACACGCCGGCATCCCATGCCGTGATCATGGATCATGAAACCGGCACGATCCTGTTCTCCAAAGCCGGGTCCGAACCGATGGTCCCCGCTTCGATGACCAAGATGATGACCGCCTACACGGTGTTTGAAATGGTCCGGCGCGGCGAACTGTCGATGAGCGACAAGTTCACAGTTAGCGAGAACGCCTGGCGCAAAGGCGGTTTCCCGTCTGGCACGTCGACCATGGGCCTCGCCCCGAAGGACACGCCAACCGTTGAAGAGCTGCTCCACGGCGTGATCATCATGTCCGGCAATGATGCCTGCATCACGCTGGCGGAAAACATCTCCGGATCCGAAGAAGCCTTCGCGCGGCGCATGACCGACCTCGCCCACGAGCTGGGACTGAATTCCGCGAACTTCCTGAACGCCACCGGCCTGGAAGCGGTTGGCCACGTCATCTCGGCTGAAGATCTCGCGAAGCTCGCCAAACTGACCATCGACAACTATCCGGAGTATTACGCCTGGTACTCGCTGCCTTCTTACACTTGGCGCGACTTTACGCAGGCCAACCGGAACCCTCTGCTGGAGGTTTCCGGCGCAGATGGTGTGAAGACCGGACACCTCGAAGTTTCCGGCTACGGACTGACGGCATCCGCTGTGCGCGATGGTGTACGCCGGACTGTCGTAATCAACGGGCTCAGTTCCATGGCAGAGCGCGCCTCTGAAGGCGAGCGGATGATGCGGATCGCCTTCAACAGCTTCGACCTGAAGACACTCACACCCGCAGCGGTGACGCTTCCGGACGTGTCGATCTGGCTCGGCGAAACGCAGAAAGTGCCTGTGACCCTTGGCAATGAAGTACGGCTGGCAGGCTACAAGGCGAGCCTTGAAAAGGCTAAGGCAGAGATCGTTCTGCCGGGCCCGGTCGAAGCTCCGGTGAAGAAGGGCGACAAAATTGGCAAGCTGGTCATTTCCGTGGAAGGCCAGCCGCCTGTTGAAGCACCAATTCTTGCTGGCGCCGATGTCGGAAAGCTCGGCTTCTTCGGACGCGCCATCGAAGGCCTCAGCCAGATGATCGGAGGCGGTGAAAACCAGTCGTGAGTCTTGGTCGCTTCATAACGCTGGAAGGCGGTGAAGGCACCGGCAAGTCCACCTTGCTGGCCGCTTTGCGCGAGAGACTGGAAGCCGCTGGAAAAGCCGTCATCCTGACGCGAGAACCGGGCGGGACCGAGCTGGCCGAAGCCATCCGGAACCTTGTTCTGCATCCGCCGGAAGGTCAGGTCTGGTCGTCCATGGCTGAGGCGCTGCTGATGAATGCGGCTCGCACTGACCATTTGGAAAAGAAGATCCGCCCGGCGCTGGAAGCCGGAAGCTGGGTTCTGTGCGACCGCTTTGCCGATTCTACACGCGTCTATCAAAGCGTCCAGAACGGCGTAAGCGCGAACGTCCTGAAGCTGCTGGAGAGCTCCGTACTTGGCGCCACGTATCCAGACCTGACACTGGTACTTGATGCGCCTGTCGACCAGGCCGCCGGCCGACGCGCCGAGCGCGGCGGAAGCGCGGACGCGTTTGAGCTGCGTGACAAGACATTCCACGAGGCAGTGCGGCAGGCCTTTATTGATGTCGCCCACTCAGAACCTGCGCGTTGCGCACTGATTGATGCCTCTCGTACAGCCGAAGACGTTGCCGAAGCTGCCTGGCGCCAGATCGAACAACGGCTCGGCGGATTTTCCGGAGACGCATCTTGAGCGCGGCCTTGCCTCTCTGCGGCCACGCCGATGCTGAACGGGCTTTCGGGGCTGCTGCGGCCAGCGGTCGGATGCACCACGCATGGATGATCGAGGGGCCGTCCGGCATCGGCAAGGCACGTTTCGCAATGAGGGCAGCGGCCTGGTTGCTTGGTGCGCGCGGTCCGAAAGATGCGCCGTTTGATGCGCCAGCAGATGATCCAATCATGTCGCGCTGCCTGTCGAGTGGGCATCCGGACCTGCGGGTGCTGACCCGCGAACTGAACGACAAGGGCAAGCTGAAGCAGGATATCTCGATCGAGCAGATCCGCACTTTCAACGAGTTCTTCACGTACCGGCCGGCACTCGGGGGCTGGCGCGTCGGCATAATCGACTCGCTGGACGAGTTGAACCGAAATTCTTCGAACGCTGTCCTGAAGACGCTGGAAGAACCGCCAAAGGCCGCCATCATGTTCCTGGTCAATCATGGCTCACGTCCGGTATTGCCAACGATCCGGTCGCGTTGTCGTATACTGCGTCTGCATTCTTTGTCGGACAAAGACATGTCTGCGGCGCTGGCGCAGCAGGGCTTTGAGGGTGATGTCGCCAGCATCCATCATGGCCGGCCTGGGCTGGCAGTCGAGCGGTCGTCTGAGACGAGCCGTATCGCGACGAATGCCGCCCGTACGCTGATGAAGTCCATGCCGCGCCCGAATGATGCGGTTGTCACGCGCGCCATTCAGGCAGCAGGCGCAGACCCGATAGCGTTTGAAGCATTCCGGGATGAAGTCCTCTCCAAGTTGGCCGACATGGCGACGGATGCGCCAGAGAGGGCCCGAACCTGGCTGAGCGCTGTGAAGCTGATCGGAGAGGCAGACGAGCTCAATATGGATCCGGAGCAGGCGGCCGCGAAACTGATATCCGGACTTTTGTTCACTCCCGTCCGACACTAGACCGGCGCCATGTTTGACACTCACGTAAACCTCCACGGCGAACCCTTTTCAGAAGACCTGGATGAGGTGCTTGCCCGCGCGCGGGGCGCCGGCATTAGTCGCTTCCTGGCTATCTGTGACCGGTTCGATAACTTTCCGGCCGTCCTCGCTATCGCGAAATCTCACGATGACATTTGGTGCTCAGCTGGCGTGCACCCGCATCACGCAAAAGACTTCCGGGACCTGACAATCGAAGACCTGTCAGACGCCGCAGCCCTTTCGGAAGTGGTCGCCATCGGTGAAACGGGACTGGATTTTTATTACGGCCACAGCAGCGAAGAAGATCAGGTCAACAGCTTGCGCAAGCACATCCATGTAGCGCGGGACACAGGACTGCCACTTATCCTGCACACACGGGACGCGGATGATCTCATGGCTGATATTCTGGAGCAGGAATTTGAAGCAGGTCCATTCAGGCCGCTGTTGCATTGCTACACGGGGGGGGCTGACCTCGCACAGCGCGCGCTGGCGCTCGGCGCCTACGTTTCTGTCTCGGGAATCCTGTCCTTCAAGAGCGCACGTGACGTGCGCGCCGTCATTGCAGACGTGCCGATGGATCGGATTATTCTGGAAACGGATTGTCCGTATCTGGCGCCCGTGCCGATGCGCGGCAGAAGGAATGAACCAGCTTACCTTCAATATGTCGCCGAAGCGCTGGCAAACCTGAAAGACATGCCTGTTGATGACGCCAAGCAGATCACCGAAGAAAATTCCTTGCGCTTGTTCAGCAAGGTAACGGACACATGATTGCGAAGACGCGCTGCACGCTGCTTGGTACCGGGTCATCCGGCGGCGTGCCGCGTGTCGGCGGCGACTGGGGCGTGTGCGACCCGACCGAACCGAAGAACCGCCGACGGCGCTGCTGCGTCCTGATCGAGAAGGAAAGCGATGATGGCGGACTGACATCCGTACTGATCGACACATCGCCGGACCTGCGCGGACAGCTGCTCGACGCAGGCGTGACGCATCTCGATGGGCTCGTTTACACGCATGAGCACGCCGACCAAGTCCACGGAATTGATGACATACGACCGCTGGTCATTCGCAGGCGCGCTGCGCTGCCAGTCTTCATGAATGCCGCGACGCGGGAAATCCTGACACGGCGTTTCGATTATTGCTTTGAAGGCAAGGGTGGCTATCCACCGATCCTGGAGGTCCAGCCAGATATCGAACCGGGCAAGCCGTTCAGCATCTCTGGCGCTGGAGGCGCGCTGGAACTTCTGCCGTTCGATATGGAGCATGGACGCATCCGGTGCCTCGGTTTCCGCGTTGGCGCGTTTGCCTACTGCAATGACGTCAGCGACCTACCGGACGCGGCGAAGGCGTCACTCCAGGGTCTCGACACACTTGTCATAGATGCGCTGCGCTATACCGAGCACCCGACGCACGCCAACGTCGCCAAGGCGCTGGACTGGATTGGCGAATTGAAGCCGCGACACGCCGTGCTGACCAACATGCACGTGGATCTGGACTATACGACGCTCAAAAGGGAGCTGCCCACCGGCATCGAGCCAGGCTTCGACGGCATGGTGCTTGAGATCGTTTAAAACGCTGGTCCACGGTCGCATCATTATTTCCCATAATGATGATTATGCGACTTGTGGATATAAATCACGCGGGTTCTCAATGGCTTAGCTGTATTGGCGGTTCATCGCATCGGCCAGTCTTGGCGCCGTAGGCCATGCATACACACGTCGCCTCCGCAGCCGCTTTGGCCCCACGCACTGTATGTATGTAAGCTTTTGTTAAGCTGCGCCTTTGGTCCGGGGCGTCTTCGCGGTCACCCCTTCCCCGCTTTTGGGTGGCATCGGCGGCCCGATAAGCGAGAACAGGATATGGTCCAGCATTGGCTTGCGAATGAAGGCGGCAAAGCCAGCCTCTATTGCCAGACGCTCAAGACCTGACGTCTCCCAGCCTGACACCATCGCGGCTGGCGTATTCACGCCCTCTCCCCTCAACGCCTTCAACAAGTCGACACCGGACATGCCGTCCATCTTGTAGTCGACAAGAAGGTAGTCGAACGAGGTTTTCATGGGCGAAGCCAGGAATTCGGCGCCGCCCGCAAAGCCCACCGCAACGTATCCACGCGCGGTGAGCAATACGGCCAGTGACCGCCTGACAGCTTCGCTGTCATCGATGATGGCGACGTTCTTAGGTCTGTAAAGCAAGGCGTTCGGCATGGCCCACAGCAGCAAAATTATGGATGCTGCACTTTGGCGCACGTGCCGACAGGTGTCTTTAAGTACTAGTCCCTAACTTCACCATCGAATCCGATGCCGGCGGCAAAAGCGATCCGAAGGACGCCGGAAAGGCTGGTGGCACCCAGCTTCTCCATAAGATTTGCCCTGTGGATTTCGACGGTTCGCGGCGAAATATCGAGCGTGTCGGCGATAGACTTGTTGGTCAGGCCGTCCACCAGGCCGTCAAGAACTTCGCGCTCCCGCGGGGTGAGATGCTCGATTTTGCCACGAGCCTCATCAAGCAGAAGATCACGCTGAGAACGCTCATCCATTCGCTTGAAAGCGCGCTCAAGAGCGCCCACAAGGGTTTGTTTCTCATACGGTTTTTCGACAAAATCCACGGCGCCGGCTTTCATGGCCTTAACTGCCACGTTGACGTCGCCATGCCCCGTCAGCACTATGACCGGCATCGCAATACCGCGCGCGTTGAGCTGCTGCTGGACCTCCAGCCCATCCATCCGGGGCATCTGCACGTCCAGCAGGATGCAGCCAGCCGCGACGTCATCGACGGCCTCGAGAAAAGTAACGCCGTCCGAATAGGTCTTCACGGCAAATCCGGCATGGCGCAGCATGAAGCTCGCCGAATGGCGAACAGCGTCATCGTCGTCGACAAGGTGGATCAGTTTCTGTTCACTCATACTATTCAACTAGCCGCATCGCGCCTCAGTGTGAACCGAAAACAAGTCCCCCCATCTGCGGATGGAATCGCTTCGATCTTGCCGCCATGTGCTTCGACAATTGTCTGGCAGATTGAAAGGCCAAGACCCATCCCTTGCGATTTCGAAGTCATGAACGGCTTGAAGAGCGTCTGACGGACCTCTTCGGACATCCCCGGCCCGTTATCGCAGACTTCCACGGTAATGAAATCGTCGGGCCCGCGCGAGGCTCCAAGAAATATCTGCGGCGCAGCCACGCCATGCAGCGCTTCCGCAGCATTTCGAAGCAGATTGATGATGACTTGCTGCACCTGAATCGGGTCCGCCATCACCGCGCCAATATCCGAAACAATCTGCTTGTCGATGGGAATGTCGGCCAGGTCGCCGGAGATTCGCGCAAGCGCGATTGAATCAGTAAGCAGTGGCGTCAGCGGAACGGAACGCGCATCGATCTCTCCACGCGAGACATAACCACGCAGCTTGCGCACGATTTCTCCCGCACGAACCGCCTGGCGCGAGGCTTCGTCCAGCGCTTCATGCAGTATTTCGTGCGCGTCTTCCGAATCGGAATCCAGCAGATCCCGGCCTGCCTCCAGATAGTTGGCGACCGCTGTCAGTGGCTGGTTCAGCTCATGCGCCAGAGCCGATGCCATGGTGCCGACGGCGCTCATGCGTGAGAAATGGACCAGTTCGGCCTGCATCTCCTGCATACGCAATTCATTGCGCCGCTGTTCGGACAGATCCCTGACGAAAGCGGTAAAAAGAAAGCTGTCGCCGACCCGGGCCTCACCGATTTTGAGGTCCACAGGGAACATCGTACCATCTGAGCGTTTAGCCGAAACGACCCTTCCGACACCAATGATGTGGCGCTTCCCCGTTTTCAGGTAGGCGCCGATATAGTTCTGGTGATTGGACTGGTCATGTCCGCCCATCAGCTGGCTAACATCCTGGCCGATGACGTCCTCAGCCTTGTATCCAAAAAGTTTTTCGGCTGCGCTGGAAAAAGCCAATATCTGGCCTTTCTCATTGATCACGATCATGCCGTCCGGCACCGAGGCCAGAATTGACCTCAGATGTAGCTGGAGCGCCTCCAGATCCGTTGAGACGGCGTCAGCGGTTAGGTCGGTCAAGGCTTGCGGCTCCTGTTGGTTGTCGGAGACCGTGGCAGATTATCGACGAACAGCAAACGCGGCGCGGCGGGCAGGCTCGCGCGATGCCGTCAGGGCCATCATGCCGCTTGCCACAATCATCGCGGCGCCGATTGCGGCGACTGGACAGCCCCAGCAATGGCCAGCAAAGGTCAGCAAGGAATCACCGTGTGCTTCCGTCGCCGAACCGCAGCGGAATGCGAGATAGTCCTGCAGCGTCATTGGAGTGTTCGTGTGCCGCCAGATCTTCAGCAGCCCTATGCCCAGAAGACCGGTTCCCGCCGTAAGCCATTTTGTCATCAGTTTGATCCTTCTTGGATGTTCCAATAGCTTTACCGAACTAATGCGGATGCGACAGCGAAGCCCATCCGTAGTTTACCGTATACCGGTTCGAAGTCGACACCGGCAATTAGGCGCCAGAATTCCAACGACTCGCAGGGGGTCTTAGACGTGACTACGTTACTATCAAGACGGTCGTCGGCATTTGCCAGCATTGGCAGTGTCGCGGCCTTTACAAGCATCTTCGCCATATTGGCCTTGCTGATCGCAAGCCATGCAGCGGATCCGCTCATGGGGGTCCATGCATGGATGTTCCTGGGCCTTGTTGTCGTTGGCCTTTTGGCTCTTGCTCTCTGGGCAGGCAGCCTGAATGGCCGCGACCCATTCGACCAGACGGTCTATGAAGACACGATCGTCAAATTCGGTGTTGCAATCTCCATGTTCTGGGGCATCGCCGGTTTCCTGGTTGGGCTGATCATCGCCCTCCAGCTCGCCTTCCCCAACATCTTCTACTTCGAACAACTTGGCTGGACGAACTTCGGACGCCTTCGCCCGCTGCACACGTCAGCGGTCATTTTCGCGTTCGGCGGCAACGTTCTGATCGCGACGAGCTTCTATGTTGTTCAGCGCACCTGCCGCACCCGCCTCGCTGGCGGCATGTGGCCGTGGTTCGTTTTCTGGGGCTACAACCTCTTCATCGCCATCGCCGGAACCGGCTATCTGATGGGGGTCACCCAGTCGAAGGAATACGCAGAACCGGAATGGTATGCTGATCTCTGGCTGACGATTGTCTGGGTCGCCTATCTTCTGGTCTTCCTGGGTACGATCTGGAAGCGGAAAGAACCCCACATCTATGTGGCCAACTGGTTCTATCTGTCTTTCATCGTGACGATCGCCATGCTGCACATCGTCAACAACCTGACGCTTCCCGTCTCGCTGACCGGCTCCAAGAGCTACCAGCTGTTCGGCGGCGTTCAGGATGCACTGACGCAATGGTGGTACGGCCACAATGCTGTGGGTTTCTTCCTGACCACCGGCTTCCTGGCCATCATGTACTACTTCATTCCGAAACGCGTGAACCGGCCGGTTTATTCTTACCGCCTGTCGATTGTGCACTTCTGGTCGCTGATCTTCATCTACATCTGGGCTGGTCCTCACCACCTACACTACACGGCTCTGCCGCAATGGGCTCAAACGCTCGGCATGACCTTCTCTGTGATGCTGTGGATGCCCAGCTGGGGCGGCATGATCAACGGTGTGATGACGCTGTCGGGTGCTTGGGACCGTCTTCGGACTGACCCGGTCGTCCGGATGATGGTCGTCGCGCTTGCGTTCTACGGCATGTCGACCTTCGAAGGCCCATTGATGAGCGTTCGCGCCGTCAACGCTCTGTCGCACTACACCGAATGGGGCATCGCCCACGTTCACTCTGGTTCGATGGGTTGGGTCGGCTTCATCTCCTTTGGTGCGCTCTACTGCGCCACCCAATGGCTCTGGAAGCGTCCATCACTCTACTCGCTGAAACTGGTGGAGTGGCACTTCTGGCTCGCGACCATCGGCATCCTTTTCTACATCGTTGCGATGTACTTTGCCGGTATCCTCGAAGGCCTCATGTGGCGCGCTTACAATGAGTACGGTTTCCTTGAGTACAGCTTCGTTGAAACCGTCGAAGCCAAGCATATCAGCTACATGATCCGCGCACTCGGCGGCAGCCTCTACCTCACGGGCGCACTGATCATGGCCTACAACCTTGTCCGCACGGCTCTCGGCCACGGCGCTGCTGCTGAGGGCGCGCGCCCGGCTAACGCACCTGCCGCCGCGACGCTTCAGCCCGCTGAATAGGAGACTGATCTCATGAGCTTGATAAAAAAGCACGAAACGCTTGAGCGTCACTCTCTGGCACTCACGTTGGGCATCCTGGTCGTCGTCGCCATCGGCGGGATCGTGGAAATCGCACCGCTCTTCTATCTCGAGAACACGATCGAGAAAGTTGAAGGGATGCGTCCGTACACGCCGCTCGAACTCGCCGGCCGCAACGTCTACATCCGTGAGGGCTGCTATGTCTGCCACTCGCAGATGGTTCGTCCGCTGCGTGACGAGGTCGAGCGCTACGGACACTACTCTCTGGCTGCTGAGAGCATGTACGATCACCCGTTCCAATGGGGTTCGAAGCGGACGGGGCCAGACCTCGCCCGCGTCGGCGGCAAGTATTCGGACACATGGCATGTGGATCACCTGAAGAAACCGCAATCCATGGTTCCGGAGTCTGTGATGCCTCCGTATGCCTTCCTGGCGGATAATACTCTTCACTACGAAACGATCGGCGATCACCTCAAAGCCCTTCGTTTCGAGGGTGTCCCGTATACCGACGACATGATCGAGAGCGCAGCTGCCGACCTCCTCGCCCAGGCCGACCCAAATTCGGACTACGATGCGCAGGACGCACTCGTGGCCCGCTATGGAGACGCTTCGGGTCGTGAGGGCACGGTCCGGATTGCCGACTACGATGGCAACCCGGAAAAGGTGACCGAACTCGATGCTCTCGTCGCTTATCTCCAGATGGTCGGAACACTGGTGGACTTCTCCACCTATGAAGCCGACGACCTGGACAACCGTAGATAAGGGGCAGGGAGATGTACGAGACACTTTCCAAATTCGCTCAGACCTGGGGCCTGGGCCTATTCGTCCTGATGTTCGTTGTCGCGGTGGTGTACGCGCTATGGCCTTCGAACAAGAGCAAATTCCAAGCAGCGGCTTATGTGCCGCTCGATGAAGGGGAACCTGGAGATGAGTGAGACCGACAAGGAAGTTGATGTCCTGTCCGGTGTGGAAACAACCGGCCACGTCTGGGACGGCATCAAGGAATTGAATAATCCCCTGCCCCGCTGGTGGCTGTATATTTGGTACGGCACGATCTTCTGGGCGATCCTCTACATGATCGCCATGCCAGCCTGGCCGTCGCTACCAGGCATGGGAGGTCGCAACACACCGGGGGTCCTCGGAATGTCCGACCGCTCTGCCGTGGCTGAAAGCGTGGCAACGCTACACGCTGAACGCAGTGCGGCGTCTTCCCAACTGCTGAACGCTTCGCTGCTGGACATCCAGAACAATCTCGACCTTCAGCAGTTTGCCATGGCCATGGGCGAGAGTGCCTTCGGCGACAACTGTGCCACCTGTCACGGTGCTGGTGGTCGCGGAGCAAAGGGCTATCCCATGTTGGCAGACGATGTCTGGCTTTGGGATGGCACGCTGGACGGTATCGAGCTGACACTGCTTCACGGAATCCGGAATGAAGAAGATCCGGACACTCGCTTTTCGGCGATGCCCGCCTTTGGTCGCGACGGCCTGCTGACTTCGGCTCAGATCGATGATCTGGTCCAGTATGTACTCAGCCTTAGCGGTCAAGCGACGGATCCAGCAGCAGCAGCCCGCGCTGACGACCTGTTCCTGACCAACTGCGCAAGCTGTCACGGCATGGACGCAACAGGCTCGCGGGATGTCGGTGCACCGAACCTCACAGATGCCGATTGGCTCTATGGTTCGGCTCCGGAAGATATCCGTATGACCATCACGAATGCTCGCAACTCCCAGATGCCTGCATGGCAGGGCCGTCTTGACGACGCCACCATCAAAGCTCTGGCTGTCTACGTGCACTCGCTTGGTGGCGGCGAATAAACCGACGTCTGCAATCAGGTGCCCAGGAAATGACAACTATCATCGATCACACTAAGGCAAATCCGCCGCCGCCTTCTCTGTATGAAGGCCGGAAGCAGATCTATCCGAAACTGGCCCACGGCAAGTTCCGGATGGTGAAGTGGATCGTGATGGCCGTCACCCTGGGCATCTACTACGTGCTGCCCTGGATCCGTTGGCCGCGTGGCGAAGGCATTCCCGACCAGGCCGTGCTGGCGGATTTCGAAGGCGAGAAATTCTATTTCTTCTGGTTCGAGATCTGGCCTCAGGAGCTCTACTATCTGGCCGGCCTCCTCATCATGGCGACCTTGGGCCTTTTCCTTGTAACGTCTCTGTTTGGACGCGCATGGTGCGGCTACACCTGCCCCCAAACTGTGTGGACTGACCTCTACATCTGGGTGGAACGCGCCTTCGAAGGCGACCGTGCAGCACGGATGCGTCTCGACGCAGCGCCCTGGTCCTTCAACAAGGCCTGGAGGAAGTTCGGCAAGCACCTGATCTGGCTCGTTATCGCGTTCTGGACAGGCGGCGCTTTCATTCTTTACTGGCACGACGCTCCGACCGTCGCGAAAGGCTGGTTCACGGGCGAAGCCCCACTGACGGCTTACTTCTTTGCGGGTATTCTGACATTCACCACATATTTCCTCGCAGGCTGGATGCGGGAACAGGTCTGCACCTATATGTGCCCCTGGCCGCGTATTCAGGGCGCTCTGACGGATGAAAATGCGCTCAACGTCACATACCGCTTTGACCGCGGCGAACCGCGCGCACCACACCGCAAAGGCGAAAGCTGGGAAGGCCGCGGCGACTGCATCGACTGCAAGCAGTGCGTTCAGGTTTGCCCGATGGGGATCGACATTCGGGATGGCGCGCAGCTGGAATGCATTCACTGCGCTCTTTGTATCGATGCCTGCGACGACATAATGAAAAAGGTCGGTCGCCCGATAGGCCTGATCGCCTACGACACGGACAACGCAGTGGCGGCACGGGTCGCCGGCAAAAAGCCAGTCTACAAGGTCCTGCGTCCACGCACGCTGCTGTATGCAACACTGATGATCATTATCGGCGCGATGGTTGGATTTGGTTACTTCAACAAATCCTCCTTCGAAGTAAACGTGCTCAAGGACCGCTCGCCCCCCTTCATCCGCCTGTCGGATGGAGACATCCGCAACGGATACACGCTGAAACTCGTCAACAAGTCATCGACGGCTCGGAATGTGGCCATTGAAATCCAAGGCCTGGATGGCTCAGAGCTGCAGATGATCGGACTTGAGACGGAAGAGAATGGCGAGGTCGAACTGAACATGGGAGCCCACCGTGTTGACCGGTTCCGGATGCTGATCACCCGTCACACTGAGGACACCGCGCCCCGCGCCAATTTTACGGTTATTGTCCGGGATACCGAGACCGGTGAAGTGGAAGACAGTTCCGCTGTCTTCGTCCAAGGAGGAAACTGATGACGGCTTTAGACACAAGTCCCAAAGCGTTCCGGCTGACCGGATGGCATGTCCTGCTGATGATGTGCATCTTTTTCGGCTTCATGTTCATCGTGAACGGCATCTTCCTCTGGGCCGCCCTCAGTTCCTTCCCAGGTGAGGATCAGCAAAAGTCCTACCTGCAGGGCATTCATTACAATGACACGATCAACGCCCGGCGTGTTCAGGAAGAACAAGGGTGGGCGGCCCAGATCGGGCTGACACCAACAGACTCCGGTGACCGGCTGGTGGTACGCCTTCTGGATCGCAATGGCAGTCCGCTGGCCGTTGAGAACATTGAGGCACAGGTGCGCCGCACCGTGACCGGCGCCGCAGATGTTCCGGTTGAGCTGCAGCGCAGCACCGGCAGCGACTATTTTGCGGACATCAGCTTGCTCGGAAAAGGCGTTTGGGAAGTGCGCGTGCACGCAAGTGTCCCCTATGATACCGATCAGGCCCAATTTTTCGCGAGCAAGAAACTTATCATTCCATGAGCAATTCGGACGTCCTCGCGTACACGCGTGACTGGTCCCTCGGAGACGAACACAAAGAAGATTCGCCCTTCGAAGGCCTTTCCGCGTTCGTCCAGAAAAGCGGCAAGTCTCAGCATCTGGAGCTGCATGTCTCTGGTGCGAAATGTGCCGGATGCCTTGGCAAGATCGAGAAAGCCGTTGGTGCGCTTGAGGGCGTGTCAGAAGCTCGCCTGAATCTGTCGACCGGCAAATTCAACATCACCTGGCAAGGGCCCCTGCCCGCATCCAGCATCGCTGAAACGGTTTCCGGCCTCGGTTACGGTGTCAGCGCCGCTGCAGAGACGGATGCAGACGAACTGCAGCGCAAGGAAGAGCGCGAACTGCTTCTGGCGATGGGCGTCGCGGCATTTGCGGCGGCCAACATCATGCTCCTGTCGGTCTCTGTCTGGGCCGGCGCAGGCGAGATGGGGGCAAACACCAAGCAAATCCTTCATGCCATCTCTGGCGTGATCGCCCTGCCGGCAATCGTCTACTCCGGACGCCCCTTCTTCCGGTCCGCCTGGTCGGTTCTGAAGCGCGGTCGTGCCAATATGGATGTGCCAATTTCTCTGGCCATCACGCTCGCCTTCACCGTCAGCGTGGTCGAGACGATCCGCGGCGGCGAGCATGCCTATTTTGACGCCGCAGCGATGCTGATCTTTTTCCTGCTGATCGGCCGCTTCCTCGAAGCGCGTGTCCGTCGACGCGCCTGTTCTGCGGCGAATGACCTTGCAGGAATGTCGAGCCGGGCGGTGACCCGGATCGACTGCGATGGCAACGCTCTCAAAGTAAACCCCGGCGTCGTCGCGCCTGGAGACATCCTCCTGCTTGCTCAAGGCGAGCGCGCTGTCGTCGACATGGCGCTCGCCGATGAGCTCTGCGAACTTGATGAAAGTCTGGTCACCGGCGAAAGCGCACCGCATGTCCTGACAAAGGGCATGCGCATCTATGCTGGCGCTGTGAACCTGTCAGGGCCGGTTCAGGCCAAGGCCCTGTCACGCGCATCGGATTCTCTGCTGGCAGACATCGGCCGCATGCTGGATGCTGGCGAGCAGCGCCGTTCTGCCTATCGAAAGATCGCCGATAAAGCCGTCGCGCTCTATGTGCCCTTCGTTCATTCCGCCGCAGCGCTGACCTTTATTGGCTGGATGCTGGCAGGCGCAGGCTTCCGGCAGTCGATCCTGATCGCCGTGTCGACCCTGATCATCACCTGTCCCTGCGCGCTTGCTCTTGCAGCCCCAGTCGCGCACGTCGTCGCCGCCGGAAAACTGTTCCAGAAGGGTATCTTCCTGAAATCCGGCGACGCCCTGGAGCGGTTCGCGTCGGTGGACCGTATCGTGCTCGACAAGACCGGAACGCTCTCTCTTGGCGTCCCCCAACTCAGCGATGCGACGGACCAGAAGATTATCGCCGATGCCGCGCTTCTGGCGCGCGCAAGCCGGCACCCGCTGTCGCGCGCCATAACGGATGCGGCTGGCGCCGGCCCCGTCGCGCCGTCGGTGAAGGAAATCCCCGGCTGCGGCCTTGAAGCCAATATTGAAGGCACCCTGTGGCGCTTGGGGTCCGGCCAATGGATCGGAACCGATCTTGGCGAGACGCACACACGCAACCTCTACCTGCAGCGCGGTGACGAAGAACCCATCCCACTCGAATTCACCGACCGGCTTATCCCCGGAACGGATGATGCAATCCGTGACCTTGAAAAAGCCGGCTACGAAACGGAAATCCTGTCCGGCGACGCAGAAGGCCGGGTCGCCGAAGTAGCCCATGACCTTGGCATCTCGCGCTACACATCCGCTGCCTCGCCCCGCGACAAGGCCGCTCATCTCGAAGCCTTGCGCGAACAAGGGCATAAAGTCCTGATGGTGGGCGACGGCCTGAACGACGCGGGTGCGCTTTCGCTAGCCCACGCCTCGGTGACGCCGGGTACGGCTATCGACATCAGCCAGTCTGCCAGTGATGCCGTCTACACAGGCGGCATTTCTTCCTTGCCGCTGCTCCTGAAGCTCTCGCGGCGGACGCGCAACGTGATGCTTCAGAACTTCACCTTTGCGGCGCTGTACAATCTGGTGGCCATTCCAATTGCCGTTACCGGTCATGCAACGCCGCTGGTTGCCGCGCTTGCCATGTCCTTCTCCTCTGTGGCTGTGTCCCTGAATGCGATCCGTCTGGCGGCATTCGCGGAAGGAAAGTGACATGAGCGGGATTCTGTTCCTGATTCCAATCGCCCTGTTCATGGGCCTGCTGGGCCTGGGGGCGTTCATCTGGTCTGTCCGCTCCGGTCAGTTCGACGATCCCGCTGGCTCTGCCAACCGCATCCTGATCGACGAAGACGAACCGCTTTAGAGAACCAGATCAGGCAACCAATCCCGGAAGTACGCCGTCTTGCGGCGCAGATCGTCTGCCGCCTCTTCCGGTGTGCGCTTCAGAAAGTGAACCCGGTCACCCGGCCGGATCTGCCCCAGCAAGTGACGGTCCGCCCGGGTCACCTGAAGGACGTGCGGATATCCACCCGTCGTCTGCGAATCCGGCAGAAGGATAAAGGCATTTCCGGACGGCGTGAGTTGCACTGCGCCCGGAAACACCGGCGCACTCGGTTTGAGGCCGGCATTAGACAGAGGCGGCCAGGACCCTGCAATTTCAATCCCGGTTCGGTCGGCACGCCGCGTCGCGGCATAATCCTGCCCGGACTCCCAACCGGAAATCAGCTCTGCATCAGGGCCGTCTACACAGCGCAAGGCAAAGGCGTGCGTGAAGGCCTGATGCATGTTGGCGGGGGTCTCCACATCAGCAGATGGTTCGGATTCTCCGGTGCTGAGAGTATCCCCAGCACGCAAAGCCCTTCCCTTCAGACCGCCGACCATCGCCGGTAAGCAAGTCGAAGCGCTGCCGAGGAAGTCATCCGCCAGGAAGCCCCCCGAGACAGCCATATATAGACGAGCGCCCGCTTCCGCAGCTCCGACCGAAACGGTTTCTCCACCGTGGATATAAAGTGTGCGGTGCATCGGCACCTTGTCTCCTGCGAGCTCAATCTCAACAGGCGCTCCCGTAAATGCGATGGCGCAATCGGCATCCGCCTCCAATGAAACGAGGCCGAACGACAATTCCAGTGCGCACGCGCTCGAGGGATTACCGACAAGCCGGTTTGCGAGTGCCATGGAAAGCTCGTCTGCGGGCCCAGAGGCCGGCACACCTAAGTGACGCGTCCCTGATCTGGGAGCTGCCTGTAGCGTGGCCTGCACGCCGGGTTTCAGAACCTTGAAGGACATCTCAGACGTCCACCAAGTGAAGCCGGACAACCTGCCCTTCCTGTAACAAGAAGGGTTCAGCCCGCGCCGGATCGAAGAGCGCTTCTGTCAGCCGACCGATGATGGGCCAGCCGCCTGGCCCGGACAGGCCGTACAACCCGAGTTGTCCGCTGACGAGCCCCACGGAGCCTGCGGCGACTCTCTGTCGGGGCACCGCGAGGCGCTCTGCTTTCAACGCCGGATTCACCCCTTCGACATAGGCGAAACCCGGAGTGAACCCCAGCATGTCCACGACGAGATCACTTCTCGTCACGCGCTCAAGCATTTCTTGTGGCGTCAGTCCGTTTTGATCGGCCAGTGCTTGAAGGTCAGGCGCGTTCGCTGCTGAGCAATCGAGGTGCAGGTCAACAGCCTTTCCGGGCTCAAATGCCTCCGCGCTGAAGCTGGAAAGCCAGTCCTCCAGTTTGCGCATGACCTCAGTCGGGCGAAGAGCCCGCGGGTCGAAGTGTACGGCCACAACTTCCTTGCCCGGCACAGTGTCAATCCATTCACCAGAACCACGCAGTGCCCTTGCTAGCGGATGTCGCAGGGCCCGATTGTTCGGCTGGACCGCCACCGCATCGTCTCCCAGAAAGAACAGACGATATTCCGGCATATCTCAGATCGCGATCTCTATGCCGCGTGCAACCAACGCCCGCTTCAGCGCCAAGGCGGATCCGGCGGCTCCCGGCGTGTCGCCGTGCAGGCAAATCGTCTGCGCCTGAACACGGACGCGCTCACCTGTTCGCGCGATAACTTCGCCTGCCTCAACGATAGACACGACTTGCGCCAGCTGCATGGCCTCGTCTGCCATGACCGCGCCGGGCAACGCGCGCGGCGTCAGGCTTCCGTCGGCCTCATAAGACCTGTCTGCAAAAGCCTCAGCGACGAAGACAAGCCCTGCCTCTCTCGTCTTGCGCTCCAGAGCAGAGTCCGGCGGGCCGAGCAGTTCCGGAACTCCCACCCGCTGGCAGATTGAGACGACTATTCCAGCCAGACTCTCGTCCTTCGCCGCGTCATTGTAGAGAGAGCCATGGGGTTTCAGGTGTGCAACTGAAGCGCCTTGCCGGTGTGCAATCGTCTTCAATGCACGCACTTGCGATAGGAGCGATTGCTCAAGCTCCTGATCGCTGACACTCGGGCGCGTTCGCCCGAACCCTTCCCGATCCGGATAGGAAGGATGCGCGCCGATCCGCACATTCCGTGCGACGGCTGCCTGAATGGTCGCGGCCATGCTTTCCTCATCCCCGGCATGACCGCCGCAGGCGATATTGCACCGGGTCACGACATCCAGGATCGCGCGGTCGAGCGCTCGGCCATTGTCGCCAGGCAGCTCCCCGACATCCGCGTTGAGGCAAATACGCGTCCTCATGGCCAGATACCCAGGGCCCGCATAATCAGCCGCACACCAAAGCCCGCCGCAATGATGACCACTGCCCCGCCCAGCACATTGCTCCAGAGCCCGTTAACATTGTCTCCGAGAATAGAGCGACGGTTCATCGTGACGATCAGGAACACCGCGATGATAGGCAGAAGGAATCCATTCGCGACCTGTGCGATCAGGATCAGCGAAACGGGCTTGATACCGAGGGAAGCAACGATGGTTCCGATGGCCAACACGGCGAGAGCAATGCCGCGAAAGATCTTTCCCTGCTTCGCCCGTCCGGTCACTTCACAGACGGCATAAGCTGTCGCTATCGGTGCGGTAACAGCAGAAGAAAGCCCGGCGGCGAACAGTCCGGTTCCCACCATCAGGCGCGCTGCGGGGCCATAGGCAGGCTCAAGGCTCGCGGCCATGTCGCCTGCATTCTGGATCATCATGCCAGATCCAAACAGGCTCGCCGCAGCCGTGGACAAGATCAGGATCGAGATCAGGCCACCCAGACCAATGGAGACACGCGTGTCCGCACTGGCTGCGCGCAAGGCCTCGGCGCCGCCTTCAGGCCACTTCTCTCGCACAGACGCGGCGTGCAGGAACAGGTTGTATGGCACAATCGTCGTGCCGATCAGCGCAATGGCCGTCAGAAGGCTGCCTTCGGGGAGGTTCGGTCTAAGCCCGCCGATGAGCGCCGAGAGATCCGGCCGAACGAGAAGCAGGCTCCCCGCAAATGCAAGACTCATCAGGATGACGAGGCCAACCAAAAGCCGTTCCAAGACCTTGTACCGGCCGATCAGCAGCACCACTGCCGCCAACGCCGCCAGCCCCCACACGACAAAGCGCTGGGACGCGGCAGGCAGTCCGAATGCCGCCCCTGCCCCCAATGCTCCGCCCGAAAGGTTTCCCGCCTCATAGGCCGCGTTCCCGAGCGCGAGCGCCGCCAGCACGAGCACAATCGAAAGCCACTTGAGGGCCACGGGCGTTCCCGGCGCCACCAGCGCCTCGCCAAGCCCCATGCCGCCCGCGATCCCAAGCCGGGCCGACATGTCCTGCAGCACAATTGTGGCCAGCGTCGCAAAGACCAAGGCCCAGATCAGGGCATAGCCGAAATTCGCCCCGGCCAGCGTACAGGCCGTAACGGTCCCCGGCCCGATAAAGGCAGCGGCGACAAGCGCTCCGGGGCCGAAGGGAAGCTTCATTCGCCGCGAATGCCCCGCCGGGTTTCCAGATAGGTCGCAAAGCTCGCCAGCCAGTGGCTGCCAGCATAGTGCTCGTCGCTGACGGCTGCGATGCCCGTCGCCTTGTGGCGCGCGGCAGACGCCAGAAGAGCTGGTCGGCGCGGGTCGTCCACTGGCAGGGCCGACGCGATCCCTTCCAGGGCCCAGGCGCGCGAGAGATTGACACCATCGAGATGCGCCAGCTTGCCGTCGCTCGGGTCGATCACCGCACCCGGCTCCAGCCAGGTATCGCTGCCATCTTCAGGAATTTGCGGCAGGAACTTGCTGAGCCAAGCGGAATACTCGTCCGTCTCCATCACACGGCGCATCAGGTCCGCCTCCATGAGGCAGGGTGACAGGAAGTCTTCGCCAGACGGCTCGTAGGCCAGCGGACAATTCACATCCGCCTCATGAAATGCCAGCGCTTTTGCGGCGATCTTTTCGCGAAACGCCGGACGCATCGCTGTGTCGGACCAGTCCAGCATCAGACCGAAGGCAAAAGCCGTCTGGTTGTGCGTGCCGATCCGGATGGGATAGAGGAGCTTGTCGAGCCATGTCGAGGTATTGGTCTCGATCAGGTCTTCAAGCGGTGAGAGCGTATCGACCCAGCCAGCAGCTTCCGGAAAGTCTGCCTGACGCAATTCCATCATCAGCTGAAGGAACCAGGCTTGGCCATAAGGCCGTTCGAACGCGGCCCGGTCCGACGCTTCGAAATAGGCGATCTCTGCCGCGATATTTTCCGGTGTGAAGCTTTCCGACAGCGTCTTGATAATCACGTCCCGGTAGGGCGTGTCGGGATCGGTGTTGAGGATCCGGACCAGCAGCCAGTGGCCATGCACGGAAGAGTGCCAGTCAAAGCAGCCATAGAAAGCCGGATAGAGCTGGCGCGGGGTTCCGGCATCTGCCTCGGAATTCATCAAATGGCTGATCTTGTTCGGATACTCGCGGTGCACGCACGACAGGGCCAATTTCGCAAACCGGTCAGTGACGACGCCTTCACGCGGCGCGGGCAAAGCCGCTGCGGCCTCTGACACAGGTTCCATTTTCGCCTCCGGGCCTGATGCAACCGGGCTGCAGGCCACAAGGCCAGCTGCCATGACGATACCCGCAATTACTCGACCATACATGCGCAGCCCCTCAGCTCGTTGTCCGAGTCTTGCGTAACAGGCTGAGGGGCTGAAGGGCAATAAAGCCGCTGCCGGAAGCCTAGAGGTGCAAGACGCGGCCTTCAGCGTCGAGCACGGCTTCATGCATTGTTTCGGAGATGGTCGGGTGGGCAAACACGGTGTGCGCGAGGTCCTGTTCCGTCAGCTCGCCCTGTCGCGCGATCACATAGCCCTGGATCAGCTCGGTCACTTCAGCGCCGATCATGTGCGCGCCCAGCAGCTCGCCGGTCTTCTTGTCGAAGATAACCTTGGTCAGCCCGTCCTGCTCGCCGAGCGCGATGGCCTTGCCGTTGCCGATAAAGGAGAAGCGGCCGACCTTGATATCGTAGCCCTTTTCCTTCGCCGCCTTCTCCGTCAGGCCAACACTGGCGACCTGTGGGTGGGCATAGGTGCAGCCGGGGATGTTTGAGGCATCAAAAGGCTCGGCGTGCCCCTTGCCGGCAATTGCTTCCACACACGAGACGCCCTCATGGCTCGCCTTGTGGGCCAGCCAGGGCGGGCCTGTGAGATCGCCGATGGCATAGAGGCCCGGCACGCCGGTCTTGCCGAAGCCATCGACCACGACATGGGTCTTTTCGATCTTCGCGCCGAGCGCTTCGAGACCGAGATTCTCGACATTGCCGACAATGCCTACGGCGAGGATCGCGCGGTCAAATTCCTGCGTCGATTTCTTGCCTGTCTTGTCGGTGATGTCGGCGGTGACGGTCGACTTGCCGGCCTTCACATTCTCCACCTTCGCGCCGGTGACGATGTTCAGGCCCTGCTTCTTGAATTCCTTTTCGGCGAGTTTCGAGATTTCCTCGTCCTCAACCGGCAGGATTCGGTCCATGACTTCAACTACGGTCACTTCGGCGCCGAGCTCGTTGTAGAAGCTCGCAAACTCGATCCCGATGGCACCGGAGCCGATGACAAGCAAACGCTTGGGCATGACGTCTGGCGTCATGGCTTCGCGATAGGTCCAGATCAGCTTGCCATCCGCGACCAGGCCCGCTTGCGGGATGTCACGGGCGCGGGCACCCGTGGCCAGGATGACATGCCTGGACTGGTAGGACGTATCCTTCCCGTCCTTGCCCTTTACGATGACCTTCGGCGCGGGCGCGCCCTTCTCAAGCCGCGCCGTGCCTTCCAGAACGTCGATCTTGTTCTTCTTCATGAGGAACTTCACGCCGTTCGAGAGCTGGCTGGCGACCCCGCGGGAGCGCTTCACGACGGCCTGCAGGTCAAAGTCTGCCTTGTCGATAACGAGGCCGAAATCCTTGGCATGCTTGGCGAGGTAGAGCACCTCGGCCGAACGCAGCAGCGCCTTGGTCGGGATACAGCCCCAGTTGAGGCAGATACCGCCCAGCGCCTCGCGCTCCACAATGGCCGTTTTCATGCCGAGCTGGCTCGCGCGAATGGCCGTAACATAGCCGCCGGGGCCGGAACCGATGACGATGAGGTCGTATTGGGTGCTCATGGGATTTCCCTTCCGGCCTAGAGAAGCATCGCTTCGGGCGTTTCGACGTAGCGCTTGAAGGCCTGGAGCCATTTGGCGCCTTCTGCACCGCCGATGACGCGGTGGTCGCACGTCAGGGTCACGCTCATGACCGTAGCAGCCACCACACCGCCCTTGGCGTCCACCACGGCGCGTTTCTCGCCGGCGCCGACGGAGAGGATCATGCCTTCGGGCTGGTTGATAATGGAGGCGAAGCTCTTGATGCCGAACATGCCGAGGTTGGAGATGCTGAATGTGCCGCCGGTATATTCCTGCGGTTTCAGTTTCCGGTCACGGGCGCGGGTCGCCAGATCCTTCATTTCAATGGAGATTTCGGCAAGGCCTTTGGTTTCGGCCTTGAAAATGACCGGCGTGATCAGGCCGCCATCGATGGCCACGGCGACCGAGACATTGGCATGCTTGTGGTAGGCGATGCCCTTGTCTGTGTAGCTGGCATTGCAGTCCGGCTCGTCCATCAGGGCGAGGGCGCAGGCCTTGATCAGCATGTCGTTGACGGAGACCTTCACGCCCTTGTCTGCTGCATTGTTTATTGCAGTTCGCGAGGCGAGGAGACGGTCGAGCGAGAGGTCCACGGTCAGCGGGAAGTGCGGCACCTGCATGAAGCTGGTGGTGAGGCGTTTGGCAACGACCTTGCGGACGCCATCGAGCGGCTTCAGCTCGTAACTGTCCGGGGCGTAGACGCGGTCGTCGAGCACTTGCGGCAGGATCAGGCCATCCGGGCTGGACGCGGCTGCTGCAGTCGCTGTTACAGGTGCAGCGCCAGGCTTCGCGTTCTCGACGTCGCGTTTGATGATGCGTCCGCGCGGGCCGGTGCCGCTGAGCGAGGCGAGGTCGATGCCCTTGTTTCCGGCGATGCGGCGGGCGAGCGGGCTCGCCTTGATGCGGCCGTCAGACGTGCTTGCAGACGGCAACGGTGTGGCCGCAGCCGTGATCTTCGTGTCGGTTTGCGTGATCGTCTGTGACTGTGATGTCGGTTGCGGTGATCCTGATGTCGGCTTCGGTGACGCCTCTGCCGCCTTCGGCTCGGGGGCCGGTGCAGCCTTCGCTTCCGGCGCCTTGATCGAGGACGCGTCCTCGCCCTCTTCCGCCAGGACGGCGATGACGGCGTTGACCTTCACGCCTTCGGTGCCGGCCGGCACGAGGAGCTTTGCGACGGTGCCCTCATCGACGGCTTCGACTTCCATCGTCGCCTTGTCGGTTTCGATCTCGGCGATCACGTCACCGGAGGAAATCGTGTCCCCTTCCTTGACGAGCCATTTGGACAGTGTGCCTTCCTCCATCGTGGGAGAGAGCGCCGGCATGGTGATGTTGATGGACACTATTTTGTCTCCCTTGGATCAGGGCCAAATCGGTTAGAGCCGGGCGTGCCCGGCGAGGCGTACATGAACGCAGCCATGGGAAGCAATATCATCCCGGCCGATAGAAACGAGGAAATGCCTGCCGCAGGACGCCCCATGGCTAGAAGCACAAGCGCGCCGACCATAAGAATCATTGCGACAGTCATGAGGATCAATGGCCATTTTCCCGACCAACCGACATCATGAGCCCTGCGGACGAAAAGAGCTGTGTTCAACCAGACATTCGGCAGAATTGCTAAAACCGAAAGGGGGATGACCCAAAAGCCGAACATGGCGATTGCCAGAAGCGAGACCAGGAATGCTATCGAACTGAGCGCCATCACAATGCCCCGAAGCATTGCCGTCTCAAAGTCCGCTTTGAACAAGGCTGCTTCCCTGCCCTCAAAGGAAAACTGCTTCAGGAACGGATCTTCCTGCGCCTGAGGCGCGTTCATCGGAGGTGCACCTGCGTCAGACATAACACACCTTCAACGCCGCCTCGACGATGTCGTCGGCGTTTGGCAGGCTCATGGCTTCGAGGTTGGCGGCGTAGGGCAGCGGCACGTCTTTCTGGTGGACGCGGGCCGGCGGGGCATCGAGATAGTCGAACGCTTCCGCCGTCACTGTCGCGGCGATCTCGGCGCCGACGCCGAAGAAGCGCCAGCCTTCCTCGCAGCAGACGATACGGTTGGTCTTCTTCACACTTTCAACCACGGTGTCGGTATCGAGCGGACGGATGGTGCGCAGGTCGATGACCTCGGCGCTGATCCCCTGCCCGGCCAGTGTTTCGGCGGCCTGCAGCGCAAAACCGACCATGCGCGAATGCGCGACCAGCGTGACGTCCGTCCCCTGACGCTTGATCGCCGCCTTGCCGATGGGGAGGATGTGGTCTTCGATGTCAGGCACCGGGAAGCTCGTTCCGTAGAGCAGCTCATGCTCCAGGAAGATGACCGGGTTCGGGTCTCGGATGGCGGCCTTCAGCAGGCCCTTGGCATCTGCGGCGTCATAAGGCGCGATGACTTTCATGCCCGGTACGTGTCCATACCAGGAGCTGTAGTCCTGGCTGTGCTGGGCGCCGACGCGTGAGGCCGCACCGTTCGGCCCGCGGAACACGATGGGACAGCCCATCTGGCCGCCGGACATGTAGAGCGTCTTGGCCGCAGAGTTCACGATCTGGTCGATGGCCTGCATGGCGAAGTTGAAGGTCATGAACTCCACGATCGGGCGCAGGCCCGCAAAGGCGGCCCCGACGCCGAGACCGGCAAAGCCATGTTCCGTGATCGGCGTATCGACCACGCGGCGATCCCCGAATTCCTGAAGCAGCTCGCGCGAGACTTTATAAGCGCCCTGATACTGGGCGACTTCCTCGCCCATCAGGAAGACGCGCTCATCGCGGCGCATTTCCTCGGCCATGGCGTCGCGCAGAGCGTCACGCACGGTCGTTTCGGTGAACGTGGTGCCGTCCGGAATGGACGGATCGGAGAGGACTTCAACGCGCGGCGCGTCAGGGGCGTCTGCGGCGGCCTTCGGCTCGGGCGCCTCTTCCTTCGCCTCAGGCTCCGGCGCTTTTGCGGCCGCACTGCCCGATGATTTCGGTTTCACAGACCCGGCGTCTTCGCCGTCTTCTGCCAGAACCGCGATCACCGCGTTCACTTTGACGCCTTCGGTGCCTTCGGCCACGAGGATCCTGGCGAGCACGCCTTCATCGACGGCCTCGACTTCCATCGTTGCCTTGTCGGTTTCGATTTCGGCAATGACATCACCGGAGGAGATCGTGTCCCCTTCCTTCTTCAGCCATTTCGAAAGCGTGCCTTCCTCCATCGTGGGAGAGAGCGCGGGCATGAGAATATCAACGGACATCAAAAAGCTCCGGAGAGAAATTGGAAATTTGTTGCAGCGCTGCGCGTGATCGCCTGCCCCATGACGGGTAAGGTGTCGATCGAAGGAAGATCGTTCAGGTGTTCAGTCATCTGATCACTCCTCCCATTGGCTCGCGCAGAGCCTGTTTCGAAACGTGACGGGAACCGGCCAGTTCCTGTTGTCACGCGACTTCGGCCTCTTTCAGGACATCGGTCCACAGCTCGCTCGGATCCGGTTCCGGACTTTCGAGAGAGTAGTCTGCCGCGTCCTTGACGATGGCCTTGATCTCATTGTCGATCTTTTTCAGTTCCGCCTCATCGGCATGACCGGCCTCGAGGATCTGGCCCTTCAGGCCGTCAATCGGGTCATGATGGGTGCGAACGTCGTCGACCTCTTCGCGTTTGCGGTATTTCGCGGGGTCAGACATGGAGTGGCCGCGATAGCGGTAGGTCTTCATTTCGAGAATGTAGGGGCCTTTGCCGGAGCGGGCATATTTCACGGCGCGCTCACCGGCCTCACGCACGGCCAGCACGTCCATGCCGTCCACTTCCTCGCCTTCGATCTCGAAGGAGATGCCGCGCTTGTAGAGCTCGGTCTCAGCGGAGGCGCGCTCAACGCTCGTGCCCATGGCGTACATGTTGTTTTCGATGACGTAGATCACCGGCAGATCCCACAGCGATGCCATGTTGAAGGATTCGTAGACCTGGCCCTGGTTCGAGGCGCCATCCCCGAAGTAAGCGACGGAGACATTGTCATTGCCGCGATACTTGTTCGCGAAGGCGAGCCCGGTGCCGATCGGAACCTGTGCGCCGACAATGCCGTGGCCTCCGAAGAAGTTCTTCTCCTTCGAGAACATGTGCATCGAGCCGCCCTTGCCTTTCGACAGGCCGCCGCTGCGTCCGGTCAGCTCGGCCATGACGCCCTTCGGGTCCATGCCGCAGGCCAGCATATGGCCGTGGTCGCGATAGCCGGTGATGACCTGGTCGCCATCCTTCAGGCAGGACTGCACGCCGGTGACGACCGCTTCCTGACCAATATAGAGGTGGCAGAAGCCAGCGATCTTGCCCATGCCGTAAAGTTGACCGGCCTTCTCCTCAAAGCGGCGGATCAGCAGCATTTCGCGATAGAATTTCAGATTGTCGGCCTTGCTCGCCTTAGCGGGTGCCTTTTTTGAACTCTTGGGTTTCGTAGCCATGGTTCCTCCTGCCTCTGCCCGTTATGTGGGGTGAGTAACGCGTGGGCAAGTCTACCCAGCTATGTCATTTTGCAGAGGAGCTGTCCGCAGCAAGCAGGATAACTTCGTCAGGATAGACAAAAGCGAGCTTCTGGCGGGCCAGCGCTTCGACATAATCCGGGTCGACGGAACCGGGCGTCAGGCGCCGGATATCCGTCTGCAGGCGCTCGATCTCACCGTTGACGGTGGCCAGCTCGGCCTTGCGATCCTGTAGCTCTATCTGGGCATCGGTCCAACGGCCAAGGCCCTTCTCCCCCGCAAACGCGTGGTAGGCGAAATAGAGAATCACAAGGCAAAGGCCCAAGGCCTCGAGTCGGGAGGTCATGGTTAAAGCCTGGCGTGTTTTGGTTAAGAGAGCGTGACGACGGCCCTGGCTGGCGCCGCCGTCACTGCATCTTATTCCGCGTTGATACGCGAGCGGCCGGCATAGATACCAACCGGGCCCAGCTCTTCCTCGATGCGGATCAGCTGGTTGTATTTGGCAATCCGGTCAGAGCGCGACAGCGAACCGGTCTTGATCTGTCCGCAATTGGTGGCGACGGCGAGGTCTGCGATGGTCGAATCCTCGGTTTCGCCCGAACGGTGGGACATGACGGCCGTGTAGCCGTGCAGGTGGGCCAGCTCGACGGCATCCAGCGTTTCCGACAGGGTGCCGATCTGGTTGACCTTCACCAGGATGGAGTTGGCAGCGCCCTTCTGAAGGCCGATGGACAGGCGGTCCGGATTGGTCACGAAGAGATCGTCGCCGACCAGCTGGATACGGTCGCCCAGCATGTCGGTGAGGCCGACCCAGCCATCCCAGTCGTCTTCGGCCATGCCGTCCTCGATGGAGATAATCGGGTAGCGGGCGCAAAGATCGGCCAGGTAGGCGGCAAACTCGTCGGACCCGAGCGACTTGCCCTCGCCAGCCAGTTCGTACTTGCCGTTCTTGTAGAATTCGGTGGAGGCGGCATCGAGCGCCAGAGCGATGTCTTCGCCCGGCATATATCCAGCCTTTTCAATGGCCTTCATGATGAAGCCGATGGCCTCATCTGCGGAGGCGAGGTTCGGTGCGAAGCCGCCTTCGTCGCCCACATTGGTATTGTGACCGGCATCGTGCAGCGTCTTCTTGAGGGCGTGGAAGACCTCGGCACCCATGCGTACGGCATCGGAGATGCTTTCGGCGTTGACCGGCATGATCATGAATTCCTGAATGTCGATCGGGTTGTCCGCGTGGGCGCCGCCATTGATGATGTTCATCATCGGCGTCGGCAGGACGCGGGCGTTCGGGCCGCCAATGTAGCGGTAAAGCGGCATGGACGAGTATTCAGCCGCCGCCTTTGCAACGGCCAGGGAGACGCCGAGAATCGCATTGGCGCCGAGGCGCGACTTGTTCTCGGTGCCGTCGAGGTCGATCATCAGCATGTCGAGCATGCGCTGTTCGGTGGCGTCGAGGCCGGTGAGTTCATTGCAGATCTCGCCATTCACAGCATCGACGGCTTTCAGCACACCCTTGCCGAGGTAGCGGCTCTTGTCGCCGTCGCGCTGCTCGTGTGCCTCGTAAGCGCCTGTTGAGGCGCCCGACGGGACGGCTGCGCGGCCGGTGGAACCGTCATCCAGGGTCACGTCGACTTCGACGGTCGGATTGCCCCGGCTGTCGAGGATTTCGCGGGCGTGAATGTCAATGATCTCGCTCATGGATGTCAGGCTTTCCGTGTTTTGTATGGCCAAAATGCAAGGCGCCCCCTACCCGCTGGCAGGAGGCGCCTGAAGCCTTAGTCGGCTGCGCCGTAAAGCGCAACTGCCGCTAAATGCTAGATATCGTCGCGCGGTTCCAGAACCTTGCGGCCGCGATACTCGCCCGATTTCAGGTCGATGTGGTGCGGACGGCGAAGCTCACCCGAGTTCGCGTCTTCGATGTACGTATTCATCGCGAGACGGTCATGCGAACGGCGCATGCCACGACGGGACTTGGAGATCTTACTCTTGGGGACTGCCATGACAGGTATCCGGAGTTGTTGCGCCAGAAGGCACATGTGAATTGGAAACGCGCGTCTTACAGACCCGAGTCGGAGTTTGCAAGACTTGTCCGGCACCAGGCCGGACTTTTCTTCAGCCCCCCATCAGGGCGCGTCGGGGGCTTCTTTCGCCGCTTCGGCCTGGCGCAACACCCGCATCAGGTTCCCGCCCCAGATCTTGGCCAGATCTTCCTCGGTATAACCCTCTGCCAACAGGCGCTCGGTCACCTTCGGCAGGAACGACACGTCCTCCATACCGGTCACGCCGCCACCGCCGTCCCAGTCAGCGCCCATGCCGACATGGTCCGGGCCAACCAGCTCAAGCGCGCGCAGCATGTGCTCCATGAATTTCTCGAACGTGGAGCGCGCGGGTGGGAATTCTTCGTTGATCTCTGTCATGCGGGCCATGTAGCGCGCTTTGGTCTCGTCATCGGCCGAGAACGGGTCAACACCCTCAAACTCGGCTGTAAGCCCTTCGAGGGCGGCACGACGCTCCGGCGTATCCTCAAGCTGCTCAAGATAGCCGCTATAGGCGTTGATCTGGATCACGCCGCCCTGCGCTGCGATCTCTTTCAGGAACTCATCCGAGATGTTCCGGGGGTGATCGTAGACCGATTTCAGGCCCGTATGGGTCAGGATGACCGGCGTGGTCGAAATCTCGATCATGTCCTTCACCGACGCGTCGGACGAGTGAGAGCCATCCACCACCATGCCCAGCCGGTTGGCCTCGCGGACGAGCTCTTTGCCGAGATCCGTCAGGCCTTTGGAATCCGGGCTGGTGAAGTCCGTCGCGCTGCCGCCGAACTGGTTGTCGCGGAAGTGGATGAGACCCACCATCCGCACACCCTTGTCGTAGAAGGTCTGAAGGTTCGAAATATCGAGCTTCAACGGATAGCTGTTCTCGATTGACTGCAGCACGACCCGCTTGCCGGACGCTGCAATCCGTTCAGCATCATCAGCCGTGTAAGCCAGTTCGAACGACTCAGGATGGGCGGCAACCATCGCCAGAATTTCGTCCTGGCGAGCGGTTGCCCCCTGCAGGGCGGCTTCATAGGCCTCATCCGTCAGAGGCCCCTGCGGGGTGAAGATCACCCAGAACCCACCATCGAGACCGCCACGCGTCATCTTGGGCAGGTCAACCTGGACTTCGCCGATCACCGACGGATTGTCGGCCATGATGTCAAAATCCGGCTTCGAGAGATTGGCGGGCGTGTCGAGGTGCGAATCGAGGACCATCAGGCGCTCGTGAATCTCCGCAGGCGTCGCAGCGGCGACTTCGGTCGGTTCAGCTGGCGCGGGATCGGCCGCCTTAGGGGCACAGGCCCCCAACAGAGCGAGGGCCGATACAGATACAGCCAGAAGCGTTTTGCGCATGATAGTCCATCCTTGTCTTGCTGTGCCGGACCCTAGCCGGTCCACAAGGCGTTGCAACAAATACAGCCGCAGAAAAAAGCCGCCCCCGAAGGAGCGGCTAAAGTTTAGCAAGAAGGACGTCGGTCTGACGCCTTTGCAAGCAGCTGAGGCTCCTGACCGACATCCATGCTTATAACCAGGTGAGTCTGAACGGCGGGACAGGCGTGTTGTTATCTTCTGTTCACCTATCAGGGGAGAATCACTCCCTGCATTACGCCCCGTTCACGAATCCTCGTCCGGCCGCGTGAAAATCGCTTCCAGGCTGCGGAGGTTCATCCCGTTCTTCAGATAGTTGGCGGGCGTCAGATTGATCGCCTTGATCATGCCGCGCTCGATACGGGTCCGGTTTCCCGATTCGTCCGGCACCAGGTCAAAATCGATGATGTTGATGCAACCTGTGTCCTGCTCGAATCCGGCGCTTGCCCCGAGCGGCGCGCCGATCACCGATGCCAACACCATCCGGTTCACAACTTCATGGGCAACGACCAGCGCCGTCGCCCAGTTCGGGCGCATAAGAAGGTCGGTCATTCCGTCCATGATGCGCACCATGGCATCGGCGAATTTCTCCCCGCCGGGCAGGAACTCCGCGTCTGGTTCGCCAGCCTGCTCGAACAGGAAGGTCATGGTCGCGGCAAGATGCTCGGCAGACTTGAAGTCGATATACTGGCCTGAGCGAACTTCCTCGAACCGCCTCTCTTCCTCCAGCGGCGGCGCATCGGGATGCTCGGCCAGCACGATCTCCGCCGTCTGGCGCGTCCGGATGAGGCCAGAACAGATCGCCAGGTCGAAGTGAACTTCCGACAGGGCCACGCCTGCGGCACGGGCTTCGTCCTCACCGGAGGGCGTCAGCCGGACAATCGTCGGATCCCGCGCGCGGCGAACCTCTTCAGACGTGTAATCGACGAAACCGTGCCGCATCAGATAGATGCGGCGCCGGCCTGTTGTTCCGGGAAGTGCGCTCATCCGCGCGAAACACCCCAATCCTTGAGGATTTCTTCCGTATGCTCACCAAGTCCGGCGGGACGCCCCTGGATCGCGCCAGGCGTCGCAGAGAAGCGCGGCGCCGGTGCAGGCTGCACGACGCCTTCGATTTCTACGAACGTCTTGCGATCGGCATTGTGCTTGTAGGACGGCGCTTCGCTCATGGACAGGACAGGCGCGAAACAGATGTCGGTGCCTTCCATGATCGCGCACCATTCGTCGCGCGTCTTCGTCTTCATGACGTCCATGACCTTCTGCTTCAGGCCCGGCCACTTGGACTTGTCCATCTGCGCATCGAATGCCGGATCCGTCAGGCCCGCCTTCTCGCGCAGGATGGCGTAGAATTGCGGCTCGATCGATCCGATCGAAACCCATTTGCCATCGGCGCACTCATACGTGTCGTAGAAGTGCGCGCCGCCGTCGAGCAGGTTCGCTTCACGGTCATCTGTCCAGATGCCTGCCGCTTTCATGCCATAGAACATGGCGGCGAGTGAGGCAGCGCCGTCCGACATGGCCACATCGATGACCTGACCCTTGCCGCCATTCTTCACATTCAGAATGCCTGCGAGGACACCCATGGCGAGATACAGCGCGCCGCCGCCATAGTCGCCGACCAGATTGAGCGGCGGACGCGGACGGCCATCGCCGTCGCCCATGGCGTGAAGCGCGCCGGTGATCGCGATATAGTTCAGGTCGTGACCTGCGGAGTGCGACAGGGCGCCGGTCTGGCCCCAGCCGGTCATGCGGCCATAGACAAGGTTCGGATTGCGCGCGAGCACGACGTCAGGTCCAAGCCCGTTGCGCTCCATGACACCAGGGCGGAAACCTTCGATCAGGGCATCCGCCTTGCTGAGCAGCTCCAGAGCCACTTCAATGTCGGCCGGGTCTTTCAGATTCAGACCGATTGAGCGGCGTCCGCGTCCGGTGACATCGGCGGCGCGGCCGGGCCGGCCATCGCCCGGACGGTCGATTCGAATCACATCCGCGCCCATGTCCGACAGAAGCATGCCACAGAACGGGCCCGGCCCGATTCCCGCAAATTCAACGATTCTCACGCCAGTGAGGGGTCCCTGAGCCATTTCCATGCTCCCTTTCTAAGGCTTAATCTTGCAATTAGCAGATCATTAAGGCGCGTCCCTCCAAAAGGAAGGGGTGCCCCAACGTCGCCTGTCGCGGCGATTCCAGAGACCCGGATGCTTGATCTGTCCTTTCTTGATCCTCCTATAGAGGTTGCTGCCTCGAGCCCGCGGCTGGACATGATTCTGTCGCGGCTTCGGGCGCATGGCATGCGCGCATATCCGGCGAGCGATCCGATTGATTTTGAAGCGACCGAGCCTCTCCTGATCGATATGGAGAGCCTTCCTGCCGGGCTGCGTGACCGGAACGTGAAGCTGGGTGACGAAGCGGCGCGCCGCCCGCTCGTCCTGCTGACGCCGGACACAAAGCTCGCGGACGGCATCGATGCCCTGATCGTCAGCCGCGACAGCGACCTTGCTCTGTTGCGCGTGCGCCTCGCCTCCCTCGTAAGGCGTCAGGCCCGCACCGCTGAATTCCGTATCCGCCTTGAAACCGCCAGCGCGTTTGGCGCCGATCAGGCCCCTGCCACCTCCGACAAGCGCCCCGAAGTGCTTTATCTGGGCGATGGGGGCGTTGGCTTCTTCTCGCTACGGGCCGCGCTCCAAGGGCACGACATCGCCGTGACGGCAGCGCTGACCCTGCGCACGGCGGGCGATTACCTGAAGACCGGACGTTTCGCGGCGATCCTGGCTGACCTGACGCCCGGCGGCGGCGACGCGGCGAGCCATGTTGACTGGAGCCGCGCCGAATCCGCATTGGCCGGCACGCCTATGTTTGTGCTCACTGAGCCCGGCGCAGATTTTTCGCAGGCACACCTTGCCGCCCTGATGATGAGCACTGATCTGGTCGAGCATGGCGGCGATGCCGAAGCGCTGGCCGGACGTATCTCGCGCGCCATCCGCGATCATGCCGCGTCCGCTCCGGTCCTGCCTGCGCAGCTGCTGGCCACCCAGTCTGTTGACGAAGAAACCGGCCTTTTCAATCGCGACTTCATCAAGTCACACCTTGATCGCCAGATTTCGCTTTCGTCAGAACGCGGCGAACCGCTCTGTGTCATGACAATCAAGCTGGACGAAGAATTCACCGGCGCCCTGCCCGATTTCGCTCAGCTGATCCGTACGCGCGTTCGGGATACGGATTGCCTTGCACACTATGGCAGCGGGACGATCATCATCTCCACGCCCCTGACGCCCTATAGCGGCGCCGTGCGGCTGGCGGAACGCCTGATGACGACACTGGGACGCCAATCCAGCTTTGACGGGCTTCGTCTCAGCTGGCGCGTGGTTGAGAAACGGTCTTATCACACGGCAGGCACCCTGCTGGCCGAAGGCCTGTCCGGCCCTTATACGCGCGAGCATGCCGCCTAAGTGGTAACCAGCCCTGCGGCTGCTTCAAGTTCTTTCAGGAAGGCCCGCACGCGGCCAAGCCGCGTGACGGGATCTCCGCCGGTGTATGAATGCACCAGCTTGGAGTCTGGTCTCAGGCGCAGGACGTTCGGACGGGAACGAACAAGGTCCATCAGGCGCGCCGGATCGAGCACGGTGTCCGGCCGGAACGCGAACACGGCGCCTTTGTCGCCCGCATCCAGCTTTTCAATGCCGAGCGCCTTGCACTGAACCTTGATCGCGGTGACTTCGAGCAACTGCTTGGTGGCATCCGGCAGCGGTCCGAACCGGTCGATCAGTTCGGCGGCAAAGCCCTCGCGTTCCTGGCCGGTCGAGATGTCCGACAGGCGCCGGTACAGCGACAGGCGGATCGAAAGGTCCTCGACATAGTCTTCCGGGATCAGGACAGCGACGCCCAGATTGATCTGCGGCGACCAGTCGTCCGCGACATCCTCGTCGCCCTGCGCGCCAGACCTCAACGCCTTCACGGCGTCTTCCAGCATGGACTGGTAAAGTTCAACCCCAACTTCGCGGACATGACCGGATTGCTGGTCGCCCAGAAGATTGCCCGACCCGCGCATGTCGAGGTCGTGGCTGGCCAGCTGGAAGCCGGCGCCGAGACTGTCAAGCGATTGCAGCACGCGCAGGCGCCGCTCTGCTGTCTCTGTGATGACCTTGTCTCTCGGCGTCGTGAAATAGGCATAGGCGCGCAATTTCGACCGCCCCACCCGTCCGCGCAGCTGATAAAGCTGTGCCAGTCCGAACATGTCGGCGCGGTGAATGATCAGCGTGTTGGCGCGCGGAATATCGAGGCCGCTTTCCACGATGGTGGTCGAGAGCAGGACATCATACTTGCCTTCATAGAAGGCCGTCATGATGTCTTCCAGCTCGCCTGCCGCCATCTGGCCGTGCGCAACGATGAAGGACACTTCCGGAACATGGTCCGTAAGGAAACGTTCGAGCTTGTCGAGGTCCTGAATGCGCGGTGCCACGAAGAAGGCCTGACCACCCCGGTACTTCTCGCGCAGCAGGGCTTCGCGCAGTGTGATCGTGTCTTCTTCGGTGATATAAGTGCGCACCGACAGACGGTCGACTGGCGGTGTCGCAATGATCGACAGATCCCGGATGCCGGTCAGGGCCATCTGGAGGGTGCGCGGGATAGGCGTTGCTGACAGGGTCAGCACGTGCACATCCGCCTTCAGTTCCTTTAGACGTTCCTTGTGTTTCACACCGAAGCGTTGCTCCTCATCCACGATCAGCAGACCGAGACGCTTGAACTCAATCGTCTTGGCAAGCAGGGCATGCGTGCCGACAACGACATCCACGCCGCCTTCGGTAATGCCGGTGCGCGTTTCTGAGGCGTCTTTCGAGCCGACCAGGCGTGACAGGTGGCGCACCTTAAGCGGCCAACCGGCAAAACGCTCTTCAAACGTCTTGTAGTGCTGGCGCGCCAGCAGCGTCGTCGGCGCAATCACAGCAACCTGTTTGCCGCTCATGGCCGCCACGAAGGCGGCACGAAGGGCGACCTCTGTCTTGCCGAAGCCAACGTCGCCGCAAATCAACCGGTCCATTGGGCGTCCGGACCCAAGGTCCCCCAGAACGTCCTCGATTGCGTTCAGCTGGTCGTCTGTTTCTTCATATGGGAAGCGTGCAGCAAACTCTTCGTACAGACCTTGTCCGGCATTCACCACTTCGGCGCGTTTCAGTTCGCGCGCCGCCGCGATGGCCATAAGCTCGGCTGCCATTTCGAGAATGCGCTTCTTGGCTTTCGCCTTGCGGGTCTGCCAGCCAGCGCCGCCCAAGCGGTCAAGCTGGCTTTCCGACTCTTCAGAGCCGTAGCGCGAAATGAGGTCGATATTCTCAACCGGCAGGAAAATCGTGTCGCCGCCGGCATATTCCAATTGCAAACAGTCGTGCGGCGCGCCGGTGACGTCCAGCGTCTTCAGGCCGACATAGCGCCCCACACCATGGTCGACGTGAACAACAAGATCGCCCGCGTCCAGTGTTGCTGCGTCGGTGATGAAATGCGCCGACTTCCGCTTGCGGCGCGGGGCGGCCAGACGGTCACCGAGAATATCGGCTTCGGAAATGATGGCGAAGTCTGCGCTGACGAAGCCGGTCTCCAGCGGAATCTCGACAACAGAGGCCTCCGCCTTCCGGGCTGCTTCAAGCGAGTGAACGTGGACAAGATCGTCCAGGCCGTGATCGGCAAGAACATTGATCAGACGATCCGCCGAGCCTGTCGACCACGCCGCGAACACAATATGATGCCCGGACGACCGCAGCGCCTTTGTATGCGCAATCGTCGCTTCGAAAATGTTCCCCTGACTGAGCATCCGCTCAGGCGCGAAGTCGCGGCCCCGGCGAACTTCCATATCATAGTGGCCGGGTGCAGGTTCCGATGGGCTGAAACGCGCAACGGCATGGCCGTTCAGACGCTGCTCCAGCTCTGACGGGCCGAGGAAAAGCGCTTCCGGTGCCAGAACTTTCGACGCGCGGGCGTCTCCGCCACCAGCTTCGAGGCGCGCCTGATAATAGTCTGTCGCCTGAGACAGCCGCTCTGCCGCCGCCTCACCCGAAAGATGGCCGAAGCCGAACAGCGCGGTGTCACCGACATAGTCGAACAGCGTATCGAGATGGTCATGGAACAGAGACAGCCATGCTTCCACGCCCTGCCGTCGGATCGAGGCCCGCGCGGCCTCGTACATCGGGTCACCGGAAGGTGGCCCGAATACCTCGAGATATTTCTCGCGGAACCGGCTCAGCACATCATCGTCGAACAGGATTTCGCTGACCGGCGCGAACGCGACCGAACGGGTCTCGCCGGTGGAGCGCTGGGTCTCCGTGTCGAAGGTCCGGATCGTCTCCAGCGTATCGCCGAAAAAATCGAGGCGCAGGGGTTCCCCGGCGGTTGGCGGGAAGATGTCGATGATGCCGCCCCGGATCGCGTATTCGCCCTGCTCGCGCACAGTCCCGGCGCGAACATATCCGTTGACCAGAAGATACTCGTTCAGCTCCTTCTGGCTGACGGTCTGCCCGGCAATCATGGAGAACGAGGACCGCCGCATCGTCTCAAGCGGCGGAACGCGCTGCACGATGGAAGACGCGGTTGTCACGACCAGAAGCGGGCCTTGCGAGGCCTCATAGCGAGACAGGCGCGCGAGGGCCGCGCAACGGCGGGCGGCGACACTGGCCGTCGGGCTCACCCGGTCATAGGGCAGCACGTCCCAGCCCGGCAGGTCTACCTGGTCGAGCCGTGGAGAGATGAATTCAGCAAACCGGCGCGCCGTGGCGGCGGTCTTGTCATCGCGCGCGACATACACGCCGATTCCGCCCCGCGCCTGCAGCGCCGGAATGAACGCCATGAGGTCTGCCCCAAAGGGCGCGCCAGCCAGCGCAGCCGGTCCACTCAGCGATTTCAGGAGTTCGACAGGTGTCATGCCAGACCTTCAGACGCAGATAGGCCGCGAGCCCGTGCGTGAAAGCGCCCGCTCAACCGGCCTGCGCGGCGTACTTGAATGCGATCAATTGGTCCAGAACCATGCTGCGGTCATCCTCCGGAACCTCGTTCTGGCCCACCAGCCAGGCAAACACTTCCCAATCCGGCAGATCCAGCAGCGCTTCGAACTGGTCGAGCTGGGCCGCGTCATACGTGTCGAGGTACTGGTCGGCGAAACTGCCCATAAGGAGGTCCATTTCGCGGAATCCCCGGCGCCAGGCGCGGAATTTGAGCTTTCGGCGGCGGGTGTCCATGGGGCTGCTCCGTTCGTATGGCACAGACATAGGGCCTTTCCCGGCCCGGTCAAAGCGACGTTGTGCCATCGCAAGGCGCAGCTTAGGTTCGACCCAATGCGTGACGAACGACTCTACCCCCTGTTTGAAGGCCTCGATTCCCTTTCTGGTGTCGGGCCGAAGCTGAAACCCGCCCTGGAACGGCTGGTGGACGGCGAGCACGTGTGGGACCTGCTGCTGCACCTGCCGGAACGTTGGCTCGACCGGCGCGTGAGACCGTCGATTGACGCGACCGAGTTCGGTGAGGTCGCCACGGTGAAAGGCGAAGTGCACGCCTACCACGCGCCCTACAATGACAAGTCCCCGCACCGGATCCAGTTGTTCGACGGAACCGGCTTCCTGACGCTCGCCTTCTTCCGGGCCGATGGGCGCTGGCTGCAGGGCCAGTTCCCCATTGGCAAGGAGCGGATCGTCTCCGGCCGGATCGAGGATTTTCGCGGGGAACGTCAGATGACGCATCCCGACTACATTATCGACCCCGCACGCGGCGCGCCGCCGCCCGCTGTGGAGCCGATTTACAGCCTGACCGCCGGGCTGACCAACAAACGCGTTCACGGCTTTGCCGAACAGGCGCTGACACGCGTGCCGGATGACCTGCCCGAATGGGCAGACACAGGCCTCGTCGAAGCCAAGCGCTGGCCGTCGTTCAAGGAGGCGCTGCAATGGATGCACGCGCCGGAGACCTACGACGAGGAGCGCTTTGTACTCGCCCGGGAGCGCCTCGCCTATGACGAAGCCCTGGCCCGGGAAAGTGCTTTTGCAATGGCCCGCCTGGCCAGAAAGCGACGCACGGCCCCGAGCGTTCCCGTCGCCGAGGAACGCATCGCCGAGCTGATACGCTCGCTGCCCTTCACACCGACCGGCGCGCAGACCCATGCGGCCGAACAGATCGCCGAGGATATGGCGGGCACCTTTCCAATGCGGCGGATGCTGCAGGGTGATGTCGGCTCGGGCAAGACGCTCGTCGGCGCGATGGCCGCTGTTCAGGCGGCGGCGGGCGGTTTTCAGGCGGCTTTCATGGCACCGACTGAAGTGCTGGCACGGCAACAGTATGAGACGCTTACGAAGCTGCTATCGCCCCTCGGCTATACAGTCGCGGCGCTGTCAGGACGAGACAAGGGATCGTCACGCGAGGCGACGCTGATGGGGCTGGCCGACGGCTCAATCCAGATCATTGCGGGCACGCACGCCCTGTTCCAGGACACCGTCCGGTTCCGCAATCTGGGCCTGGTCATCGTGGATGAGCAACACCGTTTCGGAGTCGCCGACCGGATGCGCCTCGCGGGCAAAGCCGTCAGCCCTCACATGCTGGTGATGAGCGCGACACCGATTCCGCGCACACTGGCGCAGGCGGTGAACGGTGATCTGGACGTCTCCATCCTCGACGAGAAGCCGGCAGGCCGCAAACCGGTCGAGACGCGCGCCCTTCCGGATACGCGCATGGACGAGGTTGTTGACGCGGTAGGCCGGGCCATTTCCCGCGGTGAGCGCGTCTTCTGGGTCTGCCCCAAAGTGGATGTGGATGACGACGATTCAACGGCGGTCGGCCGCTATGCGATGCTCAGCAAGCAGCTGAATGTGCCTGTGGGGCTCGTGCATGGTCGCCTGAAACCCACCGAGAAAGATGCCGCGCTGGAAGACTTCCGTACCGGCGCGACACGCGTCCTTGTGGCGACGACGGTGATCGAAGTGGGCGTAGATGTGCCCGAAGCAACGATCATGGTGATCGAGCGTGCCGAAGGGTTCGGGTTGGCCCAGCTGCACCAGCTGCGCGGACGCGTTGGGCGCGGCGACAAGCCGTCCTACTGCCTGCTCCTCTACCGCCCCCCGCTCGGCGACATGGCGCGCGAACGCATCGAGACGCTGCGCAGAACGGATGACGGTTTCGAGATCGCCGAGGCGGATTTCAAGCTGCGTGGTCCCGGCGACATTCTCGGCCTGCGGCAGGCCGGTGCCACCGATTACCGCGTCATTGATCTGTCAAAGGATGCCGCGCTCCTTGCCATTGCGGCGAAGGATGCCGAAGCGCTGGTCAATTCAGATCCGGACCTTGAGTCGGTTCGGGGCCGGGCTCTGCGCCTGGTGCGGGAACTGATGGTGCCTCGGGTGCTTTCTTAGTTTTCTTGCCATTGGCCGCCTCAATCGCCGCCTTCACGTCCGGATGCTCCGGGACGACCAGACCCGCCGATAGAATCATGCGGGCCCCCTCTTCGACGGTCATGTGCAGCTTGATCGTATCCTCGGCCTTCACAAACATGATGAAGCCAGAAGTCGGGTTCGGGGTCGTGGGCACGAACACGCCAATAAACTCGTCGCCAAGATGCGTTTTCACTTCGCCTCGCGCTGGGGCGGCGATGAAACCAAGGCACCAGCTGTCCTTGCGTGGGAACTCGATCAGCACGCATTCCCGGAACTGTTCGGTCGGGTTGTTGGCAAACACCTCCACCAATTGCTTGAATGAGGAATAAACTGTCCGGATGAGCGGAAGCCTGCTGAGAACCCGGTCGGTGATCCCGACGACCGAGCGCCCGAGCAGATTGGTTGTGATCGCGCCAAGGATCGTGAGGAACAGGACCAGCACAATCACGCCGAAGCCCGGCACGGCATAATTCAGATAGGTTTCCGGTCGCAGCTGTTCCGGCAGAATCGGGACGACACGCTCATCAATGTAATTGATGAAAATCTGGAGGATCGTGAAAGTCACCACGATGGGCGCCGCAATCACCATACCGGCAAAGAAACGGCCTCGCAGCCAGGCCCACGGGCTAACGACGGGTGGTTTTTCCACCTCCAGCATCCCCATGTCCTTCTTTGGCTTCTTGGCCATGTATCGCTCCTTGCCGACCGTGCGTCATGCTCTCGCAGGGGAAGAGCTTGGCGCGCCCTTTCTTCCCTGTAATTGTGGCGAAGATGGGAAGTACTGAACAGATCACAAGCGCACTTCAGGCATGGGCCACGGTTAAATTTGGCCCTGGCGTGTCCGTTATTGACCTGAAACGCCTGTCCGGCGGTGCCAGTCAGGAAACCTGGGCATTTGGGGTCACCGGAAACGGCCACGACCGCGCCCTGATTCTGCGCCGGGCACCGGGCGGCGTTTCCAATGCGCGCTCCTCCGAAGCGATTGGTCTTGCTGTGGAAGCGACGCTTCTGAGCCATGCGGCAGAGGCGGGCGTACCCGTCCCACCGGTTCTCGGCGTGTCAGAGGCCGGCACCGCGCTGGGTCAGGCGTTCATCATGGACCGGATCAGCGGCGAGACACTCGGCCGGAAAATCCTGCGCGATGAGGAATTTGCTGAGGCCCGAAACGTCCTGTCCCGCCAGTGCGGTGAGGCGCTGGCCCGGATCCACTCGATTCCCACGGATGGGTTGCCCGAGCTACCGGTGAGCGATGGGCTGAGCCAACTGGCGAAGTACGAAGCGATCTATCGCGCCTTTGACCTGCCCCGGCCCGTCTTTGAACTCGCGATTTCCTGGCTGAAAGCCAATGCCCCAGAGCCTCAGCCCGTTGTCCTCGTCCATGGCGACTTCCGGCTCGGCAATCTGATGGTTGCAGCCGAAGGGCTTACGTCTGTGCTCGACTGGGAACTCGCCCATATTGGTGATCCACGCGAAGACATCGCCTGGCTTTGCGTGAATTCCTGGCGCTTTGGACACGCTGACAAGCGCGTGGGCGGGTTCGGTGACCTGCCCGACCTTCTGGACGCCTATGCAGAGGCTGGCGGCGCCCGCTTCTCCCCGCGTGACATCGACTGGTGGGAAATGCTGGGCAGCCTCAAATGGGGCATCATGTGCATGATCATGTACGAGGCTTTCCGGTCTGGCGCTGATCCGAGCGTCGAACGGGCTGCTATCGGGCGGCGCGTCTCGGAAACCGAGATCGACCTTGTGAACCTGCTGGAAGGAGTGCGGGAACATGCATGACGCCCCCTCAACCGCCGAACTCGTCGAAGCCGTGAAGCGCTTCATCGACGACACCGCCGCGCCGCAGCTGACAGGGCATGCTGCCTTCCACGCGCGGGTCGCCTCCAACGTGCTAAGCACCGTTCTGCGGGAGCTGGAACAGAGACCGGACGCCGAATCATCGGAACGGGCAAGACTGGTCGAGTTGCTGTCTGCCGATCCTGGCGCGTCGCTGAGCTCGCTCAATCGCACCCTATGCGAGCGCATTCAGTCCGGCGACATGGACCTTTCCACAGATGGCCTGCTGGACCATCTAAAAACGACCACAATTGCCCAGTTGTCTGTCGATCAACCTCACTATTCAGGGCTGGCTCGCGCGTTGCATCCACGTGGCTGAGCCACAAGCCGCAACCGGACACACGCCGTAATGAAAAAACCCGTTCTCTGGATCGTTTCCGCAGCCGTTGCGATTGCGCTTGGTGCCTGGCTCTGGCGCACAGTCATCGCGCCGCCCCCCTATATCGAGATCAGCCCGCTCAGCTACACCGACTATGCGAGCTGGGCCGTGATCCCCAAGGAAATGCCTTCACCGGTCTGGAAAGACGGCTGGGCGGTGGATGTGTTCCTTGTGGACAGCGCGTCAGAACTGAAAGGACGCAGCGGCAAAGACCTGAACAAGAAAGAGCAGAACGCGCGCCTTCAGGGCCGGATGCTGGAAGACGGCCTGTCTGCGATGGGCCCGGTCTACGCACCGCTCTACCGCGCGGATGCCAAGGGAGACGATCTGTCCCGCGCTTTCCTGATCTATCTGAAGCAACACAATCACGGGCGGGCAATCGTTCTCGCGGCGGACACACCGCTTCCGGAAGCCCTGCTCGCGGAACTCCAGCGAGACCCGAACCTCGTCGAACGTTTCGGAGGCTTTTACCGTATCGGAAAGCAGCCCGGCTCAGTGACACTCGTGGAAGACCCGGCGCGGACCATTGAAGCCTACTGCCCGGCGCACATCAAAGAAGCCGATACGTGCGTGCACGATATCACAACGATTCATCGTGGCGGCTTCGCTGTCCTCGCCCCCGATACGGCAGTCGAAGACACTGACACGACCGAATTCATGGCCTGGCTCGCGACCAACGTGTCCCCGGCCGCAGAACCGCTGGGCGATATTGAGGAAGTCGAAATTGTCGACATCCGCCGCCCCGGCGACACGGATGAGCGCCGCGCCAAAAAGAAGAATCGCGACTAGGCTGGCTGGTTGGCTTCCGGTGATGCGCGCCGGAACGCATCCAGCTCCAGACACGCAGAATCCAGTGCGACGAGCGTCGGAAATGCCGACAGGTCCATCTTGAACCTGCGGGCATTTGCGACCTGCGGAATGAGCGCGATCTCCGCCATTGTCGGGGCGTCTCCGAACAGGAATGCGCCGCTCTTGTGATCGGCTGCAAAGTCTTCGAGCGCTTCGAACCCACGCCGGATCCAATCATGGTACCAGCGCATGACTGCGGCTTCGTCCGCACCAAAGTCTGCGCGCAGGGCAGCCAGAACGGAGAGGTTATTGAGCGGATGAATGTCGCACGCGATCGTATCCGCGAAGGATCTTGCCTGCAGGCGAGCCCAGGGATCTGACGGCAGAAGCGGCGGCTCTGGATTTGTCTCGTCCAGCCACTCAATGATGGCCATGGACTGGCCCGCGCGTTGACCATCAACCTCAAGCGCCGGGACGCGCATCTGCGCGTTTACGCTTTTATAGGCGCCTGCCTTCTGCTCATCCGCACCCGGCGCAATGTTCACCGGCAGGCTTTCGTAGGGAAGCCCTTTCAGGTTCAGCGCGATACGCACACGATAGGCGGCGGATGAGCGCCAATAGTCATATAAACGGATCATGCGAGTTCCTCCAGGTCGAGCACACGCAACAGGCTTTCGCGCGCCAGACGACATTCATCTGCAAGGGCTGGATCGGCCAGATCGCCCGGCGCGAGTTGGTCGCGGTAGGTCTTGCGGACGACAGCCTGCAGCGCATCGATCTTTTCTTCCGTCATCAGAACACCCTGATGGCACGCCGCACGTTCCGCGTCGGTCATGACGACCCTCAGGCGTAGACAGGCGGGGCCGCCGCCATTACGCATCGATTGGCGCACGTCCACATATTCCACACGGCCGATCGGGCCATTGCTGCTGACGAGGCGTTCGCAGTATTCGCGCGTTGAAGTCGTATCCTGCGCTTCTGACGGGGCGACGAGGACCAGCCGCGATTCCCCTGGAAACACGAGGAGCTGTGAGTTGAACAGGTATGAGCGGATCGCGTCTTCCAGCGGAACCTCGGCAGCTGGCACCATGACCGGCTTGAGTTCAAACAGGCCCTCCGCTGCAGCGGACAGTGCCGCAATCGTGCCCGCTGTGTCTTCAAACGCGGCTTCGTGGAAGAACAACGTGTCTGCGGCGCCAACGCACACAACGTCATTGTGGAACGCCCCGGCATTGATCGCTGCACGCGATTGGCGCGCAAAGACAGCCTGCGCCGGTGTCAGGCCATGCCCCCGCGCAACGCTTTCGGCGGCGAGGCGGGTTTGGCGCGCTGGGAATCCAGCGACGCTTTCTCCGGCATCCCGTCCGTAAACAAACAGCTCCACACCGGGCGCGCCGTGTTCGGCGCACAGGCGCACATGATTGGCGGCACCTTCGTCTGCAAAGTCTGAATGCATGGGCAGTGCAGCGTGAACAGCAAAATACCGGTCATCCGAGAAGATCGCCTGAAGCGACGCTGTCGTATCCGGGTGCTCAACGGAGCGGTGCAGCATGGTGGAAAGGTTCGCCGCCGTCAGGTGCAGGCGACCGTCTTCCGTATCGGCGCAGGGCGAAACAGTGGCCGCGTTGGCCGTCCACATACTGCTGGCAGAATACGCGACCTTCAACAGACGCGGCGCCTGCGCGGCGGCCTGCTCAATGATCTGCCTGTCAGATCCACCAAAGCCCGCCGACACTAGCAAATCGAAGTTCGGTCGCGGCAGGGGTGGCAGGACGCCTTGAGCTAGCCCGGCCCGCAGCAGGAGCCGCATCTTCTCCAGCCCCTGCAGGGCAGCTTCGCGCGGGTTGGAAATATCACCAGCATTGTTCGCACTGGCCAGATTGCCATCTGAAAGGCCGCCATAATTATGGTTCGGACCGATCAATCCATCAAAATTGACTTCGGCAGCGCTCACTTCGGGAACCCCTGCGCGCTCATCCGGCCCGCCTTGTCAGACACCTGGCTCGCCTGCGGCCAGGCACAATAATCTGCCGCATAGTACGCACCGGGACGGAAGTTTCCGGACAATCCCGGACCACCAAACGGCATGTTCCCGCTGGCACCGGCGGTTGGCCGGTTGCGGTTCAGAATACCCGCACGCAGTTCCTGATGCGCTTTGACCCAGAGGACATCATCATCACTGATGAGCCCGCCGGAGAGTCCATAGCGGGAGGCGTTGGCCCGCGCGACGGCTTGGTCAAAGTCTGGCACACGGATGATCTGCATGACCGGGCCGAACAATTCCTCGTCTGGAACGTCTTTCGCGGCCGTTACATCCACCACACCGGCAGATACGAAACCACCGCCGCGTTCCAGCCGCTGCAGCGGCTTCAGAGCGCGCCCGCCTCGGGCGAGCAGCATGTCCTGAAATTCAACCGCATTCACAGCGGCGCGTTCTGAAACCAGCGGCCCCATGAACATACCGTCTTCGTTCCAGGCCCCGATCGCAAGACCTTCCGCACGCGCCACGATGGCATCTGCCACCTGATTGCCCCATGCGCCTTCCGGCAGGATGATCCGCCGGGCACAGGAACAGCGCTGACCGCTCGTCAGGAAGGCCGACTGCGCGGCGATATCTGCGGCCGCGTCAACATCCGCCGGGTCCCAGATGATGAGCGGATTATTCCCACCCATTTCCAGCGCGAGGATGACTTCAGGCCGTCCCGCAAAATGCCTGTGAAAGAAAACACCGGTCGCAGCCGACCCGGTAAACAGGAGGCCGTTGATATCGGCATTGAGCAGCGCCCCGCCCGCGTCGCGGCCGCCATGAACGATGTTGAGACACCCCTCCGGCAGACCCGCAGCGGCAAAGGCTTCCGCCATGTAGTAAGCGACGCCAGGCGCAAGTTCAGACGGCTTGAACACGCAGGTGTTGCCCGCCAACAGCGCCGGCACGATATGCCCGTTCGGAAGGTGGCCCGGAAAATTAAAAGGGCCGTACACGGCCATGACGCCGTGCGGTCGATGTGTCAGGTGCGATGACCCGAAATCCGCCGTGCTGAATTTTGATCCGGCCCGCTCGACTTGAGCGGCGATGGAGACAGCGACCTTCGCTTTCATTGTGGCAGCTTCGGATTTCGATTCCCAAAGCACCTTCCCCATGTCCCGGCTGACTGTTTCAGCGATGGCGTCGGCTCGTTTGGCGATCTCTTCGGCATAGCGCTCAAGGATCGCCGTCCGGTCACCCTGGGGCATGAGCGCCCATTTGGTGAAGGCACGGCGCGCAGAAGCAACCGCCTCGTTCACCTCAGCTTCGCTCGCGCCATTTCCTTCCCAGACAACATCGCCTGTGGCCGGGCAGTGATTTTCGAAATGCGCGCCAGAACCACTGCGCCAGCGGCCATCAATATAAACGCCGTCCATGATTACTTGCTCCGTTGCCAGATCCGCCCATCGGCGCCGGGCTTCAGTTTGAGAAGCTCCAGAACATCGGGGCTCATGATTGCAGTGTCTTCATCCTTCAGAACACTCTTCGCCAGAGCGGCCCTGAAGTCCGGCAGGGAATCGCTGGACGCCATGCCCTGCTTTGCGGCTGGATCAGAGGAAACATCGCCTGCCAGAATTTTTACGCGGCGGCTCTCCCGGATCGTCCGGATATGCCTGCGCTGCGTGGTGACCAGAGGCCCGCCATCAAAAATGTCGACCGTCCGATCGAATTCGAAGCCTTCCCACTGCAGCAATTTGTACGCGCCCACACCATCAGAGTGACAACGGCCGATCACTTCCCGGGCCTCCGGCGGAAGAAGGTCCACATAAATCGGATATTTCGGCATGAGATCGAGGATGAACTGATTGTCCGTCGTCGCAGACAACCTGTCCGCTTCGGTAAAATCCATCCGGAAGAAGTGCCGCCCGAGGCATTCCCAAAAAGGTGAGCCACCTTCATTGTCGACGACACCGCGAAGCTCCGCCAACACCTTGTCGCCGAACCGGTCCGGCGCCGCAGCCATCAGCAGATAACGCGACTGCGCAGCCAGCCGCCCCGCCCCGCCGCCGCGGTGCTCCGGCTTCAGAAAAAGAGTGCCAACTTCCGTATACCCGACATACTCATTCGTCAGCACAAGGGCATCCATATCAAACCGCAAATTGCCCGCAGCCTGACTGGCCTGGGCCAGCGTTATGACACGATAATTGAAAAAGGGCTGATCAATCCCGGTGCCCGCTTTTACGGCGGAGCAGCCGACCACTTCCCCCGTTTCGGCATTCTCCATCATGAGGAGATATTTGCCGTATTCGATACGCTGCAAACGACCAAGGAAAGCGTCATCCGATTTTTGCAGGCGCTCCCTCAGGATGGGTTCATCCACCGGAAGGCTGGTAAATCCGGGTCCGGACAGTTCTGCCAAATGAATCAGCGATGGCAGATCATCCAACCGCGAAGGCCGCATTACATACGTGTCTGCCATTTTCAGCGATCCATAAGAGCCTTGATGCCGGCGCCGTTTATCCGCCCATCAGCCAGCCGGTTGAGAAGCAGAGCCGACAAGGTCGCACGCTCGGCAAAACTGTCAGTGACAACATATTCCTCGTTCGAGTGAATGCGCCCGCCCATCACGCCAAGCGTGTCAACGTTCGGCACACCTGCCGCAAAGATGTTGTTGCCTTCGCAGACGCCGCCCGTGTCTTCGAACACCAGGCTCAGACCTAGCGCTTTGCCGGTCGCGGCGACGGCTTCAAACAGCGCTTGCTGGGCCGCATTACGTGGCTTGGGAGGCCTGTAGAAGCCCCCATGAAAGTGGCCATGAATACCATCGCGCGCCGTGGCGCGTGCGAACAGGCGCTCGATTTCATCCTTCGCCCACTGCGCTGCTTCAGCATCCGGGGCGCGGGCACCGAACCGGACGATGGCAAGTTGAGGCACGATATTGACCGGACCGCCCCCATCGATGGCACCGACATTGATGGTCACACCGTCGCGCTGGCCATTCAGGCCTTCCAGGCCAAGCACCAGCTCAGCAGCCGCTTCAATGGCACTTCGGCCTTCTTCTTTCGCGCGGCCAGCATGCGCTGCGCGTCCGTGCAGAACGATGTCGAATACGGCTGACCCCTTGCGTCCGCCGGCCATCGCGCCGGTATCCATGCAGGGCTCATAGGTCATGCCGATATGAGCGCCGGACCGGGCGGCTTCTGTCAGCGCGCGAGAGCTCGCGAAATTGCCGATCTCCTCGTCCGGTGTCATCACGATCTGGTAGCCGAGTTTGTCTTTCAGCGGCCCGGCTTCGAATGCGAGCAGCGCCTCACGCATGATGCAGAGGCCGCCTTTCATATCTGCCAGTCCAGGTCCGTTAAGCCGGCCATCGCCGAGATCGCGTATCGTGTCGAACGTGCCCGGAGGAAACACCGTGTCGTAATGGCCGGACATAACCACCTGCACAGGTGCGTTCGGGCGGGATGACACGCGGATCACAGCCGATGTTTCCGTGGCCTCGGTTTCACCCGCCGCATTGACCGATTCGAATGGATCGCCCGGCTCAAGCCGGACCTCGGCATCCAGTTCGGAAAAGGCGTCGGCAAGCATTGGCGCCAATTTGCGCAAGCCTTCGACATTCAAGCTTCCGGTATTGATGGAGGCCCAATTTCGGGTTTGCGAAATCATGCCTGCGGAACGCGCATTGAGGCGCTCTCGCGCAGCCTCGTCTTCGCGGCTCAAGTTGCTCAGATCAATCATGGCTCTTGGTTTCACAGGAAACGATTTCCGGCAAGGCCCCTGACCTGCACCGTAAACAAAAACGGCCCGGCGCAATGCCGGGCCGCTTCTCAAGGTCTTGTGTGAACCGACTTATTTGACGGTGATCACAACTTCCGAACGACGGTTCAGCGGTTCGCGAACACCATCGCGGGTCGCTTTGGCCAGATCCGTTTCGCCTTTGGCGGATTCGGTGATCAGGCCGACGTCGATGCCACGTGCCACCAGTGCCTGGGACACGATGTCAGCACGGCGTTGCGACAGACGCTGGTTGTATGCGCTGGCACCCGACGTATCGGTGTGACCGGCGATGCTGACCGAGTTGGTTGCGCAGCTTGCTTCAGACTGGATGTTCGCAACAGCCTGATCGATCACGGCCGAAGCCTGGCTCGTCAGATCTGCTTTGTCCCACTCGAAGTACACCACGAAGCTCTGGCCGAGATCCGAACAGACCACTGCCGGGCCGGTCGACACTTCGGTCGGAGGCGGCGGAGGCGGCGGGGGTGGCGGCGGCGGAGGTGGCGGCGGCGGCGGCGGAGGCGGAGGCGGCGGAGGCGGCGGAGGCGGCGGCGTTACGCCAAATGCGTAACGAAGACCAATCGTTGCCACGTGCTCCGAGTAGGTGCCTTCGTAGGAGGTGCCACCATGGGTGCCGGCCAGCTCAAGATCGTCAGCAACAAAATACTTGTAGCCGAGGTCGAGGGTCATACGGTCAGACACTTTATAGCCAAGGCCAAGCAGGCCCTGGTAAGCAAGTGTCGTGTCGGTGTCGCTGAAGCCGTTTGCAGCAGACCAGTTGCCAGCGGTGCCGACGTTCAGGTTGCTCGCTTTGGTGTTCAGACGCGCACCACCAATACCGAGACCGACGTAAGGCTGAACCTTGCCAGCGCGGTTGAAGTCGTAAATGCCGTTCAGCATCAGATCGGCGATCTGCAGATTGCCGTGCGGATCAGATGCCACACCGGTCAGGCCCGGCCCGAAATCGGAAGGAACGTCAAGTTCACCACCACGGTAGCCGGTAACGCCTTCAAGGCGGAAGCCGTTGTCGAAATCATAACCGAGGCCAAGCTGGCCGCCGAGCATTTCGTCAGCGTCGGAGCTACCGCGCAGGGTGCCCGCAACGTCTTCGGTGACAGGATCATGATCCAGCTCACCAGCGAAGCCGTACTGGATGTCGCCACGGGCGTACCAGCCGTCTTCCGCGTGAGCAGCGAGGCCAGCAGTCGCGAATGCGGCCGCGGCTGTCGCGCACATCAGAGTTTTCTTCATACTCAATCCCCTTTTGTGTGCCGAAAGACGGGATTGTCCTCGGCCGCAGGTTCATACGGGTTTAACACCCGATGATTCCTGATTAAACCCAATTTACGCTCGCCGCGAGCCCCTTTTAGAGGCCGGGGCGCTGGAAAGACGGGGTTTTCCCCCTTACCGCGACCCATTTGCAACAGATTGTGTTGAGTTCGACATATACGCGTAAGATTGGAACAAGTTCCCGCCACAATTGGATTTTTGTGAGTGGAGTAAATCTCAAAGAGAGAAGATGGTACCGCCTCTCCGGCTTGAACGGAGGACCTCTGGTTCCACAAACCAGCGCTCTAACCAACTGAGCTAAGGCGGCACTGGGGTTGGCAATTACAACCCAAATAACAAGGATTCAAGTAGAACCGTCAGCCGATTCCACCCAAATCCCGGGACCAGATCAGACTTTTGTGACCTGCTCGAATTCAAGATCGACCGGTGTTCCGCGGCCGAAGATCGAAACGGTAACTTTCAGGCGGCCATTTGGCTCGTCGATTTCCTCGACTGCGCCTTCGAAGCCCTGGAACGGGCCGTCATTGACCTGAACCTGCTCACCAATCTCGAAGGAGATTTTCGGACGCGGACGTTCCGCCGCCGGATCTGCCGCAGTGCCGAGAATACGGTCGACCTCACGCTGGCGCACCGGAAGAGGCTTCTTGCCACCTTCAGCGCCAAGGAAGCCGGACACTTTCGGCGTGTCCTTCACCAGGTGGTACACATCATCAGTCATCACGGCCTTCATGAGGACGTAACCGGGGAAATGCCGGCGCTCGACGGTCTTTTTCTTGCCGCGTGCGACTTCGACCACTTCTTCGGTCGGGACCTGAATGTCCTCGATCAGTTCGGACAGGCCCTTGCGACCAGCCTGTTCGAGAATCGTTGCCGCCACCTTCTTTTCGAAGTTGGAATAGGCGTGGACGATGTACCATTTCGCTTCAGCCATGGGGCCAGCGCGCTCCTTGAAAACGGATAGTCACAAGCCTCAAAGGCCAGTGATCATTTTAACAAACAAATTGATCAAGAAATCGGCAGCGAAGAGAAAGAGCGCAATCAGGACCGACATAATGACAACGAAAATCGTCGCCTGAACCGTTTCCTGCCGCGACGTCCAGGTCACCTTGTTACCTTCCGCGCGCACCTGGCGCAGGAACGTAAAGGGCCCGACACGTTTCTTTTTCACCTTCTCGGCCATTCCGACACTCTCTTGAAAAGCGGGGGGTTAGCGGTTTTGGGCCGCTGCGTCCACGGTTAAACTACACCAAATTCAATGTGAAGCATGTGAGGCGCCTCGTCCGGCTCTGCAAGAGGCGCACAATAACGTCCGTCAGGCCTTTTCACCGAATTGGCGCACTGGCAGGCCCGGCACATCTACCTGTACCGCAAACAGGCTGCCAGACAGAGGTCTGGCGTCCATCTGGGGAAACGTCATACCTGCCCTTGCCGTTGTGATGAACAGGGTTCGAAGGTCCGGACCTCCAAATGCGATACTCGTCGGACGTGGTGCAGCCAGAATGATAACCTGATCCACATCCCCGTCCGGTGTGTAACGTACGATTCGCGACGCATCCCACAGGCAGGTCCAGAGACACCCTTCCGAATCAACCGCCGAGCCATCCGGATAACCGCCGAACTCATACGTCGACGCGAAGACGCGCCGCCCCGAAAGCGCGCCCGTCTCAGGATCAAAATCATAAGCCAGAATTTCCTGTTCGGCGCTGTCGCACGTGTAGAATGTCCGACCATCCGGAGAGAATTGCATTGTGTTCGTCATCATGACCGATGGCAGCCGCAGCTGGGTCAGGGATTTGTCGGGCCCGAAACGGAAATAGGATCCGCGCGCTTCCCGCTCCGAATCGTCCATGGTGCCGAACCAGAACGAGCCGTCCGGCGCCACGCCGCCATCATTGGTCCGGTTACCTGCCGGTTCGCCCTCAAGCTGGCAGATGCGATCATAGATTTCGGTTGATGGATCGTAGACGCCGATCTCCTGATCGCCCGCCATCAGGAACTGTCCCTGATAAAGCGCAATCGTACTCGCCCGAATGGGCAGGTCATACCGGCGGGTATTGCCTGTGCGGGGATTGTAACGGTGCAGCTTCGCTCGCTTGATATCGACCCACCAGAGGAAACCTTCGGTTTCGCTCCACAGCGGGCCTTCGCCCAGCACGCACCCGGTCGGTGCAACGCATTCAGGTGCCAGCATCATCCGATCAGCCCTGCTTCCTCCGCGAGCTCGAACAAGCCGTCCTGCGTCGCTTCCTCAGATGAGCACTCATCGAACTCCGCGCCAAGCGCCTCAAGTGCAATCCTATAGGACTTCAGCAAGGGGCCGTCCGCCACCAGCGTGAGTTCGTCCCCGGGATCATAGTGCGCCGCGACGTCCGCTCCGATCAGCAGGCCGGTCAGCGCCGTCGTATGGTATTTCGGATCAAGCAAGCCTGTCATGCGCGCCGCCCGCACCGCAAACGGAGAGGCCGCGTCGTCCGTATCCAGCGAAAGCTCGACCCACTCGCGAAACACCGAATCGCTGAAGACCTGCTCCACGCCTTCCGGCACCTTCAAGCCGCCATTCGCCAACAGGAGTGCACGAAGCTCCCCCGTCATCTCGGTGCTGAGGTCAAGAATGCGACCATGCTCCACGGTGATGTGCTTTGTATGCGTGCCCGGAAAGCAGACGGCGCCAATCGACTCGTCCAGCGCGAAGAGCTGCGTCTCCTGCCCGCGCAGAATGTCAGGCGGTGAGGCCTGTTTCAGGCCAGGAACAATATGGAGGCCATGCATGTGGACCAGATGCTTCGGCAGGTCCGAAATCATCATCGGCACAGGCAAATAGTCTGTCCTGTGGATCCCCTGGGAACTCCCGGCACCACCACAGGCGATCATCGGCACATCCGGCCACTCGCCGAGCCATTCATTGATGTGGAATTTCAGACGCTCCATCGCGTCGCCGGAATGGGTGAGCACGCCGTCGGGAACCGAGATCCCACCGATCACTTCGCCCTCTTCATCGAAGGCCCATGCCCGGAAGTTCGAAGCACCCCAGTCGACGCCAATCAGGATCATCCGGTCTTTCATGAGCGGGACCCGGCTATCGGCGTGTATTGTGTGCTGAAATCAGATCGCATGCATTCACGTCCCTTGCACCGCGCGGAAAGTCAATCCATTCCGGTAAAGTCGACTATGCCACCCTTTGGCACATCCCGGGGACTTCCCGCCCAGCGAAATCAACAGGATCGGCTTCATGAACCCGTCAGATACTCAGCAACACGATCGCGCCGCCCGGGAATTTGCCCGCCTGCTGGACATCATGTCCCGGCTGCGGAGCCCGGATGGCGGCTGCCCGTGGGACCTCGAACAGACCTTCCGCACCATTGCGCCCTACACAATCGAGGAAGCCTACGAGGTTGCCGACGCCATTGAGCGGGAAGACATGGGCGACTTGCGCGAGGAACTCGGTGACCTGCTCTTCCAGGTCGCCTTTCACAGCCAGATGGCGTCCGAAGAAGGCGCGTTCGAAGCCGCCGATGTCGCAGCCGCGATCAATGAGAAAATGATCCGCCGCCACCCGCATGTCTTCGATGCCGCCGACGACCGCTCGTCGGACGACCAGATCATCGCCTGGGAGGTGATGAAGGCGGCTGAGCGCGCATCCAAGGCGAAATCGAAAGAGAGCCACAGCGCGCTCGACGGGGTCGCGCTGTCCCTTCCCGCTCTGATGCGGGCGGAAAAGCTTCAGAAGCGCGCAGCGCGAACGGGCTTCGACTGGGCCGAACCGGAACCGATCTTCGACAAGCTCGATGAGGAGACGCAGGAACTCAAGGAAGCCATGGCTTCGGGCGATGCAGAAGCGATCCTCGACGAGATGGGGGACCTTCTCTTCGTGGCCGCAAACCTCGCCCGCCGGCTGAACGTGGATCCGGAGATTGCGCTCCGTCAGGCCAATGCAAAATTCGAACGCCGCTTCCGCGCCATGGAAGCGCTGGCCAGTGAACGCGGGCAGGACTTCACCGCACTCGACCTCGATGCCCAGGAAGCCCTCTGGCAGGACGTGAAGAAGACGGAACGGACGACCTAGTCGGCCGGCTCGACGTCCACTTCCGGAAACTCGGCCCGGAACTGACCCAATCGGTCCGTCTTCAGACGCACGGATACGAGGGTCCCACCGTCCTCCTGCGCCTCGTCCGACAGGACCTCTCCATTGCGGTGCAGCCAGGCCCGCGCCCGGCCATCCTCAGGCCCGAGGATCACGCGAACATGCGTCGCGCTGCGCAGCAGGCCATGCTCAATCAGCGCCAGCAAGTCATCGATGCCGCGACCGGTTATGGCTGAGATCAGCACAGCGGGCATCTCTTCCTGCGTCTCGGCAAAAGATTCCAGCGCGTCAGCCCGTTCCGGCAATAGAAGGTCCGCCTTGTTCCAGGCTTCGATCATGGGCGGCAGCGGCAGACCGGTTTCCTTTTCGAGGCGCTCCAAAACGCGCATGACATCATCGGCCTGATCGTTATCCGCGGGGCTCGACCGGTCGCGCACGTGGACCAGCAGGTCTGCCTGCATCGCCTCTTCCAGTGTTGCCTGGAAACTGTCGATCAGGTGGGTTGGAAGGTCCGTGATGAAGCCGACAGTATCGATCAGTGCCGCCTCACCCAGCGTGGGCAGGTCGAGCCGGCGGATCGTCGGGTCGAGCGTTGCGAACGGCATGTCCTTGGCAAATACGTTCGCGCCGGTCAGACGGTTGAACAGGGTGGACTTGCCGGAGTTCGTGTAGCCGACCAGGGCCACGACCGGCTTGCCGGTGCGTTGGCGCCCTGCCCGCTGAACCGCGCGGGTCCGGCGAACATCTTCAAGGTCAGCTTTCAGGCGGACGATCTTGTCATCCAGCATCCGGCGGTCCGCTTCCAGCTGGCTTTCGCCGGGGCCGGACAGGAACCCACCCCCGCCGCGCTGGCGTTCCAGGTGGGTCCAGGTGCGCACGAGGCGGGAACGCTCATACAGAAGGCGCGCCAGCTCGACCTGCAGCCGGCCTTCCTTCGTCCGGGCCCGGAGCCCGAAAATTTCAAGGATCAGCCCGGTCCGGTCGATGACCTTCACGCCGAGCTTCTTTTCCAGGTTGCGTTGCTGAACCGGCGTCAGCGCGCCGTCGATCACGGCGAGCGAACAGTCCGCCGCTTCAAGATCAGCCGCCATGCGATCCAGGATACCGCCAGACAGAAGCTGGGCGGAATTTACCTGACGCACATGCTCGGGTCGCAGAAAAGCGAGTTCACAGCCCAAGGCTTCGATCAGGCCCGCAGTTTCCTGCAACCTGTCCGCCGAAGGTCGATTAGCTGGTGTAAACCAGGGAATGATCGCACCAGCAATTTCCAGCGCCGGAAGACGATCAATCAGCTTGTCGCCCAAAAGGCTTTAATCCTTGTCCATCTCTTCATCGAAGAGTTGTACCGGAGCGCTCGGCGCAATCGTGGAGATGGCGTGCTTGTAGACAAGCTGCGGCGGACGACCATCGCCCCGAAGCAACACACAAAAGTTGTCAAACCAAGTCACCACACCTTGCAGCTTTACACCATTTACAAGGAAAACCGTCAGCGGCGTACGCGATTTGCGAACAGCGTTGAGGAAGGCATCCTGCAGGTTTTGTTTTTTATCAACCGACATATCAGGGTAGTCCTGTTGTTCTCTTTATGATCGCGGGCTACCGGGATTGAAGGGGTTTCGCAAGAGCGAACCCCACCTAGCCCCGCCAGAAACTGACAGAAATGGCAGGAATGATCGCCAAAATCTCCAACCTGCCAAGGACCATCGAGAAGATGGCCAATATTGAGGCAGCATTGTCGAGCTGGGCCACATGACCCGCCACAAGCCCGCCAGAGTTGGTCAGACAGCCAATCGCCAGCCGGATCGAGGACTCAAACGGCAATCCGGTGAAGGCAAATCCGACCATTACGAGGAAAACGGTGAGAATATAGGCAACAAGATAGACCCAGACGCCAATCACGCTGCGCTCGTCCATTTCCCGGTCCCGGAACTGGAAGCCCAGAACCGAGCGCCGGTAGCCCAGCTGCCGGAATTCAACCCCCGCGCGCCGGGCCAGCACGATCAGACGGGCGATCTTCACCCCGCCTGCTGCAGACAGGGCCGATCCCCCAATCAGGGCTGGCAGCACGAAGACCGGCAAGGGAACAAGGTTCCACGTATCCGCACTGCCAAGCGGCAGGCCTGACGTTGCAAGGGCCGAAATCGCCCAGCCCAGAGACTCGAAAACTTTCACGCCGGATGCAACCGCCATGACGGTAAACAGGATCACCAGAAACACGAACATGGTCGTTTCCGGGTCGGTCGCCGCCTTGACCAGGCGCCGCTCACGCAGTGGCAGGGCAACCGCCAGCCCGAGCGCGCCGCCCATAAGGCCAAATGCCAGAATGATATCGGCAACGGGCCCGGCATTCGCCCGGCCATAAGGCGCCGGATCAACGAGGCCTGTGGTCCAGACACTCACCGCATCCGACATGGCCCGCCCAGCCGACATGCCGGCCAGCTCGAGCGCGAGGACCGTCACGGTAATCGACACCGTCATGATCAGCACAACCGAGCGTGCCACCTTGGGCACAGCGTCGAAAAAGCTGGTCTCCGGCATCACAAAAAGCGCGCTGCGGTGGATGCCCGGCCCGCCGAGGTTCAACGCCGCCAGCACGCTTGCTGCTGTGATGATCGAGGCGGCGCCGCCGACAAAGTGCAAGGTCCCCCGCCAGACGATCAGGCTCGACGGCCAGCGGTCTCCCTCCACGGCGATCACCGATTGGCCGGTCGTGGTAAGGCACGCCGCCGCCTCATGAATGGCCTGCAGCAGGGATTGGTTCTGAACGCCTACGACAAAGGGAAGACATGCCGCTACCGGCGCCAGGAACCACCACAGGATCACCAGGCCGAGCGCATCAGACGGACGGGATTTCTGCGTCGGCCGGGGCGTCAGGAACAGGATGCTGGCGGCGATCACGCTGATGCCCAGAACCATCGCAAGGAAGGCAAAGACCTGATCGTACTCACCATACGCCGCCGCAGTCAGCACCGCGGGCAGGCTGGCGCCCGCGAGGATCAGCATCACAAGGGCCAGGATGCGGACGACGGACGCGTAATTCATGGACTAGAAGAAGTCCGGGCTGACGCGGAAGAATTTCTCCACTTTCCGGACCATCTCTTCTTCGTAGAAAACAATCAGCCGGTCTTCCGTCCGAACGACTGTCTCAGGACCCGCCATGATCACATTTTCGCCGCGCACAATGGCTGCAGCGGTCACGCCGTCCGGCAGGTCGTCATAGCCGGTGGATTTCCCGATCAGCGACGAAGATTCCAGCGTCACGCCTTCCGCGACCTCTGCCTGACCATCCTCCAGGGATTGCAGGCCCAGAATCCGCCCACGGCGCATGCGAAGCAGGATTTGCGACACGGTCAGCGCGCGCGGGTCAAGCACGGCATCAACACGCATGTCGCGCGCAAGGCCCGCCAGTTCGGTCGCATTGACCAGCGCCAGTGTCCGCTTGGCCCCTGCCCGTTTGGCCAGATTGGAAATCAGAAGGTTCGTCTTGTCGTCATTGGTGATGGCGACGACGAAGTCCGCTTTTGGCGCGCCGGCCTCGGTCAGGATATCGGGGTTGAGACCATCGCCCTGAATCACGATCGTGCGCTTCACGCCGGCCACAGCGATGTTCGCGCGCTCCGGATCGCTCTCGATCAGACGTATCCGCTTGTTGCTCTCGCGCTCAAGCGTCTGGGCCACATAAAGCCCGACATTGCCGCCGCCGACGATCACGATGTGGTCGGAACGTTCGACATTGCGGTTGAAAATGGAAGTCAGTCGCTCGGCATGGGAATCCAGCACGGCGATATAGGCCCGGTCGCCCGGCTTCAGCACATCACTGCCCTTCGGCGCGCGAACTGTGTCGCCGGTCCCAATGCCGATGATGCGGGCGGAGAGATCCGGGAACAGCCCGCGGATCTGGTCCACGGCGGTGTCGAGCAGCGGATTGTTCTCAGCAATTTCCAGCCCCAGAAGGCGCACTTTGCCACGTCCGAACGAGGCAGACATGATCGCGCCAGGCGTCCGCAGACGCTGCAGGATAGCCTCACCCACTTCGACTTCAGGTGAAATCACCATGTCGATGGGCAGACCGTCCCGGGAGAAAATATTCTTCCAGGCCGGATCGATATAGGACTGGTCACGCACGCGTGCGATCTTGAACGGGACCGAGAACAGCGTGTGGGCGATCTGGCAGATCACCATATTGATCTCGTCGAAATGGGTGACCGCGATAATCATTTCACAGTCGACGGCGCCAGCGCGCTTCAGGACGTCCGGATGGGCCGCGTGGCCGGTATAGCCACGCACGTCCAGGTCGGTCGAAACCTGATCGACCAGCTCCGGATCTTCATCAATGATCGTGATGTCATGCTTTTCGCGCGCGAGTCGCCGCGCGATGCCATGTCCGACACGGCCTGCACCGCAGATAAGTACGCGCATTCCTCAGCCTTCCGTCGACGTTAGGTGTCCTGCCGACTCACGCCGGAAGCTACGCCCAAAGCCTTTAATTTTCTATGGAGCGCAGAACGTTCCATTCCAATGAATTCAGCAGTCCGCGAGATGTTTCCGTTAAACCGGGTAATCTGGAGCGCGAGGTATTCCCGCTCAAACTGCTCCCGCGCATCACGCAGCGACAGACCGACAAGGTCTACCGATCCGGCTTTTGCGTTCTGGATATTGCTGCCCGCATCGCGCGGCAGCTCGTCCACGCTCACCGGCCGGCTGGCATCCGACGGAGACAGGATCAGAATCCGCTCCACCACGTTGCGCAGTTGGCGGATGTTGCCCGGCCACTCCATGGACTGCAGCACCGCCATCGCTTCCGGGGAAAACGTGCGGGGCGTCAGGCCGGAGGAGTCCGCAATCCGCTCTATGAAATAGGTGACGAGTTCAACAATATCATCGCGCCGCTCGGCCAGCGATGGCACGCGCAAAGGCACGACATTCAGCCGGTAGTACAGGTCTTCCCGGAAGCGCCCCTCCTCGATTTCCTGCCTCAGGTCTTTTGTCGTCGCAGACATGACCCGCACATCCACGCTGACATCCGAGCGACCGCCAACGCGCTGGAAGCGCTGCTCGGTAAGCACGCGGAGAATTTTGCTCTGCGTACCGGATGGCATGTCACCAACTTCGTCCAGCAACAGTGTGCCGAGGTGCGCTTTCTCGAACAGGCCCACGCGGGTTGTGCGGCCCTGCGGGTCTTCCTCGCCGAAGAGGGCCGTCTCCATCTGGTCCGGCGCAATCGAGGCCGCGTTGACGACCACAAACGGCCCATTCGTCCGCAGCGAGTTCTGGTGGATCAGCCGCGCGGCCAGCTCCTTGCCGACGCCAGCCGGCCCGGTGATCATCACGCGGGAATTGGTCGGTGCGACTTTCTCGATGGAGGCGCGCAGATTGGCCGCAGCATGGCTGTGCCCCATCCAGCGCTCATCGTCTCCTGCCTTGTTGCGCAGCGTGGCGTTCTCGTACTTGAGCGCAGCCGACTCGATGGCCCGATCGATCAGGTGCAGCAGACGGTCTGTCTTGAACGGCTTTTCGATAAAATCATACGCGCCGCGCCGGATGGCCGCGACGGCGGTTTCGATATTGCCGTGCCCGCTGATCACGATGACCGGTAGGAGCGGGTCAATCGACTTGAAATATTTCAGCAGGGACAAACCATCCATGCCGCTGCCCTGCAGCCAGACGTCCAGCACCACAAGGCGCGGTGTCCGTGTGCGGACTTCCTCCAGCGCCGCTTCCGCTGTCGCCGCCGTTCGCACGGAATAGCCTTCGTCGCCCAGTACTCCGGCGATCAGGTCCCGGATATCGGGTTCATCATCAACTACCAGAATGTCTAACGCCATGGCGTTGGCTCCTCTACTCGAACAGATTGCGGAGAATGTGGATTGGCGCCAGTGGCTTCATCAGCCGGCATCAGCGCCGCGAGGGTCATTGGATCGTGCGGTGGCAACCAGATACGCACCCGCGCGCCGCGCAGGCCATCGAGCCGGTTCTGCAGCGAAATCGAACCGCCATGATCCGCAATAATGCGGTTCACGATGGCGAGGCCAAGGCCGGTGCCTTTTTCCCGCGTCGTCACGTAAGGCTCCAGAAGCCGTTCGCGCACGTCCTGCGGGAAGCCTGGCCCATTGTCTTCGATGGTGACTTCCAGGCCGCGCTCGTCACCACTCAGCACCATCCGGATCTGCCCCTGCACATCGGCATCTTCCGGCATACCTTCGATGGCTTCCGCAGCATTCTTGAGAAGATTGCCCATGGCTTGCCCGATCAGGCGCTCATCCCCGAAATAGGTGGTCGAGGACGCTGTGCTGTCAAATTCGAAATCGATGTCCGGATTGACCACGCTGCGTGAAAAGCTCGCCTCTTTCAGCAGCTCCTGCATGTCGAACGGGGCGACGCTCGGCTTCGGCATCCGGGCAAAGCTGGAGAACTCTTCCACCATGCGGCCAATGTCGCCGACCTGACGCAGAATGGTCTCGATACATTTCTCGAACACGCCATCATGGTCGTCGATCTTGTCAGCATATCGCCTGCGCAGGCGCTCGGTCGACAGCATGATCGGCGTCAGCGGGTTGCGGATCTCGTGGGCAATCCGCCGCGCCACATCGCGCCAGGCCATCTGGCGCTGCGCATTGATGAGCCGCGTCGTGTCATCGAATGTCAGCACACATCCACCCGCCGGGTCAGGCGCGGTCTTGAGGCGTATGTGGCGCGTCTCGCCGCCGCGGCTGATCTCGATGGACGCATCAACCGGGGAGTTGCGCTCCAGCGTGTCCCGCACGAAGCGCTCAAATTCAGGGGCGACGGACTCCAGCAAATCGCCAGGGCGTATCTCGTCGACAACCAGAAGGTCTCCCGCAGACCGGTTGGCCAGCGTGACAGACATATCCGCGCCCATGCGGATGACCCCGGCGCTGACTTCCGCGAGCAGCGTCTCGACGAAGCGGCGGCGGTCTTCTTCTTCTTCGCGCGCCCGGATCAGCGCATTGCGCTGTTCGGACAATTGCTCGGTCATCGCGTTGAATGACTGGCTCAGCGCGTAAACTTCATCCTTCGGACCGCTGACCGGAACGCGGACAGTCAGGTCGCCATCCCGCACAGTATGCGCAGCCGAAGCGAGGCGCCCGATCGGACCCGTGATCCGTCCGGCGGCTTCGAGGCCGAGGCGGCCCGCCAGAAGCAGGATCAGTGCGGTGATCTGGGCGTAGCCAATCGCGAAGATCGTTTGCAGGCGACCGCTCCGCTTTTTGGCATTGTTGTATTGGGCAAGCTGGTCTTTCGCGTCTCCCAGCAGGGCGAACAGGTTCCGGTCGAATGGTTTGACCGCATAGACATATCCGTCCACCGGCTCGGAAATCTTTATAAGCGCCGTACCGATGCCCTGCTGTTCCCACAGGGTCGTCACCACTTCGCCGTTCCTGGCTTCCTGGAACGCCTCCGGTGTTTGACGCACGCGGACAGGCGTGCCGACGCTTTCTTCGGCAATGATTTCCTGCCCGTCCGCACCGAGGATCGAGATGGTCACGAACTCCCGGTAGGCCAGCGTCTGCCGCAGCCCCTCCGCCAGAGCCGCCGAGGCGCTTGCGGCAAACTTTGCGTTGTCGACGTCTTTGCCGCCATTCTCGGCGGTCATCGTGGCCTTCACGTCCCGCGCGAAGGTTTCGACATCGAGCGCGGCGAGGCGGACATCCACGTCGAACGAGGAGTTGAAGTTATCGACATAGTCCTGGAAGATCTGCTTGTTCTTCTCCATCACCGCCTCGGCCCGTTCGCCGAGCCAGTTGTCGAGGCCGCGAGTCACCACCGCGCCAAGGAAGATCGCCACAACCATCGAAGGGACGAGCGCAGAAAAGCCGAACAGCATGACGAAGCGCTGGGCCAGCCGGCCTTCGCCCGCCTCCCGCGAGCGTCCGCGGATTGCGAGGAACTCTCGAATGACGATCAGCGCGAGCGCGGCGATCAGAACGAAATTGAGCGACAGCAGCCACGGCGTCGAACCGGCAGTCGGATTGTCCGGGTTCACACCGGCAATTGTGATGAAGGTCGCGAACACCGCAACGAGGGCCGCAATAATGAAGAGCCCTTCAAAGAGAGCCCAACTTGCTTTTGGCGCGTGCTGACTTAACGGGTTCGACAATCTACCAGCTCTGAACAGGCCCCCCGGCCCGTTGCCTTAATGGCACACTTACGTGCCCCTGCAGCAACAGTGGTGCACTAGAGCCACAGTTTTGGCAATGGTCAATCAGTCTTCTGCAATCCCCAATGCGTTAATCTTCGCCCGCAGCGTGTTACGATTCATTCCCAGCAACTGGGCTGCCTTGACCTTGTTCCCTGCCGTCACGGACAGAGCGAGCCGGATCAGAGGCCGTTCCACCTGGTCGATCACACGGGAATAGACCGTGCTTTCTTCGTCTTCCCGGCTGGAAATCAGGTCACCCATGATGTGGCGGTGCAGCAGCGTCTCGATATCCTTCTCGAACCCGCCACTGGTGCCTTTCTGTTCGCTGGCACCGGCACGCAGCTCACGTTCGACGTCGCGCAGCGTGATCGTGTCATCGGGGCTCAGCACCGCAAGCCGCAGAACCAGGTTTTCCAGCTCCCGCACATTGCCCGGCCAGTCATAGGCCATGATCAGATCAATGGCCGACTTGTCGAAATTCTTGGCCGACAGGCCCTGGCGCTGGGCCCGGATCAGGAAGGCGCGGGCCAGTTCCGGAATGTCTTCCTTGCGTAGACGCAGCGGCGGCATGGCCAGCCGCACCACGTTCAGGCGGTAGTAAAGGTCTTCCCGGAAAGTCCCCTCTTCCACCATCCGGCCGAGATTGCGGCGGGTAGACGCGATCAGGCGCGCGCCATTTGCATCGCGTAGGAATTTGACGAGCTGGGTCTGCGCTTCTGCCGGCAGGTCGCCGATTTCGTCGAGATAAAGCGTGCCGCCCCGCTGGTGCACCGCGCCCGGTTCGCCATTGGCGCCAAACAGCTGGCGGTTGATCTCGGCAGCCGGCAGCGCAGCCAGGTCCAGCGCAACGAACTTTCCTTCCTTGGCGGAGCCGAGCTGGTGAATGGCGCGGGCCGCCAGCTCCTTGCCGGTGCCGCTCTCCCCCTCAACCAGCACGGTCAGGTCAGTGTTCATGACCTTGGCGATGATCCGGTAGACTTCCTGCATCGCGTCCGACCGGCCGATCAGCGGCAGGCCTGCATCGCTGATCGCTTTTTGCGATTCCGGATTGATGGCCCGCGCAGATGCCTTCGGCGGCGATTTCAGGGCGCGTTGCACGAGGCTTGTCAGCGCATCGATGTCGAACGGTTTGGGCAGATAGTCGAACGCGCCATGTTGCGCCGCATTCGCCGCCGTCAGGATCGTGTTCTGACCGCTCATCACAATGAAGGGCAGTTCCGGGCGCGACAGGCGCATCGAGGGCAAAAGGTCGAAAATGGAGGCATCGCCGAGATAGACGTCGGTCACGACCACGTCGCCTTCGCCGTTGCGCACCCAGCGCTCAAGAGCTTCCGGCGAACTCGTCGCGCGGACTTCATAGCCTGCCGCCACAAGGGTCTGGTTCACGATCAGCCGGATGCTGGCATCGTCTTCTGCGAGAAGGACCGTTTTGTCAGCCATGCTGGACTCCTGTACGAATGGGCAAAAGAACCGTGAAGCGGGTTGCGCCCGGTTCACTGTCCACTCTGATCTGGCCGCCATGGGCCGTGATGACTTCCTTGACGATTGAGAGCCCGAGCCCCCGCGCGCCGGATTTGGAACTCTGGAAAACGTCGAAAATACGAGACACTTTCTCACGCGGGATGCCGCGGCCATTGTCTTCAATCGTCACCAGCATAGCCCGTTGCAGGCCAACGCCGAAGCGCGACCGCTTGAAGGCCAGCCCGGTTGCATAGGCCGTGCGGATCGTCACATGACCGCCGCCGCCACCCTCCTGGGCCGCCTCTGCCGCATTGCGGATGATGTTCTGGAACGCCTGCTGAAGATGGTCTTCATCGCCGAGAATCTCCGGCAGAGAGGGGTCAAAGTCCCGCTTGATCTCGACTACGCTCGCATTCGCGACGCGCTCGGATGCAATCACGCGGTCCAGCAGTGCGTGGATATTGAAGTCGGCCATGCGCGGCGCGGAGAACAGTTCAAAGGCGGACAGTCTGTTGACCAGACGCTCGATACGGCGCGCCTCTTCGCGAACGATTTCCAGCAGTTCCGCCTGCCCTTCGACACCCTGCCGCTCCAGCAACTGTGCCGCGCCAATGATGCCGCCCAGCGGGTTCTTCACTTCATGGCCAAGGATGCGTCCGAAACCAGCAACGCCGGCCGCAGACTCATTGCCCTCACGCACGGATGCCTCAACGAGCGCGATCACGAACCCTTCGTCCCCGGTTGTCCGGATCCAGACATCACAGACGAGACGCGAATGGATGGTCGGGCCGGTGACCGGTGTGCCAGGCGAGGCGATATCCCCGACCTGACGCTGAGCCCTGTCGAGCAGCTCCCAGATCAGGGAGTCATGATAGATCAGCTCACTGAGCGGCTTTCCGGTCAGTGAGCGGCGCGAAATCTGGAACAACACCTCCGCCGCAGGGTTGCCATCCACAATCCGCCGCCGGTCATCAATGACCAGCAAGGCGATAGGCGAAAGGTCCGCTAGGGATCGGGCGTCGAGCAAAGTGTCCACCGGCATGTCAGACGGCCTCCACGAGGTCGGGTTGCAAATATACTTGCCGCAAAGCGGCGGTGAGTTCTTTCCAGTCCTGGATCTGGCAAAGCCTGGAGCGCAGGGCCCGGCGTTCAGCCGGACTTACGCCAAGATCAAGCGTGTCGATGGCCGCCGAGACGTGCTTGCGAACGGTCAACACGCCCAGCCTCGGTCCATAGAGCGCGACGGAATCTTCAATCTGCTCGCACAGCGACGACAGCTTCTCGCGGCGGGTCGGCTCCTGCCAGCTGCGCCCGTCCAGCGCGGCAGCCACTTGCCCCACGAGCCAGGGCCGGCCCATTGCGGCGCGGCCAAGCATGACGCCGTGCGCACCAGATTGCTCAAGCGCACGCACCGCATCATTTGCCGTGCCTATGTCACCATTGACGATCACCGGTACACGCACGGCGGTCACAGTCTCACGCACAGCAGCCCAGTCGGCTTTGCCCTTGTAGAACTGACAACGGGTGCGCCCGTGCACGGTGAGCATCCGGATACCTTTGGATTCGGCAATGACGCCAAGCTCCGGCGCGTTCAGCGCGTCGCTGTCCCAACCAAGGCGCATCTTCAGCGTCACCGGGCGATCTCCGGCGCCCTCAAGCGCAGCGTCAATAATCTCGCTGGCCAGAGGCACATCGCGCATCAGGGCCGAGCCGGACTGGCCTCCCGTCACCTGCCGTGATGGGCACCCCATATTGATGTCGATAACATCCACGCTGGTCTCGGCCAGCAGTTCGGCGCCGCGCAGCATGTCTTCCGGACGCCGGGCAGCCAGCTGGACAATCCATTGCCCACTACCTTCATGCCGGCAGACACGGCGCACAACATCGGGCCTCGCAGCCGCCAGCGTTTCACCTGCAACCATTTCCGAGACGACCGCCGGAGCACCAAAATACACGGCCTGCCGCCGCATGGGAGCATCCGTTGCGCCTGACATGGGCGCCAACCAGACCTTGGGTGCCTCGAAACTAACCATTTTTTCATTGTTGCGACTTTTTTTATCTTCGCAAGTGCACAAAACATAAGCAGCCACCCGAATCTGCAGAACTGCAAACGGCATGGCATTGATACAACAGGTGCCCTAGAACGCGGTCATGATTGGATTCGCCGCTATCATTGTCGCCGGAGGCAAAGGCGCCCGAACAGGGCTTGGCCGCCCAAAGCAATGGGAGCCACTTCTCGGTCAACGGGTAATTGATTGGTCCGTTAAGGCCTTTCTCTCCCATCCCGGGCTCATTTCGCTCGTTTTGGTTGCAGACGCACCGGAGACTTTAACCGGCTTTCCACCCGGTGTGACCTACGTTCAGGGCGGTGAAACCCGCACGGATTCCGTCCGCGCCGGGCTGGCTACACTGGCCATTTCAGATGACACGCCTGTCCTTATCCACGATGCGGCCCGACCGGGGCTGAATACACAAATAATTGATGCGCTTCTCGCCGCACTGTCAGAGAGCGACGCCGCTGCGCCCGCACTCGATGTGTCCGACGCGCTCAAGACTCGCAAAAACGGCCATCTCGAAACCGTTCCACGCGAAGGCCTCCACCGGGTCCAGACCCCTCAAGCCTTCCGTTACTCAACCATTCGGGCAGCCCTCGCCGCCCATGTCAGCTTTGTCGACGACCTCGAAGCCGTCGAAGCTCAGGGCGCACGCGTCACGCTCGTGCCGGGCGACCCGAAGCTGCACAAGATCACCTATCCGGAGGATTTCGACCTCGTGGCCAGACTGCTCGCGCCTTTCCCGTCCACGCCGAGGGTCGGCACAGGCTTTGACGTTCACGCCTTCGAGCCGGGCGACCACGTCACCCTGTGCGGCGTGAAGATCCCCCACACGGCCAAGCTCAAAGGCCATTCCGATGCCGATGCCGCCTGGCACGCGCTGACAGATGCCATCCTGGGTGCAGTCGCGCTGGGAGACATAGGCGACCATTTCCCGCCATCCGATCCGCAATGGAAGGATGCAGACAGCGGCCTCTTCCTGAAACACGCGCAGAAGCTGGCCAGTGAGGCTGGCTACATGCTCGCCAGCTGCGACATCACCGTGATCTGCGAAGCGCCCAAGGTGAAACCGCACCGGGAGGCCATGCGCGCCCGCACCGCAGACCTGCTGGGCCTGCCGCTCAGCGCCGTCAGCGTAAAGGCGACCACAACAGAAGGCCTCGGCTTCACCGGCCGCCGCGAAGGCATTGCTGCCGAAGCGGTCGCCGTGCTGTCACCGAAGGTCTGACCCACCGCAAGGGCATGACTTCACCCCTCGCTCCGGAAGGCCTATCGTAACCGACATGTTTCCAGAACGCCTCCGCAACCTCGCCATGCTGATCCTCGACGATGCCGAACAGGCGCGCTTGCGCATCTGCACGGCCGAGAGCTGCACCGGCGGCCTCGTCGCCGCCCTGTTCACCGACATTCCCGGCTCGTCCACCGTGTTTGAGCGGGGCTTTGTCACCTATTCCAATCGCGCCAAGGAAGAGATGCTCGGCGTGCCGGGAGATGTGCTGGCCGACTATGGCGCTGTGTCAGAGCCCGTCGCCCGCATGATGGCCGAAGGCGCGCTGGAAGCGAGCCGCGCCAATATCGCCGTCGCCATCACAGGCGTAGCCGGGCCCGGCGGCGGCACGCGCATGAAGCCGGTTGGCACTGTCCACGTCGCCTGCGCCCGCGAGAACCGCGCCGTCGTGCACGAAATGCTGCAAGTGGGCGAGATCGGACGAAGCGAAGTCCGCATGGCGGCCCTGGAGTGCGCTCTGCGCCTGATCCAGATGCAGATCGCCTAAACGCCCGGCACAACCGAAGGCGGGCCGCTATAGCGCCGGCGCCCTTCGGCCAGGAAGGCATTCAGGATGCGGTCCACGGCGATGTCATGGTTCGCAGCCGCCAGCATGCCGATGAACGGGTTCTTGAAGTCGTAATCGATGTCGAGCCGCACATCCGCGCCGCGCTCGACCGGCGTGATCTTCCACTCCGCCCGCAGACGCCGGAACGGGCCCTTCACCAGCGACGCAACCACACTACCCGCCGCGGGGTCTTTCAGCACGCGCGTCGTGAAGCGCTCGGTAAAGCCCTTGAAGCCGATCACGGCCTCTCCCAGGCTGGACGACCGCCCCTCATCCAGAATCTGCACGTCCGAGACGCGCATAGCTGTGATCCATTTGATGAAGTCCGGATAGCGGGTGATGTCCGACACGAGGTCGAACGCCTGCTCAGGCGTGTAGGGCAACCGGACCGATTTGCTGAAATGCGCCATGCGCTCAGGCGGGTTTGCCGGCTTTGTTGCCTGCGTTAAGCGCCTCACGCGCCGCTCTCATCTGGGCGAAGTCCTCGCCCGCATGGTGCGAAGACCGCGTCAGCGGTGTGGCCGAGACCATCAGGAAGCCCTTGGCGCGGGCGATCTCTTCATAGGCCCTGAACTCATCCGGCGAGACGTAACGGTCAATCGGGGCATGTTTGCGGGTCGGCTGCAGGTATTGCCCGATGGTCAGGAAATCGACACCGGCAGAGCGCATGTCGTCCATCACCTGCATCACTTCTTCCTTGGTCTCGCCAAGGCCGACCATCAGGCCGGATTTCGTGAACTGGTTCGGATCGCGGTCTTTCACCTTCTGCAACAGGCGCAGCGAATGGAAGTAGCGCGCGCCGGGACGGATCGTCAGGTAGAGGCGCGGCACCGTTTCGAGATTGTGGTTGAACACGTCCGGCTTGGCATCGATGACCCGGTTCTCCCAGCCATCCTTGCGCAGGAAGTCCGGCGTCAGGATCTCGATGGTCGTGCCGGGGGAGGCTTCGCGGATCGCACGGATCGTATGCACGAAGTGCATCGCGCCACCGTCTTCGAGGTCGTCGCGGTCGACCGACGTGATGACCACATGCTGCAGGCCCATTTCAGCGACAGCCTCGGCCACACGGGCCGGCTCATCTTCTTCCACGCCCGGCTTCGGCTTGCCGGTGGAGACGTTGCAGAAACTGCAGGCCCGCGTGCAGATCTCGCCCAGAATCATCATCGTGGCGTGCTTCTTGTCCCAGCACTCGCCGATGTTCGGGCAACCGGCTTCCTCGCACACGGTCACCAGACCCCGGGATTTCACGATCTCCCGCGTTTCGGAATAGCCCTTGGAGACCGGCGCCTTGACGCGGATCCATTCCGGCTTGCGCAGGACAGGGCTGTCCGGACGGGACTGCTTTTCCGGGTGCCGGGGGCGAGGCGCGTTGGCCTTGAGATCAATGAGATTTGCCATCGCCGGAACATGGCCGCAGCCGGGCGCAAACTCAAGTGAGAGAGACTGCAATCTGCTCATGCAAACTTGCATTATTGGCCGCGCTCTGGCTGCTTGACGACAAAATGTTACAATCATGTGAGGCGAACACGCCCACGAGGAAACCAGAGTTGTCCATGTCACCTACTCCGATCCCGGCGCCCTTGGCTTACCGGCCCTCGCGAACCCGCACAGATTTGTTTGCCGCCCTGCTCCGCGCAGCCGGTGAATTCGGGAAAAACAAGACGATCATTTTTGATCAGGTCGACGGCGAAGATCGCCCGCTGACCTATAAGGAAGTCATCCGCGGCGCGTTCGGTCTGGGCTCAGCCCTGGCGTCGAAGACCAAAAGCGGCGAATCGGTCGGCGTCATGCTGCCCACAGGCGCAGGCGCCGTGATCGCGTTCTACGCGCTCAGCGCCTACAATCGCATTCCCGCCATGCTGAATTTCACAGCCGGGTCCCGGAACCTGAAAGCCGCCATGCGCGCCGGCGAAGTGACGAAGATCGTTACGGCTCGCAAATTCGTCGAGCTTGCCGGTCTGGACGCGCTGATCAAGGACCTCTCGCGCGCGGTTGAGATCATCTATCTCGAAGACGTGCGCGAACATCTGTCCATCCGGGACAAGCTCGCCGCCGTCCTAGGCCCGATTGCGCCCGGTCTCGTGCGCCACCCTGCTCGCTACAAGAGCCCCGGCGTGGTTCTTTTCACCTCGGGCACCGAGGGAGAACCCAAGGGCGTCGTGCTGAGTCATGAAAACGTGTTGGCAAATGTCGAACAGGTCCGCGCCCATATCGGCCTCGACCCGGAAACAGACAGGCTGTTCAATCCCCTGCCGACCTTCCACTGTTTCGGCCTGACCGTTGGCGCCATCCTGCCGCTCATCGCAGGCATTCCGGTCGTCTTTCATCCCTCGCCTCTACAGCCGCGCGAGATCGTCAAGCGTATCCGCGAGACCGGCGTCTCCATCCTGCTGGCGACCGATACGTTCATCTCGCAATACGCCCGCGTTGGCGCAGATGGCGACATGAGTTCGATCCGACTCGCTGTCTGCGGCGCCGAACGCGTGAAGGACGAAACCCGCGCGCTGGTGCGGCGCAAGTTCGAAATCGAGATCCTCGAAGGCTATGGCGCAACCGAAGCCTCTCCGGTCGTCGCGGCCAATCAGTGGGAGCACAACAAGCCCGGCACGGTCGGCCGGCTGATGTCGGACATGGAATATCGCCTCCTGCCCGTCGATGGCATTCCTGATGGTGGCCGGCTGCACATTCGCGGTCCGAACATCATGTTGGGCTACCTGCGTCCGTCCGCGCCCGGTGTTCTGGAGCGTCCCGAAGAAGGCTGGCACGACACAGGCGATGTCGTCGCCATCGACGAGGACGGCTTCATCCGCATCATGGGCCGGGTAAAACGGTTCGCGAAGATCGGCGGGGAGATGGTTTCGCTGGCCGTCGTCGAGAACTGCGCGAGTGCCATCTGGCCGGACAACCTTCATGCGGCCATCGCAGTGCCCGATCCTCGTAAAGGCGAGCAGATCATCCTGCTCAGCGACAGCCCGGACTGTAACCGCGACGAGATTCTCGCCTGGGCGCAAAGCCACGGCGTGCCGGAAATCTCCGTCCCGCGCCGCGTCTACCATGTCGACGAAATCCCCGTCCTCGGTACCGGCAAGGTCGATTACGGCTCCGTTCAGAAGAAGGCAGAAGACCTGATCGAGGCTTAGCGGTCAGGCGCTCGTCGCCCGGCGGACCGGCATGTGCTTCTTGCCCCAGTCCTTCAGCGTCATCAGCGCCGGGGCCAGTTCCTGGCCCTTGTCTGTCAGAACATAGTCGTAGCGCTTTGGCCCGTCTGAATACAGGCGGCGCTCCAGGATGCCGGCTTCGACCAGCCGCTTCAGGCGCTCGGCCAGGATGTGCCGCGTCATGCCGCTGGACTCAATGAATTGCTCGAAGCGCGACAGGCCGAGGAAGCAGTCGCGCAGGATCAGCAACGTCCACCGGTCGCCCACAATCGAGAGCGTACGGGCGACGGGACACCAATTGTCCGAAAGTTCAGTCCATTTCATGCTGACAAGCCTAACCTGATTTGCCATAGTTCCAAAACGAAACTTAGGGAGATTTCGCATGGCCAAGGCGCTTGAGTTCTATTTCGACTATATCAGCCCCTATTCCCACATTGCCAATGCAGCCGTGAAGGCGCTGAAAGCGCGCACCGGGGCGACAGTCGAAATCAAGCCGATGTTCCTCGGCGCCGTGATGCAGACCACAGGCAACCGCCCGCCCGGCACCGTCGCTGTCAAAGGCGCCTACATGATGAAAGACCTGGGCCGCTGCGCCGCGCGTCAAGGCCTGACCGTGCGCATGAACCCCTACTTCCCGATGGTGAACACACGCGGCCTGCTGCGCGCGACCATCGGACTGGCTGGTGATCCTGCCGAGCAACAGCGCTTCATCGACGCCTGCTTCCGGCACATGTGGCAAACACCAGAAGCCCTGAACCCCGGCGATGACGCATCGGTCAAAGCCATGTGCGAGGCGGAAGGCTTCGATTTCGCCGAAATCCAGCGCCTCGCTGAAGACGATGCCAACAAGGCCGTCATGAAAGAGAACACAGATACGGCCATCGCACGCGGGGCATTCGGCTCACCCACGTTCTTCGTGGGCGACGACATGTTCTTCGGGCACGACCGCCTCGACTATGCCGAGGAAGCGCTGATGGCCTCCGCTTAGGCGAAGATGCCCGCCGCTTCGGCAAGTACCTTATAGGAAACAGCCGGACGCGGGCCGATATGGCTGATCACTTCGGCAGCAGCGATATGGCCGAGCCGGGCGCACGTCACCAGCGGCAGGCCACGTGACAAGCCGAACAGGAAGCCTGCTGCATACTGGTCGCCAGCGCCCGTCGTGTCGACGACTTCCTTCACCGGCACCGCCTGCACAATGACCGGCTCGCCATCACCGAGCACGACCGAGCCTTTTTCGCTCCGCGTCACAGCCGCCACAGCCGTATCGGCCTGAAGCGCTTTAATCGCAGCGTCGAAATCATCGGTTTGGTAGAGCGCGAGCAGCTCTTCCTCGTTGGCGAACAGGATGTCGATATTGTTGCGGATCAGCTGGAGAAAGCTTGCCCGGTGACGGTCGACACAGAACTTGTCGGACAGGGTCAGAGACACTTTGCGGCCGGCGGCCTTTGCGGTTTCTGCGGCGTGGATGAAGGCTTCCTTGGCCTCGTCCTTGTCGAACAGATAGCCTTCAAGATACAGGATGCCGCCCGCTTTCACGACGTCGACGTCGACATCATCCTTGGAAAACAGAACCGACGCGCCGAGGAATGTGTTCATCGAGCGGTGGCCGTCATCGGTGACGAAAATGATGCTGCGGGCCGTAGCCGGGCCTTCGCTGAGCGGTTGGGTCGCAAATGGCACACCCGAGGCTTCCATCTCGCGCTTGAACTGGGCGCCGAGTTCATCATCCGCCACTTTGCCGATATAGGCCGCCGTGGCGCCAAAGCTCGCAAGCCCCGCAATCGTGTTCGCGCCGCTGCCGCCAGAGGTGTAGAGCGGATCGTTCGCCACGCGGGTCAACTCATGCGCGCGCGGCTCCTCGATCAGGTTCATCGCATTCTTGTGGATGCCCCACTCGGCCAGGAAAGCGTCGTCGGCGCGCGAAAGCACGTCCACAATTGCGTTGCCGAGGCCCACAACATCGAAACGAATGTCACTCATCCTGATCTCCAATCGAAAAACGGGGATTGCCAGACGCAGGTTCTGGACGCAACCGGCAGACGTGCTAAAGCCCGCGCCATGAAAATCGCTTATATCGCTTCCCAGGTCACCCTTCCCGGCACACCGAACCGCCGGGACGACGCTTTTGAACACGACTACATGATGGACGCCTTGCGCCCCGCTTTCGCGGCACGTGGACATTCCGTCGAGGATGTTTCCTGGGACGATCCGGATGCCGATTGGGGCAGCTACGGCGCTGCCATTATCGGCACGACCTGGGATTACTGGGACCGGCAGGCCGAATTCCTGGCCACGCTGGAGCGGATCGAAGCCGCAACGCGCCTGTTCAACCCGGTCCAGCTCGTCCGCTGGAACATCCACAAGACCTACCTGCGAGATCTTGAAGCCAAAGGCGCGCGCATCATCCCGACCGTCTGGCTCGATACGGTCGATGCCGCCTCTGCGGCTGCCGCATTTGAAACGCTCGGCGCAGACGATCTCGTCTTCAAGCGCCAGGTCGGCGCCGGAGCTCACGGCCAGCACCGCCTCAGCCGCGGCGACCCTGTGCCGGACATGCCGCATGCGATGATGGTCCAGCCCTTCCTGAAATCGATCCAGACCGAGGGCGAGTTCAGCTTCATCTTCGTTGGCGGGAATTTCTGCCACGCGCTGGTGAAGCGCGCCGTGGCGGGCGACTATCGCATCCAGTCAAAGTACGGCGGCAAGGAAACCCCGGTCACGCCGCCTGCCGATGACCTCGCTGACGCTGCCGCCGTCATATCCATGCTGGACGAAGCCCCGCTTTATGCGCGTGTCGACATGGTGCGCGGCGAAGACGGCCGCCTCGTCCTGATGGAACTCGAAGTGATCGAGCCGTATCTCTACCCGCTGGAAGGCCCGCGCCTCGGCGAGATGCTCGCCGAGGCCGTCCTGAAGCGTCTGGAACCTGCTTCGGCTTAGTGTTCGCCGAACTTGTAGACGACGCCGATCTTGGTGGCCGTATCTGTCGATTCAAAGCCAAGCGGCGGGTTCGTATCGTAACGCGTGTCGAAGCCGAAACGGGCCGAGAGGGATCCGTTGATCTGCGCCGTCAGCGCAAGGCCGTTCGAAATCTGTGTCGACTCTTCTGCATAAAGAAGATCGGTAATGTTCGAGAAGGCGACCCGTTCATTCAGCGCCCATTCGAACTTGGATTTGCTCACCACACCGAAGGACGTCGCCGTCTCAGCCGGGATAATGAGCGCGGCGCCGGTATCGTCCGTCGTGATCACGCGCTTGACCTCGTCCACTTTCACACCTGGGCCACCCCGCACAACCCAGCTGATCTGGTCATTGTCATAAAGGCGATAGCCAAGGCCACCCCCGACGAAGCTACGGCTGTCGAAACCCGTGAACTGGTCCACTTCGTAAGACCCCCGCGCAAACGAGAACACACGGTCCGTAATGTCATAGTCTGCGTTGGCGGCCAGGAAGACGCGATTGCGGCTCTCGATGCCATCCTGCTGGCCGTAATCGACTTGTCCCTGAAAGCCATAATCCCAGGCGTTCGCGACGTGATCGACATCAAAGGAGAGGCCGATATCCCGTGTATCTGTGTTGCCGCTCGTGCTGCCCGCGCTGAGCGCGCCTTCGCCGGACCAGCCCTGCGCGCGCTCTTCATCCGCATGGGCCATGGTCAGCAGGCCGGAAAGCGCGACGTACGCCGCCGCACAGATAATATACTTCATGGCAAATCCCTTTTCTTGACGCCGCTGCCTCTCTGTTCCGCGTGACGGTAGCTTAGCCAAATTGTGGCAAACTGGCGGCACGCACGAATCGATGGGGCGATTGCCCCGCAACGTGATGCGATTGACCCGGTTTTTCCACCCCCAGATGACCTGCAAACTGCCGTTCCTGTTGGACCAAAAATATATTCATCCAACACCTCCGTGTCCGGATGTATGATCGCAGGCAATGTCACTGCTGCATCCGCCTCCCGGCTTTCCGCCCCATCTCTGCGTGATCTGGCCCCTGATCTGGGTTCAGGTTCTGGTACTGCGCGCAGCGGTGCGGGCGGCTTACGGCAGAGGCACGCAGTATCACTGGAGTATCCGTCTTGATCAAGCGCGTTCTGGCGACCAGTCTCGGTCGTCTCGGATCAGTGCGTTTGCCAGGATGATCAGTTTTCGCATAACTGCGGTCAGCGCGACTTTGGGTGGTTTTCCCCGGCTAGTTAGACATATGTACTTTTCCT
>Ga0209643_1000439_pt1 | contig 77685 bp, 62 predicted proteins | sample AutmiccBRH37_all_FD_187383 | JGI IMG/M metagenome (GOLD analysis project Ga0209643, IMG submission 187383) | Deep subsurface microbial communities from Mt. Terri, Switzerland - Autotrophic microbial communities BRH/37_all (SPAdes) (version 2) | ecosystem: Environmental > Aquatic > Deep... | reverse complement strand
ATTACTGTTGTTTCAATTAACGGGTCTAATTCTTATCACTGTTCAATTCTCAAAGATCATTGGCCTCATCGGCCGGAACTCTAGTTTAACATTTCTTCGTCCTCTTTGCAACTGGTATTTCTTGGTGATTCTTGCTTTTGTTGCTTTGCCGTTTCGAACGACAATAGTTATATTAACATCTCTTTATATCTTTGTCAACTGCTTTTCGACTTGTTTTTCTTTGTTTTTACCTTGTTTTTACCTTCATGAATATCTTGTAGTAATAAGGAGGTTTATATTATGTTTTATATAATGGTAGTAATATGTTATGATATTTTGTGAATAATATTCTATTTTATGATTCTTTTTGTTGTTTAGTTTAATGATCCTTGCTAAGTGGTAACATACATAACAAAAATGATATACAATTTGTATTGTAATTCGTTAAGTATTACTACATTATATATACATTATTAATATTCTTTGAAAGTAGGTTTATATATGACTAGTAGGAGTTTCCTTCATGGAGCTTTTATCTTATCCGTAGCAGGCTTGATAGTAAAAGTAATGGGGGCTTTATATAGAATTCCACTAGCTCGTCTAATTGGCGGTGAGGGAATTGGTCTATATCAAATGGCTTATCCCATATATACAATGCTATTGGCACTATCTACTGCAGGGATTCCTGTTGCTATTTCTATTTTAGTATCTGAAAAGCAGGCTAAAGGTGATGATACAGGAGCTAAAAGAGTATTCTTTGTTTCATTATCAATTTTAGCCATTGTTGGTTTCGTAATTACATTATTATTAATGCTTAACTCGAGATGGATAGTTAACAACGTTTTATTTGATACAAGAGCATATTATGCATTACTAGCGATTTCACCAGCTATTTTTGTAACTGCTATTTCTTCAGCCTTTAGAGGTTATTTTCAAGGGAATCAAACAATGGTTCCTACAGCTTTATCCCAAGTATTTGAGCAATTTATCAGAGTTGCTACTGTTTTAGCCCTTGCATATATCCTTATTCCAAGAGGTATTGAATTTGCTGCTGCTGGTGCAGCTTTTGGAGCAGTAACAGGAAGTATAGCAGCTTTGTTTGTTCTTATAATAGCCTATATTTCTTTTAGGAATAAACATCAAAAAAATAATGCCGTCTCTCTCTCTGCAATACACGAAGCTGAACCAGTTATAACATTAATGAAAAGAATAACTGCATTAGCCTTACCAATCTCCATTGGCGGACTTGTTGTCCCAATTATGCAAGTAATAGACGCTACCATAATTCCCACAAGGTTACAGGATGCTGGGCATTCTATTGCAAGAGCAACTGAACTCTTTGGTCAATTTTCTGGAATGGCCAATGTTTTAATTAATTTACCCCCCATAATAACTATTTCCGTGGCAATAAGTCTCGTGCCAACAATTTCTGAGGCCCTTGCAAAAAATCAATTAGAGGATGCTAGGTATAGAATAAATCTAGGTTTATGGGTAACATTTTTAATAGGGCTACCAGCTGCTGCAGGTCTTTTCATACTTGGCACACCTATAGCAGAAATGTTATTTAAGATACCCGAAGTAGGTAAAAGTATAGCAGTTTTGGCACCTTCAACACTTCTTTTAGGATTATACCAAACTACACGTGGGGCTTTACAAGGAATGGGTAAAACTTATTTGCCTGTAATAAACCTAACTGTTGGTATTATTATAAAAGGATCCCTTAATTATATTCTTGTAGGTATACCTACACTAGGAATTATTGGTGCCGGGATTGCCACAGTTACAGGTTTTACAGTTTCAGTACTCCTTAATTATTATCACGTTAAAAAATATACTTCACTAAAAATGAGCTGGAAAAGGAACGTTACAATCCCTTTAATATGTACTATACTAATGGCAATTGTAGCATTGTTGGTTTATGAATTAACAATCAACTCAATAGGTAATACATTAGCTGTAGTTTTTGCAATTTCAACTGGGATGATAATCTATTCTTTTAGCCTGTTGCTTCTTGGTGGAGTTAAAGTAAAAGACTTAAATTCAATACCTAGAATTGGGCCTAAAGTAGCAAGTTTCCTTACTAAGCTAAAAATATTTAAGTCTTAGACTTATTCTTATTAAATTTCAGGCTATTATTTATCCGATGACTATCACCGCTAGCCTTGCATGGGTTCAGCTATGCCAACAAGCTGACAAGTTTCACTCCAAGACTCCCATCTTCTAGCTTGTACTGGTATTTCTTGCAAAAATCTCAATGCTAGAACTACGGTCGTAGGTGGGAGATAAGCGGTGCTATGTCCCTGGATAACGGTTTCCCCTAAAGGATTAGCTCAGCTAAACATTTAATCTGCTGATTAAATGAAGTTTCGCTCTATAACCTTTAGATGGAGTAATTCAGTGAAACTTAGTTCAGATGTTTTTCCCTGAACTGTAGTTGAACTAATCCTGTGGGAAACTCTACCTGAAGTCAAGAATCCTGTTTATCTGCCGCAGAGACCTGGGATAGTGCCAGGCTTTCTTCTTTTCCAAGACTTCTAATAATGCCTATAGGTGTTTGTTGTGAACCTTGTCCAAGTGGATTGTCCTTTAAAATAGCAGCAACCTCATTTTTTGTAAGGGCAGAATTATCTGATAGCGATATTACTTCACTACCTATGTCATTAACATCCACTATTGCGCAGACAGCCTTAATTCTCTGTGCGATTTCGTTTGCTAGTTGATTGGAGTTTTCAGGACCTAAAACTACGTACTGGTTATATGGAGGTAATGTATATGGTGTTGGTCCATCTATCATAGCAACTTTTCTTCCTGCGATACGATAGAAATCCCCACTTCTGCCAAATATTTTTCCTATAACACTAACTATAGCTGCGAAAATAATTCTTAAGGTACCAACTTCACGAAATGCCATTTCCATAGTTTCTGGCATTCCTAGTCCGATACCGTAACTAACTTTCTTTACATACTTTGAAAGAAAGGTTGCTAAGAATCTTGGTTTAATATCCTTTAGTTTAATTGCTCTACCTTGTGTAATAGCTGTTGCTTTTTCGCTTACAAAAACTATATCTCCTTCTTGCAAAACAGGGGTAGCATACTTTTGAACAGCATCAATTATACTGTCGTCTTCTGTCAGCACATGTGTCTTAACTGGTATTCTAAGATAGAACTGTTTGTCCACTTCTATTAGTGGTTGTTTGTTTTTTTCTGTCATAGTTGTATTCTCCCTACAATTGATTAATATACATATTAAGTTCATTGTTCATTGTAACATATATTATAAAACATGGCCTTTACTAAATCTGGTTATCCAAAATATTCTATATGGGTTAAGACCCCCACTTCTATAAGTGGACTCTAAATCAGGTGGAGTAGAGTCTCCATCTGATTCCCCAATGTTCAGCTTTGGCTGAACGAGTTCACTTTAAAACTAAAAACAATCCAATATGATAGGTGGATTGTCGTATATCTACAACTGATATGCTTTATACTTTTTAGTTAAATGTGTTGTTATCTCAGCAGGTACTTCAAAGGAATGCTCCTCTATGCGCTGTACTGGCATTATTCCCATTAAAGAATTAGTTAAAAAAACTTCTTGGCAGCCAACTAAAAAATCAAATGTAAAATCCATCTCCTTTATTTTCATATTGCTACCAGCTGTAAGCTTAAATACAACATCTCTCATAATTCCAGGTAATATTCCAGCAGTAATTGGTGGTGTATATAATATGGAATCTTGCACACAAAAGATGTTGCTCACACAGCATTCTGTAACATTTCCTTTTTCATTAACCAAAACAGCATCAAAATACCCTTTTAACCCTTGATCTTTTTTGATTAATAGTTTATTCATATATGAACAGGTTTTATGATTTAGTAGCCAGTTACTACTATATACCTCTATTTCTTTCCTGGCAGATAGTAAAACTCCAGTATTATATAAGCTATTATTATAAGGTATTCCTTTTTTGCATGTCATAAATATGTTTGAACTACCTGATAAGGTTATTCTAATACTTCCATGTTCTATGTTATTAATCTCGATAAGCTTAAAAGCCTCCTGGAGCAATTTATCTGATTGAAAAGGTAACTCCATTTTGAACTCTTTTGCAGAATTAACCATTCGCATGATATGTTCCTCCCAAAGTATTGGTCTTCCGTTATCAATAAGAAGGGTTTCAAAAAGACCATATCCATATAGAAGGGCATAATCATCTAGGGGTATTAATGGTGTTTTATTATCCTCGATTATTCCATTAAACCAGACTTTCATTTTATCAACTTCCCTTTTATCTTTGTAGTGCCATTATTAATGCTTTTGCCTTATCTAGAGTTTCCTGATATTCTTCTTCGGGATTGGAGTCTGCTACAATCCCGCCTCCAACTTGGAAATAGGTTTTGTCACCTTTAATGATAATTGTCCGGATAACTATATTAAGATCAATATTTCCTGCTAAATTTAAGTAACCAATTGACCCAGTATAAATACCTCTTTTTACAGGTTCTAACTCTTCAATTATTTCCATAGCACGTATTTTTGGAGCCCCTGTTATTGACCCGCCGGGAAATGTTGATTTTATAACTTCTTTAAAATGATAATTTGGTTTTAGTTTTCCTGTAATAGTTGAAACTAGATGAAAAACAGTAGCATAGGATTCTAATCTAAACAATTCTTCTACTTTTACTGAACCAAACTCACAGACTCTACCTAAGTCATTTCTTTCTAAGTCCACTATCATCACTAGTTCTGCTCTATCTTTCTCGCTATTTAATAATTCATTTTTCATTTTATCATTAAAATCATTACACTCAGACCTTGGCCTAGTACCCTTTATTGGTCTTGTTTCGATATAATCTCCATCCATTTTTATAAATCTTTCTGGGGATGCACTTATTACATAACCCTCTTCTAAATCTAGATAAGCAGCAAATGGAGCTGGGTTAATCCTCCGCAATTTACAATAAAGGTCCCATGGGGAAACTAGGCTTTTTGTTTCAAATCTTTGTGTCATATTAACTTGATATATATCCCCTGCCGCGATGTAATCCTTTACCTTTTGAATTGCTTCGCAATACTCTTCTCTAGTAAAATGAGATTTTAATTCTAGCGTTTCTGTTTGTAGAAGCTCATTTTTAAGAGGTGTATGTGATTGGTTAAAGAATGAATTAAGCTTTTTATTCATTTCTTCTAATCTATCTTTTGCTTTATTTTCTGCTGCTTTGCCCTTTAAAGGAAGCCCTGATGAAAAAAGAAAGCAGTTTTTTTCAAGATGATCGTAAGCAAGTACACAATCATAAAAAGCAAAATATCCTTCAGGCAAATCTATATCATTTTGGGCCATATCAGGAAGAACTTCCATATGCCATCCTAAATCATATGCTAAATAACCAACTGCTCCATTTTGAAATGGAGGATAAGAGGAATCTAAGGGTAAACATCTATTATCTTTTAAAATAGTATCCAGTACGTCAATTGGATTTCCATCTATTTGGGTGACCTTGTTTTTCTCCAAAATGTGTATCTGTTCTTTTCTTGATTTAAAAATCAGATAAGGATTATTTCCCATAAATGAATATCTGCCGATTTCTGAATGGTATAGACCACTATCTAAAAAAAATGGATGTTCTCCATCCAAAAAGAATGGGAAAATTCTCTCTGGGTCCCATTCTGCTTTTATTTTCTTTACAAAAACCTTATTTCCTTTTTCCATGAAAACCTCCGAGCTACTTAAATTATTTTATATTATCCACATATCTTAATTTTAAGAAATTTTCTAGCAAATCATACCCCTGTTCTGTAAGAATTGCTTCAGGATGAAACTGAACTCCCTCAATTAAGCAGTCTCTATGACGAAACGCCATGATTTCTCCTTGATCTGTTTCAGCACTAATTTCCAGACAATCTGGGAGGGTGTCTCTGTTCACAATTAGCGAGTGATAACGAGTAACTGTTAAAGGATTTTTTAATCCTTTAAATATAGTTTTCCCATCATGATAAATTTCAGAAGTCTTTCCATGCATTAATCTTTGTGCTCTTACTACTTGCCCACCGTTAACCTGTCCAATTGTTTGGTGGCCTAAACAAACTCCTAAAATTGGAATTTTATTTGCAAAACTATTTACAACTTCCTGACTAATTCCAGCTTCATTTGGTGTGCATGGCCCTGGAGATATAATAATGTGTTCAGGATTCATTTCTGCGATTTCTTCGATGGTTATTTTATCATTACGAACAACCTTTATTTCTTCACCTAAATGTCCCAAGTATTGATAAAGATTAAACACAAATGAATCATAGTTGTCTATTAGTAAAATCAATAGTACCAACTCCTTTTACAAAACATTAATATTACTGGAGTTTTAAATTAGATTTAGCTTGTAATAGCATGAAAAAACCAGTACTAAAGTACTGGTATCAGTCATTGCCAATAATACCCGACATATTTATCGATGTCAATGGCTATAATTCAGTTAAATCTGATAGTTTTGCCTGGGCCCCTATATCTAAGAACATATAGGTATCAGGTACTGGACCAACAATGATAGAATCTGCAATAGGAACCTGTGCTTCTACATTGGTGTCTGTTGCAATTAATGGGAAGGCAATTTTCATATCACTACTAACATTAAGATAAATTTTATGCCGTGTTTGATTAATTCCTGCTTGTGTAAAGTCATCAGAAATCTGTACCCTAACTGTACCTACAGGTAATAGTTTAAACTTTATCTTAGGTCCGAAGTTTGCTAATAGCTTAATTCCTGTAATTTGACCTAGGGGAATAGAGAAACTTTCCTCTCTCATTTGTTCTAAATGTTTTTGAACCTTCAATACAGATTCAGATGCAAGCCTATTTACAACTAGTAAATTGGCCTGCATGAACACTACTCTATCATCCTTATCTTTATGGGGTATAACTAAATCAGTATATTTAATATCTGATGCAATTTCTTCAAGAATAGCTTGATGAATGGCTTCAGTAGCGGTCCACTGTGCCTGGGTTTCTGCTAGTGCACTTAATGAAGGCTTTAAAGATACTTCTAGAAATAATACTACCAGTAATATAAATAATACCAAAAATATTAAAACTTTGGTAACGGGGTTAATTCTTATTTTTTTTCTTCTTTTATACAAATGTAATCACCTCCCCCATATCATAAATATATGAAATACTTCGGAAAAGGTGCAATAATAATATAAAAAAGCCAGGCTTATTTTCACCTGGCAAATGATTAAGTAATACTATTTGGATTGTTTAAAAATTATTTAAATTTTATTTTTAGAAATTTTCTCTTACCAGCTTTAATTACCATATTATCATTTGGTTGAAGCATGTAATCCATCTCGTCTATCCTATTATCATCAATTTTAACTGCTCCCTGCTTAATTAGCCTTCTAGCTTCACTAGTGCTCGCTATCAAACCACTCTCAACAAGAACTTTAGGAAGCCATACCATGCCATTATCAAGAATTTCATCTGTAATTATAAATTCTGGAATATCATCTGGTAAGTCTCTCTTTTGAAATACAGTTTTAAAATGCTCTTCTGCTTTTGCTGCTAAGTCATCTCCATAATACATGGATACTAAGGTTTTTGCTAATCTCATTTTTGTATCTCTTGGATGAAGTAGACCACTTTCTAACTGCAACTTTAATTGATTTAATTCGTCTAAAGAAATGTCGGTAACTAACTCAAAATATCGAAGCATTAAATCGTCAGCTATAGACATTGCTTTACCATAGATGTCTTTAGGAGCTTCGCTGATGCCTATATAGTTTCCTAGACTTTTGCTCATTTTTTGAACACCATCTAATCCTTCTAGGATAGGCATTGTAATTGCTATTTGAGGTTCTTGATCATATTCTTTTTGTAGGGTTCGCCCCATTAATAAGTTGAATTTCTGGTCAGTTCCGCCTAATTCAATATCAGCATCAAGATGTACCGAATCATATCCCTGCATTAATGGATAAAAAAACTCGTGGATGCTAATTGGTTGATTGGTACTGTATCTTTTTGAAAAATCATCTCTTTCAAGCATTCTTGCAACAGTAGTTTTGGCAGCTAGATCAACAATTTGTGCAAAATTTAGAGGTGCTAACCAATGGCTATTAAAAACAACTTTTGTCTTTTCTTTATCTAAAATTTTAAAAATTTGTTCTTTATATGTCTGGGCATTTCTGTTTATTTGAAGATCAGTCAAAGCTTTTCTTGTTTCAGATTTTCCTGTGGGATCTCCAATTTTCCCAGTAAAATCACCAATAATGATGATAACCTGGTGGCCAAGTTCTTGAAATTGTCTCATTTTATGTAATACTACTGTATGGCCCAAGTGAATGTCCGGAGCACTCGGGTCAAGACCCAATTTTACTTTTAAGGGTTTATTACTTTTAATGGAGTTTTCGAGCTTGGTAATTAATTCTGTTTCTGGAATAATTTCAGCTGTGCCCCTTTTAATTATTTCTAGCTGAGTCTTAAGATCATTTATTAACAATTAATATCCCTCCAACTTTAAAAAAAATAATCTTCTTACCTAGGTAAGAAGAACCGTTTAATTCAGTTATTATATTTTAGCACAATTAAAGTTTCCTATACAACATAATATTATGATTTTCTCTTGGTTTTCATTTGTGTTATAATGAACTATGTTAGGCAATGGGTGGATTATTTGTCATGACATCTCAAGGAGGTAAGCAAAATGTCAAACACAAAAAACAATAAAGGAAAGAAGAAGCGCAAGTTAAATGCAAAGCGTTTTTCTATTTTTCTAATATTATTATTAGTTTTTATTATTGGTGGTGCAGGTATTGGATTTATGGTTGGTGTCGTAAAAAATATGCCTGATTTTGATCTGGAATATAACCCTGATTTATCTGCTTTTGTCTATGATAATGATGACCAAATCATTGCACAATTAAGGGGCACAGAAAATAGAATATGGGCGGAATTTGATGAGATTCCAGATACCGTAAAGAAAGCATTTCTTGCAACAGAAGATGTTCGATTTTATGAGCACTTCGGAGTGGATATAAAATCCATTGGCAGAGCAGTTGTTACTAACCTCCGTCAAGGTCGTTACGCTGAAGGATCTAGTACTATTACAATGCAGCTTGCCAATAATGCTTTTATTTTTAACAGGGAAAAAAAGATGGAAAGAAAAATTCAGCAAGCAATATTGGCTATTCAACTAGAGAGAGTATATACAAAGGATGAAATATTTAATTTATATCTTAATCATATTTATTTTGGTCATGGTGCATCGGGTATTAGAACAGCTGCTCAGACCTATTTTGATAAGGAACTTGACGAGTTAACACTTGCCGAATCTGCTCTTCTAGCAGGTATAGTTCAAAGGCCTTCGACGTATTCGCCATACAATAATCCGGAGTCAACCATGAATAGACGGAATACTGTTTTGAACATGATGGCAAAGTACGATTTTATTACTGAAGCACAAGCAGAAGAAGCTAAACAGGAAGAATTTGTTTTGAATGAAAATAGAACGCAACTTGAAGACAATTATCCATGGTTTACTGATTATGTTATTAAGGAAGCTTCTTCTATATTAGAAGAGATGGGTATAGAATCGGTACAAATTTTTAAATCAGGTTTAAGCATTTATACTACCATGGATACTAAAGTACAGACAAATCTTGAGAGTGTATATAAAGATCCAGCCAACTTCCCGGAGGGAGTAGATGAAATCTTAGTGGAAAGTGCAGCAGTACTTCTAGATCATCGTAATGGAGAAATAATGGCACTTGTTGGCGGTAGAGAACTTACAACACGCAGAGGTCTTAATCGTGCTACTGATATGAAAAGGCAACCAGGTTCTACTATTAAACCTATAGCCGCTTATGGACCAGCCCTTGAAGCAGGCTATTCACCTGCGACAGTTTATGATGATGCTCCAGTTGATTTCCCAGGTGGTGCAGGAGGGTCAACCTACTCACCTCACAACTTCGATAGAAGATGGAGAGGACTTCTTACAATGAGGGCTGCTATAAAAGATTCTATTAATATTCCTGCCCTTAGAGCATTACAACAGGTGGGTGTTAAACAAGGATTTGATTTTGCAAAAAAACTTGGTTTACCCCTTTTGGATACTGATCAAAACCTCAGTTTAGCTCTTGGTGGCTTAACTCAAGGTGTATCACCATTAGATATGGCTGGTGCCTATGGTGCTTTTGCTAATCAAGGAGTGCTGATAGAACCTCATGCTATCCGTAAAATAGTGGATAAAGATGGCCAGGTTTTGTATGAAGCTAACCCTAATAAAAGTGTAGTAATGAGTGAACAGACTGCTTACTTAATGACTGATATGCTTGTTACAGTTATTCAAAGTGGTACTGGAACAAGAGCTAATTTAGGTAGGCCAGCGGCTGGTAAAACTGGTACAACCCAGTTACCACCTTTGCCAGAGTTTGATAACCTGCGTAACAACTTTAGAGATGCATGGTTTGCAGGCTATTCTCCTGAATATACTAGTGTAGTATGGATGGGATATGACGAGACCACACCTAAGCATTATCTTAAAGCGGTTTATGGTGGTCACATGCCCGCTGCTATCTGGAAATCTGCAATGCAAGAAGCTTTAAAAGATAAGCCTGTTGAACAGTTTACTAGACCAGCAAACCTAGTATATACTGCCATAGACGCCAAATCCGGTTTGTTACCAAGTGAACTGACACCTAGTCAATATATAATAAATGAAGTATTTATTCGGGATAATGTTCCTAAAGAGATTTCAGATGTTTGGATAGAAGCGCCAATTTGCGCTGAAACTGGCAAGAGACCTTCTGAATATTGTACTGATATAGTTTATGGGGTTTACATGCAAAGACCAGTCCCATATGTTCCACCAGAAACTCGTCCAGGTGTCTATCCTGAAGACTATGATATGGAGTATCCAACAGAAATTTGTGACATGCATGATGCACAAAGTAAAATAACCGTATATTTTTGTGAAGATGAAAAACACAGAGGTTTTCCAGTTTTAGCTCTTAAACCTGAACCAGGGCAAACTGGAGGTTGTCCAGACAATGTAGTAACAGAAAGAAGAATGTCTCTTGAAGATATTCCAAGTGATTATTGCGATTTAGATGATCACCAACTGTTTGGTAAAGTGTCAGGTTCAGGCCCTGGAAATAATAGCGATAATGATAACGAGATTGATCTTGAACCTGGAGAAGTGCCATTAGAGCTAAGTATAGAACTGATAAATGATGGTAATAACCATGGTATACTATTAAGCTGGAATTCCTTAGGTTCAGATATTACCTATAGTATTCAGCGTTGGGAAAATGGCAATCTGAAGAAACAGCTTGGTTCTACAACTGGAACATCATTTTTAGATGAAGCTATCGAACCCAATCAAAATTATAAGTATCAAATTGTAGCTGGAAATCGGCTAAGTGATGTCATAACGGCTAAAACTAGATAAATATGAAAAGGGAACTTGGACTAAATGAAACCAAGTTCCCTTTTATTTGTACTTTTGTTGCTACTATATACACTTATTAGAGATATGTGTAATTATAGCTTGACTATTGTGACTCCATGTCCCCCTTCACCATGCTGTCCATATCTGAAGTCTTTTACTTGGGGATGAGTTTTTAAATACCCCTGAACAGCTTTTGCTAAGGCACCAGTACCTTTGCCATGAATTAAAGACAACTGCCCTAATCCTACAAGTACAGCGTCATCAATGTACTTTTCAATAGTCTTAATTGCTTCCTCTCCATTATAGCCCCTTAGATCTAACTCAGGTGATATGCTTCTACTCTTTTCTATTATCATTGCCGTTATGGGTTTTGACTTTTCCTTTTTAGTTTCATTTTTAGATACTATTCTTAGATCCTTAATATTCACATTGATTTTCATTATTCCTGCCTGGACTAATACATCCCTGCCATCTCCAGTCAGCTCTAGCACAGTAGCCTTTTGATTAAGTTTGGGAATATATACTGCATCACCTATGTGTAACGCTTTAGGTTTCTCTCCAGCAAATTGATGTTCTTTTTCGGCTTTAACCTTAGAAATTCTATCATCTAAAGACTTCAGACTGTTTTGGGTTTCCTGGATTTCTTTAGATGTGTGTAAACCTTGAATGATTTCCTTCGCTTCTAGCTTTACTCTCTTAAGAAGTTCACGTGCTTCATCTGCCGCTTTTTCTAAAATCTGATTTTCTTTATCTTTAAACTTCACATATTTGTTTTTGAAAAGTTGCTTATAATTTTCAGCTTCCTGTTTTTCCCTGAGAATTTCCTGTTTTTGATATTCTAATTCCTTTCTGCTTTCTTCTAGACTTTGAATTAAATCTCCTACTTCAATCTCATCAGAATTCATAAAATCCCTTGCCCTTTCAATTACCGAAAGCTGTAACCCTAGCTTTTTGGAAATTTCAAAGGCATTGCTTTTACCAGGTAAACCCATTAACAGTCGATAAGTTGGTCTTAAAGTTGCTATATCAAATTCTACACTAGCATTGTCAACCCCAGCAGTATTATAAGCAAAATGTTTCAATGAACCATAATGTGTTGTAGCAACTGTAAGGATATCTCGATCATGTAGATACTCCAATATAGACATTGCAAGAGCTGCTCCTTCAATGGGATCTGTTCCTGCACCTAGTTCATCTAGTAGTATTAGACTATTATCGGTTGCACTACTTAAGATATCAATGATATTGGTTAGATGGGATGAAAATGTACTCAATGACTGTTCAAGACTTTGCTCATCCCCAATATCTGCATAAACACTATCTACTAGAGTTATTTCACTTTCTTCAGCAGCAGGTATAAAAAGACCACTTTGCCCCATTAACGTTAATAGTCCAACGGTTTTTATAGTTACTGTTTTTCCTCCTGTATTTGGTCCGGTAATTACAACCATAGTAACATTATCTTCAAGCCAAAAGTCTATTGGTACAACCTCATCTTCCTTAATTAGAGGATGTCTTGCATTTTTTAGATTTATATATTTTTTCTGATTTATTATGGGTTTCGTTGCTCTTAATCTATATGCAAGGTTGGCTTTAGCAAAAAAAACATCTAGGCTTGTTAATGCCTCAATTAACTCCAATAATGGCACTTCTTCAACTGCCACCATTTGGCTAAGCTCACTTAAAATTCTTTCTTCCTCACTTTTTTTCTGAAGCAATAATTGTTTGAGTTTGTTATTTAACTCAACTACTACCATTGGCTCAATAAATACCGTAGCACCACTTGCGGATTGGTCATGAACCATTCCAGGAACTTGTGATACATATTCTTGTTTTACTGGTACTACATATCTACCATTTCTAATTGTAACAATCTGCTCCTGAAGCTTTTTTTGCATGGCAACAGAATGGATTATTCCTTGAAGCTTACTTTTTGTTTTTTCTTTAGTATCAATAATTCCTCTGTTTATTTCCTTTAATTTAGGACTGGCATCATCGGCTATTGTGCCTTCCGAAGTAATTATTTTTTCAATACTGTTTTTTAAATTGGACAAATTCTCAATTCTTTGTACCTGTCGTGAAATTGAAGGATACTTGTTACCCAAATTTTCAAAAAAACGCTTTACTTTGATACCGCTACCTATGGAGATAGTGATATCTAAAAAGTTATCAGGTTCAATACTTAATCCTAATAACGTTCTTTTGATATATGGTTTAATGTTTCTAAACCCACCTATAGAAAACTGGGGATTTAATCTTATTACCTCACTTGCCTCACTAGTTTCCTGTAGAAGGATTTTGATTTCCTGTAAATTATGCGAAGGCTTTATCTGTTCAATTTTTTCTACTCCTAGATTAGAACTGGCTTCTCTTGCAAGAAGTTGAATAATCTTGTTATATTCTAGTTTTTCTAAAACCTTCTTTCTGCCATCCATTATCACTATTCCACTCCCCTAAAATAATGCCCTTTAGTTACTCCTCCCGGATACAGTTTCTTAATCAGATCCATCCTATCCAAAGTTTCATTTTCTAATGCGTCTCTATAATATCCTAGTACCTTTAACACCTGTCTTTCATCTTCTTGCTCCATCTCTAATCTGATTCCCCCTATGCCAAAATCCTTAAACCTTTGCAAACTATCAATTAAGGATAAAACATTGGCATTATAAAGATGCATTGAGCAGTGATAATCCATCTCAATCGGGAATACATAGTCTTTTCTATCTTTAAGGCCAAGCTGCCTGTTACAAGCAAGATTATCTTGTGAAGATCTGTCACAACCGCCACCAAGGGCAGCTACTGGACAATAACGTGATACCATCAAAGGTAAATAACCATGAACTAAACACTCAGACATCTCCAGTATTTCATTAGGAAATCTTTCTAATTGAGTAAAGTTTAATTCAGGTGATAAACACAAACTTACTATCTTTTCTCTTAAAAGTAACTTAGCAGCTGCCCAATTTAATACATTTAAGAAATAGTCGCCATATATAGGTATTTCAGGTGCTATTTCTTGTATTAATTGAATTAAACCTAGGTTACCTACTAAAATACCTTCAGGTGCCGCCTGTCTAATATAATCTAATGCTTTTATTATATCATTTATCTTATCTGAATGAACAATTCTTGGGAGATAGGGGATTACTTTGATCCCCTTATTTTTTCCACTTATAATAGAAGTTTTTGCCTGTTTAACTGTAAACTGTTTATTTTTTAAAGGAAATAATGGAATATAGATTGCATTTACATTTTGGGATAATGCTTCAACACAGGAAGCGTAGTCACCCACTTTGACATTAAGCTTGAGTCGGTGTTTCTTTCGCCGTTTCTGTGTACTTTGAGCTTTATTTAAAAACACTTTTTTGTTTTTTAGAAACTCCTGATGGCTAAGTCCAGAAATACTTTCTCCTTTGTGTTTTTCTAGCTTATCTACAATTATCCTTCTAACTTTATTAAGCTCACTTAATGGAAGCATTATTTGACCTTGTAATTCAAGCGACAAAGTTCCTAATTCATACTCTGAATCTCCTAATCTTCCGAGTTGTTTAATAAGTACATTTTCTGTTAAGGAATGCTTTATAGCTTCCTGACAGGCAATCTCTGATGATGCGTGAACACTATTTCCTTTTTCATCCTGAGCATATACTTCTAATGGTTTTCCCACTTGACCTTTTACTGTAAGATTTAATTGAACCTTTGATATCTTGGTCTCATAAGCATAGGTCTTTTCTGCTTTTTCCATCAATTGATGGTCATATGTCTTAAAAAGCCTGTCACCCTTTCTGATTCCCTTTGGTAAATCTAACCCCACTACAGATCCTTTAGATGCCATTTCTACCCGTTGCCCATTCTGGGATATACTATTTATTGTTTCTCCCTTGCGTCCTCCAATAGATACCCACGCCTGAATTCCGTCACCAATCGATAAATCCTCTTCAAGTTTTACAAGAGCCTGCCCATTTTCAAAGTCTACCACTCTTCCAAGAAACAGGCCTCTATTATTGGGCTTTGTAAAACTCATTAAATCTGCTTTAGGATCTCCCTTTAAATATGCTTGTGTGAAATCCCTGTTAAATACCTGTTCAAGTGCATTTAAATCTTCTTGGGAAACAAAATAATGGTCTGAGTTACTATAATATCTATCAAGTGCTGCTCTATATATTCTAATTACTGTAGCCACATATTCTGGTCTTTTCATACGTCCTTCAAATTTAAAGGAAGTTGCTCCTGACTCTATAAGTTCTGGTAGTATTTCTATTGTATTTAGGTCCCGAGTACTTAAAATGAATTCTCCAGGAGCAGAAAACTCATTGACTATTTTACTATCTTTGGTTTCTACTAATTTATATGGAAGTCTACAGGGTTGAGCACATTTTCCCCTGTTTCCGCTGCGACCCCCTATCATACTACTAAATAGACATTGCCCAGAATAACTAATACATAAAGCTCCATGGACAAAAATCTCTAATTCAATTTTACTTTTATTGTGAATCGTGCTTATATCACTTATAGACAGTTCTCTAGCAAGTACTACCCTTTCCACGCCCCTGTTCCATAAAAAATTTGCTCCATATTGATTATGTATTGTCATCTGAGTGCTTGCGTGAACAGCCAGTCCTGGTAAGACTTCTTTTATAAGTAGTAACAAACCAGCATCTTGAATAATTACTGCATCGACTCCACTTGTATATAAGAAATACAGATAGTCTGTTACCTCATTAAGTTCATGGTTAAATATGAGGGTATTAACAGTTACATATACTTTTACTCCCTTTCCATGACAGTAAAAAATTGCTTTTTTAAGTTCTTCATCTGAAAAATTAGCTGCAAACTGACGAGCATTAAAAAGACCTCCGCCTAGATAAACTGCGTCTGCACCATTTTCAACACCTGCCATAAGAGCTTCAAACCCTCCAGCAGGTGCCAATATCTCCATTTTTCTTTTCCTATCCATATGCTTAATCACCTTCACCTGTTTTCTAAAAAAATAACCACAAGGAAACAGCGGCTTATATGCCGCTGAAATGTCAATTCCGACTAACCCTTATTAAGCCTGAGCAAGTTATAATTTTTATATCTTTTTCCTCTATCTTGTCAAGGAGAAGATTCATTCCCAATGAATCGCTTGCCATATGACCTGCTACAATAACATTCATATTATTTTTTTCTGCTAACTTGCGGTGTTTTTCCCCCATATGCATTACTATTAATGTACTTATGCCAGCTTGGCTAAGCTTTGCAAAGGCATCTTCTGAACCACTTGTACCTCCAGTCATTTCGACGATTGTTTTACCTGCTCTTCTTTTTTCTGTTCCTAGTAAAATCTTTGGCCCTGCATTTGTTTGGATTGCCTGTGCAAATTCAGGAATTTCCTTTAGTGTCTCCACTACTCCTTTAAGTGTCTCTGGTTTTGCCTTGTCCAGATAGTTTTGTAGGAAAGTTGTTACCAAATTATCTGCTGGCGTATGAGTACACATAAAAGCAAATCCTAATAGTTTAGCAGCATCTATAGTTCTGTTATGATTTATGGGCCAGAGCCCTTGATCAACTTCTTTGATTCTTTTAGTCATAATACCTTCTGCTACAGATATGGGGACTCCCCATTTATTTAAAAGGTCTTCCTGAAGTTTCATGACCTCTGATAATCTGGCAAGAGCTTTGCCTTCAGGATGATGTGATAAAATAAGATCAATCTTTTGACCCTTTTCATTAAGCCTGTCAGCCAGTAAAACTTCTCCTACTTCCATATCGATACCAGTAAGAATACACTTAATCTCCTGGTCACTCTCTCCTGCAAGTATACGAGTATCTGCATATGGATTATCGAGCTTATCCTGGTCAAAGTCCTTTTTCTTATCATACTTAAGCTCTGCAAATTCTTCTTTTGCAAGTCTTAATACTCTTTCAACCATTTCGCTATCTCTTGGGTCATTTTCAATTCCAAGTTGAATAGCCAACTGATAAATGTCCTTAAGTTTCACAACTTTCACTCCTTATCTTATTGAAGATAGATTTATTATTCTAGCTCATCCTAATAATATGTAATTCTTTATCTTTTTGAGATAAATGGATTGTTTCTTATGTAAAAACGCAAAGGCAAATCTGCAGCTTGAGATAAACCAACTCTTGTTGTCTTCACTATTTGCTTTTGTAAAATATCTTTTCCTACTTTTATAGCAACCTTTTCTCCAACTTTAGTTCCATTTAGTTTCAAATCAACTTCAAGCGCTTGTGCTAATTTACCTGGACCACTACAAAGGTCTTTTTCTCCAATCCTATTACGATTGCTCTGCATTGTTTCAATTCCGGTAAGAGGTTCAATGGCCCTTATTAGAACTGCCTCCGGTTTGTCATCAGATGCAGTTGTAAAGTTTAAACAATAATAAAGACCGTATATTAAATATACATAAACTAGACCAGATCCTAAAAACATTACTTCATTTCTTTTTGTTGCACCTCTACATGAATGACAAGCTGGATCATCATATCCTAGGTAGGCTTCAGTTTCAACTATATATCCCCCAATAGGGCCTTTTGGTGTGTTATGGATTAGCAAACACCCTAATAGTTCTTCAGCAACCGTTACTGTATCCCTTTCAAAAAAAAATCCAGTTATTTCTTTTTCCTTAACCATCTTTTCAATTCCTCTTTCGACCAAGTATTAATAACAGATTGTTTTTCAAGCAACCCCCTTTTTGCTGTTTTAATACCGAACTCTATGTCTTGAAGAGATTTAATGCTGTGAGCATCAGTATTAATTGCAATAGGTATCTCATATTTTTGCGAAAGCTTTACATTTTCTGAATTTAAATCAAGTCGATCAGGTGATGAGTTTATTTCTAATGCGGTACCAGTTTTTTCTGCAAGTGAAAATATTCTTTCTAGGTTAATAAGGGTACTGTTTCTTCTTCCTAATATCCTGCCAGTAGGGTGAGCAAGAATGTCTACATTGGGATTTTTTATTGCATTCTCTACCCTTACAGTTATAGTTTCTTCATCTTGCCGTAAATTATTATGTACTGAAGCTATTATCAGATCTGTATTTTCTAATATTTGATCTGGATAATCCAAGTCTCCCGCTTTCAAAATATCTACCTCTATGCCTGTGAAAACATTAAAATCCTTTAAGTTTTTATTAATTTCAGAAACGATTTGGTGTTGCTTATGTATTTGTTCAATTGAAAGACCACTTGCGACCGTCAAGGTTCTAGAATGGTCTGTAATAGCCATGTATTCATAACCCTTTTTTTGGCCTGCTTCAACCATTTCTTCGATGGTGTTGACACCATCGCTCCAATTGCTATGAATATGCAGGTCACCTTTTATATCTTCTAATTCAATTAATTCTGGAATACTTCGTTCCTTTGACCACTCTAGCACTTCGCTACTTTCCCTAATTTCTGGACTTATGAACTGGATATTTGCTCTAATAAAGATATCCTCTTCAGAGTCAAGATTAGTCAAATTAAGATTAGCAGTATCTAGCTTTTTGAAAAATGCATCAAGATATTTTTTACTGCCTGTATAATGGTGCAAACAAAAAAAGAAATTATCTCTACAAAAATTGATTTCTATTGGTAAGTTTATCTTTGTAAGTAACCCAATCATTTGACTGTTACTTTGTAATACCTTACTGACAAGTGGGTGTTTTCCAAGAACCCTTGCAGTTAATTCTTTATCTTCACATTTTACTACTAAGATTATTTTTTCAATCATCTCTTGTGCTCTTCGCACTTCCCCGGCTATTGATGCATTTTTTACATTTGAAAGGTTAGTGAGAATATGCAAAAAATCTTTGGCAATATATGTTGCCATACCCAGCGGGAAAATATTTCGAGGATTATTCAGGAGGTCAATACCCCTAATAAGAGATAATTCAGTTTTGCTACCCATTCCTGGCAGTTGACGAATTCGCTTCTCTTTGGCAGCTTTTTCTAGGCCGTGAAGATTAGTGATATTCAATGTATTATATATTTGTTTAATTACTTTAGTTTCTATACCAGGGATATCTAAAAGCCCCTGCACATTCCTGGGAATTTTCTGCTTCAAATAGAATAACCTTTTACTTTTTCTTGTTTTTAAAATTTCCTGGATATCTTTGATTACGTCAATGTGAAAAGTGTGTTTTCTTTTTGAAGAGTATTCTTTAATGAATTCATAACCACTACCATTATATTTTTTAAGTAATTTAGAAGCTTTCCGATAGTCATTTGTTTTTAAGGTGTTTTCATTTAATAATTCCATATAATCGGATATTTGCTGTAAAATCCAAGCTATTTCAATACTTGTCATTTAATCACCTTAATATAATAATTTTAAGAATAACCCGGTGTATAATGCCGGGTTATTCTATTTCTTTGTTACTTTGTTGCTTTTTTCTCATCTTCTATTAAATCTAAAAGCCATGTATAGTCGTCCCTAGTTTTAGTTAATTCATCTGCAAGATTTAAGGCTGTCAAGACTGCAATTTTTACTTGAGGCATATGGGGGTTATTCTGATGAATTTTATTCATCAAATCATTAACTTCTCCAGCTACCTTTAGAATATGCTCTGATGATTTATCTCCTATTATAATGTATTCTTGTCCAAGTAAATCAACTTTAACCCTAACCTTTTCCGCATTATTCGTCATAATGCCACCTCATTTTACAAAATCGTATTTTCTTAGCCTAATATTACCATTTCTTTTAATATTATAAAAGGAAAATTATCTAAGTTGCGCACCAATATCACTTGAAAGGTTCTTTTGTATATTTTCGTGGACCTCGTTCACTTCAACATCTGTTAGTGTTTTTTCCATTGATTGATATATTAGTGAAAAAGCAAGACTTTTGTAACCGTCAGGAACCTGTTTTCCTCTATAAACATCAAACAAATGAAAGTCTTTAAGAAGGCTTCCTCCAAATTTTTTAATCACAAATTCCACTTCTTTGACATTAATATCCTCTTTGATTAAGATAGCTAAATCCCTTTCAACTGTTGGATATTTTCCTATTTCCTTATAGATAGTATCGGATACGTAGAAATCAGCCAATTTATCAAGATCAAATTCTAATAAATATACTGGGTTTTCTATTTCATAGTTTTCCATAACTAATGGATTAAGTTGCCCAATGCTACCCACACCTATTCCTTGCACCTTGACAAGAGCTGTTCTTCCTGGATGTAAATATGGAATTTCAGTTAATGGTTCAAATTCAAGTTCTATATTAAGATTTTCCGCTAATTGTTCAGCCATACCTTTAAGAAAGTAAAAATCCATATCTAGACTACCCCAACCCCAGCCCTTCCATGTTTTACCAGAAACAAGTATTCCTAGCTTCTTGGTTTCTTTTGGCAATAAATCAGAAGTTGAATAGTATACTCTTCCCAATTCAAAAATATTAACATCTTCTATTCTACGACTTTTATTTTTTACATAAACGTCAAGAAGATTGGAAATAAGGGTAGTTCTCATTATTGCTCCATCTTCACTTAATGGGTTACAGATTTTTACTGAATCCCTTAGCATGTGATCTTCTGAAATATTTAATTTGTTATACACATTCTCATTGATAAAACTATATGTGATTACTTCCATGGAACCACAGGATACTAATGAGTTTCTAATAATTTCTTCAATAGACTGCATTTTAGATTTTACCGTTCTTTCAATCGTTCCAAAGGGCATGGTAGTTGGTATATTATCTAAGCCGTAAAGCCTTGAAACCTCTTCTATTAGATCTATTTCTCCTGTAACGTCTCCTCGATAGCTAGGGATAGATACAGTCATAGCATCTTGATTATTGATCTCTACCTGAAGTTCTATCCTTTCAAGTAATTCCTTTATTTCTTTTAATGAAAGATTAACACCAATGGTAGCATTTACTTTGCTTCTTCTAAGAACTATAGTTATAGGAGAATATTTTACAGGATACTCATCTACAAATTCTTTTACTACTTTTCCCCCAGCTAGATCTCCAAGTAGCTGACATGCTCTATTTGCTGCCGTCTCTGTACGCACCTTATCCATACCCTTTTCAAACCGCAAAGAGGCTTCCGATCGAAGATTAAGTTCTCGGGATGTTTTACGTACAGATATAGGATGAAAATGGGCTGACTCTATAATTATATTCTTGGTTCTATCTGTAACCTCTGTATCATAGCCTCCCATAACTCCTGCAATTGCTATTGCTTTTTCAGGATCGGCAATAACAAGCATCTCATCATGTAACTTTCTGTCCTTTTCATCAAGAGTTTTGATAACTTCTGCATTTTCTGCACGCCTAACAATTATTTTTTGCTCTGAAACTAGGTCATGGTCAAATGCGTGTAGTGGCTGACCCATTTCTAGCATAACGTAGTTGGTAATATCTACCACATTGTTTATGGGACGTACTCCAACTGCCTGAAGTCTTTTTTGCATCCACAGGGGAGATGGCATTATTTTAACATCTCTAACAACCCTAGCTACGTATCTTTCACATAAGTCTGGACTAATAATCTCAACAGATACAGAATTTACGGTGCTTTCATCTAACGACATTATTATTTCTGGAAACTTGACTTTTCCACCTGTTACGGCAGCTACTTCTTTAGCAATATTGATTATGCTTAAGCAGTCTGATCTATTTGGTGTTAAATCTAAAACAAGAACTACATCATCTAATCCTAAAACCTTTTTAGCGTCAGACCCTAAAGGAACACTTGCATCTAAAACTAGTATTCCATTTTTTTGTTCCTCCGGGATTAAGTTTTCATCTATTCCTAGTTCTTGCCCAGAACAGATCATTCCGCAGGACTCAATTCCCCTTATTTTAGCTTTACGTATTTTAATATCGTTTGGAAGCTTTGCTCCTGGTACAGCTACAACTACCTTTTGTCCCTTTTTAACATTGGGAGCTCCACAAATGATTTGTAAATCTTTATTTTCCTCATTTACATCTACCACGCAAAGAGAGAGCTTATCAGCATTAGGATGTTGACCTGCTTCTTTTACCTCTCCCACATATATCTCTGATATTTCTTGCCCTAAGTATTCAATTGTATCAACAGCATTACCAGCGCTTGTTAATCTTTCAGCTAGTTCCTCAGGGCTAATATTGAACTTTACATATTCCCTTAACCAATTTAAAGAAACTCTCACACCTAATTCCTCCTATCTCTATTTAAACTGTTCTAAAAATCTAATGTCATTATCAAAAAATAATCGCAAATCATTAATGCCATATTTTAACATAGCTATTCTCTCTACACCCATACCAAAGGCAAATCCTCTTACCTCTTCAGGGTCATAGCCTGACATCTCCAATACTCTAGGATGCACCATACCACTACCTAAAATCTCCAGCCAACCAGTACCTGAACATACTCTGCAGCCAGAACCATGACACATTACACATGAGATATCAACTTCAGCACTTGGTTCGGTAAATGGAAAATAACTTGGTCTTAAACGGATCTCCACCCCTTCGCCGAACATTGCCTTTGCAAACGCCAATAGCGTCCCTTTTAAATCTCCTAAAGTAACCTCTCTATCAATCAACAATCCTTCAACCTGGTGAAACATAGGTGAGTGGGTTGCGTCATCATCTCTTCTAAATACCTTTCCTGGTGCAATTATTCTTACAGGTAACTTTGGAGCAATTTTTTCCATTACTCTTACCTGGACTGGCGACGTATGGGTTCTTAATAATACTTCTGATGTAATATAAAAAGAATCTTGCATATCTCTTGCTGGATGGTCTTTTGGTAAATTTAAGGCTTCAAAATTGTAATAATCGCTTTCTATTTCAGGTCCTTCGGCTATTGAATACCCTAAACCTTGAAAAATATCTTGGATTTCATTTAAAACTTGACTAATTGGATGAATTCTTCCTACTCCTATTTTGTATCCAGGAAGTGTTACATCCTGCTGTTCCTGCTTCAATTTAGCTTCAGTCTCTTTAACTTTTAAGTCCTCAAGTTTTTGATCTAGTAATTTTTGAATACTATCTCTAACTTCATTGGCAATTTTTCCAACTTTAGGCCTTTCCTCTGAGGTGAGTTGCCCCATACCTCTTAATAATGATGTTAGTTCTCCTTTTTTGCCTAGGAATTTGATTTTTATTCCTTCTAAGTTAGACATATCTTGACAGTCTGTTATTTCACTATAAGCCTGATCTCTAATTATATTTAGCTTATCTATCATATAAATCTTTAACCTCCCTACGTTTAGTTAATAATCGGGGATACACCGAAATGTCCCCAAAATAAAAATGCTCTCTTCCCCAAGGGACGAAAGCATATTCGTGGTACCACCCTATTTAATCTATGAACAAATGAATTCATAAGATTATCTCATGATTTGATAACGGTGTATTCACCGGCCTTCCCTACTGAGGTTTCAAAAAGGCAGCTCTTGGGTGAATTTCATTATTTTTATCTCTGGTAAAGCTTTCAATCAAGACTCTACCTCCCTGAAGAGATTTGAAAATAATTACTTATCCCATTCATAGCTATTTCTACCCTGATATTCTACTGTACAATCAACTTTTTGTACATAATATAGGCTCTTATTGATCCAGTTTTTTCAAAAATCCTCCAAAAAATTTCAGCAGGTAGAAACACAGGGCATACACCAACCTTTCCAGTTTTGGATTACAGTAGTATTATATCATATTTTTAAAACCATAATCAAGAAAGGTGGCCATGATTTAAGTACCTTTGACGAACAACATCATAAATAATTATGCCTGCTGCTACAGCTGCATTTAAGGATTCTGTGCTACCTAAGATTGGTATTTTAATCTTTTTATTACTTGCTTCCTTCCACTTGTGAGAAGGTCCTTTGTTTTCATTACCTATAATTATTGCTACTGGTTCTTTTAGATTAACAGAGAAATAATATTCATTAGTATCTAAATCAGCTACTAAGATATCTACTTTATTATATTTTAACCAGTTAATGGCTTCACTATCTTTTAATTCAGTAATAATAGGAATTTGAAACAATGCTCCCATTGTGGCCCTTATAACTTTAGAATTATATAAATCTACAGTTCCTTCAGTCAATAAAACAGCACTCGCATTTGCTGCGGCACTTGTCCTTATAATGGTCCCAAGATTTCCTGGATCCTGTATTCCATTTAATACTATGAATAAAGGGCTTTGGTCAATTATAAGATCTGCAAGTGAGTGTCTAATTTGTTTCGCTACAGCTATTACACCCTGTGGAGATACTGTATCAGAAATCTCTCTAAACATTTTATTGTTAAACCTTAATACTTGACAATCATCACAATTAGCTGGTAATTTATCAATCATTTCACCAACAATCAGGTGCTCGATTATTACTCCATGAGCAATAGCTTCCTCTATCAGTCTTGTACCTTCTAACAGAAATAAGCCACTATCATGTCTATTTTTTTTCTGGCTCAAAGATTTTGTTAATTTAAATACAGAATTATCTTTGGAAGTAATATCTTTAAAATGCATTAAACGTAATACCCCTCTATGTATTGATATTAAAATTCATCCTATAGTAAAAAACGGCCTTTGTATTGTCAAAAGCCGTTTAAGTTAAGATTAGTTATTTTCTTTTGCAATACTAGCTAACTTTTCAAAAGCTTTAGCATCACTAACTGCTAATTCAGCTAGGATTTTTCTGTTAATATCAACACCAGCATTTTTCAATCCTCTTATAAAACGGTTATAGGATAGACCATTTATTCTAGCTGCTGCGTTAATTCTAGAAATCCATAATTTTCTAAAATCGCCTTTTCTTTTCTTACGATGTGCATAGGCATATGATAAAGACTTTAATACCTGCTGGTTAGCCGGTCTAAAAATCTTAGATTTTGCGCCAAAATAACCTTTTGCTAGTTTAAGAATCTTTTTATGTCTTTTACGAGCGGTTACACCCCTTTTAACTCTTGCCATATATAGTTCCTCCTTTGCTATAATTATCTAGGAATAAGTTGATCCATTCTTTTTTGATCTCCTGCAGTAACTATGGTGCCTTTACGTAAATTTCTTTTTCTCTTGGCTGATTTTCTACCAAGCATATGGCTTGTATAAGCTTTAGACCTTTTTATCTTGCCAGATGCAGTACGCTTAAATCTTTTGGCTGCTCCCCTATGGGTTTTCATTTTAGGCATATTTGCTTCCTCCCTTAATCTATTTACTCTGCCTTTGGAACTAGGATCATTGTCATGTTTTTACCTTCTAATTTTGGAGGTTTCTCAACATTTGTTATTTCTTCTAATTGTTTGGCTAGCTTAAGGCAAATAGCTCTACCTAATTCAGAGTGGGTAACTTCTCTACCTCTGAACATGATTGTTACCTTAACCTTATCACCATTTTCAATAAACTTTATTGCATTTCTGGCTTTAGTTTGAAAATCATGCTCCTCAATACCTACTCTAAATTTAACCTCTTTTACATTGATAGTTTTCTGTTTTTTGCGAGATTCTCTTTCCTTTTTGCTTAGCTCAAACATATACTTGCCGTAATCCATGATACGACAGACAGGTGGTTTAGCTCCCGGTGAAATTTCTACTAAATCCATTCCCTTTTCCATAGCAATTTGTAGTCCCTCTTTCGGAGACACTATCCCCAACTGTTCTCCAGTTTCACTAATAAGGCGAACCTCTCTTGTACGAATAGCCTCATTAATCCTTAATTCTTTACTAATATTTTGTCACCTCCATGAATTTTGCCCAATAGCAACAAAAAAACGGACATACTATGCCCGTTTAAAATGCTAATCAGTAACTAAAAATATACTGACAACGCAACCCTATAAGCGTTAGCCATAGGGTGAGAAGCTTCGGGCCTCTTCTTAAATATTAAATATGAAATTATATTTAATTCTCTAGTTGTGAATTATATCATGAGTTTAAGTATCCTGTCAAATTATTTAGTGCTCTTTGGCATTTCACTTTCTTTTACTATTTCCTCAATAAAAATGTCTAACGGTTGGCCACCTAGGTCACCTGCATTTCTTTTTCTAACAGATACTTCCCTATTTTCAACTTCTTTATCCCCTATAATTAACATATAAGGAACCTTTTGAAGCTGGGCCTCTCTAATCTTATAACCAATTTTTTCATTACGGTAATCTACTTCTGCACGAATACCCTTATTATCTAACTTTTTCAATACCATTGCGGCATATTCGCCATGAGTATCTGCGATTGGTAATATTTTAGCCTGTACAGGGGAAAGCCACAAAGGAAAGGCACCTGCATAGTGTTCAATTAAAATTCCTATAAACCTTTCTATGCTACCGAGTACTACTCTATGGATCATAACAGGACTATGTTTTCCACCATCTTCTCCAATGTAGTAAAGGTCAAATTTTTCTGGCATTAAAAAGTCAAGTTGTATTGTACCACACTGCCAGGTCCTTCCTATGGAATCCTTTAAGTGAAAATCAATTTTGGGACCATAAAAAGCTCCATCTCCCTCATTGATTTTATAGGCAATTTCCTTTTCTTCTAATGCTATTTTTAATGCCTTAATAGCTTTCTCCCAAGTTTCATCTGAACCCATTGCTTTTTCAGGCTTTGTTGAAAGTTCTACTGTATATTCAAAACCAAAAGTATTGTAGAAATAATCAACAAGATCAATTACATTTTTTATCTCATCGGTAATTTGAGAAGGCAACATAAAGATATGTGAATCATCTTGAGTAAATGCTCTTACCCTCATTAAACCATGAAGCACACCTGATTTTTCATGCCTATGGACTAAACCCATTTCAGCTAATCTAATTGGAAATTCTCTATAGCTATGCTGCTCAGATTTATAAACAAGCATTGCACCTGGACAATTCATAGGTTTTACACAAAAATCATTTTCATCTATATTTGTGTAGTACATATTCTCTCTATAATTCTCCCAGTGTCCTGATCTTTCCCAAAGCACTTTATTTAAAATAACGGGACTTTTAATTTCCTGGTAGCCCCACTTTTTATGTTCCCTTCTCCAAAAATCCTCCAATTGATTTCTTAACACCATTCCCTTTGGATGAAAAAATGGAAATCCCGGCCCTTCCTCTTGCATACTAAAAAGACCTAACTGGGCTCCAAGACGACGATGGTCTCTCTTTTTTGCTTCCTCTATAAATTCAAGGTACTCATCTAATGACTTTTTCTTTGGAAAGGCTGTACCATAAACCCTTTGGAGCATTGGATTTTTCTCGGATCCTCGCCAATAAGCTCCTGCTAAGGATAATAGTTTTATTGCTTTTATATCACCAGTATTAGCAACATGAGGTCCAGCACATAAATCAAGCCACTGGCCATTTTCATAGAGAGATATTGCTGTATCCTCTGGAAGATCATTAATCAGTTCAATTTTATAGTCTTCTCCCCGTTCTTTAAAAAGCTTTATCGCATCTGCCCTTGATATTTCTCTTTTTTTAAAATCTTCTTTTTCCTTGATTATTTTTTGCATTTCATTTTCTATTTTTTCTAAATCCTCGGGAGTAAACTTATGTTCTGAATCGAAATCATAATAGAATCCATCCTCAATGGCTGGACCAATACCAAGCTTGGTCCCAGGAAATAATCGTTGAACTGCCTCTGCTAAAATATGTGATGCACTATGTCTATAACAATTCTTGCCTTCATCTGTTTCAAAAGTATGTATTTCAAGTTCTCCGTCCTCCTGCAATGGCTTGTCCAATCCAACGATAGCTCCATTAAATTTTGCTACTACAGCTTCTTTAGCAAGTCTCTTGCTTATAATTTCTGCAATTTGAAATGGTGTTGTTCCCTTTGGATATTCAGTCTGACTACCATCCTTAAGAGTAATAGTTATTCCAGACATAAAATTACCTCCTGTGCTAAATAAATTTGCTTATATATTAATAGTGAAATCAAAAGCCATCCCTGAAATAAATGGACATATATCACCATTTTAAATATAATCTTTGAAAAGAATTATAACGGTATTTAAGTATTTTTGTCAAACCAATCTTAAATGTTACATTAATAAAGTAATTAACAGTAGCTGTAATAATCCAATTAAAAATCCAAGTACGCCACCTAGATATTCGATATGTTTTAATTCTTTTTTAGTTATTTTAATTAGCATTTCTTCAAACTCAAATAACTCTAAATTATTAATTTTTTCTTCGACAATACTGCTAATATCTATATTGTCCCCTAAGTTTTCCAGGCCATGTTTTGCTAGGTTAGGAAGAACTTTTGGTAGCTCCTTTAGTAGGATGTCTTCAATCAAATTGCCTGCAGTTTCCTTAAGTTTTGAAGGGAAAAAAGCAGGACACCTATTAAGCAAATCAGCCTTAATAATACTGGATATATTTTTGATAAAATGTGTGTCATTTATACCGCTTTCAAATATAGGCAGTATATCTTGTACTGATAGAAGCTCCTTTTCAACTACTTTGCCAATATTAACCGAAATCTCATAGCGCCTTTTTGGAATAATACCCTGTATAGAATAATTGAATAATGGAATCGTTATAGGATAATATGGACGAAATATTAGTTTAATTGCTAATAGATTGGTTATCCAACCTATTAGTGCTCCCAAGATAGGGATTACTATGAATTTTAGTTCCATAAAGTTTCATCCTTAGCTAGATCCTTATTTTACTTATAAGTGATAATTGCTCTATTTAGTTTGTTCAGTTATTTTCTGAATATGAATTACTACATTTACTACAGCCTTTACATTTTATCACATTTTTTTCACCAAAAACTTTTTTTAAAGTAGTAATCAATGTGTGGTAATCTGTTAGTTTAAAGTTATGAAGTATTAAGTTTTTTGGAGCAAAAGTTACTAAAGAACTTATAAGTACATCTTCGTAGTTTATGTGTTCGTCCATTAAGTTAATCCCGTAATTATAAAATTGTATTCCCTGCATATCTTCATCATAAAGCTTAAAGCTACCTGAGCTAGTAAAAAATATATGGACATTTTCAAATTTCGATTTTGTAATATTTATTAGATGCTTTAGCAAATCTACAAATTCGTCATATTCTTTCTCAAGAATATAATCTTCTACAGAATCTTCTACAGCTAATTGTATCTCATTACAGAAATCTTTCAACCTAAAGTTTACAAAGCCATCGATTATCAAATTATTATTAGTTTCTAGGTGCTTAATAATTCTTTTAGAAACTCTTTTTTTCCATTCCTTATGGTATTGCATTTCAGGTATATCCTGTAAATAAATTGCTGTTTTTTCACCAATAGCTTTTCTTTCCTCTATATTAAAATAATAATAGTGATTCTTTATTGTTTGGTAAATCACAATATCCTTATATTTATCAACTATTAAGTTAGTTAAAGCAGAAGTTAGTGAAGTAATACAATACCTTCGGGATTTACTATTATAATCATCTGGCAGAATTAATTCATAAAAATAGTATTTACCGATTGTTTTCATTGTTTTGTCCATTATTAAGCCTTGTTCTTTCATACTACTGATTTGAGTTTCCAATTCTTTATTCATTAATTCGTTTCCATTTTTGGTGCCAATTGAGTATACTAAACCCATTTTTAATCACTCCCCTTTCCTCTATCAATATATGTAGATTGTTTTTAATGTATTCAATTAGTAAACTAATAAGCTACCACACTTAACAATATACTTTTTTAATATATTTTATTTGAAAACAAGGTAATATTATCTATAAAAATCATACATCCTATATAATGGGTAAAAAAAATTATTTCGGAGATAATAGATAATGGAGGTGAATATAATGGCTGAATTAGAATTTCCAAAGGAATTAGCAGAAAAGATAAGAGAAGGTCAAAAACACGGAGTTTCTGAAGAGAATATGGTAAAAGGTGTTGTTTCTTTAGGTAATCTTCTAGAAAAATTTACAAAACCTGATACTAGTGAAGAAGCTTTAATGAAATCCATGTGGGACAATGCAACAAATGAGGAAAAGTATACAATAGCTAATCTTTTAGTAAGAATTGGTAAGCAAAATATTCACTAATACTATTAAACTATTAAATGGAACCATCAGGTTCCATTTAATAGTTTAACTCAAGTGAACTCTTTCAGCCAAAGCTGAACATCAGGTAATCATACTCCACCTGTTTTAGAGCTCACTTATAGAAGTGGGGGGTCTTAACCCATATAGAATATTTTGGATAAACAGGATTCTTGGCTTCAGGTGGGGTTTCCCACAGGATTAGTTCAACTACAGTTCAGGGAAAAACATCTGAACTAAGTTTCACTGAATTACTCCATCTGAAGGTTATAGAGCGAAACTTCATTTAATCAGCAGATTAAATGTTAATCCTTTAGGGGAAACCGTTATCCAGGGACATAGCACCGCTTATCTCCCACCTACGACCGTAGTTCTAGCATTGTGTTTTAGCAATGCGTAGAAATACTAGTGCAGAGCCGCCAGTAGTTCTAGCATTGTGATTTTTGCAACGTAGAAATACCAGTGCAAAGCTAGAAGATGGGAGTCTTGGAGTGAAACTTGTCAACTTGTTGGCATAGCTGAACCCATGCAAGGCTAGCGGTGATAGTCATCGGATAAATTATACTTAGATGAATGCAATAAAAAACAGCCCAAAACGGACTGTCTATCTACTACTGCAAAATAAATTGGTGGGCAATGAGGGACTTGAACCCACGACTTCTACCACGTCAAGGTAGCACTCTACCACTGAGTTAATTGCCCTTTAACCTAACATATTATACACTCTTTATCCGTTTTTTGCAATGCTACCAATTTACTTTTTTCATTCTTTCAAGAGCTTCAGTTAACCGCTTTGGTTCTATTGTCAATGAAATTCTGAAGTAACCCTCTCCATATTCACCATATCCATTTCCAGGTGTGATTATTACATTTGCTTTATCAAGAATTAATTCGCAAAATTCTGTAGAAGTATATCCTTTAGGTACTGGAATCCAAATATAGAAACTTCCTATAGGCTTTTTAAGCTTCCATCCCATTGTGTTTAATCCATCAATTACAATGTCTCTTCTTTCTTGATATGTTCTACGCATATCTTCTAGACAGTCTAATGGTCCTGTCAAAGCCTTTACTGCGGCAACCTGAACAGCTTGAAATGCACCTGAATCTATGTTGGATTTGATTCTTCCTAAAGCTTCTATAACTTCTCGTTTTCCAACTGCCCAACCTATTCTCCAGCCTGTCATATTAAAAGGTTTGGAAAGAGAATTAAATTCTATACCAACATCTTTTGCCCCGGGGATCTCCATAAAGCTTAAAGGCCTTTGCCCGTCAAAGAAAACTTCAGAGTATGCAGCATCATGGCATACTATAATATCATATTTCTTCCCAAAAGCTACAACCCTTTCAAAAAACTCTCTATTAGCAACGGCTCCTGTTGGGTTATTTGGATAATTGATAAACATCAACTTTGCTTTTTGGGCTACATCTGCAGGTATGGATTCTAAATCAACAAGAAAGCTATTCTCCTCTTTGAGAGGTAATAGGTAAGGAGTGCCTCCTGCAAGGATAGTTCCTATTCCGTAAACTGGATAACCAGGATCAGGAACAAGATTTATATCTCCTGGATTTACATAACAAAATGATATATGACCTATCCCTTCCTTTGAACCAATTAGTGAAACCACTTCAGTTTTAGGATCCAATGATACCCCGTGCTGTCTTTCATACCAATTGTTAACAGCCTTCCTATATTCAAGCATTCCTACTGAGCTTGGATACTGGTGATTTGCTGTCTTCTTAGAAGCAACGTTTAATTCATCTACAATATAATCAGGAGTTGGTTGATCGGGATCTCCAATTCCTAAGCTAATTATATCAATCCCCTTCTCTTTAGCTTCATCAATTTTTTGTTCTATGCGTGCAAACAAATATGGTGGAAGTTTTGCAATTCTTTCAGCTTGTTTAATCATTAGTTCACCTCTTTAGATATTATATTATCAAATTTCCTTCAAATACATACTGGGCAGTACCAGTCATATAGACTAGATCGTCCTGATTATTCCACTGGATTTCAAGTATTCCTCCTGGGAGCTGAACCTTTACTTCTCGTTTATTCTTTCCATTTAATACTCCTGCAACTGCTACAGCACATGCACCTGTTCCGCAGGCCATTGTTGGGCCAGCACCTCTCTCCCATACCCTAACCTTTACATTTGCATCATCAACAACTTCTACAAACTCTACATTTGTGTACGCTGGAAATACCTCCGCCTTTTCTAGCAATGGACCCCATTTTTGTAAAGGTACATCTTCTATCTTGTCAACATATATAATACAATGGGGATTTCCCATGGAGACACATGTTAGATTAAAATGCTGGTCATTTATGCTTAGTGGCTGGTTAACGACCTCTGGATTTCCTTCTAGCGTTGTGGGTATTTGCTCAGGCTTTAGACGCGGAGCTCCCATGTTCACCTTGACAGTTTCAACCTTTTCACCTTTTGTCTTGATTTCAGTTATGATTGGACCAGCTAATGTGCTAATTTTAATTATCTCATCCTTAATTATTCCTTTTTCATATACATACTTTGCTACACATCTAGTTGCATTACCACACATTTCAGCTTCAGACCCATCAGGATTAAAAATCCTCATAGTAAGATGAGCTGTTTCTGAAGGCAATAATACCACTAGTCCATCAGCACCCACACCAAATTGTCTATGACAAATATTCATAGCCGTACGAGCATAATCCATAGATACACTATTATCTATGTTGTTTACAATTACAAAATCATTACCTAAACCATGCATCTTTACAAACTTCATTTTTTTATCCCCTCTCTATCATTTGTATAACTGAACCCTTACATGCAGCTGCACAAGTACCACAGCCCCCACATTTTTGCAAATCCACATGAAAAGTTTGATCCTCTCTGATAATTGCTCCTCTAGGACAAGCTTCTACACATTCATCGCATTGAATACATACACCGCAATGCAGACAACGCTCATGTTCTTCAATAGCACTATTATGGTCTAGGGGAGAGCATTTATAAGGTTCTAGAGGAAAATTATTACTTTTTATATTAATACTATACTGATATTCAATACCCTGCAAATCTGCATGAATTTCATGTGCACATTTTTTTGCATAAGATATGTTTTCTGCAACAATCTTTAAGCCACTTACATCACCAACACAATAGATTTTTGAATTCTCTATTCTAGATCTTTTCTCAGAAACTGGTTTCATAAATCCTCTCGTATCAGTTTGCTCTTTTAAATCCTTTGGCAAAAAGTCCAAAACTGGTACCTCGCTTGTAAAGACGAGAATACTATTAGCAGTATAGTTCAAAATGTTTCCCATCTGATCCTTTGCCACTACACTTCCTTCTTGGGTGATCTCTTCTACAAAGACTGGATACTTAAAGTTTATTCCTTTTCCTCTTAATTTATTAATTTCCTCTTTATTTCCTGATGGAGTTTTAATATCTAGTACAGTTAGATTCTCTCCTTGAACACCCATTTCTATTGCTGCTTCTAGACCATCAATGGCTGCATCACCAGCTCCTAAAACTATTACTTTTTCCCCTAGTTTAGGTGCTTTTCCTCTATTATAGTCTTTGAGAAAATCTATGCCAGGTGTTGCTACCTCAATACCTTGAATGGGAGGAAACATTCCTTTATGTGCACCCACCGCTATTACAACACTATCATGCTTATCAGCTATTTCTTGGAATTTTTTTGCATCTACTGGTGAATTAACTTCTACCTCCACACCCATTTCTAGAATTCTCTTTAGATCATGTTCTAATTCCTCAAGAGGTAATCTTTGCCTTGAGATTACTTGAAACATTTTTCCCCCTAGTTTCTCATCACCTTCATATATTTTTACTTTATAGCCTAAACGGGCCAAGAAATAGGCTGTTGTGAGACCAGCAGGTCCTCCTCCAATTATGCCAATAGATCCTTTAAATTTTCCTATTGTGCCAGATACCGCATTACTTTTATAAGTCTTTGCCAGTTTACTACTTTGTATTGGAAAATCCAAGTAGCCTCTTGTACATCCATCCATACATAGGTGCGGACATATATGCCCACAGCAACTATTTCTAAATGGAGTATATTCATCTAACAATTCTATTGCTTTTTTCGTATCATTATTTCTGATATATTTTAGAAATCTTCCTGTAGGAATACCAACAGGACAGGAGCTTTCACATGGGGATTTTCTTTCTTTATGAACTGGCTGTAAACCTGTATTAACAGGATAAGCAGGAAAATAGAAACTGCTAAAGGGCCTGTTACCTATAGGTGTAATTTTGATAATATTTCTCTTAAGCAATGATTCAGGTTCAAAACTAAACTCATCACAAAACTCTTCAACTAATGGGATAATTCTTTCCATGTCTTCCTTGGATATTTCAGAAAAAGCAGCTCCAATCCCTAGTTGATAATCCTCGATCTGACTGCCAAAAATAAAAATTTCTCCTCCATGAATACCTGTTGCAAGAGTATTACTAGCTTTTCCTACTACTCCACTATTAATATTATGCTTATTCAGAACAATAATAGTTCCTCCAGCCATATATTCACCAAGAAAATCTCCTGTTGTACCACCTATCACTAAAGTAGGCACTTTTTCCTTGTAAGACTTCATATGGATACCTACTCTATAACCAACGTCATCTCTTACAAAGATTTTTCCTCCCCGCATTCCATAGGCAAGGGCATCGCCTGCTAAACCATGAACAGCAATCTTACCACTATCCATTGTATTGCCTATAGAATTTTGGGCATGACCTTTTACTACTATTTTGCTTCCTTCTAAAGCAAAACCAAGATCTTCCCCAGGAATACCCTCAATTTCTATTACCGCTCCAGCATCAGCTATTCCTGTACCAATATATCGTTGACCTAAAACATTTCGTAGGAGAATGTTTTTGTGGCCTTCCTTTAAAGCAACTCTTATTTTACGGTTAAGGTCTTTATAATAAAGCTCTTTAGCATCTATAACATATGACATGGTATCACCTCTATTCTCCCGCATGTTGAATACCTAATACTTCTAATTCCTTTGCATTTAAACCGAGACCTCTTAATAGCAATCTATTACCCCTAAAGCTCCCGATATCGTATATTCCATTAAGACCCATAATTTCTTGCATTTCATGATGCCAACCCTCAATAAGATTGGCAAGTCTTTCTTCAGCCCAATCTACATCTAAACGTTTCATAAGATCTTCTTCATTGGTAGTTAATCCCCAAGGACATTTTCCAGAATGGCACCTTTGACACATGTGACATCCACACGCAATTAATGCGGCAGTTCCAATAGCTACAGCATCTGCTCCTAAAGCTATACATTTCATCACATCAGCACTATTTCTTACTCCACCAGCCGCAATTATAGAAGCTTTGTGCCTGATACCTTCTTTTCGCAGTCTTTCATCAACCACAGCCAATGCCAGCTCTATAGGTATCCCTACATTGTCTCTTACAATTGAAGGCGTAGCCCCTGAGCCACCCCTAAACCCATCTATATAGATCATATCTGCACCTGCATGGACAACTCCTGTAGCAATGGCTGCAACATTATGAACTGCTGCAATCTTTACACATACCGGTTTATAATCATTTGCTTCTTTAATGGCATAAATCAAAAGTCTAAGATCCTCAATAGAATAAATATCGTGTTGTGGTGCAGGTGATATAGCATCGCTATGGAGGGGTATCATTCTTGTTTCGGAAATTCCAGGTAAAACCTTTTCTCCTGGCAAATGCCCACCTATCCCAGGCTTTGCTCCCTGCCCAATCTTTATCTGATATGCTGAGCCAACTCTGAGATACTCGGGACTTACTCCAAAACGTCCTGACGCTATCTGTAATACAGCTCGTGGTGCATAGTCATATAAATCTCTATGGAGTCCACCCTCTCCTGAATACCACAACATCTGCTTTTTTGTAGCAACTCTTGCTAGTGCTTTTTGTAGATTTAAACTGATGCTACCATAAGACATGGGGCCAAAGACTAGTGGAAGGTCAATCTCCAACAGTTTATTAGCCTTATGGTCTTTTCCATAAGAAACTTCCTTTCTGCCTAGATAAGTGAATGTTTCCATGGGTTCTCGCTGTGGATCTATAGATGGATTAGTTACCTGACAGGCATTAAAGGTAATTCTATCAAAATACATGGGGAGATTATTGTCAGATCCCATGCCAGTTAAAACAACTGCTCCTGATGATGCCTGTAAGTGAATCCTATTAACATTTCTATAGTCCCATGATTTATTAACTCTAAGTGGTGATGGTCTATCAACTATTGTGATAGCCCCTCTAGGACAAGTCAGTTCACAACGATGACATGCCCCGCAGGATTTTTGGTTGGCTACTGGTAGCTTCTTACCATCTTTGAGATTAATTTTTATCTCATTGAATGAACACTCTTTAGCACACTCAGCACATCCGTCACACAATTCATAATTAAACTCCGGCTTATATAAGGATTTTAGACCAATATCGTAAAACTTCTGCATTTTAACCACTCCCTGTTTTATTGCTTTTCTACCTGTTAAGTCAGATCAGGAAGCATGTTTTTGGAGCATGCTTTCCTCCTTTTGGTAGGATGCTATTACAGGCTCTCCTGCTCTTGGAGTGAATATTTCATTGATACTGTTTTCCATCTCAAAAAGAGCCGATAATTCACTACTGAAATAATTGTAACCTTTATTAACTCCCACAGACATGGGACGAAGCTTTGTATTGTCTGTCAGACTAAAGAGTCCATTATCATGACCACATAAAATAGCAAATGGCCCATTTAACATGGCTGATTCATATACTGTCTTTAATCCTATTAACCTTGCCTTTTCTGAAGTATTTAGCATTCTTTTAATCTCAGACCAATATGGTGGAGCTAAGACCTTAGTAGCATCTTCAATGCTTAGACCGTGCTGGCGAATTAATAAATCTAGTAAATATGCTACAACTTCACTATCTGTTTGAAGATTGCATTGGTAGTCAAAGGTCTCCAAATATCTTCTATTTATTCCATAGGAGGATATTTCTCCATTATGAACTATTGACCATCCTAGAAGACTCAGGGGATGGGCACCACCCCACCAGCCTGGGGTATTTGTTGGAAATCTATTATGTGCTATCCAGCAGTATCCTTCATATTCATCTAAACGATAGAAATCATATATTTCTTCAGGAGTACCAACACCTTTGAATACACCCATGTTTTTGCCACTAGAGAAAACATAGGCACCATCAATTGACGAATTAATTTGCATTACATGGGAGATCACATAATCATCAAATCTTACTCTTTCTTCTTCATCTACCATAGTGAATGGAATTTGTTCGACCTTTGGCTCAAGGAAAAATCTATAGATAATTGGATAGTCTTTAATTTTCTTACCCCAAACCTCAACCTTTTCCTTATGATGTACATTAAAGTAATTACTTAAATATGAGTAAACCTCTTCCTGTTGTCTGTTTTCGTTAAAAGATACTTGGAATGCATAAAGATCTTTGTACTCCGGAAAAATTCCATAAGCCCCATACCCAGCACCTAGTCCATTTCCCCTATCATTTTGCAACACTATTGCTTTACGTATTCTTTTCCCATTTTCTCTAACTTTCTCCTGGCTTATAAGTCCTGCTATACCACACATCTATATCATCCTCCCTTTTTACTTAAAAAATTAGCCTAGTAAATGCAGTTTATTAATCATCTTAAGTTGAAATAAAAAAGCCTCTTTACACCCAATTCCAAGATTGGGCATAAAGACGCCATTGCCTTTACATTAAAAAACGTCTTTGCACCAGAGTAATTCTGGTAACAAAGACGCCATTGCCTTATTTATTATTCATTTGTGCTCATTATTATAAAGTATATCTATGTTAATTTCAATACCTTTTCTTGAGTGTATACTTTATACTTGAGTTTTATTTTTATTAAGGACCTTTTCAGAAAAATCGGCCGCATTAAAGGAACTACGTACAAATGGAGATGCAGCCACATGTTTAAATTCCATTTCTTCGCCCAAAGCTTTATACTTTTCAAAAACATCTGGGTGCACATATTCTTTAACTACTAGATGCTCTTTAGATGGCGCAAGGTACTGACCTATGGTTACTATATCACAACCTACTACCTTTAAATCATATAGAACCTGTTTTACCTGCTCAAAGGTTTCTCCTAAGCCTACCATGATCCCTGATTTTGTATAAACAGCCTTATCGATTGATTTTACTAATTTTAATACATTAAGGCTTCTTTTGTAATCTGCTTCTGGCCTGACAGTACTATAAAGCTCAGAAACTGTTTCTAGATTATGATTATATATGTCTGGCTTTGCAGATGTAACAGTTTTAATAGCTGATGAGGAACCAGCAAAATCGGGAGTTAAAACTTCAACAATTAAATCTTTATTAAAAGCTTTTAATTTCCTTATCACTTCACTAAATTGTTCTGCCCCACCATCTGGCAAATCATCTCTAGTAACGGATGTTATTACTACATGTTTAAGGCCAAGGAGGCCTACAGCCTCAACAATTTTATCAGGTTCTTCATAATCAACAGGTTGGGGTTTATCACCAGGAACTGCACAGAACCTACAATTACGTGAACATACATTTCCTAAGATCATGAAGGTTGCTGTTTTTTTACTAAAGCATTCGCCTCTATTAGGACATATTGCACTTTCGCAAACAGTATTTAGATTTAATTTTTTTAATATTTCATTTGTTTGGGAAATATTTGCTGATGCTGGTATTCTTCTTTTTAACCATTCTGGAAATCTTGCCCTTTTCATGGGGTCCTCCTTCTACTTAGCTGTGAATTGCCTTGCCTAACCCTTGTTCGGCAGCTTCCATTACTGCTTCCGATAAAGTAGGATGTGCATGTATTATTTCTGCTAAGTCCTCTAATGTTAGCTTACTATGAATAGCTACTGATGCTTCAGAAATTAGATCTGCAGCGTGGGGACCTATGATGTGAACCCCCAATATTGTATTGTCGTCTTCTCTAGCAATAATTTTGACCATTCCATCAGTTTCTCCCATTGCTACAGCCTTTCCGATGGCTATAAAATTAAATTTGCCTACCTTTATAGCTATATTTTCAGTTGTACATTCATCACTTGTTAAGCCTACAGATGCTACCTCAGGCTTGGTAAATATACAGTTTGGAACAACCTTATAATCCATTGTTTTTTCCTTACCCATTATACTTTCTGACGCAGTAATTCCTTGAGCGGAAGCTACATGGGCAAGTAGTACTTTATTAGTTACATCACCTATTGCATAAATATGGGGAATGTTGGTCTGCATCTTTTCATTGACGAGAATTTCTCCCCTACTACCAATTTCAACTCCCGTATTTTCCATGCCAAATCCCTGAGAACTAACCTTTCTTCCTACAGATACGAGAACTTTTTGGGCTATTATATCACCACCATCAATCACAGCCTTTACTTGACCTTCTGTAGCTATTAGTTCCTTGATCATGGTCTTTGTTTTAATGGTAATTCCTTTTTTCTTTAAAAAGCTTTGTAATCGCATTGCAATATCCTTATCCACCATGGGTAATACCCGGGGTAAGGCTTCAACGATGGTTACTTTAGTACCTAAGGCTGCATAAATAGTAGCAAATTCACATCCTATTACTCCTCCACCTACAATTAGTAAGCTTTCAGGAACCTCTTGTAATTCAAGGGCCTCGTCACTAGTTATGATATTAACACCGTCATAATTAAATGAATCAAATACTAAGGGTTCTGAACCAGTAGCTATAATAATGTTCTTTCCTGATATTTTTTGAGAACCGTCCTCTGATTTTACTTCTAATTCATTATCATTAAGAAGAAATCCATAGCCTTTAAAATGATCAATCTTATTTTTTTTAACTAAAAAATGTACGCCCTTTACAAGCTGGGCTACAACCTGATTTTTTCTTTCTTGAAGTTTTTGAAAGTTTACCTTATATCCGTCAACCTCTATTCCAAAATCCCCAGCTTCTTTTACTGCCTCAAGTTTGTCGACACTTGCTATCATTGCCTTTGTTGGTATACATCCTCTATTTAGGCAGGTACCACCAAGCTCGCTAGCTTCAATTAAGGCAACCTTGGCACCTAGTTGAGCTCCACGAATAGCTGCTACATACCCTCCTGGTCCTCCACCTACGACAACTATATCATACATATAGACACCTCCATTTTTCACTAAGAATTAACAAAAATAAAAACACATATCCACCACTATTTAGTATACTATTTTATTGTATTCTACACAAACAATGACTAACCTTCCATTTCTAACAGATTGTTGTAAAACAAAACTTGGCTTACACCATAACTTTAAAGCAGTGATAGTGCAAAGAAAAAACTGCCTAAAACTATAAGCAGTTAGGCAGTCTTTACTTTTGATGGTAGTTTTTATTTATGGTGTAAAATAGTAAGGTTTTAGAAGCGTGATAAATATTGCTCAACTTCCCATGGTGTAACCTGAATTTTATAGGATTCCCACTCTTTAACTTTTGCTTCTTTAAATTTAGTAACTACATGCTCACCTAAAGCTTCTTTTACTACTTGATCTTTCTCAAGCTCAGCTACTGCATCCATAATAGTTGGTGGTAAACTTTCAATTCCTCTAGCATCCTTTTCTTCATCGGTCATTGTATAGATATTCACATCTGTTGGAGCTGCTGGATCTAATCCTCGATTAATCCCGTCTAAACCAGCTTTTAACATTACTGCTAAAGATAAATATGGGTTACAAGCTGGATCTGGGTTCCTCATTTCTACTCTTGTTGATAGCCCTCTTTTAGCAGGAATTCTAATTAACGGGCTTCTATTTCTATGGGACCATGCAATATATATAGGTGCTTCATAACCAGGAACTAGCCTCTTATATGAGTTAATGGTAGGGTTTGTAATAGCACATATGGCTTTTGCGTGATGAAGTAATCCTCCAATATAGTTATATGCTATTTGACTTAAGCCATAATTTCTTGATGGATCATCAAAAGCATTTGTTCCATCTTTAAACAAGGATTGGTTTGTGTGCATGCCAGAACCATTGATGCCAACTATTGGCTTTGGCATAAATGTAGCATGTAAACCATGTTGCTGTGCAACTGTTCTTACTACAAACTTAAATGTTACTATCATATCGGCTGTTGTAACTGCATCAGCATATTTGAAGTCAATTTCATGCTGTCCTGGAGCTACCTCATGGTGTGAAGCCTCAATTTCAAAACCCATTTGTTGCAACATAACACACATGTCTCTTCTAGCATTTTCACCTAAATCTACAGGAGCTAGATCAAAATACCCTGCATTATCATGAGTTTCCAAAGTAGGATGACCTTTCTCATCAGTATGGAATAAGAAGAATTCACATTCTGGACCAACATACATTGTATAACCTAGTTTTTCCGCTTCGGCTACTGCTCTTTTAAGAGTTACGCGTGGACATCCTTCAAAAGGTGTTCCATCAGGATTATATATATCACAAATTAATCTCGCTACCCTACCATTTTGTGGTCTCCAAGGGAAAACAACAAATGTGTCAGGGTCTGGTCTTAAGTACATATCAGATTCTTCTATACGAACAAAACCATCTACTGAAGAACCGTCAAACATCAATTCGTCATCTAAGGCCTTTTCTAGCTGTTCAATTGTAATTGCAACATTTTTAAGTACTCCTGTAATGTCGGAAAACTGTAGTCGAATAAATTTTACGTCATTCTCTTTTGCTTTCTCCATAATTTCTTTTTTTCTTAACTCATCCATTTTTTTTGCCTCCTAAATTTGTAAAATAAAAAATGCCCTCAGATGCACATACCTAAAGTATGTTACACATGAGAGCGTCTTTGCTCTTTGAATAATAGGCTCCATCGCCTATCACTTTTAACCTGCCTATACTATATCACTTTTCTTTTAACTTGACAATATCCTTAATAAAATTATTTGAATAATTGATAGCTATTTATAATGGCTTCTGCAACTGCTTTCATAGACATTGATTGATTCATGCTTTGTTTTTGTATCTTTTTAAATGCTTCATCTTCCGAAATACTAAGGGTTTTCATTAGTATTCCCTTTGCCTTTTCAACAGTTTTCCTTGCTTCCATTTTCATTTTCAATGTATCTATTTCAGACTTAAGCAGTTTTATTTTGTGAGCTACAGCTAGGACAGACTCTACCACAGGTATAAGGTTATTTTCAGTAATTGGTTTAACAACTATAGAATTGACCTGACCAGCCTTTGTAAGCTCAGAAAAATTAGTTTGCCACCCATTTACAAGCAGAACTACTGGGATGTCCTCTATTTCCATTATATTAATCATGTCCAAGGCAGAAAAACCTGGTAGAGAATAATCCATAATGGCCAACTGAAATCTTCTTTGTCTTACATCTCTTACTACCTGAACGGCAGATGCAGCTCTTTCTGTTATTTGGTAACCATTTCTAGCCATTATTTTTTGAACTAATTGATGAAGCTTTTTATCTTCAGTAGCTAAATAAATGTTATTCATCTCTGCTTTCACCCCCACCATTACACGTGGATGAGATATTCATCTAACTCCCAAGGATGAATAAATGAGTTAAACTTCTCCCACTCTTTTCCCTTAGCATCTAGATATAATTTTACAAATTTTTCTCCTAATGTATCTTTCAATAGAGAATCGTTCCTTAATATTTGTAAAGCTCTATCTAGGTTACGAGGTAAAATACAATCTCTATGTTCCTCGAGTATATCTATATTACTGTAGAATTTAAAGTCTACATTTTCATTGGGCTCAGGTAGACTACTTTTTTCTGTATATTCTTTTATACCCATTAAACCAGCTCTAATGCTTGTGGCTAATACAGTATATGGATTACATGCAGGATCGGGACTCCTTAATTCAATGCGACAACCTGTATCTCTCTGGGAGGGTACTCTTACCATGGTATTCCTATTTGTTTGAGACCACCCCAAATAAAAAGGTGCAACGTAACTTGGTGACAAGCGTTTATAAGAATTAATTATTGGATTTGCAATAGCAGTAATACCCCCAGCGTGTTCCAAAGTGCCTTTTATATACGCTAGTGCCTTTTGACTTAATTGCCACTTGGCATTATTATCAAAAAATATATTGTTTCCATTTTCGTATATTGAATAATGTAAGTGTAAAGCGGATCCGTTTGTATCAATAAGTGGTTTAGGCATAAAGGAAGCATGTAACCCATGTCTTTGGGCAATGGTTCTTACTACAAATTTAAACGTTGCTATTTTATCTGCAGCATCTATAGGGTCATCAGGTTTAAGTACTATCTCATTTTGCCCCGGAGAGTTTTCATGATGGGATGACCCTATTTCAAAATTCATTTCCTCAAGGGTAAGAACCATGTCTCTTCGTGCATTCTCACCTAAATCTACAGGACTTAAATCACAATAACTTGCTTGATCATGAGCTTTTATTGTTGGAGTACCATCAGCTGTTGTGTGAAATAAGAAAAACTCTATTTCAGATCCAATTTGGACATCAAATCCCATTTGATAAGTATCCTTAACAACCTTTTTTAATATTGATCGAGAGCAAAATTCAAAAATACTGCCGTCTGGATTATAAACATCACACAGCATCCTGGCAACGGCTCCCTCTCTGGGTCTCCATGGAAATATTACTAAACTATCTGGATCAGGAATTAGGACGATATCTGCCTCTCGGTTCTCAGTTATCCCAATTACAGCAGATGAATCAAACCTTTTTTGTCCGCTTAAAACTTTCTCCAGTTCCTCAACTGTTACAGCAATATTCTTCAATCTACCGAAAACATCCGTAAACTGAAGTCTGATAAACTTTATATTATTTTCTTTTACTTTCTCTAATACTTGATAGGAGTCATGCTTCATTATTTTCACCCCAATTTTTTTATAATGGCCTTTGCGACTCTCTGCATTGATAGGCATTGGTCCATGCTAATCTTTCTCATCATTTTATAAGCCTCATCCTCAGACAAACCCTTTCTCTGCATTAACATTCCCTTTGCCTTTTCTATTAAGACTCTACTTTCTATTTGTTTTTCGTACTCTTTTACTTTCTTTTCTAAATCATTTATTTGTTGAAACTTACTAATTGAAAATTCTAAAATAGATATAAAATTATCCCTAGTAATAGGAGTAATGATATAGTTAAAAACGTCTGTCTTCATATATGAGGTAAGTTTACTGGTTTCCAATTGATTTGCAATTAATATAATAGGTGCAACATTTTGCTCTGAGATATTTTTACACAATTCTATAATGTTATTTGTTTGTATTGTAGCGTTAATAATTATAATATCAGGTCTTATGTTAATTACTGACTGTAATAAAGACCGAGCATTTTTAGGTTTAGCAACGACTAAATGACCTTCTAAAGTAATATATTCCTCAATAGAATATGGAAAATTTATTTCATCGCCGCCAATTATGCACCTCAACTCATTCATTAAACCACATCTTCCTTGGATTGATCTTATAAGAAACTTATTAATAATATTATACTATCACATCTCACACTTTAGTTTTCTCTAATTTCACTAAAGCTTCTATAGCAATCTGTCCTATTGTTAAGACATGCTTTTTTCCATCTATATATATTTCAATTAATTTATCATTTTTTACCATTGTCTGCAATATCGGTCCTGCCTTTTTTATACCGCTATTACCTAATGCCCTTGCTGCTAATCCTTTTATCTCAGGATTATCACAATGCAAAAACTCTATAATTTCATTTTCAAATTTTATAACCTCATTAGGTATTACTTCTCCGAACCTAGCAATTGCCCACAGCATCCCTTTCTGGAAAATCTTTTCGTCTATAGCTGCAGTAATCATTACTGGTGCTAGATATCCGAATAGCCCTGGTTGATTATATACAATCTCTCCAATAGCTTCAGGAGCGCTCCAATTGCTATTGCCTCCTTCTTCGTTCATCATCCAGATAAATCTTCTTAGAATTTCTCTGAAAAACTCCGTATCAGACTCTCCAAGCTCCTTGGCTAAATACCCAAAAGCATCAATACCATTCCATTTGTTACTAGCATTAGGTTCATACAAAACTGAATAGATATATTTTACAGCTCGTTTATTATTATTGACCAATATAGCTAGTTCATGAAAATCTCTCTGTTCAACAAGATCTAATGTTCTTGCCTTAAGATTCATATATATACCTCTTTTGTCTATATTTCTCCTAAATACCCACCATATATAAAACCTTACTTTTATTTAAACTATAGGAAACTCTATTTTAAACATACTGCCTTCTCCTTCAACACTTCTTACACCCACAACTCCCCCGTGGGCTTCTATAATGTTTTTAACAATTGCAAGTCCCAGCCCAGAGCCTGCTTTCTCTCTTGTTCTTGCTTTATCAACTTTAAAGAATCTGTCCCAAATGAAGTGTATCTCATCTTGAGGTATTCCTTCACCGTTGTCAGTAACTTGGACAATAATTTTTTGATCTTCACAATACGAAGATATAATAATTCTGCCGTCACTTGGAGTGTGTTTTATGGCATTTTCAAGTAGATTAATTAGTGCCTGTTCTATTCTTCTTTCATCACCATAAACTAATGGTAAATCTGGCTGTAAAGTTAGTTCTAAGGATATTGCAGTTTCTGCTATAAAAGAAGAATATTTTGTATTTACTCTTTCTATTAATCTTCTTATGTCATAGTAATCTTTTTTTAGAGCAAAATTGCCTGTTTCCATTTTGTTTATATCTAATAAATCATTTACCAAAACCTTTAACCTTAAAATTTCATCCTTTATAATTAACAAATAGGTATTTTGGTCTTCAGGGTTAGTGGCCATGCCATCTATAAGTGCTTCTGTATAACCTTGCATGATACTTAGTGGAGTCCTTATTTCATGGGAAACACTTGCCAAAAATTCTTTTCTAATTTGATTAATTCTTTTTTGAACAGTCACATCTTGGATTACAATAACTGCACCTATTATTTCACCTATCTTGCTATCTTTTAACGGATTAGCCTTTAATGATACTATTCTGCTATTTATTTCTATTTCTCTTTCTACTAACATTCTTCTCTTAATAGATTTATATACAAGGGCAGCAATAAGTTTGCCCTCTTTGCTATTAGTAATTCCTTCTCTATCAATATCATTACCTAAAACAATTTTGGTTTGTGGATTGACCAACGTAAGGTTCCGATCCTTATCGAAGGTAAGTACTCCTTCATTTATACTTTCTATAACACTTACCAACTTATCTTTTTCTTGAGATAATGCTCCTACTGACTTTTCTAACTCCTCTGAAAGTGAATTAAAACATTTTGCAAGATCACCAAGTTCATCATTTGTTCTAGCAGAGACTCTTCCTGAAAAGTCCCCTAACAGCATGTTTTGTGCTACCTCTCTGATTTGAGAAAGAGGCTTAATAAACCTATTAGACACAATAGGTGCAATGATTAAAGTTAATACTATTGCCACAAAACCAACAATTAGTATAATTTGACGAAAATCCTTTAGTATTGTTGTAAAAGACTCCTCGGATTTACTTAATAGAAGTGCACCCCTTATTGTATCTCCTTGATAAATTGGAACGGCAACTGAAATTCTTGGATTCTCAAAACCAAAATGTTCCCCTTGATCTATATAGGCATTTCCTTGAAAAACTTCATTTACTTCTTCCGACTCCATATACATTCCAACATTAAGATGAATGTTTTCTGTGGTAGCAATAATTTTCCTGTCACGATCAATTACTATAATATCTGTACTAATATAATCGCTTAAAAAGACTATTTCATTTCCATAATCATTTAAGTTCTCACTAACTCCAAGCTTTGTTGCTAGGGTTACCCCGTTTTCCAGTAGGCTTTCTGCTTGCTGATTAGAGTAATATTTTTGAATAGAAGAATTAAGAAATATACATACAAAAAGGAGGATAATTACAACTAGAAAAACTAATAAAATGCGTATTTTAAGGTTTATACCAAACCTCATGGATGTACCTCAAATTTATATCCCACTCCCCATACTGTGTGTATATATTTCTGACCAGCCTTATTCCCAATCTTCTCTCTTAAGTTCTTAATATGAGTATCAACAGTTCTGAAATCACCGAAAAAATCATAATTCCAAACAGCTTGCATTATTTGTTCCCTATTAAAAACCTGTCCTGGTGAGCTAGTCAAGTATAGGAGTAGTTCATACTCTTTAGGAGTCAATACAGCTTCGTGCCCTTCAACGAGAACCTTTCTAGTGTTCTTGTTTATTGATAAGCCATCAAAATTAAGTTCAGTAGAAGTATCAAATTGATTATTGTTAGATCTTCTAAGCAAAGCCTTTACACGACCAACAAGCTCTCTAGGGCTGAATGGTTTGACAACATAGTCATCAGCTCCCATTTCAAACCCTAAAACTCTATCAAATTCCTCACCTCTAGCAGTTAGCATAATTACCGGTACATCACCTATTTTTCTAATCTCTTTAAATAATGTAAATCCATCTATTCCTGGTAGCATCAAGTCTAAAATAATTAAGGCATATTCGGATTCCTGAATCTTTTCTAATGCTATAATACCATTTTCAGCTTCATCCACTCGGAAATCCTCTTTTAAAAGATACATTTTAACTAGATCTCTTATTCTTTTTTCATCATCAATAACTAATATTGTTCCAATACTCATAAATCTACCCCCCACATTATTCTGTTTTATGCTGATTCTTTTTAATATATCTGGGATTTAAATAATTCTCCTATAATACCTCACATTTATGCTTTTTTTTCAAATTCTCTATAATAACTTACTTTCCTTCTTTTTAACTACTAAAAAGAGCAGGAAATTCCTACCCTTCAATGTTGTATTCAGTTTATATTGGTTTATCTGTACCATTAATTTATTGATATAACAAAACCTAGCGTTTATTTTAAATATTTTTTTATTAATACAAAACCGAACAAGGTAACTAATAATACCGGTAAAACTAGTTTAAATAATACTTCTAATACCAATTTCACCACCCCCTTTTGTATCTTTCATAATCACTATGAATAAACCAATATAGTATTATTGGCATTATTACAAAAATGAATCCAACGCCGATAACACATCTAGTAAAAGAAACCTAATGAGTATTTTCCCATTTAGTAACCTCCTGCGACATATGGCGAAATGATCCATTAAAAAGTATTACTGAAAGTGTAACGTTTTTGACTATCTAACAGTATTATATTACAAATTGTAAGGTGTCAATAATTTAAAATTTTAGGACAGGAGGAACAAATATGAGTAATGGAACTACAAGAAATTTTTTCCCTGGCGGAAATACCTGCTTAGGCTTTTACTCTCTATATGACAACATTATACAACAAAATGATGCATCAAGAATATTTGTTATTAAAGGAGGTCCTGGAGTAGGCAAGTCAACCTTTATGAAAAGTATAGGCAATACAATGGTAGAAAATGGATATGATATAGAGCAACATTGGTGTTCAAGTGATAATGGTTCTCTTGATGGAATAGTCATTCCTACCTTAGGTGTATGCTTGCTAGATGGTACTGCTCCCCACGTGGTAGACCCTAAAACTCCTGGCGCTGTTGATGAGATTATACATCTTGGGGATCATTGGAATGAAAACATGTTAATAGAGAATAAGGCAGATATTCTTGAAACTTCTCAGAGAGTCAGCCGGAGTTTTAAAACAGCGTATGCTTCTCTTAAAGAAGCCAAAGTTATCCATGAAGAGTGGATTAGCTATATTACTGAATGTGTAGATTTTACAAAGGCAAATCAAATTACTCAAAAAATCATCGGAAATATTTTTGATAATCTAGAACCTCAATATCAATCCTTCCCAAGGTCTAGAGAACTGTTTGCTAGTGCCACAACTCCTATGGGACTAGTAAATGAATGGCCTTCTATATTGCAGAACTGCCAGAATATATTTATCCTTAGAGGTAAACCTGGAACGGGTAAATCAACTGTGGTAGAAAGAGTACTTAATAGAGCTAAAAGCTACGGTTTATATACAGAAGTATTCAGGTCATCTTTTGACCCTCTGAAATTTTCAGGAGTTTACATTCCCACTCTTCAAGTTGCAGTAATTAACCCTTTTCCTAATGATTATACTCTTGACGGCTTTGAAACTAGAATTGCAGAAGTTGATCTAAATATTGGATTAATGGCCAACAAGGTTTCAGTTTATGAGCGAGAAATTAGTGAATGTAGAGAGCGCTTTTGGAACTCAATTAATAGAACAATCAACTATGTTGCAAAGGCAAAGAGAGTGCATGATGAGCTTGAAGCATTTTATGTACCTGCTATGGATTTTTCTAAGATTAATCAGGTCAAAGTAAAAACACTTCAAAGAATCTTAACATTAAGGAAATAGACAGTTCAAAGTGCATGGTTTAGGCCATGCACTTTCATTACATACTATCAATCAAATAAGCCACTCTATTTTTTATTCTGTGTGAATTCTTCAATTGCTTCTTTTAACGCCTGAACACTTACTGTGGAACACTCCATTTTTCTTTCGGGTAATCCTCCTAATGCTTCTGCAACCATTTCTTTCGTAACCGTTAAAGCTTCTTTCAAGTTCTTTCCTTTAACTAGTTCCGTTAGCATTGATGCAGTAGCAATAGCTGCAGGACATCCAAATATCTCATATTTAATATCAGTAATAATATCCTTATCTATCTTTAGGTATAGTGTTATTGAATCTCCTAGGTTTTCATTACTGACCTCTCCTACTGCATCAGGGTCATCAATAAAACCTTGATTCCGGGGATTTTGAAAATGTTCATTTACTAGCTCTGTATACATTGTATGCAGCTCCTATCCTATTTTAAATAAAGTTCCTACATCCTGCGAGCTACGTCTATATCCTGGTATATTTTATCAAGCTCCCTTTGTGCTTTTCTAACTTCACATATAAGCTCATGTTTACTACGCTGCATTTCGATTACTTTTTCATGTCCTGATGCTAATGCCTTCTCAATTTCATCTTTTTCTTCTTGATACCCTTCTATTTCTTGTTTCATGATGTCCAATTGACATAAAAGGGCAGCCTTTTCTTGGTTTAAACCATGTATTTTATCTACCATATCCTGATAATATTCTTCTAAACCCTTTAAAGATTTTACTACTAAATCACTATTTTCACTAGTTTCATCAGCTACCTTCTTCAGCTTATTGATATTGTTAAATAGCAATTCTAATAAATCTAGTGAAGATTGATTATTATCCATTTATTTACACTTCCATTTCATTAAAATCTATATGTGTACATAAATTATATTCTATTTTTTAATGAAATTGGGATTTTGTTCGAGAAATAATCGAGCAGCATCATCTGGACTATAGCCATCATTCATAAATTTCATAACCTTAGTAACATCTTCTAATGACCATTGGAAGCGTTGCATTGCTTCGTACAATACTGGATAATCTTTATCTAATCCTAGGCGAGCAATATTGAGAATTTTCTTATCTCCACCGAAAGAACCCTTTGGATCTTCAAGGAATTTAAGGGGCCATCTTCCAAACATTACTTCGGGTATCCAGCCAGTTACCACTATCCATCTTTTCTCCTTAATTGCCTGATCAATTGCACTACAAACAGAATTGTTATCTCCAAATTGAATATTAAAATCTAAAGAATATTTCGTTATAGAATCAACCGCTTGTTTACTAACTCCCGCTTCTTTCTCTATAGCATACATATTGTTATCAAACTTCTCTTTATGTAGATTTAATTCAGATATACTGTCTATTGTTACATAATCAGGAACCACTAATCCTGTTTTTGCACCCTCTAAATTGGCTCCAAGTATACTAAGCTTTTCTTTATTAACGTTCACATAGACATCATGCATATCGGGTGTCCAGCATGATACTGTTGAATCAAATTCACCAGTAGCTAAGGCAGAATACATCTCACTTATTGCATTGCCTTCTACTTCCACTAATATAACATCAAAACCCTTTGTTTTTTGAAGCCAATGTTTAAAAACATATGCACTAGCAATTTCACTAGTCCAATTTAAGTATCCTACTTTAGGTATTTTAAATTTATCTGTATGGCTTTTTAAACTTTCCACTAGTCTAGCAAGATTTGATGAAGCTTCTGCAATTTCTGCTGCGTTGTCTGTTTGTTGTATTGCATTGGCATTAACCTCTTGAGATGTTGCTGCAGTCTGTTGTGTAGTATTAAGAACCTGATCCATAGCATTTCCTATTCTAGTTAAAGCATCATTCAACGATTTGTTTCCTAAAATAATATCATTTACACTATTAAAAGTTTCCTCTGTATGTTTGAATATGTTTCCAAATATTATATTAACTTCTTCTGCACAATTCTTTTGAACTTCAATTGAATTTTCACTTGCATCTGTCTTTTCCTGTACGTTAGCTACTAGGTGATTTATTTCTTTTAGTAATTTGCGTATTTCATCAGCAGCCTTATTAGAGTTTTCTGCTAACTTTCCAACTTCATTTGCAACCACGGAAAATCCTCTGCCGGCCTCACCAGCTCTGGCAGCCTCAATTGATGCATTTAAAGCAAGAAGGGTTGTCTGTTCGGCAACATTTGTTATAGTGTTAACTATGGAAACTATTTGTTTAGAATAATCCGCTAACTGTTGAACAGATTCCTTAGCATCTTGATTGGCTATTACATTTTCTTTTAGACTTGAATCATATTCAGTTAAAGCGTCTCTACCTTCTTTCACAGCAGACTGGCTATCTAATGCGTGATTCTTCAGGTCTTGACCAACTTCAGCTACACTTCTCATCTGTGTTTCGATTGTTTTAAGCTGCGTATAAGTATCTTCAACATTTTTTACAACCATATTATTTCCTTCAGCTATCTCTCCAATAGCAAGTGCCACTTGTTCTACTGACTGTTTGACAGTTTCTGCGCTTTTAGCAAGCTGTCTTGCAGAAAAAATCATTGTTTGCCCAGTACCAGATGTTCCAGCAAGCAAACTTTTTAGTTCTGAAAGCAATCTAAAAAATAAATCTGACATCAAAGATGCAATACCTTTACTTAAATTAGGCTTTTCAATTGTTAAATCCCCGGATATTATCTTGTTTTGGAGTTCTAATACTTGTAAAGTTGGTTTGATAAAATGTAACCAGAAAATGATTCCTGATAAAATAACTGCAACTAAAACTCCCAAAAGGGCCATTTCCCAGCTTTGGGGGCGTATAAACAATATTATCACACCAGTAGGTAATTGAGCCAGTATAATACCAATTACAATATGACTCCTTGACACAAACATCCCTCCAAATCTATACAGTTAAATATAATATATATTTCTGTTTATTTATCTGAATATTCTATAGTTTTTTGTTTTTTCCTCTTTATATTCCAACTTTCTACAAAATATTACCTTTATTTATAAACTATTTTCCATAATGCTCTATAATTTCTTAAAATACCAGTTATAACTAGAAAGAATTTATGTTACCTGATAATATAGAGTTATAAAATATGAAACTCTTATGTTCAGAAAATATACTAAGAGACTATAAGGAGAGAAACAATGGAAAACAAGATTAGGTTAATTACTGTTGGAAGTACTGAAACTGTTGCCCAAGAGCTATTAACTGTGGTAAAAGAGATTTTTCCTAATGAGGTAGAATCCAAGGCCATGGCTTTAAGATCTGTACCTAATGAATCTGTTGCAGATCTATTTGTTGCTTTACCTACAAGAGTCGAAGAAGCTGCCCAAAAACTACCCAGAAAAAAGATAGTTAGTTTGGAATTGGTTCCTGATGCCTATTTCTATGTTCAAGTTGCAAAAATCCCTGCTGGTGAAGATGTTATTGTTTTCAATAATAATACTGCTCAGGGGGAAAAGATTGTTATATATTGTAAGAAAAATAATTTAGCCCATATAAAGTACAAGGTAATAGCATACAATGAACTTCCAAATGATCAAATTATTGAACATATTTCTAAAGCAAAATATATATTAGGACCAGATACTATTGTTGGTTCTGGTGGATATTTACTTAACAAATTCACTTCTTATATACAAAAGACTACAACTATAATACCTGCAAAGAGGGTTGCTACATTTGAAAGCACGAAAACGATTATGAAAGCCGTGTACCATATAAACTATCAATCTCTTTCTAGTGAGGTTTCCCAAATATCACAACACCTTAATACTGAAATTGAACAAATAGTAGCCGTTACCCAAGAAATGAATGCATCTATCGAAACAACATCTTGTACTGTAAGTTCTGTAAGCGAGAAAATGAATACAGAATTTACTAAAGTTGCCTCCATTGTAGATATTTCAAAAATATTATCTCAAGCCACTAATAACATTGGAGACGTTGTAGAAACGATAAAGAAGATTTCAGATCAAACAAACTTACTTGCTTTAAATGCAGCTATTGAAGCAGCTCGTGCAGGGGAGCAGGGTAGAGGTTTTGGAGTAGTTGCACAAGAAGTCAGAAAGTTAGCAAACGGAAGCCACTCTTCTGTTGATAAAATAAAGGATCATATAGAAAACATTCAGAACGTTGTTCAAGATATTGTTCCTTCTTTAGAAGAACTTTCTAATGGAATAAGACATAATAAGGAAAATATTGAGAATATAGCTTCTTCCTCGAAAGAGGAAAAAATATCAATGGCTGAAATTGGTGAAGCTATTAATAATATCAAATATACTAGTGACCAATTGGTTTACTGTTGCTCAAAGCTTTTAAAATAACTTATTTAGTATTTATTTCATTTATGTAAGGCAAAGAACCTTCAAGTTTTAATATGTACCCTATATAAGGTACATATTATGTTTACAGACTTGAAGGTTCTTTTATAAGTTAAAATTTTTTTTAGCTTTGTGTATTTAAAACAATGCCGCCATTTTTAGGTTGATTTCTATTTAATACTAAACGGTACCTGTAACTATCAGCACGATATACATTAAGAGAAAGCTCAATTGGTTTTCCTTGTGCATAAGCAACTCTCTCCATTAACAGAACTGGTGACTTCTTTGGGACTTCAAGGGCTTCAGATTCGTGGTCATTAGCAATTTTTGCACTTATCATTTGTTCTGCCTTTTCAAGTGAAATTCCTAATTCAACTTCTAGTATCTCATACATCCCCCTTGATGAAAGATCAAATTCTGGAATTTTTTTACCGATATTATCAGGCCAATAACTTTTTAAATAAGTTACTGGATTACCATCAATTCTATGGACTTTTTCAATTACAAACACTTTGGTATCTCTAAAAATCTGGAGTTCCGGAACATCATCGCAGATTTTCTCATCAACATAAATAGATGTCATACTAAGAATATCAGCGCTAGGATTCTTGCCTTTTGCCTTAACTTCCTCAAAAAAACCTCTTAATCCATCATCTACTGTTTCGACAAACTCCTTAGTAATAAAGGTTCCTTTACCAGGCTGCCTTCTAATCCAGCCTTCATTAACCAACTCTGAAACAGCTCGTCTAATTGTGGTGCTACTAACTCCATACTGTTCCATTAATTCCTTATCCGTGGGAAATAGGTCACCCACAATCCAGTAACCTTCTCTTATTTTGTTTCTTAAATCCATTGTAATTTGATAGTGTAATGGAAGGGGCTGTGTCTTATCAATCATTCTTTTATCTCCTCGACAATTTATCGTCTATTTCTTATCTATTTTATCTATAAATAATACTTATGTCAAAGTATATTAAACTAATCTTACATACTTTGGTATATTTTTCCCTGCCAAGGGTAAACAATACGTAAAAAATTCTTGAGTTACAAAATTCCCTTGTTGGTTAATATATTCTTTAGGCACAAAGTGCTCCACATTAGCAACTTTGCTTAAAGAAACTGCTCCAGCACAACACTTGTAAGGATCATTACTAGTTCTTTCTAAAGTAATCATCAAGCCTGTTTTACCTTCAGCAGCATGTTTTACTGCTGTGACTCCTACTAAATATGCTTCTTCATAGTCTATATTAGAAACACATTCAGAAAATGATCTCTGGATAGTACCACAACGACTATAGCGAGCTTGTAAACCAAGATTTTCTTTTATGGTTTTTGAAAGATATGATGCAGGACCATTTCCCAAAGCAATTGCTTTATGTCCAAAGGCATCAACTACAGTTTCAGCTTGATTTTCACCGATAAATTCACCAGAAGAATTTTTGATTCCTTCCCCTATGGATACAAAAACATATCCAAGTTCCTTGTGAATTGATTTTACATCTTCTAAGAACTTTTCAACAGAGAAAGCTCTTTCAGGAAGGTAGACTAAATGGGGTGCGTCTTTAAAGTCATTCTTAGCTAATACTGAAGCTGCTGCCAACCAACCTGCATGACGACCCATAATCTCATTAATTGCAACATCATCAAAGCTTTTCATTGCCTCCAAATCTTTGCCTGCACTAGCAGTACTAATAGCTGTGAAACGCGCAGCACTACCAAAGCCTGGGCAGTGATCCGTAATTGGCAAATCATTATCAATAGTTTTTGGTATTCCTAATACCTGCATTTCATAACCTTCTTTTTCAGCAAGAATGCTTATCTTATTGCAGGTATCCATTGAATCATTACCACCAATATAAAAAAAGTATCTAATATTCTTCTCTTTTAAAATTTCTAGTATTTGCGAGTAGTCATCATCCTTGACTTTGTAACGACATCCTCCTAATGCTGATGCTGGTGTGACACGAAGGCCGTTTATGATATTCAATGAACAATCAGTTAAATCAAGGAAATTTTTTTTTAATAAACCTTCAATACCATGCTGCATTCCATAAATTTTTTGGATTTTTTCGTGGTTTTTTGCTTCCGCAATAACCCCAGCAAGGCTTCCATTAATAACTGTAGTAGGTCCCCCTGACTGGCCCACAATAAGGTTACCTTTAATAGTCATATAAGTCACTCCTTTATGCTTAAAACTGCTCTATATTTTTAAATTGTCATAACCGTTTACTCTATGTGTAAACAGTTATGACATAGGGAGGAGGTTACTCTTTCAAATTAGTAATCTCGGAAATATCTAATTCAATTAACTTACTTTCACTTGGGATACCGTTGCTATCCCATCCCATTACTTGATAGTATTCATCAAGCATCTTTTTTAAGTCTATTGTGTGTCCTGCGCTTAGACCCTCTTTAAAGCTTTCCTTTAAGAATCTATTTGGCAGGGTATCATCTTTGCGATCAAAACCCTCTTGAATATTAAACAGTCTTTCAAGATTCAATATTCTCTCACCAATCTTAAGAATTTCTTCCTTAGATAATTCCATTCCTGATGCATGTTCTAAAAGTTGTTGTTGTCTACCCACATCTAGAACAAATCTCATTGTGGAACAAAGACCTAGAGAATCAACCAAAGCCATTTCTATTTGTGTGTCTTTCACAAGACCTGCTTTATCTTCTTCTGCAAATCTATCTCCTGGGATTTCAGCTCCCATAGTTGGTGATATCATATGATGGGCTCCTTTTGAAGATGTTGCGTAGGTTAAAGCCATACCTTTACATCCCCTTGGATCATAAGTTGCCAAGGGCAATCCTTTGCTATGCATGGCATATTTCTGGGCACCTAGTTTTTCTGATGCAGTTTTTACACCTTCGGCAAGTAAATCTCCAAGCCCATCTCTCTTGGCTATTTTATCTACTAGTGAAACAAGTTCATCACCGTTCCCAAATCTTAATTCCAGATTATCTGTATCTGATAGGTTAATGATTCCATTTTCAAAGCACTCCATAGCAAAGGATACAGTTGCTCCTATAGCCATAGTATCCATACCATAATAATCACATATTTCTGTTGCCTTAAGAATACTTTCCCAATCATTCACTCCACAATTTGCTCCCAGAAGTCCAACTGTTTCAAACTCAGGACCTTCGATATGCACTTTAGATCCTTTATAAAAGACTTTGGTATTTTTTCCGCAACCAATTGGACATGAATAACAGGATGCATCACCAACTACTATTTCATCTCGCATTTTATGCCCAACTAATTTATCTCCACCTTCAAAGTATCCTTGGGAAAAATTACGGGTCGACCAAAAACCCAATTTATTAATTCCGTCAAGCATTTCTACAGTACCATATCTGGTTCTTGCCTTTGCTTTTGGATGGATTTTAAACTCCTGGTAAAGATTTTTAACTAAGGATGCCATTTTTCCTTTTTGGGAAATCTCTATTTCACCAGTACCTCTAATTGCAATTGCCTTTAGGTTTTTTGACCCCATCACAGCTCCAGCTCCACCTCGTCCGAACTCACGGTGCCTGTCTGCTGTGATACAGGCCATTTTATTAAGTTTCTCACCTGCAGGCCCTATACATGCAACACGAACTGTATCATCATTACCTAATTCTTTTCTAATTTCATCACTTGTCTTAGGTATTAATTTGCCCCATAGATGATCTGCAGTTCTGATGGAAACTTCTCCATTATCAATCCATAAGTATACAGGTTCTGCAGATTTGCCTTCAACTATAAGTCCATCATAACCAGCAAACTTTAATTCAGGTCCCCAAAAGCCTCCACATAAAGACATGGAATAGGTATTTGTTAAAGGTGACTTGAAAGTAACTGATACCTTATTGCTTCCTGGAGCAATAGTTCCAATAACAGGGCCAGTAAAAAAGATAAGTTTATTATCCTCACCTAGGGGGTCTATTCCCCTGTCCAGTTCCTTGGCTAAATAGTAAGCACCAGCACCTCTTCCACCTAAATAATCCTTATATAAATGAAAGGGGATATTTTCTTCCTTAATATTTTTTGAAGTAAGATTAACTCTCAATAGTTTTCCAGTTACACTAACAGGAATTTTGGTCATTACTTCCTTCCCCCTTTTCTGTAGCACGTGCAATTCTGCTTCTTCTTTCTCTTCCAACTATTTCAGGTAAAATATACATTAATGCGTTTGTAGGACACTGATCAACACATTGTGGTTTGCCTTTACATAAATCACAGATCAGTACTGAATCCCCTGTAGTGTCTAATGATATGACACCATTAGGGCAAGCTATAATACATTTCCTACAAGCTACACAACGATTCGTATCAACTCTAATAGCACCTGTTTTCTCATCCTTTGATAAAGCATTTTCTGGACAAACAGAAATACATGGGGCAGGACTGCATTGTGTACATATTATGGGTATATTAACTCCGGTTTCTTCATTTTTATTAATATTAACCCTTGTCTTAGCTGGGCTAATGACCCCGTGATGACTCAAGCTACACCACTGCTCACATATACGACAACCTATACATTTCTGGTAATCTACTGCTAAAACCTTATGATGTGTCACTAGCATCCACCTCTAATCATATATTGTATTATTACATATTTACAATATAATTATATTTTGCAATAGGTTAAATGTCAATAAATATTGTTATGCAATATCTAAGATACTATGTTTTGCAGCCTGACTTGTATCTTTCTTTCCTTTTAGTTCTGATTAAATGCCATATCTCTGTACTAACTAATATCATTCCTTGTATTTGAATTAATTGAATCATTCATTTAAATTCTTTCTTAATTCAAAACATAGTGCCTTTCTAGTAAATTCAATAGAATTACCATGGAACTCGTAGTCCTCTGATCTAATGCCAAAAGATAATTTGCCCGCTAACTATGGTTTATCTCACCCTGAATAATAAACTTGTTTCAGCTAACTTACATCCTTTTCTCCCTTTAATTTATAATTATACTAAAACACCAAACTCCTGTGCTGCCTAGGATCAGACTTTGGATTAAGTTAGCTGTTTCCTCTTTTGATAAACAGGATTCTTGACTTCAAGTGGAGTTAACTTAATGAGCATCTGCTTTTTTTGCAGATGTACAGTTACTGCTAAATTCACTTTGCTAATTAATCAGAACTAGCATGAAAGTTATAGACCGAAACTTCATTTAATCGTTAGATTAAATAGTAATTGAACATAATTTTCATAGGTAGATGGTATTAACTCGACTAAGGCTTCCACCCTAAATAATAGCTTTGGCGTAAACTAAGTTTTGTTTTATGGGCATAGCTGAACCCATGCAAGGCCAGTGGTGATAGTCATCAGATAAAATATTAAATACAGTACTTATAAAAGAATATATAGTAATTAACTGAAACATTGATAGGGTAAGGTTTTTACTAAATAAAAAATGGCTCCTCTAAAATACAGAAACCATCTGATTATTGAACTCATTAATACCATTTCTTACAAGCACAGACAAATTAATCTACTTCTTATCAGTTCATCATATAACGAATGTGATAATTATCTATATTCTAATTCCCGTGCATCTTTCTCTCCCTTTATTTTTTGATGATATGATAAAAGCAAAACCCCGGTACTTACCAATAGCATTCCTTGTATTTGAATTGAAGAAATTCTTTCTCCCATAATTAAAAAACTGCTAATTGAGCTTGTGAGAAGCATTACCAAGAAAACTGATCTTACTGTCCAAGTTTCTAGCATTTGCAATCCATAATAATAGGTTGGGTATTGAAATAATTGGAGTAATATACATATAATTATAGGAATTTTAAATTCCGCAAGACCTACTAGTTGATTGGTTTGCCCTGTAAAAAGGATAGCTGTTAAATAGATAATACCACATAAGCAGGCATTAAAGCATGCCTTAATTGTTGCTGGTACATAACAAAGCTTATATCGTATTATTTGTGCATTAACTACTACTAAAAAAGTATGCAAAATAAAAAATATATCCCCTTGATTGACCGATAACTGACTCAAATCGATTTGTAATATTCTTAATGATCCCAGCATAAGTACGACTACAGCTACCCAATCTAAACCTTTCAACTTTTCCCCAAAAAATATACCGCCCAATAAAGCGGCAAACAAAACGTCTAGCCTGGTTATTATGGCAGAATTAACAGCTGAACTCAACTGAAGTCCCCAAAATAAAAGGAAATTCAAAATTGAAGCATTTATCCCCATGATTATCAAAAAGCCCAAATTGGCTTTAATTGCAGTTGCAAACTCATCAAGACCGTATCTGTAAATATTATATCCACCAAGAAGTATTCCCACAGTACTCAAAACCACAAATCCAAACACTATTGGTGTAGTGCTTAGTAATACAGATCTATTTAGAGTTAAATAAATTCCATTACTAAATGCTGATAGAAAAGTACTTAAAAGTCCAGACAAAGCCATCCCTTCTTTGGTGTTTATTAAACTGTCATGTTTATAAAAGAGCATGGTATCTTAGTGCATTTTAATAAAAAACAAAACAAAAACACTAAAGTCAAAATTCTAGTATAAGAGGCCTAACTATTTTTTTCCCTGCAATATCAATTTTAGTAGTTGGCCACCATTTGGGTACATAATCCAAAACTTGTTGAACTCCCTTTTCATCTACTAGTATAGTGCCCTCACTCTTTGTTCCTTTAAATGTTGGATTCCATCCAAACATTTGGTTAACCTGGACCTTTTCGACTCTTTCGCCAGCCCTGAATTCTCTAGGTGCATAGCCAATGGCCCCTCCCTGATGATGACCCTTCCATTCGTCAGGGTAACCTATACTAGCAAACTCCCTTTGACAGGCTTGAAATGCCAGATCACTAGCCTCACCAAGAATTGTATTTGCAATCATTGCTGCATCTATTTGGCATACTTTTAACTGCCTACTCTTTATATCTTCCGGAAGCTCACCAAGATAAAAAGCCCTGGTCAAGGTTATGTGTAAACCCCATTTTTCCCCCACTAAACTAATTAACCCATATTTCTCGAGTTTTTTTTCTGTAGGAACTGGGTGCCTGCATGTAAATAATCTTTCGTCTGTTCCCACTAATAAAACTGCTGGTTTAACCCCTTTTTGGAGTAATTCAAAACTAATACGAGCAGCTATCTCCTGCTCAGTTGTACCACTTTTAGTATCTACGCATATACTAGCTAGCTTTTCTGAGCAGATGAAGGCCACTTCTTTTGTCTTGTGTACCTCTGTTTCTGTCAAAGAAAAACGCATCCTATCTATATCATAACTTACCATTTCAAACCCTGGAACAGGAACATCACTTCCAACCCTTAAATCCTTTATTTTATCTTTAAGTACTTCAATTGGGTTGTTGTACCAATCATAGATTACTGCTTCATACTCATTAAATGGTATCTGCTCATTAGTTATCCTTTCAATTTCATTACAAGGAGCAAATACATATATTTTTCCTCTAAGGTATAGGATAAAAGAGCAGCCTCTTTCTGAGCCAGTAACAACTCTATTTGAACCTCCAGCTGTGAACCAGGAAAAATTCATGAATTTAAAAAAGCATAATCCATCTAACTTTAATTCTAAGCAAAGCTTTCTAATTCGCTCTTCTTTTATCCTTAACTCATCCTGAACTAATTGTGGTTGTATACTCATCTTAACACCTCTTAGTATTCTATAACATCAATATTTAAAAGCTTTCCTAATACTATAATCTCTTCTCTGACGTCACCATAACCAATAGCAAAATGAGGTTCCCATCCTGCTTGAACTGCACTATTAATAATCTGTGAAGCATTATTATCAGTCTTAATAACTACTGAAGTTCCTAGGAATTGCTTTGGTTCATCAAGTGCTTCTCCACCCATAAGAAAAATACGGAAGGTTCCATCTTCACTACGACCTAAGCGCATCACAGTTACTCTTCCAGGTCGTAATCCAAATTCCATTGTAGGACCTATCTTTCTATTTGGATGTACTCCAGCTCTAGCCCCAGTATCTGTTCTAGCTAAAGAACATGCCCCTGCACCACAGTGCCAAAAGGTTATGGTATTCTTTGTTTCATCTATGGATACTGGATCCCCAAAATAGGAAGAAATGGATGTAAGCTCCTTTAATATATACATGGAAACTGCACCATATACATCACCTTCACAGGAAGATACAACACCTTTATCTGTTAAACTTGACAAAACACCACAAACTGGTGCCTCGTATTCAACAAAGAAATCTGGCCAACACCTTGAAGCCAAGACATTTATTCCGTTATCTTCAACAAACCGAGTATAGGCCACCGATAGCCTTGCATATCTTTCTATATTTTCATTGGGTATCACTTCAATATTTTTTAATGTATTTTTTAATTCATCAATGTGACCTTGAAATTCTTCTTCTTTTAGAGCCTTAGCTTTGTTTATTATTTCTCTAGCTTCTATGTTCTCTAATCTAGCACCTATTACTCTTAATATATCTGTGTCAAGAGCATTAGCGAAATAAAAGCCCCCTGGAGCTGTTCCAACCACTCCAACTGTTATCTCACGTAAGCTATTCTTTAATTTAATAGCACTTACTACTACCTTAATCTTTTTTGCCACCTTTTCCTCACCTGGTGCACCAAGAATATAATCAAACTTTCTGCCCTGGCCCAAAAAAAGATTTCCTGCAGAAAAAGCACCCGTTAATGAGTTAAGGCGCAACCTGCCACCATCTATTACTGGTTCCATTACAGTCCATAATAATATGTGACAATCAAGCCTTCTCACCACTTCTGCTGCAAAGGCTGAATCTGCAAAAGTAGTGTTTTGAAAGATTACTAAGTCTGGCTTATGAGTGCTTTCAATATATTGACTTAGCACTTCAGGTGACGTAAGCACGTCTTTTGGCATCTGTATATCTGCAAAGATTTCCTTTAACATATTGCATGATTTTTGAAAAACATCTGAGGCACTTTCCATATGAAAACTAACCCTTCCTATGGGCAAATACGCTACTTTTATTTTAGTCATTTAAAAACACACTCCGCTTTTTAAATTTGATAAGAGGCAACTTCCTATCACCTTTTAGTCTCATGTTTAAGGTCAAATTTACTTAATTCTTACAGTATTTCCCCACATTCATCTTTCATATAATCATCAATACTGACTACTTTTCCAGTTGCAGCAGAGTGGTTACATGCCAGTACGGCTATTGTAGTTTTAACTGCATCTCGAATATTTGATTTAATTAAGCTTCTATCATTACTTCTAATGGCTGCGATAAAATCCTCATTTATTTCCCCTGATTTATCTTCAATAGTTTTTACTTCGCCACTAGAATATAGCTGAATATGACTTGGAGTAAAACGGCCTAAAAAGTCCTTAGCAATAATATCTAAAGCACAATTTTCAAGTAAACTTTGTTCCTTAATACTGTCATATAAAGCTAAAGTACCAGATATATTTCCAACAGTACCGTTCTTAAATGTTAAATTTATTGCATAACCATCCCAGTTATTAAAGTCTTCATCAACCCGGCAGTTACATGTATAGCTAGCTTTTACAGTATTAATCTCTCCTGCAAATAATCGTGCTAAATCTATTAAATGAATAAGCTGATCAACTACTGGACCACCACCCATATCTTTGTTAGCTATATGACTAATAGGGGGAATAGTCCAATACCAATGCCCATTAATTAAAGCTATAGGTTTATTTGTAAAAATATCTTTCAGTTTTTTTACTGTATTTTTATATCGAAACATATGTCCAGATGTACATATTATTCCCGAGTCTTCTATGGTCTTTAATACCTCATAGGCCTCTTTAACAGTTAATGCAATAGGTTTTTCTAAGAATAGATTAATCTTTTTTTCTGCCACAGCCTTAGCCATGCCAGCATGGGTACTGGTTGGGGTTGTGATATATACAGCATCAAAATCGTCTTCATTTAGCATTTGCTTATAATCATAATAAGCTTTAGCTCCAGTTTTTCGTGCCAGCAGTTCAACACTTTCTGACCGACCGCATATGCCAGAAATAATTACATCTTGCATATTTAATAGTTTTTCAACATAAATATTGGCCATTCTACCTGAACCTATAATCCCAATCTTATACTTCATTTACTACAACACTCCAATCCATTCAATTTCATTGCTACTAGCTTTTTTATATTAATCTGCACTATTCCCATTTTGTCTTCATATTATACTGACCATATTTAATAGCAGTTTGATACAATGTAATAATGTTTTCAGGGGGAGTTTCACCTTGAATAACATTGGCTGGTGCTATGATATAGCCACCGTCTTTGCCTAGGTCCTTCATCCTAGCTTGTACTTCCACTTTTACATCATCCACTGTTCCACATAGTGCCCTTTGCATATCTATTCCTCCATGAAAAACAAGTTCTGACCCATACTCCTTTTTAATTTTTATAGGATTCATATCTTTAGCTAAGTTTTGAATTGGATTCAATACATCTACACCTGCTTCAATGAAATATGGAATAAATGGATATACAGCACCACAGGTATGAAGCATAACCTTGGCATTTGGAGCTTTTTGTTTTATGAAGGAGAATAATTCCTTATGCAAAGGAAAAAATATCTCTTTATACATCGAAGGCGAAATAAATGGTGCTGATTGCATACCAAAGTCTTCAGAATAGGCAACCATCTGCACATAGCCTCCTACTTTATCAAGATATATGTCATATAATCCCAAATATATATTTAATAGTTTATCTAAGAGCTTATAGATGAACTTTTTATTACTTACAAGATCCATCATAAACCTTTCAAAACCCCTTAATATCCATCCATTATCAAAAAAACCAAAATAATGAGCGGCATGAGCTGATACTGCATAGTTAGTGTTTCTGGCCAAATATTCTGCACGCTCAGCAATACCATCAACTCTACCAGCATTGTATGGGTCAGGCCATGGGTATTTATCTAAATCAGTTTCGTCTAAACCATCTAAAGGGTTTAAAACTATAGCTTTCTCATTTCCTAAGAATTGGTACTTAATACCCCATTCATCAACTATTGTTCCATCATGATTAAACCTTCCATTACTGGTATTGGGCGGTTTAAGCCACACATGTCTAAAATCAATTTCCAAAGCTTCAAGCAGCTTTTCATCATAATAATTAGCTGTAAATCCATTTCGAAATGGTGATATCTCTTCTTTTAAATTCAGGTGATTTTTTAAAGCAAAGTATGCAGGATCATTTATAAAAGATGCCGAATTACATAAATCTAAAGGAACTCTATCAGGCAGTTTATGACTCAAGACTGTCAAAACCCTTTGACGAGAATTTAACATATTACCATCGCCTTTCATACTTTAATACTCTACAACCTCAATGTTCAGTAATGATGCTAACATCTTTAATTCTTCTTTAATATCTCCGTAAACAACCGAAAAATGAGGTTCCCATCCCTGTTTTATTGAGCCTTCAATAATGTGAGAAACATCATTATCTGTCTTAACCACTACCGAAGTTCCATAAAATTTCTTAGGCTCATCTAAAGCATCTCCAGTCATGACAAATAATCTGTACCCATTTCGACTCTTTCCTAAACGGCAAACCGTAACTCTACCAGATTTTAAACCGAATTCAAAGGTCAGTCCCACTTTGCGGTTTGTATGTTTTCCAGCTTCAATTTTTGTATCTTTTCTAGCTAAGGAACATGCACCTACACCACAATGCCAATATATTATGTAGTTATTATCCTTATCGTAATAAACAGGATCAGCTAGAAAAGGTGCAGTATTTGTCAAAAAGTGCTGAATATACATTGTTAAAGCGCCACCAATATCTGCTTCACACGCAGAAACTATACCTTCCTCAGTTAACATAGAAAGTGACGCACATACCGCTGCGTTATACTCGTCAAAAACTGTAGGCCAGCAGCGACTCGCTACAGCCCCAATATTATAGTCTTTAATATATTTTTTCAAAGCGGTCTTAAATCGTGCTGATTTTTCAACCTCAAGGTTATTTTCTTCAGTAATTCCTTCTATAGTTCTTTTTAGAAAGAGAAGAGTCTCTTTATATTCTGAGTAGTTTAGCTCATTTGCTTCTTTTATAACTCTATTAATATCTATTCGTTCTAATCTAACACCAATAGCTGATCTAAGCTGTAGGTCTAGCTCTTCACTAAAATAGAAGCCTGGAGGAAAGGAGCCAATTACTCCAATAGTAAGTTTTTGCAAGTGAGATTTAACATCAATTGTTTTAATATACTGAATAATTTTTTTTTGGAACGTAGAATCCTCTGGATTACCAAAAATGTAGTCAAATTTTTTGTCGAAGTTCATTAGTGCATTCCCAAAAGAATAACAACCTGTTAAAGAGTTTAGCCTCAATCTTGTACCATTTACGCTAGGTTCTTTTATACACCATAAAAGAATAGGGCAAGATAAGCTTTCGGCAATATCTATAGCCATTGTAGCGTCTACAAAGGTAGTGATTTGAATTAAAGCAAAGTCTATCATAGATTGCTCACCTAGATAGTTTTTAATCATATCTACATCAGTTAATATATTTGTTGGCACTATAAAACTGGGATGCAAAACCTTTAATATATTACAGGATCTTTGAAAATAATCTCCCGCTACTTCCATATCCCATTTATCCCTACCAAGTGGAAAAAACACAGGTTTCATGACTTTATTCTCCTTTTTACCTTAGATCAAACTCTTTTGCTTTAGTTTTTAAAAAAGATAAACCATCTTTAGCTAGGCTATCACTATCATTAGCAATATCTCGCCAAATAAAGGTATTTGCAGGGTTATCAACGTCCGACTTGAGAAAGGATTCGATACCTATTGCACCATTATAATCAATTTGCTTTAAAGACCTAAATACAGAGTCCCACTCCACATTGCCAGAACCTGGAGCACCCCGGTTACTATCGCTAGCATGAAAATGTATAAGTTCATGACCAACTAAATTAATTGTCTCTGCAAAGTTTTTTTCCTCAATATTCATATGATAAGTATCTAAGTGAACTCCAATATTCTCTTCCCCAACTAAATGAATAAAATCTAAGGCTTGTCGTGCTGTATTTAACAAATAGGTTTCATATCGATTAATTGGTTCAATTCCAAGAACCACAGAATAATCCTGGGCAAATTGTGCTACTTCTCTAATTGCTTCTACAGACCAGTTTATTTCATCACAAGTTGGACCACGCTTAACTGACTTATTCCATGGACAGTAGAGGACTCCTGTTAATAGTTGAGCACCAATTGCAGATACATTTTTTACAGTCTCTTTTAACAATTGGACTCCACTCTTTCGCATGTCTGGATCAGAGCTAGTAATATCTGCGCTTTGAGGTAATCCTAATCCGCATATTGCCTGCATTTGATTAGCTTCCAGCTCTCTCTTAATCTTTTTCGAGTTAATAACCTCTAGGTTTCTCATAGTTATTTCAAAAACATCAAAACCCATCTTCTTTGCTTTTTCAATAAGGTACATTTGATCATCTGACCAGCTGTACGTCCAAACAGCACAATGTATACCAAATTTAACCATCTTTTATCACCTAACCTTTTACAGAGCCACTTGTCATACCTGCAACTAAATAACGTTGGAGTAAAACAAATACTATAATAACTGGAACAGCTACTATTGTTGAAGCAGCCATCATTCCTCCCCAGTCATGCTTGAATTCTCCACCAAAGGCTATAATCATACCCGGAGGTAATGTCTTCATGCCTATATCATTTACTAACACTAATGGAAATAAGAGATTATTCCATGCATCTAAAAATGCAAAAACTGATGTTGCAACTATGCCTGGAACAATTAGAGGTAAGCATACTCTAATCATTGCCTGCATACGGCTGCATCCATCTACCATTGCAGCCTGTTCAATTTCAACAGGTACGCTATCTACAAAGCCCTTTATCATCCAAATACTAAAAGGTAGCGTAAAGGAGGTAAATGCCAAAATCAAGCCAGTATAGGTGTTTAGTAGATTAGCTTTTAAAAATACTAAATATAATGGTATTAATAAAACTACTAATGGAAACATTTGTGTAACCAATACGCCCATTAAAATAGGCTTTCTTAAAACAAACTTCATTCTAGATAATGCATACCCGGCAAATGTTGCTAATACTACGGCCAATACTAATGTTCCTAGAGAGGTAATAACACTATTTGTAAAGAAAGTCCAAATAGGAGTTATGCCACCACCAAGATTTTCATAATTTCCATAAGTTATCTGAGATGGCCATAGACTAGGAGGTACTTTAAATATATCAATATTGCTCTTTAAACTAGTGCTAAACATCCAAAAAATAGGAAATAAAGTCCAAACTAAGCTAAAGATTATTGTCAAACCAATAATTCCACTCCACACCCACGAAAAACGTCTTTTAATCACGATCACAAAACCCCCTTCTGTTAAAAGTCCTTTTGTAAAGATCTAACGTAGATTACAGATATAAGAAGTAAAATTACAACCCACACTATACCAATTGCTGATGCATAGCCCAAATCAAATTGTTCAAAAGCCTTTCTGTAAATATAAATAACTGAAGTGGTAGTTGAGTAAACTGGTCCCCCACCTGTCATTGTAAAGATGATTGGAAAATTATTGAAATTCCTTATTACCATAAGCAAACTTGCAATAACAAACGTGCCTTTTAAATATGGAAAGGTAACATGAAAAAATTCCTGCCATCTACTTGCCCCTTCAACATAAGCCGCCTCTTTTACATCCTCAGGAATAGCTTTTAAGCTAACTGCAAACATTAACATATAAAATGGAGCCTGATTCCATACGTGTGCAACAATTATAGCTATCATAGCTAATTGATCCCTCATAAGCCAAGGTAAGTAATCCTGAATAATGCCTAATTGCTGAAGTGTATAGTTTAAAATACCTACCTCAACATCAAAGATATACATAAATAAGTATCCTACTACTATGCCAGGTATCACCCATGGGACCAAAACAAGCCCCCGGAGTCCCTCAAGTCTCTGAGAAAGCTGATCTAATGCAATAGCCATTATTAGTCCTAATAGCAAGCCAATAGCTACGGTGAAAAAAGTAAAAACTATGGTATTTTTAAAGGCGATCCAAAATACCTGGTCATTTATTATTCTTGCATAATTATCTGTTAAGGAAAATGAAAATTGATCAGGTCTAGTAAGTTTATAATTAAAAAATGATAGATAAAATGCTCTCAGTAACGGGTAAATTATTACAAATCCCATTACCAACATGGATGGAATTATTAATGTCATTGCAAGCTTATTTGCAGATTCATAATTATATCTCTTCTTTTTATTATTCCTTGCAGAAAAAAATTTACCTATTGGTAACATATAAACACACCCTATTCTATATCTTGATGTATTATTCCATGATTAGAATATGCCTTGAAAATTGCCTCAATGGTTGTAAGTGACACTTCATCACCACATCCAACTTCCCCAATGTAGCCTCCTTGGGCCTTTCCAAGGTTACTAATTAAAAACTTAACTTCGTTGGAAGCTTCTTCTGGACTAATTCTATGGAGCTTTTGAAAATCTAACCTACCCCAGAAACATACTTTCTCAGCATAATTATCTCTTAACTGGTTAAAGTCAAATAAGTGAATCTGAAGATTAACAACATCAAAACCTATTTCTACAATATCGTCCATTATACTACTAATCATTCCATCACTATGCAGACAAGTAAGCTTGCCATGGTCATGAACTATACTAACCATTTCGTCATAGCAGGGCTTAAAAATATTTCTCCATGAACCGGGTGATATCATAAGACTGGTTTGTGTTCCCCAGTCATCTGAAAAGCATACTAAATCAATATCATACTTCAGATACTCTTTTAGTAGACTTAAGTTGTACTCCATTACCATATCTCTCAATTTAATCACTCTATCATCTTGATAACCTAAGTCCAATAATAGATTTTCAAAGCCCCTTAAAAAGTGCATTCTTTCAAAAAGCCTAATCCATCCGCCTTTAATGAATTTAGATCTTGTATTTTTTATATTTTCTGACATATTCCTAAATGAATCCTTTATCTCTTTAAATGGAACCCTATAACTACCTAGTTTGCTCCATTCGTCAATTGGATGCCCCTGGGGTATACCCTTGTATCCATATCCATTAGGATTATACCAGGTAACTCCCCAACTGTCTTTTACATAACCATCATGATAAGTTATATCTAAATCATGCTTTTCTTGGGATGAAAGTATTGTTGAAACATCATTAGGATATATTTTTATAATATCATGAATTTTTTCTTTATAAGATAGATAGGCACTCAGAAGTAGGTTATTATCCATAGGTACTCTATCTGGCTTTTCCAGTTTTATGGCCCTATATGTTCTTTCCTGCCCATTCATTAGGTAATTCTCCTTTGTTGTCTATTCTGCTTTGGAAATAAGAGGAAGTAGATAATTATCTACTTCCTCTTATTTAGTTATTATACTATTGTAAAAGCTCTTGTAATCTGCTTTCTGCATTGGCCCAAATTGCTTCGATTGACTTATCAGTACTAATTATTTCTTGAACGGAAGTCATGATTATTTCTGAAATCTCATTATAATCAGGTCCATATGGCAAGGCGACTACTGATGGTAATACCTCTTCCATAAAAGCTGTAGTAATAGGACTATCAGCTATTTGTGGGAATCTTTCAATTGCATCACTAGTTACTGGTGCATAGCCTACAGGTAAGATGTAATCTCTTATTCCACTTTCACTATTAACGAGGTATTCTATTAGCTTCATCGCAGAGTCCTTGTTAGCTGACTGTTTAAACACTACTAGACTGTGGTTTGTATCAGCCACATAACTTACACCATTACTGCCTGTAGGGGTTGTAGTAACACCCCAGGTGTTCCACACATCTTGCTCTGTCATATCAGTATTTAACGCTTGAATAACGCCTGACAGATAGGATCCATCAAAGCCAAAGAGTAATTTATTATCTGCAGCCGCTGGACGGAATTCACCATATTTTTTCCCTGGTTGACTATTACCTTCTTCCATGTGCTTTCTAACCCATTCACCATATTCTACCATGCCTGGTGTATTAATGTTTATATTTCCATTCATATCAACTGGTGGTGCTCCATCATTAAATGCCATCATAAAAGGCCACTGATGGAATAGACCAATTGTTCTAACGGTAGTATCAAGCTGAATCATTGTTACGTCACTTGGTAATACCCCTCTAGCCTGTTCTATTGCTTGATCTAATTCTACAATTGTTTTAGGTGGGTTATTAGGATCAAGACCAGCCTCTTCCATTAAGGTTTTATTGTACCAGAACCCATTTACTACGGGAGCCCATGGAACCGCATAGAGTTTTCCTTCCCATACTGCACCATCTAAAATGCTTTGGGGAATCTTATCCAAAAGTTCTTTTGGAATTATGTCATCAAGAGGCTCAAGAAAACCACCTGCAGCCAAAGTGATTACAGCATCCCCTTGCACTTGGGACACATCTGGAGAATTTCCACCTGCAGCCATAATAGTTATCTGCTGCATAGTATCTGATACAGGTATACCTATAACTTCAGCCTTAATGTTTGGGTTGTCAGAGTGGAAGTTCTCCATGACAGTTTGCATATTGTCTCTGGTACCTTCTTCAAGTGATACCCAATTAGTAAATTGTATGTTTACTATCTCATCAGTTGGATCCTGCGGCTCTGGTGTTGTATCATTTTGTCCGCATCCTCCTAGTACAACAAAAAGTAAAGCAAAAACAATCAATAGTGGCAAGAATCTAAATTTTCCTTTTTTCACTTATAACCCTCCTTTTAATTTGTAAGTAATTCCTTGAAACTCAGATTTACGAAATGAATAATTTTGCTTATCTAAAGGATCCCTCCTTTCAAATAAAACCTATTAATTATAAATTCATTGCGTTTGTACCACTATCAGCATCAAAGATGTGTATGAATTCTTTGCTAGCCCTTACTTTTATGTTTTCTCCAGAACATGGAATTCGTCCATATCCGCTAACCTTCATCACAATTTTGTCTTGTCCAGATGTAATCACATGGACAATTACTTCAGCCCCAATATATTCAACAATTTCCACAACCCCAGTTATTATTCCGTCTTGTTCATCGGGACTAACTGTATCTGTTAAGTTAATACACTCGGGACGAATCCCTAGAGTAACTTCTTCTTGTGCAAAATTATTAGCCACTTTATTTGTAACTTCAATAGAAACTTCTTTACCCTTAAATACCATTTTCTCTGACTCTTTTACCAGTTTTCCATTGATGAAATTCATGGGAGGAGTTCCTATAAATCCTGCAACGAAAGTGTTAACCGGCTTCATGTATATTTCATCAGGAGTTCCTAATTGCTGCAATAATCCATCCTTTAATACAGCTATTCTACTACCCATAGTCATTGCTTCTATTTGATCATGTGTAACATATATTGTGGTTGTTTTTAATTGCTGATGCAACTTAATTAGATCTGCTCTCATCTGAACCCTTAATTTGGCATCTAAGTTGCTAAGGGGTTCATCCATTAAGAAGACCTGAGGATGACGAACTATTGCTCTACCTAAAGCAACACGCTGACGCTGACCCCCTGATAACTGTTTAGGAAACCGATGCAAGTACTCAGTTATACCTAACATTTCAGCAGCTTCTTTTACTTGGTCTTCAATCAAGTTCTTTTTTATCTTTCTTAGACTGAGACTAAAAGCTATATTATCATAGATATTCTTATGCGGATATAATGCATAGTTTTGAAAAACCATGGCAATATCTCTGTTTTTTGGTTCTAGACTAGTTACCTCTTTGTTCCCAATATAAATTTCGCCGGAAGTTGGAGCTTCAAGTCCAGCAATCATCCTTAAGGTTGTACTCTTACCACAGCCTGATGGACCTACTAATACCAAAAACTCACCATCTTCAATTGTAAAGGTAATTTCTGATACTACAGGGGGACCACCAAAACTTTTAGTCAATTGTTCTAACCGCACCTCGGCCATATAATAAACCTCCAATCTGTTAGCTGAAAACTATTCTCTAGATAAAAAGCTAAAAGTTAGTGCATTATTCATAATGTATAATATTACAATATTGCTTATTTGCAATAATTATAAATCTCAGAACAATATCTTGTCAACACAAATATTAATTTTATAAACTGTAATTACCGATAAAAGCGTGAGCTCAAATTAATATATTAGAATATTCCATATCTATGTACAAGCTTCCTTCATAAAAAATATTGCTTTTTAAAAAAACTCAGCAACCTTTACAATTCCAATATATCAATGGGTTTTCATTACAAAATGAATGAAAACTGACTATTGAGACAGTTTTATTTTTAAAGTGTTATTGACAAATTAACAATGATATATCTATAATTACATATGTTGTATATATACAACTTTGCAATATTTAATTAGGGGGAATATATTATGCCTTTAGTATCTTTAAAAGAAGTATTACAAACTCACAACGGCGCAGTAGGTGCTTTTAGTACCTATGATTTATTTACGGCACAGGCTATTATGCAGGCAGGAAATAAGTTGAACCTTCCTGTAATAGCAATGATAGGTGCCCCGGTTTTAAACAAGCCTGGTAATGAAGTAATCGGACAGATAATGGTTGATCTAGCAAAGAGAGCTTCCTCTCCAGTATGTGTTTTTCTAGATCATTCACAAGACTTTGATACATGTTTAAAAGCAATTAACCTGGGTTTTAGTGCTGTGATGATTGATGGATCTCATTTAAGTTTAGAAGAAAATATAGAAATTACTAATAAGGTCTCTTTAGAAGCTAAAAAAGCTGGTGTATCAGTAGAAGCAGAACTTGGGGCTTTAGCTGGAATTGAAGATGGAGAAGAAGTAAAAGCCACAAAGATGACAAATCCAGACCATGTTAAAACTTTTTTGGAAGCAACAGACATAGATGCATTAGCCGTTTCTATTGGTAATGCCCATGGTCTTTATAAAGGTGAGCCACACCTTAACTTTGAGCTCCTTCAAACGATAGCTGAGATTTCAAAAGTACCACTAGTTTTACATGGAGGCACAGGATTAACTACACAGCAATTTGCAAAGGGTGTAGAATTGGGAATTAAGAAAATTAACATAGGTACAGAAGTGAAAAAAACATTTATTGAAGCTTTTATAAAAACACATGAAGAAAATATTGTAGGGTATGACCTGGTTGGTATACCTCAAGCTTGTAAAGATGCTGTTAAAGAAATGGTTAAAGCTAATCTTGAATTCTTTGCTAACGGTTGGAAAAATATATAGTTTTGAAAAAAGACGCCTAACCCTTTTTAAATTTTGGTTTAAGCGTCTTTTTGAAAATTAGTTTGTTAAAGTAAGGGTTCAAACCTGGCAGTAAAGTGCCTTAGAACTTCTGCCTGATAGACAAGCTTTAGTCCTTTAATATCCTGCTTTTTATCTGCAACATTTGCAAATGCATTTGCAACTACATCCATATGTCTATCTGTGTAGACCCTCCGCGGTATGGCCATCCTCAATAGTTCCATTTCAGGGTATACCTCTTCTCCTGTGACAGGATCTACGTATCCAAAAGCACAAGTTCCTATCTCCACACTTCTTATACCAGCCTCTAAGTATAACTGGCAAACAAGCGCTTGTGCTGGAAAAGACCTTTGGGGCAGGTGTTGAAGAAAACGTTTAACATCTACATAAACTCCATGACCCCCTGGTGGCTCAATAACAGGAACTCCTATAGCCAGGAGTTTATCAGCTAGGTATTTCACTTGGCCAATTCTATCTTGTAAGTATTCCTCTGAAAGAACTTCATTTAGTCCTCTAGACATGGCTTCTAAATCTCTACCGGCTAAACCCCCATAAGTAGCATAGCCCTCAAATGGAATTTGAATTCCCACGGCTTTCTTGTAATAATCGGCATTATCTTTAAAAGCAAGAAAACCACCAATATTTACAAGGGCATCTTTTTTAGCACTCATTGAACACCCATGGGCATAAGAAAACATCTTTTTTACAATATCTCGAATGCTCACATCCTTGTAATCTGGATCTCTATCTTTTATGAAAAAAGCATTTTCTGCAAATCTAGCAACATCTAGAAATAAAGGCACTCCAAATTTGTCAGCTAGCTTTCTGGCTTCCTTAAGGTTGTTTATAGAAACAGGCTGACCCCCATTGTTATTACAGGTAACTGTTATTAAGACAAAGGGTATTTTATCATGATGCTCCTTAAGTTCTTCCTCAAGCTTACTTAAGTCAATGTCTCCTTTAAAGGGTGCTTTGCAACTGCTATCATAGCCTTCTGTCTTTAAAAGATTAACAGGGATAGCCTTTCTAAGCCTAATATGACCCTCTGTTGTGTCAAAATGGAGATTTCCTGGCACTCTATCCCCTTCCTTAACAAACATCTGCATCAGTATATTTTCTGCTCCTCTGCCTTGATGGGTTGGCACAACAAAATCATATCCCATAACATCCTTAATGGTATGTTTTAGATTGAAATAGTTTTTCCCACCAGCATAGGACTCATCTCCACTCATAATACCAGCCCATTGATTATCACTCATGGCCGTAGTACCACTATCAGTAAGTAAGTCTATATAAACATCCTTACTTGCCAGATTAAAAACATTGTACCCTGCCTCAGCTAGTCTCATCTCTCTGTACTCTCTAGTAGTAACCTTAATAGGCTCTACCATCTTAATCTTGTATGGCTCAGCATATAGTGACCTGTCTTTCATGATAGACCTCCTTTGGCAAAGTGTAGTATTACTAGTAATTCTAAATTAAAAGCTTTTCTTCCTTCTAGTACGTACAAATATCTACAAAAAAGTTTTCAAACAGAAATTGCAAGGCTGTTTCCTTGTGGTATTATAATAGTATATCCAGTAAGCTTTTATGCCAGGGGGATCCTAAAATATGGAACAATCCATAATTAAAGAACTTCAAGAAAGGCTATATTGTATTGAAAATGCCCTAGACAATGTTAAAGAAGGTATACTCATTAGTGATAGGAACAGTAAAATTATATTTTATAATAAAGAAATGGCAAAACTAGATGGACTTAGGCAAAGTGAAGTTATAGGTAAAAAGATCACTGAGGTATATAAAGTTGATGATGACCATAGTGAACATCTAAATGTACTTAATACCGGAAACCCTATAAAAGAAGGTAATAGAATTTATTATACAACCCAAGGTAATCAGGTTGATATGGTGTACAAGACTTTGCCTGTCTTTAAAGAAAATGAAACCATAGGCGTCTACTCTCTCTGTCGAAATGTTGCAAAACTTAAGGAACTTCTGGAAAGAACCATGCAACTACAAAACTCCCATTCTGAAGTTAGTTCAATTGACGAAGTCGACTTAAATAACAGCACAATATATACATTTGATGATATTATTGGCAATAGCCAAATAATGAACCAACTAAAAACTGAAGCTAAACAGATTGCAGCCAGCAATACTCCAATCTTAATTACAGGAGAAACGGGAACCGGTAAAGAACTTTTTGCACAAAGCATTCACAATTATAGTCAGAAAAATTCAGAGCAGTTTTTGGCAATTAATTGTGCAGCAATACCAGAAAATCTGTTAGAGAGTCTGCTTTTTGGAACAGTTAGAGGAGCTTTTACAGGTGCAGCAGATATGTCAGGCTTTTTTGAGCAAGCTGAAGAAGGAACCATATTTTTAGACGAAATCAATTCTATGCCACTATCTTTACAGGCAAAGCTTTTAAGAGTTTTACAGGAAAGAAAGGCAAGGCGAATAGGTAGTCCAAAGGAATATTTAGTAAAGTGTAAAATCATCAGTTCTACTAATAGAGATCCACTTATTAGTTTAGAGAGACAGGAGATTCGTTCCGATTTATATTACCGGTTAGCTGGCCTAGTATTGACTATACCTCCTTTAACAGAGCATAAAGAAGATATAGCTGAATTAATTGATTATTTTATGAAAAGATACTGTTTGATTTATAAAAAAAGCACTTCAAAATTGAGTAAGGAACTGCTTGAAGTCTTGGAATCTTATGATTGGCCAGGTAACATACGTCAATTGCAGCATATTGTTGAAAATCTACTCATTAGAGCAGACAAAAGACAAATAGGAATCGAATATTTACCAGCTCATTTCAAGAAGGAGATCTCATCTCGTATTAAAACACCCACCAACCCAAAGGTTAAAACAGACATTAACAAAAAACTCGCGGAATATGAAAAAAGTATGATAGTTGAAGTCTTAAAAAAGACCAAGTGGAATATTTCCAAATCTGCAAATCAATTGGGTCTAAATAGACAGAATCTACAGTACAAAATCAAAAAATATAATCTAAAATTAAATAGCCACCCTTGAGATGGCTATTTTTTTTCAAATTTATCCTTTTAGAGTTTCATCTACAACCTTATTTACAAGCTCTTCATCTGCGACAAAGGGTATTGTAACATGACCTTTTCCTTCATACATTTTGTTAAACTCTATTATTGTTTCAATGGAATTTTCGTTTCTAGCCCAGTTGCGTCTAGCCACTCCACCTATTACGTCCCATAGCATTGCAGATTTTATGGTATTATCTATTCTTTCACTACCGTTTAAAACAAGGCCAAATCCACCATTAATTGCTTTACCAATTCCAACACCCCCGCCATTGTGGAGCGCACAAAGACTCATTCCCCTAGCG
>Ga0209643_1000438_pt1 | contig 77787 bp, 78 predicted proteins | sample AutmiccBRH37_all_FD_187383 | JGI IMG/M metagenome (GOLD analysis project Ga0209643, IMG submission 187383) | Deep subsurface microbial communities from Mt. Terri, Switzerland - Autotrophic microbial communities BRH/37_all (SPAdes) (version 2) | ecosystem: Environmental > Aquatic > Deep... | reverse complement strand
ACAGAGCCATCTACAGCCAGCGCAATCTGGTCGAGCGATACTTCAACAAACTCAAGCATTTCAGGCGCATCGCAACCCGATTCGACAAACTCGCCAGAAACTACCTCGCCGCCGTCGCTATCGCTTCTGTCAGACTCTGGACACGCGCTTATGAGTCCACAACCTAGTCATCCCTGTGAGCCTGTCCGGCTTTGAAGACTGGCCCTGCCGAAAGGCGGGGCCCTTTTTTTTGACGCGGCGGTTCGGCAATCTGTGCGTTCCCGAAAGCGGCATGACGCGCTACACTTGCCCGAATGTCCCAGACCGTCCGAATCCCTGATGGCTTTGTCGAAGAACTGAAGGCCCGTATCCGGCCGTCGGATGTGATCGGCCGCAAGGTGAAGCTGATCAAGAAGGGCAAGGAATGGGTCGGCCTGTCGCCTTTCACCAATGAGAAAAGCCCGAGTTTCTACGTCAACGACCAGAAGCGCATCTTCAAATGCTTCTCCTCCGGCATGGGCGGAGACGTCATCAGCTTCGTGATGGAGACGGAACGCCTGTCCTTCATGGAGGCGGTCGAGAAACTCGCGGAAGAAGCGGGCATGAGCCTGCCCAAGGCGAGCCCGGAAGCCGCCGAGGAATACGACCACCGCAAGCGCCTGCAGGCGGCCTGCGAGGCGGCTGCGACCTGGTTCGAGGATTGCCTGCAATCGGCAGAAGGCGCGGCGGCGCGGGTCTACCTGGAGGGCCGCGGCCTGCTGCCGGGGGCCTGGCGGCGCCACCGTCTCGGCTTTGCCCCGGATGACTGGCGCAAGACGTCCGAGCACCTGAAGTCGCAGGGCTTCTCGATGGCGGAGATCCTGGAGGCCGGCCTTGCCAAGGAAAGCGACAAGGGCGGCGAGCCCTATGATGCCTTTCGCGGGCGGCTGATGTTCCCGATCCCGGATTCGCGGGGCGGGATCATTGCGTTCGGTGGCCGTGGCCTGACGCCGGATGCGAAGCCGAAATACCTGAACTCCGGCGATACGCCGCTCTTCCACAAGTCGCGTGTGCTGTACCGCTACAAGGCGGCGCGCGAGGCGCTGGGCCATGGCGAAGACGGGGGCCTGATCGTCTGCGAAGGCTATATGGATGCCATCGCGCTGGCCGAGGCCGGGTTTGGCCAGGCTGTGGCGCCGCTGGGCACCGCGCTGACCGAAGAGCAGATTTCGTTGCTCTGGCGGGCGGGGCCGGAGCCCGTGCTCTGCTTCGACGGGGACAGTGCCGGCCTTGGCGCCGCCTTCCGCGCGCTCGACCGGGCCCTGCCGCATGTCGAACCCGGCCGGTCGCTGTATTTCGTGCTGCTACCGGACGGCATGGACCCTGACGACCTGATTCGCGAGCGCGGCCCCGGCGCCATGGCCGAAACGCTGGATAACCGGCTTGCCTTGTCGGAACTGCTCTGGCGGCGGGAACGCGACGCCGAACCGCTCGATACGCCCGAGCGCCAGGCCGGTCTCGAGGCGCGCCTTGCGGCGGCGGCGGCCCAGATCAGGCATCCCGGCGTGCGGGCGGCATACGAACGTGATCTGAAGGCCCGCATGCGCGATCACTTCTGGCAGGTGCGTCAGTCAAATCGCAGCAGCAACAGCAGGAAGCGCGCCGGAACGGGACAGTTTCCCGCCTCAGGAGAGTCGGGCCAGTCTGCGCTCAAGGGCGGCGCGCCGGCCAAGCTGCGCGGCCTTGGCGCGATCGTGCGGGCGGTCGATAGTCCCTTCCTTCTGGACTTCGGCGCCGAAACGCTGGCGGCGGCCGCGTTTCCTGATCCGGACGTCAGCCACATCCGAGACTGCATACTGGACTTTATGAACGCAGGGAAACCTATTGACCGCAGGGCCTTGAGCGCCCATTTACTCGAAACAGGGAACATGCGCGCTTCCAGATTGCTCAAAGATTATCCTGATACGCCTCAGATAGCGGCCGATGGGCCCGAGGCACGGGAATGGCTTATAGCCCTCGAGCAATACATGGCGGTGAGAAGTTCCGATGAGCAGGAGCCCGGTTCTGGCACAGATGCTGCGAGCGGGGAGTCGACGGCGTCACCTTCAGCGTGGCGGCGGCGTCACCAGCTTGTCGCAGAACGCCGGGCCTTGAAGGCTCGCATGAACGAGGCAGCAGGAAAAGTCGGCGAAAGCTAAGGCGCAGGTCAGTTTTTTGGGTCATCCACCAGGGCAGCGGCGGATACTCCCATGGGAGAAATATGAATGGCAATTGCCACCAAGAAGAAGAACACAGCCGGTGATGGCGAAGGTGAAGACGAGAAGGACGGCGAAGCCGCCGTCGTCGATTTCAACGCCACCGACGTCAAAAAGGTTCTGAAGCGGGCGCAGAAGCGCGGCTTCATCACGCATGACGAAATCAACGCCCTGCTTCCGAATGACGAGATGACCTCCGATCAGATCGAGGACGTGATGTCCCAGATCTCGGAAATGGGCATCGCAGTCGTCGAGAGCGAGGAAGAGGCCGAAGCCGAAGGCAAGGCGCTCACCAAGATCGAAGACAAGAAAGTTGTCACCAAGAAGGGCAACGCGCGCGGCTCTGACCGCACCGACGACCCCGTACGCATGTACCTGCGCGAGATGGGCGCCGTCGAACTGCTCTCGCGTGAAGGCGAGATCGCGATTGCCAAGCGGATCGAAGCGGGCCGCGACGCGATGATCCGCGGGCTTTGCGAGAGCCCGCTGACCTTCGAAGCCATGATGGTGTGGCGCGACGAGCTGATGAACGAGCGCATCCTGCTGCGCGACCTGATTGACCTCGAAGCGACCTATGGCGCGGAAAATCCGCCGCCGGAACCCAAACCCAAGGAAGAAGAGGACGAGGCGGACGAAGCCAAATCCGAAGACGGCGAATCCACCGACGACGATGAAGACGACGAGGATGATGCTGCGGCGATGTCCATGTCGGCCATGGAAGCGGAACTGCGTGACGGCGTTCTGGCCAAGCTTGACGAGATCGCAGACGGGTTCGGACGCTATCGCAAGCTGCAGGACAAGCTTGTCGGGCGCCGCCTCGAAGGCAAGGACCTGACGCCGAAGGCCCAGGCCGAATATGACGAATTGTCGAACAATATCGTCGAAAGCCTGAAGACGATCCACATCAACAATGCCCGTATCGAGGCGCTGGTTGAGCAGCTTTACGCGATCAACAAAAAGCTGATGGGCCTTGAAGGCAAGCTGATGCGCATGGCTGACGCCCATGGCGTGCCGCGCAAGGAATTCCTTGAAAACTATTTCGGCAACGAACTCGAGCCCGAATGGGGCGAGCGCGTAAAGGGCCTGTCGGCAAAGTGGAAACGCTTCATCGAGGGCAAGAGCGACGAAATCGAGGAAGTGCGCAACGAGATTTCGGAAATCGCCCAGGAAATCGGCATTCCGATCGATGACTACCGGGTGCTGGTCCAGACCGTCCAGAAGGGCGAGCGCGAAGCGCGTATCGCCAAGAAGGAAATGGTCGAGGCGAACCTCCGCCTCGTGATCTCGATAGCCAAGAAATACACCAATCGCGGCCTGCAATTCCTGGATCTTATCCAGGAAGGCAATATCGGCCTGATGAAGGCGGTCGACAAATTCGAATACCGCCGCGGCTACAAGTTCTCGACCTATGCCACATGGTGGATTCGTCAGGCCATTACGCGGTCCATCGCGGACCAGGCTCGCACGATCCGTATCCCGGTGCACATGATCGAGACGATCAACAAGATTATCCGTACCCAGCGCCAGATGCTGCACGAGATCGGCCGCGAGCCGACCCCGGAAGAACTGGCCGAGAAGCTGGGCCTGCCGCTGGAGAAGATCCGCAAGGTTCTCAAGATCGCGAAAGAGCCGATCAGCCTCGAGACGCCGATTGGCGACGACGAGGATTCAAACCTCGGCGACTTCATCGAGGACAAGATGGCGCTGCTTCCGGTGGACGCGGCCATCCAGTCGAACCTGCGCGAGACCACCACGCGTGTGCTCGCCTCGCTCACCCCGCGTGAGGAGCGCGTGCTGCGCATGCGCTTCGGTATCGGCATGAACACCGATCACACGCTGGAGGAAGTCGGCCAGCAGTTCAGCGTGACGCGCGAACGCATCCGCCAGATCGAAGCGAAGGCGCTGAGGAAACTCAAGCATCCGAGCCGGTCTCGGAAGCTGCGCAGCTTCCTGGACACATAGATCTAACAAAGGGCGGCTCAAGGGCCGCCCTTTTTGATTCGGGCGCATGGTTTGCGTTTGGCAAAGTTTGCCATTATATTGCAGGGGCAGCTTGAGGAGCCCCGCCATGGCCACGATGAACATCTCCCTGCCGGACCAGATGAAAGCTTGGGTCGAGGCGCAGTCCGCTGATGGGAAGTATGCCAATTCTTCCGATTTGATACGCGACCTGATCCGCCGTGAGCAGATCAAGCAGGAGAAGATCGCGGCGCTGAACGAGAAGATCGAGGAAGGCTTTGCCAGCGGTATCAGCGACAAATCGCTCGACCAGATCATGGCAGAGATTTTAGCCGAGCCCCGGTAAATGATACTTCGGCTTACGCCAGCGGCGCGGGGCGACCTTCGCGCCATATTCCGGGAAGGCGTCAGGCTATTCGGTGAGCAACAGGCCCGCCGCTACCTTGAACAGCACGGCAAGGAACTGCGCTTTGTTGGAGACTTTCCCCAGGCGGTCCGCTTGCGCGATGAATTCTATAGGCCCGTGCGCGTTCACCGCTTCAATGCCCACATCATCATCTTCAACATTGTGGGAGATGAGGTGGTTGTTGCCCGCATCCGCCACGGCCATGAAGACTGGAAGGCGGATTAAAGAGGCGCCCATCGCGCAGCCGCCAATCAGGCTTCCCGTATGGCCCGTTCAGCGGCGGCGCGTTTGGCCCGTTCGCCTGCGCGATGGCGGTTCGCGGCGCAGGTGCCCTGGCGCTTGTGCGGTTTGCACAGCAGGCAGCCTGACCGGGTTGATTTCGGTCCCTTGCGTTTGTGGTGGGCCATGGCCGTCATCCTTTGAAGGACAGGCTCATATCCCGAAATTTTGCCGAAACAATGGCAAGCGTCAGTGAGCCATCGCGTTCCAGCGGTCCATGCCTTCGCAGAGGCCGTCCTGCTGCAGGGTGGCTTGGGCGGCGCCGTTGAACTGGTCGCTGGCAGAGGCCGCCCATACGGCTGCGGCCGCATCGAAACTGGTGAACCCGATCTCGGCCATGCCGCGTTCGATGCGATTGCAGATCAGGCGGGCCGTATCCGCATCGCCGTCAACATTCAGGCTGGCGATCCGGTCGGAGAGGTCGAGGCGCGAGAAGATATAGTCATAGACCGTCAGGTCCTCGCCAACTTCGAAGGCCAGGATGTCGCCCGCCGGCACGCCGGTATAGTCCGGCTCCTGGCCGTCAAAGTCCGATGTCTGGGCCGTGAAGATGGACGGGATTGGCTGGTCGAGATAAACCGCCCACTGACCAATCGCGCCCTTGCCCTTGGTCTGCTTGATATTGCTGGCCTCCGGCAGTTCAGCCGACACGACGAGGATCGGCGTGTCGCTCCACGACTTGACCGAAAATGCGCTGGTGGACTGTTCCGTGATCGACTGGCCGAACAGCGTGGTCGAGGACGTGTTGAGGAAGTTGGAGGCTTCCAGCATCAGGGGCTGGTTGAAATACGTTACCAATGTGGACGTTGGCGCGATCAGGTTGGCGGCCGTGGTCAGAGCGCCCATGACACTTGCCCCTGCCGATCCCTGGCGCTCGTCGGACAGCTGCATGCGGAAGCGCCCTTCGATGGTCGTGTTTGGGCCGACCTTGAAATAGGGCGTTGCATAAAGCGCAATGCTTTCATTCGTGGTCCAGGATTCGCCTTCCCGGCTGTCGGAAGAGAAGGTGGCAGAGAACAGGGCCTTGGTCGCCTTGATGTCCGGCTTGGCGACATCGAATTCCGCAATCAGCGTACGCGTCACATTGCGCGAGCCCATCATGCGCGATAGCCAGTTGCGGCTTTCCTTGTTATAGTTTCGCACATCGACAGGTTCCGACCGTTTGCCGGTGGAGACGCCTTTAATGTCATAGGCGTCCGGCTTGAGCGTCACGATCTGGATGCGCGTATAGCGATCCTGCAGCATCATGCCGTATTCTGAATATAGGGCATTTTCGTCAATCGCGACGTCGATGAAAGGCAGGTAGTCTTTGGCAGGCTTGACGTTGCTGACGGCCCGGCCTGTCGAACGGCGCGGCGCCGGCGCCGGGGCACCGGAGGAAGTGGGTGGCAGGTCTTCGAAGCTGAAATCATCATCATCTCCGGGCAGCCCGCGAACCGGTCCGCTATCACCCACCCGCGGCACGGGGGGAGGCGGCGGCGGCGGAGGGGGCGGAGGCGGGGGAGGGGGTGGCGGAACTTCAGTCTCAGGTATCGATCCGACCGGTTCAATCTGTTTTGACGCGCATCCTGCCATGACGATCAAAAGTGCCAGCAGGCTGATCTGTCCATACTTCATGTCCGGTCCCCTCGGTGTCCGCTTTTCTTAACAAAACGTAACAGAGCCGCGAGATGAAGGCGAGTGCTATAATGTGCATTCCCCCGGCAAGTGTATTTCATCAGAATACTGCGCCGAGTACTTCAATTCCGCGGAATGAGGGCCTTTACCGCGCTTATGCTGCAATGCAATAAGACCTTGCCGAAGGGGCTATAGAGCCCAATATACTCATTGTGAGCATAATTGCCACGCTGCCTAATCGCCGGGAGGGCGCCGCCTTGTTGCTCAATATGCTGAAAGCCAAACTTCACTCCGCCACCGTCACCCAGTGCGACCTGCACTATGAAGGCTCTGTGTCGATCGACCAGGACCTGCTCGATACGTCGGGCATCCTGCCGCACGAGCGCGTCGATATCTGGAACGTCACCAATGGCGCCCGCATCCAGACCTATGCGCTCGAAGCGCCGCGCGGCTCGCGCACCATCGGCGTCAATGGCGCAGCGGCGCGTCATTTCGCAGTCGGTGACAAGGTGATCATCGCCGCCTTTGCCAGCGTCGAGGCCGAGAAAGCCCGCCAGCACGCCCCGACCGTGGTGCTGCTGGATGATGCAAACGAGATCAAGCTGCCCGCCTAGAATCCTGCCGGCTTGGGCAGGCCCTGGCTGGAAATGCAGATCACCTTGAACCGTTCGCCCATGTCCTTCGGGTCGATCAGGCGCTGGGCGGCATTGAAGATCGCCTCGGCATCATCCTCATTGGCCTTGACCAGCTGGTTCAGCCGCGCCTGTGCGCCGAGGCCCAGCAGGAACATGCCTTGCGGGGCCGGTCCGTGGACGGCGAGTCCTGCGCCTGTCGCGAGCCGCTTCAACCGCCCGAAATCCACATCCACTGTCAGGTCGGTTTCGCCCGGTGCATGAAGGGGAGAGACCTGCTTGCCCTGCTGGAAGGCGCGCAGGGAATCGCCCGGCGCGGCATCTGACGTGCCGTAATCGATGAAGAGGGCATGCAGGGGCGCGCCCTTGCCGGCGCGGGTTGCCAGTTCGGCGACCAGGATATCGAGACCGGTCTGGACCTCGACGCAGGCCGCTGCCGGGGCCGTGCCGTCAGGCGCTGCGCGGCCGTCCGCAGCAAGCCCGAACGCCAGTGCGCCATCACCGTCCAGCCCCACGACACATTCGCGCCATGCATCGCCATCGCGGCGGAACTGGCGCGCGGGCAGGCAGTCGAGATATTCGTTCGCCAGGATGATTGTCGGCAGCTCCGGCACTTCGGAGGCCTGCTCGGCAAATTGCGGTTCGTAGATTGCCAGGCGTTCAACCTGCACATCGCGCAAGGCCGGGCTTGGCTCGACAAGATAGAGCTGCATCGCATCGGCAAAAGGCTTGCCGCCCGCGACGAAGGCCATGCGCAGCGCGTCCTGCATCAGCACGCCGCGGCCGGGTCCGATCTCGACAAGGCAGAACGCGTCCGGCTCGCCCATGGCGCGCCATTCATGCACCGCCCACAGGCCGAGCAATTCACCGAACACCTGGCTGGTTTCCGGCGCCGTGATGAAATCGGTCCCGAGGCCCGGGCGCGTCGCATAATAGCCTTCCTGACGGTCATGCAGGGCAAGCTGCATATAGGTTGAAACCGGGATTGGGCCGCCGGTTTCGATCAGACGGATGAGGCGTTCCTTGAGGGTCATGTCAGCCTAGTCAGGTGTGTGAAGCGGCTTTGGCCTGAGGGCGTTCCAGACAAGCCAGGCCCCGCCGATCCACATCGGCGTTGAGAGGATGATGCCCATGGTCAGGCCGAAGGGCAGGTCGCTGGCAAACGAGTCCGGCAGGCGGAAATTCTCGACGATGGAGCGGCCCGCGCCATACATCAGCAGGAACAGGCCCGCGATCAGGCCGTGCTTTTTCAGCGCGTCGAACTTCCAGATCAGAATCGATAGCACGACGAGAGGCACCAGGCCCTCAAGCGCGGCTTCATAGAGCTGGCTCGGATGGCGGGCGAATTCCTGGCCACTATAGACCCATTGCTTCGCCACCCAGTCATAGGCTGGCGGGGTCGAGCCCGGCACATAGCCTTCGGGAAACACCATGCCGAAGGCGCTGTCCGTCTTGCGGCCAAAGAGTTCGGCATTGATGAAATTGGCGAGGCGGCCGAACATGATGCCGATCGGCGCCACGACGCCGGCAATATCGCCGAGCGGCAAGAGGTCCAGTTTGCGGCGCCGTGCAATCATGAGAATAGCCAGCGTCACACCGATCAGGCCGCCATGGAACGACATACCGCCATCCCAGATCTTCAGCACGCTCATCGGGTTCGCCGCGATCACGTCCTGCTGGTAGGGCACCATGTAGAACAGGACATAGCCGATCCGGCCGCCGAGGATGATGCCAAGGATGATCCAGAACATGATGTCATCCAGGTCTTCCTTGGTCGCCGGGGCCTTGCCGCCGAACATGGCCGGGCGTTTGATCAGCGCGGTGGCATATTGCCAGGCGAGCATGATGCCGGCGATATAGGCCAGCGCGTACCAGCGCAGGTGGAAGGTTCCGAGGCCTATAAAGCCGAAGTCGAGCGACACGAGCGCGGGGCTCATTTCGGGGAATTGCAGGCCGCCAGCCGCCATGGGCAGGGCGATCAGGGTCAGGAGGTCAGTCATGCGGCGTCTTTTCCCTGTCTGGAAGGCATCCTATCTGTTAGGCAGCAGACAATCATGCCCAGCCGCCCGCGCGCGAAGGAGTAGCCTCATGGCGAACACAAATCCACTGCTCGATGACATTGCCGGTCTGATGACTGGCGCAATGGGCGCGGCCCGCGCCGCAGGCGAGGAGGCGAAGACCGCCGCCCAGTCGCGCGTGCGTGCCCTGATCGCCGACATGGACCTTGCCGGCCGCGACGAGGTCGAGGCCCTGAAAGCCCTCGCCACAGCCGCGCTTGAGCGCGTCGAGGCGCTGGAAGCACGTGTCGAAACACTGGAAGCTGCGGCGAAACCCAAAAAGGCAAAAGCTGCGGAATAAGGCGTAAAGTCTGCAGAACCGGGTGGACGCGCGCCTGCTCGCTTGCTTAGTGGCCCTTGGCCTCCTCGTGCGAATCCTGCACCGTGCACGAGAGACTGAAAGGGGAACCCCATGAGCCTTGATCTCTCCCGCGCCGAGATCGACCTGCCAGATCCGCTCGAACGGGTCGAAGAAGCCCTCGAAACGGCTGGCTGGCAGTATGATCGCGATGAGGACGGCACGATCCAGGCCGTTGCCGAAACCAAGTGGGGCGACATGGGCGCCCTGTTTGCCTATCGCCCCGATCCGTCGGCCATCCATTTTTCGATGACCCTCGACGTGAAGCCCGTCGCGGCGCGCCGCGCGGCGATTGCCGAACTCATCATGATGGCAAACGAACGCCTCTGGCTCGGCCATTTCGATTACTGGGCCGACGAAGGTGTTATCATCTTCCGCTACACTTTCTCCATGCTTGACCGCGACGAGGTCTCGCCTGGTGAAGCGCGCGCCGCGATTGCGGCCTCGATCAGCGCGGCGGACCGGTTCGTGCCTGCGTTCAATTTCCTCATCTGGGCTGGCAAGTCACCGCGCGAAGCCATCGAAGCGGTGATGTTCGAAACCCACGGCGAAGCCTGACACCGCCTCCACGGAGAGCACCGGAATGCCTGCACCGACCATTGCCCTGATCGGCGCCGGACGCATGGGCGCTGCCCTCGTGCGCGGCTGGCTCGGCGCTGGCACCGGGTCGCCCATCATCATCGTCGATCCGTCGCCATCCGAGGTAGTATCCGGGTGGGCGTCTGCGGGCAGGGTGGTGCTCAACCCGGCACCTAAACCAGCGGATATCGTCGTGCTGTCCGTGAAGCCGCAAGTCTTCGCGTCCACCATCGAAGACACGTCACCTTTTATCGGGCCGGACACGCTCGTCCTGTCCGTCATGGCCGGTATTCTGCTGAAGCAACTGGCAGCCTCATTCGCATCCAGCCGTGTCGTGCGGGCCATGCCCAACACGCCGGGCGCCATCGGACAGGGCGTGACCGTCATTGCGGCACCGCCAGGCGCTGATCCGGCCGATATTGATGCCGCCACGGGACTGCTCCTGCCGTTGGGAGTCGTGGAAGGCCCGATCGACGAGAAGCTCATCCCGGCGGCCGCAGGAGTTTCCGGTTGCGGTCCGGCCTATGTCTTCCTGCTGGCCGAAGTGATGGCCATGGCCGGAGAGGCCGAAGGCCTGCCAGCCGATCTGTCGGCCCGTCTGGCCCGCCGAACCGTCGAAGGCGCAGCTGCCCTGATGGCATCCACGGGAGACGCCCCGGACGCCCTGCGGAAAGCCGTCACTTCACCCGGCGGCACCACGCAGGCCGCCCTTGACATCCTCATGGATGAAGGTGGGATGCCCATCCTGATGAGAAAGGCCCTGCGCGCCGCTGCGAACCGCGAAAGGGACCTCTCTCGTCAAAAGGACTGACGCAGGAGAGGTCATGGCGCCTACCAACAGTATTATCGAGCAGGGACTGCTCGCCGCCCTCGATCTTGCCGCCACCAAGCCCTGGTCCGAACTCACGCTTGGAGAGATCGCCGCGAAGGCGGGACTGACCTTGAATGATTTTCACGGCGTCGCGACACGCGAAACGCTGGCCGATGCCGCCGATGCGTATTTCGACCGCGCCATGTCCGCTGAGGCCATCGCCAGTGACGACCTGCCGCGCGAGCGCCTGTTTGAAGTCATCATGCTCCGCTTCGAGGCCATGGAAAACCATCGCGCCGGCCTGAAGTCGCTGCTGCGCTATCGCGAAACCCAGCCATCGATCCTCCTGCGCCTGCCGGCAGTCCGCGCGGCTTCGGCCCGTTGGGCGCTCGCGTCTGCCGGGCTTGATGATGACAGCGGTGCGCCGCTCAGCCTGAAAGTGCTGGCCATCGCCTTTGTGATCGCCCGCACAGAGCGCGCCTGGCGCAAGGAAACAAGCGGCGACTTCGCGCTCACCATGGCGGCGCTCGACAAATCATTGCGGGCGGCTGAGGAGCGCATGGACTGGGTCTCTCGCTTCACGGGCAAGTCCGCCGCGCCCAAACAGGAACCAGGACAAGAAAACGGTGCACCGGAAAACGGTGCCACAAGGGAGTAGACTGCATGACCCGTCCGGGACTCGACGGCAACCCGCTGGAACTGACACCAGCATGGTTCAATGACCTGTTCGACACGATCGGCATCGATGCCGAAGTCAGGGGCCTGACGGCCAAGTCGATCGGCACGGGCCAGATCGGTGAGAATGTCCGGTTCGTATTCGACTATGCCCACCAGGGCGGCGAGGCGCCTGCCACGCTGGTCGGCAAGTTCCCGTCAGCCAGCGAGGCCAGTCTCGCCACCGCTGCCATGCTCGGCCATTACAGGCGCGAAGTGATGTTCTACCGCACCTTCCCGAAAGTGGCGGGCAAGATCACACCGGCGGCCTATTACACGGACTATGACCCGGCGACGAACCGGTTCGCCCTGATCATGGAAGATATGGCGCCATCCGAACAGGGCGACCAGCTCAAGGGATGCTCTGTGGCAGAGGCTGAGCTGGCCCTCGCCGCAGCGGCCGTCCTGCATGCTGCCTATTGGGAAGATGAGAGCCTCGATCAGCACGACTGGCTCCAGGGCACGGCGGCCTCGCCGCCGCCCGTGCTGACGACCGAACAGGTTGCCGGGCTCTGGACGGGTTTCAAGCAGCGCTACGCGGCGCAGCTGACCTCGGATGTCATCGAAGTGGGCGATGCCTATGCCGCCGCCCTGCCGCGCTGGGGCGAAGCGCAACTTGGGCCCTTCGCGCTGACGCACAATGATTTCCGCCTCGACAACATGCTGTTCGGCAAGCCGGGCGCGCCGAAGCCGATTGCGCTGGTGGACTGGCAGACCGCTGCCAGGGGCGCCCCGGCCAATGATGTCGCCTATTTCATCGGCGCCGGACTGACGCGCGAGGAGCGCCCGAAGCATGAAAAGGCGCTGCTGCGCTATTACCATGCGCGTCTCGTCGAGGCCGGCGTCACTGGTTATGGCTTCGACGAGCTCTACGAACATTACCGCTGGTATTGCTTCTATGGCATGTCTGTCGCCTTCGGTGCCGCGATGCTGGTGAAGCAGACAGAACGCGGCGACGAGATGTTCCTCACCATGCTCCGCAGGCATGCCGCGCAGGCGCGTGACAATGATGCGCTGGTCCTTCTGACCTGAACTTTTTTAATGCAATCTGCAGCACATTCGGCAGAATCGGCGATTTGTCCCGGTGCGGGACAGGTTTCCGAAGATCGTCCTAACGCGGGGGGCGAAACTCACACGTCTGCTTATGCCTCAGCTTAAAACCACTCGTGTACATCTGTGACCTGAGGGCTCGAAGAAGTTGGGTCAGGCATTACCGAAACGAATGGTGTGTGATTATGGATACGCAGAACGCAAATCTGACGAGCGTCAAAGGCCCGGATGGCCAGATGCTCACACTGGCAGACCTGCCATCGCCCGGCATCTCGCGCTGGGTGACCCGCCGCAAGGCGGAAGTTGTCGCAGCCGTCTCGGGTGGCTTGCTGTCGCGCAAGGCAGCGTGTGACCGCTACAACCTGACGGATGAAGAATACGAAGGCTGGGAAAAGCTGTATTCCCGTCACGGTGTGAAGGGCCTGCGCACGACGCGGCTCCAGAAATACCGTCGCTAGCCACACGGCAGCCTGATTACCGAAACCCTTCCCGTTAAACACAAATTTACGGGCAGGCGGCTATCACCACAACTGGACTCCGGTTAGCCGGGGAAATCAGGAGTGGTTGATGGCAGGCAAATCCGGCAATCTCAATCCCGGCGCGGGACCCTCACCGAGGGCACTCGCGCTGGCGGCGTTTGTGATCGCCCTTGGCCTGCTGGCATGGCGCGGCAGCGCGCTGCTGACCTCAGACAATGCGCTCCCCGCGACCGCGACGCCGCTCGAGGCGTCCTTGATGAACGTGATCGAGCCCGTCGCCGGACCCGGCAATGCCCGTATCAGCGTCAACACTTCGGCAACCGGCGGGCGGACCGTCCTCGTCCTGCTCGACGCGCCCGCCAGCGCCCAGGCATCGACCATCGAGAACCTAGTCACCGCCGCTGCGCGCCTCGATGTGGCTGCGGGCGACCTGTTCGTGATGCAGCAGGCCACCTTTGCCAAGGGCGCGCCCGGGCGTCCTGACGCGGCCGCCTTTGGCGAATTGTCCTTCCTGGCCCTGCTAGCCGGCCTGCTCGGCTGGCTCGCTTTCGTGCCGCGTGATGACATGGTCTTCGAAACCGTCGAAGAGGCGCCCCTGCGCACCCTCTCACCCACAGCCGACCGCGATCGCCCCCACGCCCCCACGCCCGTGCGCACCGCCCGCCCACCGCTGCCCACCGGTGACGCCGCCGAACTGGCCCGCAAGGATCCCGCCCGCGCGGCCGAGATCCTGCGTGGCTGGATGAATAACCGGACGGATGCCGCATGAGCGCGCTGGCCATCGTTCCTGCCGGATCTGTTACCGTTTCTGACGGTCTTGCCCGCTCGGCCCGCCTCATGCGTGCCCTCGGACCCGAAGCGGCCGGTATCTGGGCCGAACTCGACCCGCAGGAGGCCCGCGCTCTGACCCAGGCGATGGACGCCCTCGGCGACAGCATGGACGGCGAATCCGAAGCGGCCAGCCGCTTTGTGGATGCGCACCGCCGTCTCAAACCTGCAGCGACGACGACAGGTTCCGTCTGGTCGCGCCTTTCGGCCATCGACACCAAAACACTCGCGGCCCTGGTCGCTGGCGAGCATCCCCAGACCATTGCCTTTATCTTGTCCCAGCTGAGCGGCGAAGCCTCGGCTCGCCTGCTGCGCGCCCTCAAGCCGCGCACGGCGATTGATGCGATGCATCGCCTGCTGCACATCGAACAGGTCCATCCGGCCGCCTGCGCCAGCCTCGAAGCCCAGATTGCAGCCCGTCTCGACGGCCTCCTTGGCAGCGGCAGCAAGGGTGGCCACGAGCGCGTTGCCCGGATTTTCGACAGTCTCGACAGCCAGTCCGAGAAGACTTTCCTGGCGGCTCTCGAAAACGCGGAACCGGGTGCGGGTGAAAAGGTCCGCGCGCTCATGTTCACCTTCGATGACCTCGCCCGCCTGGATGCGGCAGGCTTGCAGACACTGCTGTCGGCGGGCGCCCGCGCCACACTGGTCACGGCCCTCAAGGGTGCACGCGAGCAGACCGCTGCCGCCTTCTTCGCCAACATGACCCGCCGCGCCGGCGAACTGCTGCGCGAAGAGATCGCCGCTCATGGCGCGGTGCGCCGCAGCGACGTCGAAGCCGCCCGCCAGGAACTGGTCGCACTGGCCCGCAAGCTGATTGAAAAGGGCGATATCCGCCCCGGTGGCACGATTGAAGACGAGGATCTGGTCGAATGACCCAGCGGGCCGTCAAATCAGTGCAGTCCTTTGAGTTTCGCAGCGATTTCACGCTGCCGCCTGCGCCGGAACAGCCAGCCGACCCCGCTGATGGGCAGTTGACGCTGACCGGCCCGGAGCTGGCACGACTCCTGTCGGAGGCTCGCTCCGAGGGACTTGCCGAAGCCGCGCGGCTCGAATCAATCCAGAGCGACGAGCGCCTGCAGGCGGTCACACTGAAGCTGAATGACGCGCTGGCCGATCTTGTGATTCTTGCAAGGCATCTGGAAGCCGGCGCCTATGAGGGGCTCGACATTGCGGCGTCGCTGGACCTGATCAATGCGACGGCCCAGCGGATCATCGACGGCCAGGGCGACCTGTTTGCCGAGCGTTAAGGATTTGACACGCACACTCGCAACATTCTACGCCTGCGTAAGAACACAGGATTGATCGCTCATGCAGCCCGCCAACCCCGCCCTGAAGAAATCACTGATGGACGTGCCTGTTCGCGTCGACATCGTGCTGGGCGAGGTGCGCATGCCGATCGAGGACCTGATGGCGCTGTCACCGGGTGAGGTCGTTGCACTCGAGCGGCGCACCAATGAGACCATCGATATTTACGTTTCCGACAGGCTGATGGCGCGCGGACGCCTTGTCATCGCCGACGGCCAGCTGGGTGTGACCCTGTCCGAAATCGTCGATGAACGGGCGGCTGCCTAGGCTTCTCCAGCAAAAACAATGGTTTGAAAAGCGCCGCTCGGGCGTGTGCCATCCCTTCGTTAATTGGCTGTCACATTAGGCAAATCCTAATGCAAAAAAGGAAGTTGTTAACCATTTCGAGTGCTAACTGGCCTTCGACATGAACCGACTTGTCACGTGGTGAGGGCTGCGCGGGAAGGTCAAGAAGTTACGAGGATGCCGCCCATATGCGCATGAAGATGTTCGCAGCCGAGTCCTTCGAGGCCGCCAAGGCGATGATATTCGCCGAAATGGGCTCTGACGCTGTAATCCTTTCAGAACGCGAGATTGACGGTGGCGTGGAAGTGCGCGCCGCAACCGACAAGATGGGCGGCGGCATGGTGCCGAACGAGCCCCTCTTCCTGCGCGAAGCCCGTGGCAATACGCACGGCCGCGGCATCGAAAACCCTCTCTTCAGCCGTGTGCGCGATGCGCTGCTGTGGCATGGCGCCCCGCAGCGATTCGCTGACCGCGTGGCTGCCGAAAGCGCCGGCCGTTCCGGCGTCCAGTTCACAGACCCCGAAGATGCGATTGCCGAGGGCATTTCGCGCCTGGTGGCGTGCGATCCGATCCTGCCGCGCCTCGACCGCGATATCATACTCGTCGGACCGCCCGGACATGGGCGCACGGCCACGGCTGCGAAGCTGACCCGCCGCGCGGCTGTTGCGCGCGCCGAAGTGATGCCGATCGCGGCTGATCTCGACGGAACGGCTGGCGGTGCCCAGCTCGCAGCCTATCTCGAACTCGAGCAGGACCAGATCCGGGTCGTCGATACGCCCGAAAGCCTGTTCGACACGCTGCGCATGCTGCGCGAAGCGAACCGTCGCTGCGTTATCGACCTGCCGGCCATCAACCCGTTTGACGATGATGACATAGCCAGCCTTCAGGATCTTGTCGCGGCTATTCGGGCCGAGCCAGTGCTCGTCATGTCGGCCGAGGGACATCCCGAAGACCAGGCTGAAGCCGCAAAATCTTTCGCACGGGCCGGCGTCAAGCGCGCCGTCCTGACCAAGCTGGACGTTGTCCGGCGCCGCGGAGGCGCGATTGCTGCACTGTCATCCGCAGGCATCGCCTTTTCGCATCTGGCCGTTACGCCCTTCATAGGCGGCGGTCTGGTTCCGGCTGCGCCCTCGCGCCTGGCCGCCCTATTAATGGAAGACGCCCCCGGCGATGTCATCGCCATGAAAGGAGCCGCGTAGCCCTATGAGTTTCATGCTTCGAAAATCTCAGGACCGACCGCAGGCGCGCCCAACGCCGCGTGTCGCCCCCGCGTCGATTATCGCTATTGCCAGTGGCAAGGGCGGCGTCGGCAAGACATTCATGGCGATCACCCTCGCCAGCGCCTTTGCCCAGGCTGGCAAGCGCACGCTGCTGGTTGATGGCGACCTTGGCCTCGCCAATGTCGACGTCCAGCTCGGCATCGCACCGGAAACCGATCTTGCGGCGGTTATCGCCGGATGGGTCGAACTTGATGACGCCGTAACGCCGATTGATGGCGGTGCGGCGGGTGGCGGCTTTGACGTGCTGCCGGGCCGTTCCGGCTCGGGTGCGCTGGCTGAATTGCCGCCAGAGGAAGTGGCCCGCCTTGCGGCCGGTCTTTCTGCGCTCGCCCTGCAATACGATCAGGTCGTTCTCGACCTTGGCGCGGGTATCGAAGCCAATTGCATGCGCCTGGCCCGTGCCGCCGACAAGGCGCTGATGGTCATCACCGACGAGCCAACCTCGATGACCGACGCCTATGCCTTCATCAAGGTGCTGCGCGGATATGCACCTAATGTTGAGCCGGTCATCTGCATCAACCAGGCGGACACACGCGCAGGTGGCCAGCGCACCTATGAGGCCATCGCCCGTGCCTGCCAGACTTTCCTCGGATTCCGTCCACACCTTGCGGGCATCGTCATGCGCGACCCCAAGGTGCGGGACGCAATTCGTTGCCAGAAGACGCTGATCTCGACGGATCAGCAAGCACAGCCGATCCAGGATGCGATCGCCATCTCCCAGATGCTGATAGGCAATGCCCCCGCGGCAGAGCTTGGCTATTAATCAGTGTGAAGAAAGTGGAATTATTTGAGGTCGAGCCTACTCGCCGTTAACCTTCGTTAAAGAAACGGCCTGTAGGATTCACAAGGTTACACAAAGCGACTAGGTTGGTCGTATGAATGATTCGGGAGACGAGCCATGCGCGTCCTACTAATTGAAGACGATAGCGCTGTAGCGCGTTCCATCGAACTGATGCTGAAAGCCGCTGGCTTCAACATCTACACGACCGACCTGGGTGAAGAAGGCGTCGATCTTGGCAAGGTTTATGAGTACGACATGATCGTGCTCGACCTGTCGCTGCCGGACATCTCAGGCTATGAAGTTCTCAAGCAGCTGCGCATGGGCCGTGTGAACACGCCTGTGATGATCCTGTCGGGCAATCCTGACATCGAGGCCAAAGTGAAAACGCTCGGCTATGGCGCCGATGACTATCTCACCAAGCCGTTCAACAAGGACGAGCTGATTGCCCGCATCACGGCCATCGTGCGCCGTTCCAAGGGACATGCTGAAAGCGTGATCCGCACCGGCGAAATCCTGGTCAACCTGGATGCCAAGACGGTCGAAGTGGATGACGAGCGCGTCCACCTGACCGGCAAGGAATACCAGATGTTCGAGCTGCTTTCCCTGCGCAAAGGCACGACGCTCACCAAGGAAATGTTCCTCAACCACCTCTATGGCGGTATGGACGAGCCTGAGCTGAAGATCATAGACGTGTTCATCTGCAAGCTTCGCAAGAAGCTGCAGCAGGCAACCGGCGGCCAGCACTATATTGAAACCGTCTGGGGCCGTGGTTACGTGCTGCGTGATCCTCGCCCGAGCTCCAAAGCCAACGAAATCGAAGAAGCCGCCTGAAGCGCTTCAAACTGTTCGCGTTTTTCAAAAGCCCGGCCATCAAGGCCGGGCTTTTTCGTATCCAAAGCAGATGTCCGGCTTCCCGCAGTATCAGGATGCCGGTAAAGCTTGTGTGCCACGGGCAGGGGAACCTATGACGAAGATCCGGACTGCAAGCCTCCTCGTAGCCGTGCTCATGCTTGGTGGCTGTGTCACGCTGGTGCGCGGCGACGCCCCGGTCCTGGATCTGTCCGCGCACGCCTATATCGCCGGGTTTGCACCGGACGTGCGCATGTCCGGCTCGGACAATGCGGAATTCCTGGCACGCACGGGGAACACGCTTGAGCGTCTGGAGGCCCGCTCCGGCGATGATGCCATCGATATTCTTGCCCTGTCGGGCGGCGGCGCCGGCGGGGCATTTGGTGCCGGTGCAATCGTCGGCCTGACCCAGTCCGGCAAGCGGCCCGAATTCGAGATCGTGACGGGTGTCAGCACGGGCGCCCTGATCGCGCCATTCGCCTTTCTCGGACCGGAATGGGATGACGAACTGACCGAGGCCTATACCGGCGGCATGAGTGCCGACATCATCGGCCGGCCGGGTATCGGTACCGTGTTCCGCGTCGGCGTGTTCGATGACGCGTCGCTGCGCCGCCTGATTGATCATTTCGTCACCCTGGAACTTGTCGATGCGGTTGCCAGGGAAGCGGCAGACGGGCGAATGCTGCTCGCCGCAACGACCAATCTCGACAGCGAAGAGACCGTGATCTGGGATCTGGGCGCCATCGCCAGTCGCGGCGGCGAATCGGCGCGGCAGCTGTTTGTGAATGTGCTCGTGGCGTCTTCGAGCGTGCCGGGTGTCTTCCCGCCGGTCATGTTCGATGTCGATGCGGCCAGCGGCACCTATCAGGAGATGCACGTCGACGGCGGCACCACGGTGCCCTTCTTCATCGCGCCACATGCCGCTTTCGTGACCGGCGAGAAAATGGACGTTCTGGAAGACGTCAACATCTACGTCATTATCAATGGCCAGCTCGGAACCCTGCCGCGGGCGACGCCTGTGAGCACGGTGCCCATCACGATGCGGGGCTTTTCCGTCGTGCTGATGCACATGGCCCGTACCGAGCTGGCGCTGACCGCGTCCTTCGCGTCGCAGCATGGCATGAACCTCAAACTTGCGAGCATTCCGGCAACGATGCCATTTGCAGGGTCGCTTGATTTCGAAACAGGCACCATGCGCAACCTGTTCGATTTTGCGCGCGCCTGCGCCGCCAGTGACCGCCTGTGGCTCGACATCCAGGACGCGCTCGCCCGGCGCGGTGGCGTTGAGGGGTCTGAAACAGACTGCGGTGATGGCGCCGCGCCGCCAGAACCTGACTGACAGGCCGAGACGGAATAGGCGTCAGACGACGCGTATGCTGGCGGTCCCGGCCTCCATGCGCCCGATCACGGCGGCACCTGCATGACCGTGCTTCGCGAAGACGTCCAGCACCTGATCGACAGCGTCCGGTGCGCATGAGACAAGCAGGCCACCGCTGGTTTGCGGGTCGCACAGGATGTCGAGATCTGCGTCGGACAACTGGCGCTCCAGCGTGACGGCAGATTTGACCGAGTCCCAGTTGCGGCCCGACGCGCCGGTCATCACGCCCGCCTCGGCGAGGCGTCGTGCCCCCCCGAACACGGGGACCAGACCCCCATCGATCACCCCGCTCACCCCCGCGCCACGGCACATCTCCGACAGGTGTCCCAACAGCCCGAACCCCGTCACATCCGTCGCGGCATGCACGCCGCCAATGCCAGCCAGATCGGTGCCCGGCGTGTTGAGCCGCGTGGTTGAGGCTATCATTTCGGCATAGTCGGAATCCTCAATGATTCCGCGCTTCAGCGCCGCGCTGTAGATGCCAACGCCCAGCGGCTTGCCGAGGATCAGCACGTCTCCGGCCCGCGCGCCTGAGTTCAGCAGCATCCTGTCCGGATGCACCAGTCCAAGCGCGACAAGGCCGTAGATCGGCTCGGCGGCGTCAATGGAATGCCCGCCGGCAATCGGCGCACCTGCAGTTTCCGCTACAGATTGCCCGCCTGCGAGAATGGCCCGTATGGTCGCGTTGGAAATCTTGCCAATCGGCATGCCCACGATGGCCAGGCAGAAAATCGGCTTCGCCCCCATCGCAAAGACATCCGACAGGGCGTTGGTTGCCGCGATGCGTCCGAATGTGTGCGGGTCATCGACAATCGGCGTGAAAAAGTCGGTCGTGGCGACCAGTGCGGTGGTCTCGTTCACCCGGTAGACAGCCGCATCATCGCTCGTCGCCGCATCAACGATCAGATCCGGATTGCCGATCGCTAGTGGCATTTCGCTCAGAATGTCCGCCAGCACGTTTGGCGCGAGCTTGCACCCGCACCCGCCGCCATGGGCAAGCGAGGTTAGGAGGGGCTCGGTCAAGGTGTCGGGCATGGGTGTGGTCCTTGTGTGTCACAGGGGGGCTTAGCGCGCAGGCCTCTGGCGAGGCAATGAAAACCTGCTAAGCGTGGCGCCGATGCCCTATCTTGAAACCGTTACGGACCTTGGCCCCGAATCCCTGTCGCGCTTCGATGCCATCATCGATGTGCGCTCGCCTGCCGAGTTTGCGGACGACCATATGCCCGGTGCGATCAACCTGCCTGTGCTGAGCAATGCCGAACGCGCCAGGGTCGGCACGATCTACAAGCAGGAGAGCCCATTTCGCGCCAATCGCGTCGGCGGCGCCATCGTCGCGCGCAATATTGCCGGGCACCTTGAATCCGCGCTGGCCGACATGCCGCGCGGCTGGCGGCCGCTCATCTATTGCTGGCGCGGGGGCATGCGATCCAATGCGATGGCGACGATCCTGTCCTCCGTCGGCTGGCCGGTTGGACTGGTCAAGGGCGGCTACAGGACATGGCGGCGGGACGTGGTCGAGGGGTTGGACGGCGACACGTCGCCCTTGCCGATTGTCCTGATCGACGGCCCGACAGGCAGCGGCAAGACGGCCATTCTCCAGGCGCTTCAAGACCAGGGCGGCCAAGTGATTGATCTTGAAGGCCTCGCTAATCACCGGGGATCGGCCTTCGGTGGCTTTGATGACCTGCCACAGCCGGCCCAGCGCCTGTTCGAGACCCATATCTGGGACCAGTTGCGGCGGTTTGACCTGTCGCGCCCGATCTTTGTCGAAGCTGAATCCGCGCGGGTTGGCGTGCGCCGTGTTCCACGGCGCTTGTGGCATGAGATGCTGGCGGCGAAACGGGTCGAGATCCATGCCTCGGCCTCCGTACGAAGCGAATTCCTCGTCACGGCCTATGGCGACGCAGTCAATGATCGCGGCAGCGTAGCGCGCGCGCTGGCCCTGCTGAAGCCGTTTCATGCCAAGGAGACGCTTGCCGAGTGGCAGGCGCTGGCGGATGCGGGTGAGCACCGCAAACTGGCGGAAGGCCTGATGCTGGAACACTATGATCCGCTGTACGCCCGCAGCCGCAAGCGGCGCGAAGACAAACCCGTTCAGATCATCGAACTGCCAGCTTTGTCTGCGGACGATATAGCCGCCGCGGCGAAGGCCATTCTCGCGCAGGCTTAACCGCGTGCCGCTTCCGTGCCCATCCGGGCAAGTTCGTCAGCGCGCTCGTTGCCGGGGTCGCCGGCATGACCCTTCACCCATTTCCAGGTTATCTCGTGGCGCTGGCAGGCCTCGTCGAGCGCCTGCCACAGATCCTGGTTCTTGACCGGCTTCTTCGCTGCAGTCTTCCAGCCATTGCGCTTCCAGCCCGTGATCCATTTTGTCAGGCCGTCTTTCACATAGGTGGAATCGACATGCAGCGTGATCTTTGACGGCTTCTTGACGGCATTGAGCGCTTCGATCGCCGCCACCATTTCCATGCGGTTATTGGTCGTCTGCCTGTCGCCGCCGAACAATTCCTTGCGTTTGTCACCCGCGATGAGCAAGGCACCCCAGCCGCCGGGGCCGGGATTGCCGCTGCACGCGCCATCGGTCCAGATTTCGATCTTGTCTGTCATGGGTCTCAGGTGATGAACTTTGCCCGCACCGTCAAGCGTCAGAAGACGCTCACGTCCACATCGGACAGCTGGTTGGCCGGTTTTACGATGGCGTGGAAGAGCAGCCCGCAGCCTGCCCCTGCGATGGCGCCGATCATCCCGCCTGAAAGCAAGGCGCCGAGGCCGCTCGTCACGCCGCCAATCAGGCCGAACCCGCCGGTCGTGCCGCCGACAAGGATCGCGCCCCAGATGCTGCCCCAGCGGGTATAGGGCCGGCGCTGCACGATACCGCGATAGGGAAGGCGCCCGATGGACAGGCCCAGCGCCAGCCAGGCGGCAGGCACGGTGATGAAGAACAGGATGAAATTATAGGTCGCCAGCTGCATGCCGCCATACATGCCGCTCAGGAGACCGTCGCTGCCCCGGAGTCCTGAATTCACCGAGGCGCCGAAAAGGCCCGCCATCATCGACAAAAGGCCAGTGAACACGGCGCCCAGCAGCGTCACGCCGAGGCAGGCGGCCAGAGACGCGAGCAGCAGGCCTGTCTTGATCCGTTTGAAGCGGCGTGTCTGAACCGGGCCGGCGTAGCTGGGCAAGGGGGCGTCAGCCTCGGGGACCGAAGGTTCCATCATGTGATCGCGGTCTTGTCAGGGCGCCGGATCAGCCAGAAAAGGCCAGCGGCGAGCAATCCGGTCACGGGGCCTGCGAGCAGAAGCGGCCAGGCTGCAAGCAAGCCGAGCGGATGACGCCAGCTGCCAGTGGCCGCGAAATAGACGAGCATGGTGATGGTCCCTACAGCGACGCCGAACAGGCTGTAGGTCAGCCCGCCGGTTCTGCCTTTGCGAACCAGCCAGCGGTGGGCCGGCAGCCCTGCGATCACCATTGCAGGCCATCCCAGCACAGCGCCCATGGCCGCGCCAATGAAGCCGAAGCCGACGAGGCTGGTTGCGATCTCCCGCAGCGTCGCCGGCCGGTATTCGGCCGAATTCACCTCAACCTGAAAGACGAATTCCGGTGCAATCGCCATGGCCAGCAGGGCAGCAGAGACCGCAGCAGCCACGGCAGGCGCAAACAGGGTGGCGAAGATCAGCTGGATCAGGTGGTTCCGGTTGCCATTCAAGCGCCATAGCCTTTCGCTGTGTTCACCTTGCGATGAAACGCCAGGCGTCCGGCATATTCGAGGGGGTTTTTGGGCTTTACAAGGGCACCGGCGGGCGTTGACGACCAGTCGGCAAGCCGGGTGAGGAAGAAGCGCAGCGCCGCGCCGCGCGCCAGAACGGGCAGCGCTTCGCGTTCGGACGGCTCCAAGGGGCGCACGCTTTCATAGCCTGCAATCAGGGCCGCACCCTTCGAAAAATTGAAGTCGAGCGAGGCCCCGCCGCCATCCTCGAAGGCCCAGGCATTGAGGCAGACGGCCAGGTCGTAGGCGAGGGCATCGGTGCAGGCGAAGTAGAAGTCGATGGCCCCGGAAAAACGGTCCCCGAGGAAGAATGCATTATCCGGGAACAGGTCAGCATGGATCGTGCCCCGCGGCAGGCCAAGCGCTTGCGGCTTCGCAGCGGCGATTTCGGAGAGGTCGGCGGCAATGGCATCAGCCAGGCCGGGCTGCAGCCCATCGGCGTCCGCTTCGTGGCCGGCCCAGAGGCGCGGCCAGGCTGCCGGGCCGAGGCCGTTCTCCCGCACCAAATCGAAATCTGCGAGCGCCAGGTGCATCCGCGCCATACCGGCGCCAAGCTCGCGGCATTGGGTGACGTTCGGCCTGCGTGGCGAAAGGCCCTCGAGGAAGGAGACGATCAGTGCCGGGCGGCCTTCCAGGGTGCGCAGTGCCGATCCGTCCCGCGCCGCGATGGGCGATGGGCAGGGGAAGCCCTTGGCGGCAAGATGCTGCTTCAGGGCGACGAAATAGGGCAGGTCGTCTGCGTTCACCCGCTTTTCGAACAGGGTGAGAATATAACGCCCTGTCTCTGTCTCGAGATAATAGTTCGAATTCTCTACACCCTCGGCAATCCCCTTGAAGGAAAGGGGATTGCCGAGGGTATATTCAGCGAGGAACGCGGCGAGCGCGTCGTCCGAAACCTGAGTATAAACAGCCATCAGGCCGGATTAGCTGGCCTTGGCGAGCATGTCACGCAACAACGTCTTGCCTGCCAGCAAGTAGTGAAGCGCCGCCCAGGCATAGCCGCAGCTGAAGATCAGGATGGACCATTGCAGGCCCTTGGCATCAGCGTTGGAGCAGGCGGCCAGTTCATCGGCGTTAAGTTCCGCCACCGCCTTGCAGGCATCCAGCGTCAGCCCGAGATCCGCCCCAGAGAGGACGACGGTCTTTAGGAAGGAGGACAGGATGCCAATGACCGGTGGCCCAAGGCCATAGCCGAGCAGGTTGACCACGAACAGCGTGATTGCCACAGCCGTTGCGCGCATCCGGCTGTCGACGACACCGCCGGCCACGGCGTACATCGGGCCAAGGTAGAAATAGTGGATCATCGCTGCGACCATCAGGGGCGGCATGGCGATCCAGAGGTTGCTGGCGGAATAGCCGATCAGATAAAATGGCACCGAGAAGAGCATGCCCAGCGCAGGAATCCACGAGAGAGCTGTCGGGTGACGCTTGGCCACCTTGTCCGCCAGGTAGCCGGATGTGAATACGCCGATAGCCGCCATGAGGCCCAGAATGATGCCGAACAGCAGGGACGCCTGCTGGATCGTCAACCCGTGCGTTCGGATCAGGAAGGATGTGGTGAACTGGCCAACGCCATAGCCGACAAAGGAGGCGATCGTCGCCCCGATTGTGATGTGCCAGTAGGTCGGCTTGCTCAGGAGAACCCTGAAGGCCTCTCCGAAACCGGCTTTGGCCATGCCTTGCAGGGCAATCGGATCGGAATGGCCGCGCGAAGGTTCCTTGACCGTCAATTTCACAATCAGCGAGATGAGCACGCCGGGCAGTCCGACAAGGACGAACGCAATGCGCCAGCCTTCGATCTGGCTCCAGTCCACGGCATTGACGGCGAAGGTCCAGCCCCATGCGCGGAAGAGGGCCTCGGCATTGTCGCCGGTTATATTGCCCGCGATGAAGCCGCCAAAAATCGCCGCAAACATGCCACCGAGCGGCACGCCAAGCGCGTAGATGGACACAGCGGTCGAGCGGTTGCGGGGATCGTAATAGTCGGCAATCAGCGAGTTGGCGGGCGGCGTGCAGCCAGCTTCACCAATGCTGACACCGACGCGGAACAGGAACAGCATGAGGAATGAGGTGGCAAAGCCGCAAAGCGCCGTCATCAGGCTCCAGAGGAACACGGCACCGGCGATGATCCAGACACGATTGTGTCGCTCCGAGAAACGCGCAATCGGAATGCCGAGGAAGGTGTACAGGACCGCGAATGCCGGACCGCCCAGAAGGCCCATCTGCCAGTCTTCAAGCCCGAACGACGCCTTGATCGGCTCGGTCAGGATATTGATGATCGTGCGGTCGATGAAGTTGAAGATATAGACGATCAGAAGGGCGCCCAGCACGTAAGAGCGGTAGCCTTTCGTCCCAAAGCCGGAATTGGGGGCTGCGATGATTGCGTCAGGCGGCGAATGGCTCATTCAGGGTCACTCTCTCTACGTTTGGTACGATGGCCGGAGGCCTTAGCAACAGGATCAGTCGGGGTTATAGCGGTCGCGCAGGTAGGTCCGGCTGGCCATGTAGTAGCAGGCCGACGCAGCGATGAAGACGAGTACGGTGGCCGCCATGGACTGGCGCAGGCCATCACCATAGGCCGCGCAGAGGGCCGGGCCAGCCTCGCCGAGTTCCAGCATCTGGGCGCCGCACATCTTGGGATCGAAGGCTGCGGCCAGGTCGCCATAGCCCGACAGGCCGATTTCGCGGGCCATGAAGAAGTCACTCATGGCGCCCACAAACAGCGGCCCGATGCCATTGCCGATAAGGCTGATGATGAGAAGCAGGACGGCGATCGTGGTGGCACGCGAGCGCGGGCTGACAATGCCCGTGCCCACCGAATACTGCGCTCCGAGATAGGCATAGTGTCCGACGGCCGCGATGGCCCAGAGGATGAAAGCCATGAGAAGCGTGGGGCTGAAGAAGGCGGCGATGTAAGCCGGGACGGCAACAAGCAGGCCCACGGACGGCAGCCAGGCCACGACGGCCGGATAGCGCCCGCTGAGCTTTTCCGAGAGGAAGCCCCCGACGAAAGTACCCAAAGCGGCAAATGCAGCGAGCGGCGCGCCATACATGATGGCGGCTTCACGCACACCGATGCCATGCACGCGCTGCAGGAAGGGCGCCTGGAAACTAATCAGGCCGTAGCCGACAAAGGCCACAAGGGCCGCGCCGAGGGCGAGCCACCAGAAGGTGGGCTTGCGGCCGAATTCCTGAAACGCTTCGAAAAAAGGTGTCTTGCGGGTCGGGTCGGCGTCTGGCGGATCGGAATAGCCACGCGGCGGTTCCTTGATCGTGAGCCATAGGATCAGCGCGATGATTACGCCGGGGGCGCCGATCACGACAAAGGCGATTCGCCAGCCTTCAACATTCGTCCAGTCCATGCCGGAGAACAGGAAACCAAGACCGATGGAATCGATCCAGGCGCCGAAATCGGCGCCTTTGATCGACGCTATCGTACCTCCGAAAAGCTGCGCAAGGACGCCTCCGATCGTCACGCCCATGGAATAGATGCCTATGGCATTCGCGCGACTTTTGGGTGGGTAGTAATCCGTGATGATTGAATTGGCTGGCGGCGTGCAGCCAGCCTCACCGATAGCAACGCCGACGCGGAAGATCAGGAGCCAGATAAAGGCCGTCGCCATCCCGCACAGGGCTGTCATGATCGACCAGACGATGACGCAAACCGCGATCACCATGACCCGGTTGCTGCGATCCGCCCACATGGCAATCGGAATGCCCATCAGCGCGTAGAACAGGGCGAAGGGCGGACCGGACAGGAGGCCCCACTGGGTGTCATTCAGACTGAATGTGTTGATGATCGGCTGGGCAACGACGGAGATCAGCGTCCGGTCGATGAAATTGAGCGTGTAGATCAGCATCAGCGCGATCAGGACATAGGAGCGATAGCCCTTTGACCCGTACCCGGTCAGTTGACCCTGCGTAACGGTCTTGGCCGCGGTGGTGTCGGTCATGCGCTGTCAGCCTCCCTGGAATTATCGCACTCTGACGGCGCGTTTGCAATTCCACACGGTAGCGGCCCGCCGGTCATCTGCAAGTCTTATCGCGACGTCATTGTCAGATCAGGCTAGCCGTGCGGAAGCTCGTGACGCCGCTGGTTCCGGCGATCAGGTGATCATGAACTGTAATGTCAAAGGGATCCAGCACGTCGATGATTTCGCGGGTCATGTCGATATCGGCGCGCGACGGTGTCATGTCGCCAGAGGGGTGATTGTGCACCAGGATCAGGCTGGAGGCCTGTAATTCAAGTGCCCGCCGGGTGATTTCACGCGGATAGACCGGGGCATGATCGACCGTGCCGTGCCCCATCACCTCGTCAGCGATGAACTGGTTCTTGCGATCAAGAAACAGGACAGGGAATTGCTCGCGCTTTTCGTGCTGCAACTCGATGCGGACATAATCGATAAGGGCTGACCAGGACGAGATGGCGGGCCGCCGGCGAATTTCCTCCCGCGCCGCACGAGACTGGATCTCCGCCACGGCCTTGAGATAGGCCGCGACGGTTTCGCCGATACCATCCACCTTGATCAGGTCGGCGCCGGGGGCCGCGAAGACGCCGGAAAGACTGCCGAAACGCGCCATCAAGGCTTTGGCAATCGGTTTGACGTCACGGCGGGGAATGAAAGCCATTAGAATGACTTCCAGTATTTCGTAGTCTTCCAGGGCGCCCGCTCCGCGCGACAGCAGTTTGCCGCGCAACCGCTCGCGATGGCCCTGCCAGTGCGGTTTCGTGTCGGGTTGGCCGTCGGCCCCCGGCATGGCCTATTGCTTCACGGCGTGGGGCGTGTGCAGGCCCTTGGGTGACTGGGTGAAGATTTCAAAACCCGTCTCGGTGACGCCTACGGAATGCTCGAACTGGGCCGACAACTGGCGGTCGCGCGTCACGGCAGTCCAGCCGTCCGGCAGGATCGCTGCGTCCTTGCGGCCGAGGTTCAGCATCGGCTCGACGGTGAAGAACATGCCGGGTTTCAGTTCCGGTCCGGTGCCATAATCGGAAGAGTGCACGACATTCGGTTCGTCATGGAACAGGCGGCCAAGGCCGTGCCCGCAGAAGTCTTCCACCACAGACATGCGATTGAGGCGGGCGATTTCCGAAATGGCGCCGCCAATGTCGCCGAAACGGGCGCCGGGTTTGACGGCATTGATGCCGGCCATCATCGCTTCATAGGTCACATCCATCAGGCGTTCGGCTTTGCGCTTCACCTCGCCAACGCCATACATGCGGGAGTGGTCGCCGTGCCAGCCGTCAAGGATGCAGGTCACGTCAATATTGGCGATGTCGCCTTCCTTGAGCGGCTTTGCGCCGGGGATGCCGTGGCAGATCACATGGTTGACCGAAATGCAGGACGCGTGGCGATATCCGCGGTAGCCGATGGTCGCCGACTGCGCACCATGATCGAGCACGAACTCGCGCACCAGGTCGTCGAGATATTTCGTGGTGACACCCGGTTTCACTTCGCTGACCAGCATGTCGAGGCATTCGGCCACGATGCGGCCCGCCCTGCGCATGCCTGCGAACCCTTCCGCATCGTGGATGCGGATTTCGCCAGTGCGCATGGGCAGGAGGGCTGTTGTGTCATTCATGGTTCAGGCTTTCAGGTCTCTTCAGCTGAATGTGGCAGCGATTGACGCAAATTTCTACCCCGGACCCTGTGTTAATCAGGCCCGATCAGGCTTCCAGCCTGGCCTCCAGGCTGACCTTGATGGCGCCCAGGGCAACCGAGACAGGGCACGATTCCTTTGCCTTGGTTGCGGTCTCGAGAAAGTCAGCCTCACGCGCGCCCGGTACCTTGCCGACCAGCGTCAGCGCGCTGCTGACGATCCTGAAGCCGCCGCCATCCTTCGGTTCAACGGTCACGACCGCTTCAGCTTCCAACTTGTCAGCCGGGGTGCCGTTCTCGGCAAGCATATGCGAGAGCTGCATTGCGAAGCAGCCGGCATGGGCCGCCGCAAGCAGTTCTTCCGGGTTGGTGCCGGATTTGCCACTCTCGTCTTCAAACCGGGACTTGAAGGAATAACCGTGCGCCTTGAGGGCGCCGCTTTGCGTATCGATCGTTCCGGTGCCATCGTTGAGGGCACCTTTCCAGATAGCTGTGGCATGGCGTTTCATGGATAGCTCCTTGTATGAGAGTTGGGGGTCATAGCCTTAAATGCATGGCGGCCCACCATGTTCCGGCTTGGCGAGCCTTGGCTGACATGCCATCAAATGGCATGTCCAATGACCAGCCCACTGCCGCCGTCCTGCTGATCGGCGATGAAATCCTCTCGGGCCGCACCCGCGACATAAATCTCCAACAGATCGCGACATATCTCGCGCCGCTCGGCATTCCGGTCGTGGAATCACGCACGGTCGCCGATGTGCAGGCAAGCATCGTGAAGGCGGTGAACGAACTTCGTGTCGCCTATACCTATGTCTTCACGACCGGCGGCATCGGCCCGACACATGATGACATTACGGCGGACGCGATAGCGGCGGCCTTTGGCGTAGGCATCGGCGAGCATCCGGAGGTGATTGCCATGCTGTCGGAACGCTATGCCGAAATGAAAACCGAATTCACGCCGGCCCGCCGCCGCATGGCGCGCATTCCGCACGGCGCGAGTCTCGTGGGCAACCCCGTTTCGGGTGCACCGGGGTTCCAGATGGAGAATGTGTTCACGCTGGCGGGGGTGCCCCAGGTCGCGCGCGGCATGCTGGAGGATATCGGTCCGCGGCTTCGCACGGGCGCGGTGGTGCACAAGGTCACCATAAGGGGGATTGGGTTGCGTGAAGGTGATATCGCGGAGCCGCTCGGCGCGCTGGCCGCCGGGATGCCGGACGTGGCCTTTGGGTCCTATCCATGGTTCCGTTCCCTTGGCGACAACGGCGTCCATCTCGTTGCCAGCACGATCCGTGAAGACCTGATCGAGGATGTCACCCAAAGGCTCGAAGGGATTATCGCTGCGACCGGGGTGAAGCCGGAGCGCATTGTGGAGGACACGAAGTGACGACGCTCCTGAAGCGAACGCCCGTGATATGGGGGCTGTTCGTGGCAGCGATCCTGATCTGGTTGGGTTTCGGCATCTTCGCTGAAGCGGTTGGGGGCACATTCCTCGACACGATTGCCAATGGGGAGCGCAGCCGAACCCTGATTGCGGGCCTGAGCGAGGTTCAACGCTCGGCGCATTTCCGAGTGACCATATTTCTCGATACGGCCTTCCCGATCGCCTATGGCGGGTTCTTTGCCGGGATGCCGTTGCGCTTTTTTGGCAAGTATGGGCGGATTGCTGCGCTTCCCGCGCTGGCGACGGCGATTGTCGATCTGACCGAGAATACGGTCCAGGCGCTTGCATTGTCTGGTGCTGCTGATGCGCTTGACGCGAAGGCCTGGCTCACGCCTTTGAAATTCGACCTGTTTTTCCTGGCTGCGGCAATCGCCCTCATCGCGCTCGTCATCGCAGTCGTGAACATTTTCCGCAAACGGCAGGCCTGACCGGCCTCTGCAACATACAAGATCATTGGAAGGAACCCGGCATGGCCGAGAACATTATCACTGTTGAGCGCGACGAAGCCGTCGCAATTGTCACCCTGAACCGGCCTGATGCTCTGAACGCGCTAAGCCGGGCCCTGCGCGCCGAGATATCGCGCGTGTTTACCGAACTGGCGGGAGACAAGGATATCCGCGCCGTCGTGCTGACCGGCGCCGGACGCGCCTTCACCGCTGGCGTTGATCTCAAGGAAGCCGGCGAGACCGGGTTTGCCCTTGGCGCCGATGGCGGCGACCTCGACATCGCCAAGGCGATCACGGCCTATCCCTGGCCGGTCATTGGCGCGATCAACGGGTTCGCCATCACGGGCGGCTTCGAACTGGCCCTGATGTGCGATGTGCTGCTTGCGTCGGAAAATGCGAAGTTCGCCGATACCCACGCCCGCGTCGGCATCATGCCGGGCTGGGGCCTGTCGCAGAAACTCTCCCGCCTCATCGGCATCAGCCGCGCCAAGGAACTCTCCTTCAGCGGCAATTTCCTCGACGCCGAAACGGCTGAACGCTGGGGCCTCGTCAACCGCGTCTACAAGGCCGATGAGTTGCTGCCTGCCGCCCGCAAGCTGGCCCACGAAATGACAAGCTGTGATCCGGTCCTGCTGCGTGGCTACAAGAAGATGATTGATGATGGCTTTGCCATGCCCTTCGGCGACGCGCTGAAGGAAGAGATCCGGCGTTCAGCCGCGCATGCGGCGAGCGTCACCGCCGAGAGCGTGGAAGCGGCGCGCAAGAAAGTGACCGAGCGCGGTCGCGGACTCAACTAGACCAGAAGGACGATCCCATGAGAGATGTTGTAATCTGCGAGCCAATACGCACGGCAGTCGGCGGATTTGGGGGTGGCTTCAAGACAGTGCACGCCCACGAACTGGCCAGCCATGTCATCAGTGAGCTGATGGCGCGCACAAAGCTGGCGCCGGAAGCGGTCGAGGATTGTATCTTCGCCCAGTGCTACCCGACGATGGAAGCACCGGCCTTCGGGCGGATGGTGGCTCTGGATGCCGGCCTGACGACTTCGACGGGCGGATACCAGATTGACCGGCGTTGCGGTTCGGGCCTGCAGGCCGTGATCAATGCGATCATGCAGGTCGCCACGGGCGCCAATGATCTGGTCATCGCTGGCGGGGCCGAGAGCATGTCCAATGCGCCTTTCTTCTCCATCGAGATGCGCTGGGGCATGACCGGTGACGGCCTGACCCTGCATGACGGCCTGTCACGCGGGCGCTACACGGCCGGCGGCAAGTTCCATCCTGTGCCGGGCGGCATGATCGAAACCGCCGAAAACCTGCGTCGTGACTATCAGATCAGCCGTGACGCGCAGGATGAGTTTGCGTGGAATTCCCATCAGAAGGCAGCGGCGGCGCAAAAGGCGGGCAAGTTTGCCGCCGAGATCACGCCGTTCACAGTCAAGGGCCGGAAGGGCGACACGATCGTATCCGAGGATGAGCATATCCGTGCAGACTCGACGCTTGAGAAACTCGGCTCGTTGCGGGCGATCCGCGGCAAGGCTGATCCGGATGCGACCGTGACGGCGGGCAATGCGTCGGGCCAGAATGATGGCGCGGCCGCCTGCATTGTCTGCACCCGCGAAGCGGCCGACAAATATGGTCTGAAGCCCCTGGGGCGGCTTGTCTCATGGTCGGTGGCGGGCGTCGGGCCTGAGGTGATGGGCATCGGACCCGTCCCGTCGAGCCAGAAGGCAATGAAGCAGGCCGGACTGGAGATCAAGGACCTGGATCTCATCGAACTGAACGAGGCGTTTGCCTCCCAGGTGCTTGCCTGCACCAAGGCACTGGGCCTGACAGATGGCGACATGGACCGGCTCAACGTCAACGGTTCCGGCATTTCGCTTGGCCATCCTGTCGGCGCGACAGGGGTACGGATTCTGACCACGATGCTGCGCGAGATGGAGCGCCGCGAGGCCCGCTACGGTCTTGAGACCATGTGCATTGGTGGTGGGCAGGGGCTGGCAGCCGTGTTCGAGCGGGTCAGCTGAAGGTTCACGCCCTCGATAGTGGAGCCCGGGGTAAATGCCCCGGGCTTCCAGAGTATCAGAGTGACTTCTTGGAGAAGTACCAGTCCGTATACTCAAAGCCTTCGCCCTTGCGGGCCTCGGCCGCAGCAGTGGTTTGCGGCGGCGGGACAATCACGGCGTCGCCGGGCTGCCAGTTCTCCGGCGTTGCAACCTTGTTTGCGTCCGAAGTCTGAAGCGCCGCGACCAGACGCAGGAATTCGTCGACTGACCTGCCATTCGACATCGGGTAATAGACCATGGCGCGCAGGATGCCTTCCGGATCGATGATGAAGGTGGCCCGTACAGCGGACGTGTCATCGGCTCCGGGCATGATCATGCCATAGGCATTTGCCACTTTCATCGAAAGGTCCTCGATGATCGGAAACTTCACATCGACGCCGAAATTTTCCTTGATCGAGCGGACCCAGGCAATGTGGGCATACTTGCTGTCGATCGACAGGCCGAGCAGATCGGTGTTGAGCGCAGCGAATTTGTCGTGGGCTCTGGCGAACGCCATGAATTCGGTCGTGCACACGGGCGTGAAATCAGCCGGGTGCGAAAAAAGGACCAGCCACTTGCCCTTGTAGTCTGTGAGCTTGCGCTGCCCGTGCGTGGTTACGGCGTCAAAGGCGGGGGCTGGCTCGTTCAGTCGCGGCATGGGGTTTTGCGTGTAGGTGATCTGGGACTCTTCAGTCATGTACTTCTCCTGTTGAAAGGGCCGAACGGGAGCGTTGCGGTCGTATTTTAGATATTGCGCAAATAATAAAAGAGGAAGGGCGCGAATTGCCTCACGAGCGGATCGATGCGATCCATAGGCAAGTTCTATGGCAGAAGCTGAAACGCCTTCGGCTGACGCTTCGCACGTGGCGCAGACGGGCCGATCATGGCCTGCCTGCTTGCCAAGTCCGGCGGTCGCGAATAGTCACGGATGCCAGTGCGGGCGTGGCGAAATTGGTAAACGCAGCAGACTTAAAATCTGCCGGTCGCAAGGCCTTGCCGGTTCAAGCCCGGCCGTCCGCACCAACTCCACCAGACCGAGAAAAATGTCGCACGAATGTCACACTCGCGCCGGATCCGTATCGTTTTGGCCCAATACTTGCTGAAATCTTAATGCCGGCCTCATGCAAGTTCCGAATGGCACCTATATAATATGAGAGGGAACAATAGGGGGCGGCCATACATATCTACGAGGCAGATCAGAAAAAATCTGACTTGAAGGACAAGATACAATGTTGCGCACGCTTTTCGTCTCTACCAGTTTCGCCATCATGGCGCTTTCCGCACAGGCCAGCCCCGAGGCTGAAGCACTGATCGCCGGAACGGCCAGCCAGATTTCCACAACCCAGACAGGCGTATCGACGTTGACCGAGGCGATTGACGTGCAGGCCATCGCCCGGTTCACGCTTGGCAAGCATTCCCGCCGCCTGAGCGAGGATGAGCAGGTTCGCTTCACCGCAGCCTTCGAGAAATTCCTGGTCGGCACGTTCGAAGACCAGAAGAACAAGATGAAGAATGCCAGGGTCGAAGTCCTCGGTTCAGTAGACCGGAGTGACAGGGATTCAGTGGTTGAAACGCGGGTGACCCAAAAGGGCGAAGACCCGATGACGGTGCGCTGGCGGGTGATTGAGCGTGACGGCACCTGGCGTGTCGTGGATGTCGAGGTTCTCGGCCTCTGGCTCGCAATCGAGCAACGCGCGCAGATCGCCGCCATTCTCGACAAGCCGCGCGCCACGATTGATGACGCGATTGCGGCCTTGGACTCCTGAAGTCCAGCCGGTAACCGACAGTGGGTGAATTTCCAGGGGGCGCCAGAGGATCTGGCGCCCTCAACCTGGTTGTGATGGTGCGTTGATTAGGGCAGTTTCCCACTTCAACAGCATCACAGGACCTTTCCCCCAATGCCATTGCCCTTCAAGAGCCAGCTCCCCAACCTGGATGGAATTTACGCCGCCTTGTTCTCTGCGGCTGAAATCATCTACGCCGAACTCAAAAAAGGCGCTGGTTTGAAATTTGCCACGTCCAGCAATGAGTCCGGTGACGACCAGATCGAACTGGATGTCATTGCTGATGAGGCCTTTTTCGACGCGCTGAAGCGCGACGGCAATGTCAGGTATGTCGTGTCCGAAGAACGTCCGGGCCTGAACAAGATTTCGGATGGCCGCTACAGCGTGGCGCTCGACCCGTTGGACGGCTCCAAATCCGCGCTGGTGGGTATCCCCTCCGGCGCCATTTTCGGCGTTTTCGAGAATGCCGAGGTTGCCGGGGATTTCCATGGCCGGAACATTGTCAGCGGCGGGTTCTTTGTCTTCGGCATGAATCTGGAGGCCTATTTCGCGGATGGCGACAAGGTCTACAAGGGCATCTTCAACCAGGACACATCCACCTGGAAAGTTTTGCCGATTGAAGGCGGCCTGCCTTCAGCGGATGTCCTGGCGATCAATGGCCAGAACCAGATGGTATGGGATACCTGGCTGCAGGAGCACTATGCCGACCTGCTGGACACCCGGAACGGTACCGTCAAACCCCACAATATGCGCTGGTATGCTTCCATGGTCTCCGACATGAAGCGCATGGTGCTGCAGGGCGGGCTTTTCGTGTACCCGCGCGCCAATACCAAGGGCTACGAAGAGGGCAAGCTGCGCCTCGTCTATGAGGCCATCCCCATGTCATTCCTGATCGCAGCCATGGGCGGCGCCTCGACCGATGGCGATCAGTCGCTTCTCGACGTGCCGGTGGAAAGCCTGCACCAGAAGACACCCGTCTTCATCGGCGAGAAGAGCAAGATTGAACGGGTTGAAGCTGCGAAACGGAAACACAGCTGACACGCTCACGCGGCTGGCGCGTCTAGATGGTCAGCCAGTCGGGCCGCACATAGTCCTCACCGAGGTCGCGGGCGACGGCTTCGTGGGCGATCTTGCCGCCGTCGACGGTCAGGCCGTTGGCAAGGTGCGGGTTCGCATTGATGGCCTCGCGCGCGCCCTTGTTCGCGATCTGCATGACGAAGGGCAGGGTCGCATTGTTCAGCGCATAGGTCGATGTGCGGGGCACAGCGCCTGGCATGTTGGCGACGCAATAATGCAGGATGCCATCGACGTCATAGATCGGGTCTTCGTGCGTCGTCGCGTGGCTGGTCTCGAAACAACCGCCCTGGTCGATGGCAATATCGACGAGCACGGCGCCTGGTTTCATCGTGGCGAGCTGGGCGCGCGAGATGAGCTTCGGGGCCGACGCGCCGGGGATGAGCACTGCGCCGATGACCAGGTCGGCATCCCTGATGGCTTCAGCCAGCGAATGGGCCGTTGAATACATGGTCTTCAGGCTGCCGCGGAACTGCTCGTCCAGTTCGGCGAGGCGATTATTGTTGCGGTCGAAAACGGTGACATCTGCCCGCATGCCCACCGCGATCTCAGCCGCATGCGTGCCCGAAACCCCGCCACCGATGATGACGACCTTGGATGGCGCGACGCCGGGAACGCCGCCGAGCAGAATGCCGCGGCCACGCTTGGTGCGCATCAGGGCCCAGGCAGCGACCTGCAACGACATGCGGCCTGCAACCTGGCTCATCGGGCGCAGCAGCGGCAGGCCGCCCTCATCGTCCGTAACGGTCTCATAGGCGATCGCAAGGCAGCCAGACTTCATCAGGCCGGCGGCCTGGACAGGATCCGGGGCGAGGTGGAGGTAGGTGAACAGGGTGTGCGCGGGCGTGAGGCGGGCGGTTTCTTCCGGCTGGGGCTCCTTCACCTTCACGATCAGTTCGCTGGCAGCGAAGACCGCATCGGCATCAGGCAGTATATTAGCGCCGACCAGAGTGTACGCCTCGTTCGCGAAGCCGGAACCGAGGCCGGCTCCCGACTGAATGTTGACCTCGTGACCCGCCCGCGTGAGCTCGCCGGCACTTTCCGGTGTGAGACCGACACGCGATTCCTGTTTTTTGATTTCTGTTGGAACACCAATGCGCATGATCGCTCTCCCTGAGGCAAGGCATGCCTATAAACCCGCTTTCTGCGGAATTCCAGCCCTTGTCAGGCTGCTTCTTCGACCTCGTCGGATTCCTCGCCTGAATTCGCGTCTTTGCTGCGCTCCTTGCTGACGTCTCCGATCATGAACCGCTCGGCCTCTTCCTCCATCCATTCGCGGACTTCATCTTCAGGAACTCCCAGCGTGAACAGCATGTCGGCGACCATTTCGATGCCTTTCGGCTGGCCGGCCGTGAGGTGGGCGCGCACACCGAGATCGAGATAGCGTTCAAGGTCCAGCCGGCTTTCGACGGCAACAAATCGGACAAGTTCCGGGAAGAGGCGGGTAATGGTTGGCGTCACTTCCCGCGAGATCTCGTAGCGGGAAAAGCCAAGCACGACGGCGCGGGCATTGCTGCCGCCGACCGCTTCGACGAGTTTCATGTTCGAGGCATCGCCGAAGGCGACATGATAGCCGTCGGACACCGCGGCAAGGAAACGCTGCGGCTCGGCTTCGGTGGCAATGTATGGGATCTTGTGATCGACCAGGGCGTCAATGGCGAGGCGCCCGGCAGCCGACATGCCGATCACGATGACCGGCCGCTCACCCCCACCGCTGGACGCCCGGGCGAGTTCCGTTGTGGTCTTGCTTTGGCGCGCGAGATGGCGCGACAGGCGGGCGCCGAGGTCGGCCCAGCCGGGGGCGAGGGCGAGGGAGAGGGCCACGGCGGCCACGATACTGCTCATCAGCCCGGAAGAAATGCCCGCCACGATGGCGCTCAGTGAGAGGACGACAAGCGTGAACTCCGAACCCTGCGCGAGGAGGAAGGCGAGCTGGGTGGCGCCCGGCACACTCCACTTGTTAAGTCGGGCGGCGGCATAGCCGAGCCCGGTCTTGACGAGGAGGATGGCGGCGGTCCCGGCCAGCACGAGTGGCAGGTTTGACATCAGGGCGGGCAGGTCGATGGACAGGCCGACGCTGATGAAGAAGAAGGATAGCAGCAGGCCCCGGAAGGGGCCCATTTCGGTCTGGACCTGATGGCGGAAAGGTGTGCCGGACACGGCCAGGCCCGCGAGGAAGGCGCCAAGCGTGAGCGAGAGCCCAATCACGGCCGTCGCACACGCCGCTGCCAGAACCAGCAGCAATGTGAAGGCGGTGAAGGCTTCGGCGTTGCGCGTGGCGGCCAGGGTGCGGAAGACCGGGTTGATCAGGTACTTGCCGGCGAGCAGCGCAGCCCCGAATGCAATGATCGTCTGAACGAGCGACAGGCCGAGGGCGGCATAGAGGGGCACACTGGCGCCGTCGAGAAGGTAGTCCGAGACGACACCGGCCAGTCCCTGCGCGCCAACGTCGGTATCGCCCAGCGAGCTTGCAAAGATCATCAGGAAGATGGCCACGATGTCCTGGAAAATCAGAATATGCGTTGCCGAGCGGCCAATCGGGCAGGAGTTCTGCTCGCGCTCTGTCAGGATGCGGGCGACAACAGCTGTCGACGAGAGGCCGAGGCTGAGACCAATGGCGATCGCAATAGGCCATTCGACCCCGATCATAGCGAGGGCCAAGGCGCTGACGAGACCGTTGAAGAACAGATGCATGGGCGCGAGGCGCAACAGGTCTTTCCGGCTTTCGTTCAGTTCGCGAAGCGACACGTGCATGCCGATATCGAACAGCAGGAACACCACGCCAAGCTCTGCCAGCAAGTGTGTCGCGCTGCTTTCCTCGATCAGGCCGAGCATGCCGGGCCCGATCAGGATGCCGGCAATCAGGTATCCCACAATCGGGCTGAGCCGCATTGCCTTCGATGCCAGAGCCGCTGCTGCGCCGAAGCCTAGGAGTGTGATTGCGGGAACCAGGGCTTCAACGGGAGTCAACTCTGCGGCCATGCGTGTGTAGATACTCCTGATTGTGCTGTAGTGTGTGCCACTTAATCTAGTGTGATTGCGGCAAAATTACAAAGGCCGCCAAGTCCGTTTCGGACTGGCGGCCTTCACCGTGCTGCGCGTGGGGGAGGGCAATCAGGTCCACGCGCAGTATGGGAGGAAGATTATCCCTTGCCTTAGAGGCTTTTCGCGAAGGTCAGCACGACACGTTCGTCGGCAATGCTGGTGTCATCGACATCGGTACCCCAGTAGCGAAGATCGACATCGATGCCGATTGGCAGGCTGTAGGTGCCGCCAAGCGACCAGTTGGTGTAGTCGCCGCCGCCATCGAAGCTGTAGTTGCCGACGCTTGCATCGACCGCAAAGGCATCAGTCAGGCCGTAGCCGGCCGTTGCCTGGTAGTAGACGTTCTGATTGTCCGGATCCCAGTAGACTTCACCACCGACGCCTAGGCCGCCAGCGAACTCGTATCCAAGGGCACCCTTGATTTCAACGAAGTCGAGATCGGACTCGTCAGCATCAGGATAAGCATAGTAGATCACGCCAACATCCCAGGTGACACCACTCTCAAGCGCGCCAGCCAAACCGCCGTAGAAGTCCACTTCGATATTGGTGTCGGAATCGTCGCCGAAATCGACATTGGATGCCCATGTGCCGGCATAGAACATGCCATTGGCATAATCGAACCCGCCCTGGATGGCCGGATCTTCATCAGTTTGTGAAATGCCGCGCCAGACATAGTCGGACGTGATGGCAACGTTGCCGGACCATTCACCTTCAGCGACAGCTGTGCCAGCCGTGGCCAGTAGAGCAACAAGGGCGACCCCCGCCCGTGATACCTTGGTTTTCATCGTGTAGTACCCCGTTTTCAAACCACTCCTTGCTTGGAGCGCAAAACCGAGGATTGCCCGTGTGGTCGGGGCATTCGAAGCAAAATATCTCTTGGCGTATTTCCGCCAACGGATCGCCGCTATTTTAGGCACGCTCGTACTGGAAATGCCTGCAGATTGTGCGCCCTGCGGTTAATTACCTTGCCACGAGCGGGGCGTATCCAAGGTGCATGCCCGCATCGACGAGAAGTGTTTCGCCTGTCACGTGCCGCGAGGCATCCGAGAGGAAGAAAAGGGCTGTATCTGCAATATCATCAGGGCCGCTGGCTACGTTCAGCGGCACGGATGCGGCGACGCCCGCTTCCATGCGCTTGTACTGTTCCTCGTCCATCGTATCCTTGAACCAGCGTGTGCCGATGAATCCCGGACAAACGGCATTGACGCGAATCGCCGGCGCCAGCGCACGGGCCAGCGACAGGGTCATTGTGTTGAGGGCTCCCTTTGTGGCGGCGTACGCAACGGACGAGCCGATGCCCGTCACTCCGGCAATCGACGATACGTTGAGTACAGTCGCTGCGCGACCTGTCTGGGTGTGGCTGGCAACGAGCAAGTCGCGGCAGGCCTGCATCATCATGAATGGGCCCACGACATTGACTGCATAAGTATCCAGGAAATCATCCTTGCTGAGGGCATTCAGGTCGGCGTGATCGCGCGCATGTCGTGTGATACCGGCATTGTTCACAAGAATGTCGAGCCGGCCGCTGGCTCCTGCGGCCTCGGCCAGAACACGGCAACCCTCCTCGGTGGAGACATCGGCCTGAACGAGCCGGGACTGGCTGCCCAGCGCCTGGCAATCGGACACGGTTGCCTCTCCATCGGAAACGGAACGGCTGCAATTGACAATCACGTCCGCGCCGCGCTCCGCAAGCTTCAGCGCGATGGATCGTCCAAGCCCGGTGGCCGAGCCGGTAACCACTGCGGTGCGCCCGGAAAGATCGCGAAGTTCTGCCATGTTGGTTCCACCCTGAGAGTTCGAGTTATTGAAAAGCTGAAGGAGGCTGACGCTGCGTAAAGTCAATATACCACCCCGATAGATTTCCGTATGAAAAAATCAACAAAGCGGAAACTGTTGTGTTTTATGCAGGTTCAGCTGATGGGAGGCGTTTGGATGGATCAGGGGTTCGAAGCACTCGTCGCGCAGATTTCGAGTGTCGTGAAGCTGTCTGAAGACGACGCTCACTGCTTCGCTACCGAAATGTATGGTCACGGCATTGTTTCACTGAATGATGCTGACGGCCTCTTTACCATCAACTTTCATCTCGCTGGATCCTCCCCTGCCTGGGATCGCCTCTTCATTGCCGCGATCAAGGATCACCTGCTGGTCCAGAACGATCCGCGCAACTGGGTTTCAGAAGAAGAGGCCGAATGGCTGATCGGGAAGATTACCCGCGGAACGACGGGCCCGATCGCGTCGGAGGTGGATCTCCTGCTTCAGGTGATCCGCTATGCCGAAGGCGTACCCGAGCGGCTTGGCAATTTCGCGCTTCAGATGGCGTGTGAGCGCATCACCTTTCTGGGCAAGGCGGTTGCCGAAGATGTCGAACGGGTCAGGCGCGCGCTGATTGTTCCGGCGGGTGAGCATCTTAACTGGATCACGGCGCCGGAAGCCGACCTTCTGCTGAAGACAAATGACCTTGTGGCGCATTCTCTGAACGATCCGTCCTGGAACGACCTGTTTGCCCGTGCGATCGCGAATCGCCTCATGGCGCGGGCGCACCCGGATCCGGCGAGCCAGCCGGAATTGATGTCGCGCGAGCACTGGATTGGCGACATGCGTCCTGAGCCAGGCACGTTCCTGGAAGATGTGCGGTCCGCCTTCACTGAAGATGGCTGGTTCCATCCGATCAGCCGCGATGAAGCCAAAGCACAGGCCGCCCGCCAGGTTGCACGGGCGTCAGCGCGGCGCGAGGCAGATATCGGCCTTGAAGACGAGGCCGCATGGTTTCTCACGCGGTTGAGCGCGGACAAACCCGTCAGCCTGGCGGAGCGTGCCCTGATCGACTTCCTGAAAGTCGAGGCACCGGGCTTTGCTCAGGGGCTGGCGATAGCGGCCTGACCGCCAGACGGTCAGGACCGGCTGGCCTGGGCATACCGCGCGCCGCCCACAGCAAGACCGACGAGAACCAGTCCGCCGATCACGAGGCTGGCGGCATTGGCACCGAGCAACTCGAAATATTGCGTGTAACCGTGGATGGCCAGGAACACGACCGACGTTACCGACACGAATCCGCCCCGGCGCGCCTTGACGATCATCGTGATCAGGAACGCCGCCCAGCCGAGCGTGAAGACGAGTTCAGGAATTTCCGTCGCTGCCTCACGCCAGGTACTGCGCTCGCTCCAGTCGCGCGGGGCCAGCCAGTGCTCTCCGATGCGGTCGCCCCACAGCGAACCGACCCAGAAGGCAAAATTGATCATGAAGAAGGCGGTGCGCGCGGCGATTGTCGCAACGGCTCGGTAGGCATCTGCGACTGTGCGCCTGGTAGCGAAAATGCCTGCGGCAACGGCACCGAATAGGAGGATGGTCAGGGTCGGTTCTTCGACGAAGATGGCATAGCTCGCGTGCCAATAGCCGGTGCCGGAGCCAATTGTCGCGCCAAGCGCCAGCACGGCAGGCGCAGCAAGGAATGACGATCGGAACCACACCGCTGCGGCGGCCAGCACGGCAGCGATGCCGAGCGATGGATAGGCCGAATCAGCCACATCCCTGAATTCCCAGCCGATCCACCCGGCCAGGCCAAGCGCGCCCATCATCGCCAGGCCGACGCCGAGTACTTTCAGGGAGTCGTCGCTGTCCACGCGCCGCAAGACTTCGGCAGCCCCCACTGCCAGAATGGCGAGGACCAGGCCTGTGGCGGCGTTGGGCACCAGGGCGATGGTTCCGGCTGCGACAGAAATTGCGCCGAAAATCAGCAACAGGTTCACCATGAGTCCGCTGCGGGTGTCCGGCAGGGCAAGACTTTTCAGGTGCAGGGCCTGATCCGGAGAAATTTCCCCCTTTTGGGTCAAGGCATCCAGATCAAGTCGAATGATGGTCATGGCGTCACTCCATTTTGTATGTGAGCGCTCATTAACATAATTCCTATTCTGGCGCAAGCGGTGTTAACCCGCCGGGAATGTAGACAAGCCGGGATGTCCGGCTTAACTGCGGCACAGTATTATCAAGAGACACAGGCCAGGGGTGAGATGTTCAAGAAGATTCTGATAGCCAACCGGGGCGAAATCGCCGTGCGCGTCATCAAGACGTGCCGCCGCCTCGGCGTGAAGACCGTCGTTGTGTATTCCGACGCCGATGCGGGCTCTATGGCCGTCGAAATGGCCGACGAAACCGTCTACATTGGCGGCTCGCCGGCGTCTGAATCCTATCTCGTTGCTGACAAGATCATTGATGCCGTGAAGCAGACCGGCGCCGAAGCCATCCATCCGGGCTTCGGCTTCCTGTCCGAGAACCCGGCCTTCGCCAAGCGCCTCGAAAAGGAGGGCATCGGCTGGATCGGCCCGAACGCCCACGCAATCGAGGCCATGGGCGACAAGATCAGTTCCAAGAAGCTGGCCGCAGAAGCGGGCGTGTCGACCGTGCCGGGGCATATGGGTTTGATCAAGGACACCAAGGAAGCGGTGAAGATTTCCCGCGAGATCGGCTATCCTGTCATGATCAAGGCCTCCGCCGGTGGCGGCGGCAAGGGCATCCGCGTCGCAGCCAATGACAAGGAAGTCGAAGAAGGCTTCCCCGCCGTGAAGGCGGAAGCGCAGTCGTCATTCGGCGATGACCGCATTTTTATCGAGAAGTTCATCCTGGAGCCGCGGCATATCGAGATCCAGGTGCTTGGCGACAAGCATGGCAATTGTATCTACCTGTTCGAGCGGGAATGTTCGATCCAGCGCCGCAACCAGAAAGTCATCGAGGAAGCACCCTCGCCGCTGCTCGATCCCGAGACCCGCAAGAAAATGGGCGAGCAGGCTGTCGCCCTGTCCAAGGCAGTCAACTATGACAGCGCCGGCACCGTCGAATTCGTCGTGTCCGGCAAGGACAAGGGGTTCTATTTCCTCGAAATGAACACCCGCCTCCAGGTGGAGCACCCCGTCACGGAAATGATTTCCGGTGTCGATCTGGTCGAACAGATGCTGCGCTCCGCCTATGGCGAGAAGCTGAAAATCAAGCAGTCTGACCTGAAGATCAATGGCTGGGCCGTCGAGACACGTGTGTATGCGGAAGATCCGTATCGCAACTTCCTGCCGTCCATCGGTCGTCTCAAGCGCTTTCACCCGCCGGTCGAGGGTCCGCTGGGCGAAGGCATCGTCCGCATGGACAGCGGCGTGCGCGAAGGCGACGAGATTTCCATGTTCTACGACCCGATGATCGCCAAGCTGATCACCTGGGGCAAGGATCGCGACACGGCGCTCGACACCCAGGCCGAGGCGCTGGACCGGTTCCACATTGAAGGCATCCAGGACAACATCCCGTTCGTGGCCGCCGTGATGGACGAGCCCCGTTTCCGCTCCGGTGACATTACCACCGCCTATATCAAGGACGAGTTCCCGGACGGGTTCCACGGCACCGAGCCGACACAGTTGCAGGAAACCCAGCTGATCTGCGCAGCCGCCTATGTGCACGGCTTCTATTCGCGCCGCGCCCAGCACGTGTCGGGCCGCATGTCGCCGGTGCCAGACCCTCGCCAGGACTGGATCGTCATACTCGGTGACAAGCATTATCCCGTGCACCTGGAGCTTGGCGAGGACGGTGATGCGCAGATCACCATCGACACCGACAAGCCGCACTCACTGTTCACCAACTGGCACCCGGGCCAGCACCTCGTTGAAGGCATGCTGGACGGCAAGCCGTTCGCTGTGAAGTTTGCCGACCGGACAGAAGGGTATCTGTTCCGTCACCGCGGCGTGGCGCTGCGCGCGCTCGTCTGCACACCGACGGTTGCCGACCTTCACGCGCGTCTGCCGGAGAAGGAAAAGCCCGATACGTCGAAGCTCGTCATCTCGCCGATGCCGGGCCTTGTCGTATCGATGGACGTTACGGTCGGACAGGAAGTGCAGGCCGGTGAAGCGGTTTGCGTGGTTGAGGCGATGAAGATGCAGAACATCATCCGCGCAGAGGCCACGGGCACCGTGAAATCGATCAATGTCGAGGCGGGCGCCAGCGTCGCGGCCGACGAAATCATGGTCGAGTTTGCCTGACCTGGCTTGACCGGCTGATACTCGAACCGGCGTGTTCCCGATCCCTGACGCCTGGGGCGGCACAGCCTGTCATTGGTCCTTCACTGGATTGATGGCGGAAACTCCGCTACACAGGTTTACGGTTATGCAGGGAGGACAGCATGAACCTATATCTCAGCCCGAATGGACGGATTGACCAGTCAACCTATTGGCGGGGCGTGATCATCCTTTTTGTCATCAGTACGGTATTGTCGGTCGTTTCCGCTTACGCGTCACCCTTTCTCGGTATGCTTGGTATTGTGTTCATCTGGCCGTGGATCGTGCTGCACGTGAAGCGCTTCCACGATGCAGACATGACGGGGTGGGTCACAGTAGGCATGGTCGTCCTGGCGATCGTCCTGTCAATGGTGCTTGGCCTCATCCTGCCGGGCTTGTTCGGTGTCGACACGATGGCAATGTCGGAACAGATGACGCGCGACATGGAAGACATGGCCGCCAGCAATGATCCGGGCGCAATGATTGCCGCGACGATGGAAGCCACCAAGAAGATGGCGCAGGCCCAGTTGCTGCCGAACATTCTTTCAACGGCGATCGTCACCGGCGTGGTCGGATTTGTCATGAGCCTGTTCAAGTCCACACCTGGTACCAACAAGTTCGGACCGCCTCCCGGCGGCCCTTCTGAAGAAACTTTCGCTTGAACCCAGGCGAACCGCTATAAATTCAGGAAGAGCCGGGGCATGCCTCCGGCTCTTTTTTCTTGCATGAATTTATCGTTTATTGATAAGAAGCGCTAGAGTCGCTACGAGTCTGGTGACTGGTGCCGAACCACGGAGACTGCCCTGATGGACGTAAAATATGTCCTGCTCAGCTCGAACGGCCGTATCGGCCCGCGCGATTTCGGTCGCGGGCTGATCCTGCTGACGGGCGCCATGATGATCGTCCAGATCGCTGCGGGCCTGGTGTCGCCGGCATTTGGCATGCTGCAATACCCACTCATCTTTTCGTATGTCTGTGTGTTTGGCAAGCGCCTGCATGATGGCGGGCGCTCGGCCTGGATCTATCTGGCCTTCCTCGCCGGCTATTTTGTCATCGCGACACTGGCCAGCGCGATCCTGCTCCCGGTCCTGTCGCCGCAGGCCTTCTCGATGCAGGGCGAATTCCAGAAGCTCGCCCAGGCGGGCGACTTTGCCGCCGCAATCGAGGAAATGGCCAAGCACGCCCAGGAACTGGCGCGCGCGTCAATCCTGACCACGATCGCCTCTTTCCTGATTGCCAGCGGCATACTCGGCCTGATCGGCGCCAGGCTGCGATCCGACCCGTCCATCAACCGCTTTGGCCCTCCCGGCGGTTCTGCCCAATCCGATACGTTTTCCTGATTTCCGCCAAGGATATTTCCGATGTCTGACTCGCCCACCGTGATCGATCCGCACCGCCCCTGGATCCTCGACAAGCGGGATGATCCCGCAACGATGAACTGGATCCAGACCCTGTTCAATCCGATGGGCCAGTCCAGCAAGCTGCATTTCAGCCGCGCGTGGACCTTCATGTTCATGGGCCGGGTGCTGCTCTATATCGTGCCGACATTCGTGGTCGCCATCATCGGCATCGCCGGGGTCAAGACCGATTCGTTCAACAGCCCGGTCAATCTCGGCCCGCTGCCTGTGCCGGCCATGCTCGTTCCCTTCGTGCTTTTCGTGTTCCTGACGGAATACACGTCCTTCGTCGCGCACATGCGGCGCCTGGCTGAAGCGGGGCGTTCCACGCTGCTGGCCGGCATCGTCCTCCTGCCGCTGATTCTCGGCATGGTCGGCTTCGCCCTTGGCGTGATGGGTGGCATTGCCCAGCATGCGAAGATCGAGGCCAAGGCGGCGCTGGAACGTGAGATCGCAGCTGATCCTGTGAAGGCGGCTGCCGCCAAGGCGGAGGCTGAGGCAAAGGCGAAGGAAAATCCGGACGCCAAGCCGCAAGCCGAGCGCCGCGGCCCGCCCGGAAAGCCGCAGACAGCGCGGGAAATGGCCATTGGCGGCGGTGTCGGCCTCGCCGTGCCGATCTGGATGCTGTCATCCTTCATCGCGATGCTGTGGACCCTGCTATATGTCGCGCGGATGCCAAACGGCGGCGTGGGCGAGTTCAGCACGGGCAGCCATATCCCGGAGAATGAAGCGCGGCGGCGGCCCTACGAAGCGACCTGAAGCGGGCTTGGCACCGCCACGAGCCGGCTGGCAAAGATGGTTTCGAACGCGTCGCGCAGCGCGATATCGACATCGTCCATGCTGGCGGGGATGCCAAGATCGACCAGGCTGGTCACACCGTAGCGCGAATCAGCGATGCCGCAGGGCGTGATGCCTGAGAAATGCTCCAGGTCCGGCTCCACATTCAGTGAAATGCCGTGAAAGCTGACCCAGCGCTTCAGGCGCACGCCAATGGCCGCAATCTTGTCTTCGCGCAGCTCGGTTCCGGCCTGTGACCGGTCGACCCAGACGCCGACACGGCCCTCGCGCGGCCCGGCTTCGACATTGAAGGCGCCGAGGGCGGCAATGATCCACGCTTCGAGGTTCTGCACGAATGCTCGCACATCCCGGCCGCGCGCACCGACGTCTAGCATGACATAGGCGACCCGCTGTCCGGGGCCGTGATAGGTATACTGGCCCCCGCGACCGGCATCGAAAACGGGGAAACGGGCGGCATCCTTCAGGTCTTCCGGATTGGCTGACGTGCCCGACGTGTAGAGCGCCGGGTGCTCCAGGAACCAGACCATTTCCGATGCCTCGCCCTCGCGAATCGCCCGCGCGCGCGCCTCCATGAAGGCCACCGCGGCCTCATAAGGGACGGGGGCATCGGACACGGCCCATTCGACGGAAGGAAAATTCTGCATGACTGTTCGCATATAGGCGATAATCGGGGCTTCACAAAGGTTTGCGAGCGCCCTATACGGCCCGTCTGCCTGTTACAGACCAGTGTGCGGTCATGGCGGAATTGGTAGACGCGCAGCGTTGAGGTCGCTGTGGGGCAACCCGTGGAGGTTCGAGTCCTCTTGACCGCACCAAGGCAGACGTTTCTGCCGCCGATAAGTCTCTGCAATTTATAAGAAAGTTGGACCGCATCAGCGATGCCGGATTTGGCTTTCAGGGCGATGAAAACGTTCTGGAACCCTGATCAGCATCGCGCCATCTCCACAATCGCCTGTACCAAATCGCATACTGGCCCCCTTTCAGGGGCAGGCCGACGGCTGCGATGGATAGGCTAGATCAGGCGCCGGCGTAGATGCGCAGCCAGTTGGTCCAGCAGCAAGACGGTGATGAAGATAACGAGCAGGATCGTGCCAACCCGGTCGTACTGGAACATGTCATAGCGGCCCTTCAGCTCCTGCCCGATACCGCCAGCGCCGACGAGCCCGATCACGGCGGCCATCCGCACGTTGCGGTCGAGTATGTACAATGTGAGGGCCGTGTAGCTGGGCAGTACCTGAGGCAGCACGGCCAACCGCAGGGCCGCAAAACTACCGGCGCCTGTCGCCCGCATGGCTTCCAGTGGCTTCGGATCGGCCGCCTCAATGTCTTCGGCGTAGAATTTTGCAAGGAAGCCCATGCTGTGCAGTGCGAGCGCCAGTATGCCGGCAACCGGGCCGAAGCCAAACGCAAGCACCAGGAAGAGGGCACTTATCAACTCTGGCATGGATCTGAGGAACGATACGGTGCTCCTTGCTGCGAAATAGATCAGGGGATGAGGCGTAAAGTTGCGGGCGCCTGCAATTGCCAGCGGCAGGCTGCCGATAATTGCGAAGAGGCTCGCCCAGATTGCGATTTCAATCGTCTCGAGCATCTTTCCGAGGACGAACACCAGGTATCCGGCAGGCTGAACCAGATAGGTTTTCTCGACCATGAGCGTGACCGTCTGGAACGTGTCAGAATCAAGTTTGCTCTCTTCGACCTGAACAGTCTCTATCCGTGAAAACGGAGGTAGGCGGTTTGCATCGAAATGTTCGATCATCGTGATCGGTGTGCGTTCAGCGATCGCAACAGGAAACATGTCAGAGACAAGACCGCCGAGGCCGCGCCCGATCTGGGAGCTGTCTTTCAGGCCAACGCTCGCGAGGCCGAACTCGCCCATTTGCTCTGCCATCTTGCCGAGATCAACGCGTTGGGCAGAAAAGCTGAGCAGGACGAACGCGACGATGACAATGAAAACCGCGCGAGCATCAATGGGCGATTTTAGATGCCAGGGTGAATCGTTCGGAGGCGTTTCCAGCGTGGTCATATCGAAACCTTTGCGTGCAGCATTTTCAAGCGACCGCCACAATCGGCTTCAACCGTGTCTCTGGACCATCAAATATGATGGCAAGGGCGGCCGGTGTGAGGTCGGCTGGCGTGCCATCGAAAACAATCTGTCCGTCTTTAAGGCCGACTATCCGGTCTGCGAACCGGCGTGCCAGATCGATTTGATGCAGGCTGCACAGCACGGCTGCGCCGCGTTCGCCCGCGGCCTCGCGCAACAGCGCCATGATTTCCTGCGCCGTTGCCGGGTCGAGACTGGCAACAGGTTCATCCGCAAGTATGACGAGGGGATCGTTGATCAGCGCGCGCGCAATGCCAACACGCTGGCGCTGACCGCCGGACAGGGTCCCTGCGCGACGGTTTGCCTGGATTTCGTCGAGGCCGACCCTTGCCAGCAGTTCGCAAGCCTTCAACTGGATGGATCTGGGATAGGCTTGAAACAGCACGCGCACCCAGCCGACGGAAGCGGCGGCACCTGCCATGACGTTTTGCGCGGTAGTCAACCGTTCCGACAAGCCGAAATCCTGATGCACCATGCCCATGCGGCGGCGCGCGGCTTTGAGACCCCGACCCGCAATAGACTCCCCGGCGAGCATGATCTCACCTGCATCGGGTGTGCTGAGCCCGACCGCCGCCCGCAACAGCGTGGTCTTGCCCGATCCGGAAGGTCCAAGCAGGACGGTAAAACGTTCTGCGGCAATGCTTAGCGAGACCTTGTCCAGCGCGCGCGTGCCCGAGCTGAAGGATTTGGAAACTGCTTGAAATTCAAGCGCGGCCACCTCTGGTGCCTGACAATTTTTGGTGCCGGCGCTGTTTCTCGCTATCGTCATGTTCATTTCCATCGCGAGCGCTCCGCCTGGACGTCGCTTCAGTTCTGCGCCGCGCCGGCCTTGCGCAGGACGGCTGCCTTGAAATCATCATCAATGAAGGCGATTGCCGCAGCGGCGTCGGTGAAGACAGTCTCGTCGACACGGGTGTCGTATCGGTCCACGCGTTTGCCGCCGTAGCCTCGGATCGCATCCTGATTGACGCCCGGTGCAGCATGGACGCCTGCGATTGCGTCGCGAAGCGCACTTTTCATTGCTACAGACAGGCCTGGATTCATGGCGATAGGCGGATTGGGGATCGGATCGGATTTGGCAAGAATCCGAAACGCCGAGGCGTCAAGGCCAGCCTGGTTCACGGCCCGCTCGAACGACACGAGCGATGCGCCCGCGGCGTCCACCTGGCCGCTCTTTAGCGCCATGAGGCTATTGGCGTGGCTGCCCGTGAGGCGCAGCGCGCCAAGATCAAATAAGGGGTCGATGCCAGCCTGCGCGATCATTGCGATTGGATAGGCGAAGCTGCTGGCTGAGTGGCTCGAGCCAAGCGCGAGGGAGTGGCCCTGCAGGTCCTCGACGGCACGTATGTCCGACGAAGCCGAAACAAAGAGTGCTGCATAATAGGTCGATGAACCGTCGCGTTCTTCAACTGCCAGCAGTTCGGCACAACCGCGATTGCGCGCTTCGATAAAGGAGACCGGTCCGAACCAGGCGATGTCTGCCAGACCGGCACACATGCCTTCTATGACGGCTGCATAACTCTGACCGACCTGCACATCGAAATACAACCCGCTCGTGCGCGTGATGGCATCGAAAAGGGGCTTGAAGTCAGCTTTTGTGCCGTCTTCAGTTCCGCCGTCAGCCGGTATCAACAGCACGCGCAAAGGCTCCTGCCGCGTCCCACGCTTCTGCGCGGAAGCGGGTTCAAGCGCTCCGAAGGCGAAAAGAAACGCCATGACTATCCATACTCTGCGCATCCTGATTACCCTTGGCATTCCGTGCGGTCTGCCGTTTGCGGGCCGCAGTCATTCAATCGGTTCTGGGTAGCTGCTGCTTATGACGCGCGTGTTACAGGTTCAAAAATTTCTTGATATATTTTGAAAAATGTTCAATGCGTGGTTGCCTGTTTTGAGTGTAAGGGTGGATATCCAGTGGCGGATCGAAAATCTAAGAAGCCTGGCTTGTCGACCCGGCGAAGTGATTCTCCCGTAATCGACAATGTGCTGACACGGATCCGCGTCCGCCAGGCCTCGCTCGGACCAAGCACACGTTCCATCGCAGATTACATTCTCGAAAATCCGAGACAGGTTGTCGGCATGTCCGTTACGGAACTTGCGGAGGCGACAGGCGCAAGCGACGGCAGCGTGATCAATCTTTGCCGCCAGATCGATCTGACGGGCTTCCAGCAGCTCAAGCTGAGTCTCGCTCAGGAAGTTGTCCAGCCTGTCCAGTTCATCCACGAAGATCTGCAGCCACTGGACGACACGACCACGGTTTGCCGGAAAATGTTTCATGCCGGCATTCAGGCGCTGCGGGACACGCTTTCCGTACTCGACCCCGACGCTGTCGCAGAGGCAGTAAAGGTGATCCGTGCCGCTGATCGGGTCGAGATTTACGGAATTGGCTCGTCGGCCCCCATCGCTGAAGACGCGCAATACCGCATGCTGCGGATCGGGCTGAATGCGAAAGTTGTTGTCGATAGCCACGTTCAGGCCATCAGCGCATCGCGCACAGGCCCAGACGTTGCGGTGCTCACCATTTCCCATTCAGGCGCAACGCATGAAACGCTTGCATCGACGCGGCTGGCAAAGGAAGCGGGTGCGAAAACGATCATTGTCACCAATTTCGCGAACTCGCCGCTGCAAGCCTATGCTGATGTCAAACTCTTCACGATGGCGCGGGAAACAAAGTTCCGAACCGAGGCAATGACCAGCCGTATTGCCCAGCTTTGCGTTCTGGACGCATTGATTGCAGCATTGGCGCTTGCTGATTATGAACGGGCGACCGACACATTGCGTAAGACGTTCGATGTGTTGTCGCTCAAGCGGTTTTAGTCGCGTCCAGAATGGAGTCAAAGAAAACTCCGGGCGACGGGCTGACCAGTAGCGAGTTCATGCCGAGTGCGTCTGCGCCCGAAATATCGGTTGCCGGATTGTCGCCAAACATGACCACGTCTTCATAGGCCGCGCCGATTGCAGCGCAGCCCTTGTCGAACAGGTGCCGTCCGGGCTTTCCAATGATTTCGATGTCCACGGACCCGAGATCGACGCAGGCGCCGAGTGCTGCAAGGAGCGCTCCGGTTTCCGGTTTTAGCCGTCCATCGACACCCGGATGGGTAAGGTCCGGGTTCGCGACGATCAGTCGGGCGCCATTCGCGAGTGCGTTGGCAGCCAGCTCAAGTCGGTTATAGGTCATGCGCGTGTCGCGCAGCAAAACCACGAGGTCGATGTTTTCCCGGGCCAGAGGCAAGCCGAGATTGCGCGCCAGGCCGCGCATCCTCGTGTCACCCAGCACAAGTACGCCTTCCGCATCCATCTCTGCCGCGCGGGTGAGCGACTCAACTCCGGCCAGGATGATCTGGTCCTTGCTCATCGGAATGCCTGAGCGGCCGAGTATCTCGGCAAAGTCATCGACAGTGTTTGACGAATTGTTCGACACGATGGCGCAGCAGGCATGATTGGCCTTGAGAAAGGCCATTGCGCTGGGCACCAACTGGTTTTCAACGGCGCAGCAACCATCCCAGTCGACGAGATAACCTTGCGCTTCCTCAAGCGTTTTCAGGTTCTCCGCCGAGAGTAGACCCGGTTCTCGATACGCCATGTCGTCGTCTCCTGCTGGCTCACTTTGATGCTTGAGTAATATTCAAAAACTGATCACGCAATACTAAATTAATTTCACGTAAAAATTGTTGAAAATTCACATAAGCGTCGTGTCCGGTCGCTAAAGGATGGGCTGCGGCGGTCGGATCCAAGAACGGGATTGCCTCCGCATCGTGCCGTATGCGCGGCATTTCTGAGGGGTTCAAAGGAGAACAGGGCCATGATGTTGGGTGTAAAAAGAAACTTTGCGATCGGCGCGGGGGCATTGCTTGCGACGACAGCGATCCCGTTGATTGCTGTCGCACAGGAAGATGACGGCGGACGCCGGCTTGAGACAATCCGGGTTGAAGGCCAGGTCGTTGATGCAACGATCAGCGATCTTGCAATCGAGCTTGCCGAGTTTGGCACACAGGTCCAGCTTATCAGCGCGGAAGAAATCGAAACCGGCGGCTTCACAAACTTCGGTGAACTCGCCGCAGGTTTGATCCGGGGCGCCAATGTCGGCTATTCGCCGGACGAAGGCGAGTTCACGATCCGCATTGATGGCGGAACGGACCGGGATACGCTTCTGCTTGTTGACGGCGTCCCCTATTTCGACCGCTCTTCACCGCTGGAGGATCTCTGGCCAGCGACAGCGATTGACCCGCGCATGATCAGCGGCGTTGAAGTTTACCGCGGCGGCAACAGCCTGTACTTCGGCTCGAATGGCGGACTCGGTGTTGTCAGTGTAAAGACCAAAGAGCCGGACGGCACGAGAAAGGGCGAGTTTGGTGCCTATTTCGGGTCTTTCAAAACGCGTGAAATCTACGGCAACATGTCGTTCCCGCTCGACGAAGCAGGCAAGCATAGCGTGCTGATCTATGGCCGCTCATACGAATCGGATGCGCACACCTTGTTCGATCCGGAGGCCTATGGCGACAACGTCATGGCGCTCGGCGGCTACCATGAATTCCCGTACAGCTTCAACAGCATTGGCGCCAAATACCTCTGGCAGATGGGTGCCGACACCGAGCTGCGGCTCGGCGCCGCCTATACGACGATCGACTTCCGGGATTCGTTCCCGCAATCCACGGTATTCCAGCCAAACTTTACCGAGTTTCCGATCTATAACGGGTCCTTCAAGCATCGCTTCAGCGACAAGCTCAAGCTGGATATCGAAGGCCACTATCAGGACCCTCAACTGAAGAACAACGAGATCGACGCGCGCATCTGTCAGATTCCGCGCCTTTCGGATCTCCCGGACGATATTCAGGCCATCGCAGCGGGGCAGGGCATCACGTCCTTTACGACTGCGTCTGCATTCGAAGCTTTCGCTGCGTCCGTACCGGGGCTTCCTGCCGGCTGTGTGACCAATCCGTACGGATCTGCAGGCAGTGCAGGCGATGATCGAAACAATGGCGGCAGCAGCTTCTACATTAACCAGGATCCTGACAGCCCGTACTTCGGACAGGCTTACGGGACACCGAAAAACCCGTTCCCGATTGGCGCGCCGATTGGTTACGTCGTCCAGTCATCGGCATCGTTCGGTGACGGTGGCCTGACGAAAGGCTTCGGTACGACCGACCAGCGTGAGTCCGGCTATGTGGACTACGGGATCAATGCCAGGGCAACCTATACCCTCAACGACTATGTCGAAGTCGTCGCCGGTGTTCAGAATACGAGCTACAAGGACAATTCTGATGACAGCTACGGTGTCCGCGATGTCAAGCTCAGCAGTACCGGTGTCTACGGTGATCTACATCTGACCCTTCCGGTGCTCGATGGGTTCAGCGGGTCATTCGCAATGCGCCAGGACTTCAATGAAAGCTTTGCTGACCAGTCGATCTGGAAAGTCGGGCTCCGCCAGAACTTTGGTGCCGGCATCTATGGCCGCGCCAGTGGGGGCACATCCTACAGTCTGCCAAAGATCGACGAGATCGGTGCGTTTGGTGCCAATGCCAATCTCAATCCGGGGCTTGATCCTCAGGAAGTCGAAGCGGTGAACCTGGGTGTCGGTGTGGACGGCGATATCCTTGGCGGCACTTACAATATCGAACTCGGCTATTTCGATACGGAAATCACGAACCTCTTCACCAACCGGGCGGTCGGTGCAGTTTGCTTCGAATACGCCAACGACATTGCCAATCCGCTCTTCGCAAACCTGACCAACGACACGGCCACAATCGAGCGCAACCGGCAAAACATCTTTGCTCCGGATGCGTTCTGCTCGACTGCAGCAAGCAAAGGTCTGGAAGACAGCCAGACTGTCGCAGTGAACGCAAATGCCATGCAGGACATCAAGGGCTTCACGGTCGACGTGGCCTTTGACTTTGACAAATGGCAGGCGGATTTCAGCTATACCAACATGGAATCGCTGGAGCCAAACCCTGTCTATGGCGTGGCCGCCCGTCTGGACGGCACGACAACGAATCTCGACTTCGTGGTGCCCGGCCGGGCTGGCTCGGCAGAATTGCGGCAGTCGAGCGAACGGCCTGAATGGACTCTGTCCGGGCTTGTTACCTACACGCCCACGGATCGTTGGGTCTTTGCACTCAATCCGCGTCTGCAAGGGCCGGAATGGGCCTATGCCGGAACGACTCTGGCCCGCATGGTTGATGCAGACGGCAATCGCGTTGTCGAAGACGTGAACTTCGGAGAGTATTTCGTACTCAACGGATCAATCCAGTACTATCTCGGCGACGAGAAACAGCATCGTTTCCTGGTCCGTGGCGTGAACCTTCTTGGTGAAGATTATTTCGAGCGTGCCTCAGGTGGGGCAGGTTATTCACGCGACAGGGCTGTCGTGCGGGGTGAGGTCACTTCGAACGATAGCGCTTACTACCGCCAGTATGGCTGGAACGGCAAACCGACATCGTTCTGGATCCAGTACGAGTACTCATTCTAATCACCTGGTGGCCCGGCCGAAACCGTTTCGGCCGGGATCTCCCCTCATCGGGTGACTGGGCACCGGTGATGTTTCCCCGTCACCGGTGCCCGCCTACCGACGATCCGACAGTTCGAAGGAGTTTTCAGATGTTTTCTCGCCGTCTCTTCCTGGCCGCCAGCGGTGCAGCCCTATGGGTACCAAAAATGGCCCGTGCCCAGAGTGGAATACCGCACTTCACACTCGGCGTTGCGTCCGGTTCTCCGCGTCCGGATGGCGTCATTCTCTGGACCCGTCTCGCACCCGATCCGTTGAACGGAGGCGGAATGCCGCCCGGAACAGCCCAGGTGCGTTACCGTGTTTGCGCCGACGAGGCGATGCGCAAGACGCTTCAGGACGGCGTCGTTGAAACATCAGACGAAATGGCGCATGCCGTTCACGTAACGGTCAAAGGCCTCGAGCCTGGCCGGGAGTATTTTTACCAGTTCTACCATGGTGATGAGGAAAGTCCTGTAGGACGTACACGCACGACAAGCCCGAAAGATAAGGAAGCCAAGATAGCGCTCGCGTCCTGCCAGAGCTATGAATCCGGATTCTATGCGGCCTATCGCGACATGGCCGACTGGAGGCCTGACTGTGTCATTCATACGGGTGACTATATTTATGAAGGGGGCATCGGAAAGCTCGGCGCCACCTTGCGGGATGTCGGGGGCGGCGAGCGGCGCATCTTTGAAACCGTCCGCTTGCATAACAGCAATGAAATCGTGACACTTTGGGACTATCGCAACCGCTACGCGCTTTATCGCACGGACCCGCATCTTCAGGCGGCGCATGCTGCCGCGCCCTGGATCGTCGCGATGGACGATCACGAGGTCGACAATAATTGGGCCAGCGATACGCCGCAGGATCCCGAAAAGCAGACAAAACTCGAGTTCCAGATTCGCAAGTACGCTGCTTTCAAGGCCTATTATGAACATATGCCCATCGAGAAGCCGCCCATCCTGCAGAACATGGCGCCAGCGATCCAGCTCTATGGCCAATACCGGTTCGGTCCCGCCAATGTCCATCTTCTGGACACCCGCCAGTTCCGGTCCGACCAACCCTGCGGGGACGGCCGCAAACCCTATTGCGCCGACGCCCTCGATCCCAAAAGGACCATGCTGGGAGCGGAGCAGGAAGCCTGGCTGGCAAAATCGCTGAAGCAGTCGTCTGCACCGTTCAACGTCATCGCCACCCAGGTCTGGTTTACGCCCTATCGCTATACTGAAGCCCCCGAGCCGGCCGTGACAAATCTTGACAGCTGGGATGGCTATCCGGCCGCGCGGCAGCGCCTGTCTTCGATGCTGGCCGATGGTGTTTCCAACCCGGTGTTCATGACCGGTGACTGGCACACGGCAATGGCGTCCACCCTGTACGAAAAGCCATTCGATAGATCGTCCAGGCGGATCGGGCATGAGATTGTCGGCAGTTCGATTTCGTCCGGCTGCCCATGGGCAAGGGATATGGAAACCGTGCGCGATGCCAACCCGCATGTCTCTTATCTGAACGGCAAGAAGCGGGGCTATCTGCGCGCGACCTTCTCGGCAGGCGACTGTCAGTCGGAGTTCCGGATCGTCGAGGATTCTGGCCGCGCCGACTCGCCTGTCACAACAGACCTTGCTGTGAGAACCAGCGATCTTTGACCATCGCAGAGCGGAATTGATCACGAATCAGGAGCAGGAAGGCGCAGGGCCTTTGTGCGGAAACGACACCAAAAGGAGATGAAATATGTCTATGAAACATGTGCCTGCCATTGTCGCGGTACTGGCAAGTCTGGCTGCTCCCGTTGCCGCTCACGAGCGTGCGGTCGTATTTCCTGACACACCGGATGGCGAGGTTATTCTCGCCGCTGATCTGCACACCCACTCTGTCTTTTCTGACGGCGCGGTCTGGCCTTCGATCCGGGTGGAAGAAGCCCACCGCGATGGGCTGAGCGTCATGGCTGTGACCGAGCATCTCGAATACCAGCCCCACAAGGCAGATATTCCCAACCCAGACCGCAATCGCTCCTATGGTGTCGCGATCGAATCTCTCGTGAAAGCGCAATACAGGGGCCTCCTCGTTATCAACGGCGCGGAAGTCACACGGGACCAGCCCTACGGCCACATCAACGCCGTCTTTGTCGAAGATGCGAACGCGCTTCTGACGTCGGATCCGCGCGACGCGATTGAGGCGGCCCACGCGCAGGGAGCATTTGTCTTCGTCAACCACCCCGACTGGCTGCCACAGCAGCCGGACGGTGTGGCGCGCCTTTCCGGCTACCAGAAGCAGCTCATTGCAGACGGACTGTTGCAAGGCATCGAAGTTGCCAACGGCACGATGGACGGCCTCTCCGAACATGCCCTCCAGATCGCGCTCGACCACAATTTGACGGTGCTGGGAAATTCGGACATTCATGGCCTTGTCGACTGGACACACGATGCCGGTCATGACGGACGACGCCCGATGACTCTTGTTCTGGCGGCGGACAGGTCCGAGGAGGCCTTCAAGAAGGCCCTTTTTGATGGCCGCACCGTTGCCTGGTACCATGACCAGCTGATGGGACGGGAAGAAAATGTCCAGGCCGTGGTCCGCTCGTGCCTCTCGCTTCTCCCTGAAGCCTTCGATGGAAAGACTTCAGTCCTGGCCGTTACGATCAAAAATGCCTGCCCGGTGAACTTCACGTTGCAAAACATCGGTGAGCAGACGTTCCAGAACGTCAATGATACGATCAGTATCGATCGAAACGGTGAGACCAAAGTGCAGGTTCGGATGAGCAAGGCAACCGACAGCGTCGCCCTGGCGTTTGATGTGCTCAACACACAGATCGGTTATCGTAAGACACTGCCGACAACGCTGACAGCTGACGTCCCGCCGACGCTGTCTGTTCCATCAAGATGAGGCCACGCAAGAAAGGCGTCTTGTTCGCACCATCTGGCCTTTGCTGCCGACGCGGGTTTTCCACTTTCAGGCGTCGAGCGGACAGCCCGCAAGGGCACGGTCAGCTGCGTGGTGCGTAATGTGTCAGCAGCAGGACCTGACGGCGCCGCAGGGCATAATTGCCCGTCGCCCGTTGCAGCACGCAGGTCCACATGCACACGATTCCGGCGAGAGCCATGGCAGCAGCTGCACGCAGGTTCCCGGTTGCGAAGATATGCCAGATATTGGTCAGGTTCCCGCTCCGGCCTGGATAGCCGGGGCGGATTCGGATGGTGCGGCTGTTGGCGTGGCGGGTCATGCTGGAAGAACCGGCGGCGCCCGAAATGGTTCCTGCGCGCGGTCGGGGGGACTGCAGTCCGAGCGGCATGACATTTCCGTACAGTTCGGAACAGTCTCCGGTCCCGTCCGTTGTTTTGGTGAGGGCTGGAACCTGCCAAATTCAAGCAAGGAGACCAAATCATGACCACCACACTCGAACAATCCGCCAATCCGCTCATCAGTTCCGCACGGGTTGAGGGCACCACTGTCTTTAACACCAAAGGCGACAAGCTCGGCTCGGTCGATTGCCTGATGCTCGACAAGCAGCAAGGCAAGGTTGCCTACGCCGTCATGTCGTTCGGCGGCTTTCTGGGCATCGGCGAGAAGCGCCACCCCCTGCCATGGCAGACACTGACCTATGACGAGGACAAGGACGGCTATGTCGTCAGCCTGTCGAAGGAACAACTGGAGCGGGCACCCACGCTCGACCGCGGCGACCATGATCGCCTGAAGGACCGCACATTTGGTGCCTCCGTTTACTCTTACTATGGTCTGTCGCCATACTGGGCACCCCCAATAGCCTAAGGGCCGTATCTCTCAGATCCGGACCCGGGGCCGATGCCGATGCATCGGCCCCTTTCACGTGAAGACGGAGAATAATCTATGACAACCATTCAGGATGCCGAAGTCGAAGGACGGCTGCTGGCTCAGCGACAGGTCCTCGCCGAACTTTTGGCCGCATGCGACCAGGCCGGCGGGCCATTGTCAGACTGGGTCCGTGTCTTCGTTTCGGAAGACTTCACAGTGCATGACTCTGCCGAGGATCCGGGCGTCGTTCCAGACTTTGCCTTCGCCGTCGAAAGCATCATCGCAGGGGAAAAGCGCATGCTGGCCGCCGAGACACGCAGGATGCTCGACGCAGCCGCCCGTTAATTCGCATCAGCGACCTGGAAATGCTGCAGCATCTCCCGGGCCGGGGCATAGTCAGGTTTCAGGGCGGTGGCTACGGTCAGGTCTTCATGGGCGTGGGCAACATCATCCAGGGCCCAATGGGCAATCGCCCGGTTGAGATAGGCCACGTGCCGACGCTCCCGCGAAATAGCCTTCGGGTCTGCCAGGACATTAAGGGCCTCGTCGAACCGACCGAGCCGGACGAGAGCAGCCCCGAGATTGATGGCGACGTCAGGCGAGGCAGCATCCTCTGCGTGCGCCGCCTGGAAGTCAGCAAGGGCTGCATCGAGATCGCCGCGGCGCATCTTCACAATTCCCGTATTGGTCAGGGTGGCGGCGTAGCTGGCGGGTGTCAGGTCGGGCGCGTGCAGCGCATTCTCGCACAGGCGCAGGATGCGGGCAGAGCGCTCCTCCGGGTCTGCGACACGCGCAGCGCAGGCTTCGGCGGCGGACTGCCCGAAATGGTAGACGATACCCTGCGCGTGCGCATTGGGATCGAACATCAAGAAAATCAGGAGGCCAGCTTTAAGGGAGGAGAATGCATTCATCGGTCAGGCTTTCGTTAGTGCATATACACGATATTGCGCAGAATTGCGCCCTTGGGAAGAAAAGGCCCCATCCGGCACGGTGGCGCCGGATGGGGAGTAGTATGTCGGAAAACGGAGGGCTGGCTGACAGCTTGGATTTAACGCGACACACAGAATGAGTAAAAAATATGTATATACACGTTATGCTTATGTCAACGCCTTCATTTCATACTGTTCGCCAGTAGTGACGTTGTCGATTGAAGTTTCAGTATAAAGCTGTATATGCACGTAATATGATTACACGCGATGTTTCAGGCGATCCGCCGATCAACTGCTCTGCGGCCCGTCTCCTGCGGGCGGCCCGCGTGTTGACGCGTCACTATGACGATGCCTTGCGCCCCGCAGGCATCACGATCACACAGTTTGGACTGCTCAATGTCATCAGGCGTACCGAGCCGGAATCGATTTCCGACATTGCCAGCATTCTCGATATTGATCGCACAACCCTGTCTCGCAACCTGAAGCCGCTGGAAAAGGCGGATCTGGTGTTCCGCGGGAATGAGGGGGGCAGTCGTCGGCGGCGCGTTCTGTTGACCACGCTTGGCGTGGCCAAGCTCGAAGAGGCATGGCCACTCTGGCAACAGGCCCAGACGCGAGTGGAGCAAGTGCTTGGCGATGCGAAACTCAAAGACCTCTATGGCGCGCTGTCGATGATCCGGCCCGAGCTCATCGCCCAACCCTAGCTGTTGATGTCGCCGCTTGCCGAAACCCGCCAACCCCGGCAAGAACAGCGCCATGACAGATACCTCTCAGCCATCTTCCAAGACGCCGGACTCCGCCGAAATCGACGCCGCCCTGCTGGAGGACATGGCAGATGCCGTCGAAGAGCGCGATACGCGCTGGCTCGTGCGCATGCTTCAGCGCATGCACCCGGCCGATGCGGCCGACCTGCTCGAGCAGTTGCCTTATGATACCTTTGAGGATGCGGTCGGGCTGCTTGGCGGGGAACTGCCACCCGACATCCTGATCGAGCTGCGCGATTCCTACCGGGAGGGCGCGGTTGATGTCCTGCCTGACCATGCAGTCGTCAGCGCGCTCGACGAGCTCGACTCCGATGATGCGACGACAATTCTCGATGACCTGGAAGACGAACGCCGGGAACGCATTCTCGAAGACCTGGCCCCGATCGACAGGGCCCAGTATGAACGCGGCCTCGCCTTTGAGGAAGAAACCGCCGGCCGTCTCATGCAGACGGAATTCGTGGCCCTGCCTGAATTCTGGTCCGTGGGCCATGCGATCGACCATGCGCGTGAACTGGGCGCTGATTTGCCGGAAGTCTTCTACGAAGTCTATGTCATCGACCCGGCCCACCGCCTCGCTGGTGTGGTGCCGCTTGCGACTTTGCTGCGCACACCGCGTGACACCCAGCTGTCGGACATCATGGAAGACCCGATGTCGACCATCTCGACCGACATGGACCAGGAAGAAGTGGCTTTCCAGTTCCAGAAATATTCGCTCGCCTCGGCGCCTGTCACGGACTCCGCCGGCCGGCTGGTCGGCATGATTACGGTCGATGACATGGTCGACGTTATCCAGTCTGAACACACTGAAGACCTGCTTTCGCTGCTCAACGTGCGCTCCGCCGACGGGTCCGACACAGTCTGGGACACGGTGATGGCCCGGGCGCCTTGGCTGGGTGTGAATCTGTTCTCGGCCTTCATTGCGTCCGCCATCATTTCGCTCTTCGAGGGGACAATTCAGGAAATCGTGGCCCTCGCCATCCTGATGCCGGTCGTGGCAGCGCTTGGCGGCAATGCCGGCAGCCAGGGGCTCGCCGTGGCGGTGCGCGCCATAGCCGAACGCCAGCTGGATGGCGCCGCCGCACGCCGGGCAGTCGTCCGAGAGTTTCTCAGCGGCTTGGTAAACGGGGTCATATTTGCAATCGGCGTCGGTATCATCGCCCTGATCTGGTTCCAGGATCTGAAGCTGGCACTGGTGATTGCCGCCTCCATGCTGGCCACATTCATGTGGGCGGGCCTGTCAGGAATCCTCGTTCCGCTTGGCCTCAAGCGCCTGGGGGCAGACCCTGCCGTGGCCTCGTCCGTGTTCGTTTTGACATTGACGGACGTGATGGCCTTCTTCAGCTTTCTCGGGCTCGCATCCCTGGTTTTGCTGTAAATCGGGGCATTTTACAGTCTGCATTCGCCACTCAGGCGAACAGGCGCGCCATTTGCACTGTGGCGCGATAGTAAAAGTCCAATTGTATCAATACGGGAGCCATCTGAATGGCCCGTCCTATGCGAACGTCTCGGCCAGGGCTCGAGCTCATCAAGAGCTTTGAGGGCTTTCGTTCGCGCGCGGCCCGCCTTCCAAGCGGCTCCTGGATCATTGGATACGGCCATACGGAAACAGCCCGCAGGGGTCTCTCGGTTAACCGTAACGATGCCGAACTGATCCTGAAGCACCATGACCTGCTGCCCGTCGAGCGGGCGATTATCGACCGCGTCCTCGCCCCGCTCAGCCAGAACGAATTTGATGCCCTCGTATCCTTCGTCTTCAATATCGGCATCGACGATTTCATCGCATCGGACGTGCTCGCTCACCTCAATAGCGGTGACCGCCTTCAGGCCGCCGACGCCATGACCTATTGGCGCAAGGGCCGCGTCGAGGGCGAAGTCAGGGTCATCGACGCCCTGGTGCGCCGCCGCGCCGCCGAGAAAGCGCTTTTCCTCGAGCACCCGGAGGGGCGCGCCTCTGTGCCGTCCGCCCTTGTCCACCCAGAGCTCGATGCGGCGGCGTCGCTGACAGCCCCCCGCGAGCGCGCCGTGATCGTCGAAACCCGCGTCAAGGGTGACCGGGCAACCGCAACCAGGGCCGCCGAAGCCTCGTCCCAGGCCGCCGCCCGCGCCGTCAACGAACGCCTAACCCGCATCCTCGGCGAGAATGCTTCGCTCGCCTCCGGCCAGACCCGTCCCGTCGCCGACAATGACATCGCTCAGGATGGCCCCAGCATTGACGAGATCACGCGGGCCGTGTCGGCGCTGGCCGATCCTGAAGCGAGCCAGCAGCCCTCTCCCGTGATCGATATCGCGAAAGGACCGCCGGAAGGTATCGAGCGCCGCCGCACGCCGCGCCCCCCCGCTCAGTCCCCCTATAACTCCCCCCTTGAGTATGGTGGCGGCATGCTGCCCCCGGCCGATCCGGCCATTGTTGACGACCTCGAACAGATTCGCCTCAGCGACGAGGAAATTCAGCGGACACTGGCCGAGAATGGCAATTACCATGATGACACATGGTATGAAGTATTGCGGGAAGGCTGGCCGTTTGCGCTGCTCGCGGGCCTCGGCCTGATCGGCTTCCTGCTCGGCGTCGACCGTTTCTTCCGCGAAGCCTACCGGCTGGCTGACCGGTCATCCGATATTTTCGTCGGCCCCCTTCTTGCGCTGGGCAGCGGCGTGATTCTTGTGATTTCGGCCTATTATCTGATGCGCTCATTATCGCGCCGCACCTGACGTCGCAGCAGCGGTTTTTCCGCTGACATCCGGGGCCGGTCCTGCTAGTCAGGAGCCATGATCCCGAACACATATCCCTCATTGAACTTCGATCTCGGTGAAACCGCGGACATGATCCGCGAAACCGTGAAAAACTTTGCCCAGAACGAGATCGCCCCGCGTGCGGCAGAGATCGACCGGACGGACAAATTCCCCCGCGACCTCCTGCCCAAGATGGGCGAGCTTGGCCTCCTCGGCATCACTGTCGAAGAGGAATGGGGCGGCACCGGGCTTGGCTATCTCGAACATGTCGTGGCGATGGAGGAAATCTCCCGCGCCTCTGCCTCGGTCGGTCTCTCCTACGGCGCCCATTCGAACCTCTGCGTCAACCAGCTGCGCCGCTGGGGCAATGACGACCAGAAAGCGCGCTACCTGCCCAAACTCATCTCCGGCGAACACCTCGGCGCCCTTGCCATGAGCGAAAGCGGGGCGGGCTCCGATGTCGTCTCGATGAAACTGCGCGCCGACAGGCAAGGCGACCGCTACGTTCTCAACGGCACCAAGATGTGGATCACCAACGCCCCCGATGCCGATACGCTGGTCGTCTATGCCAAGACCGACCCGGCCGCCGGGTCCAAGGGCATCACTGCCTTCCTGATCGAGCGGGGCTTCAAGGGCTTCTCGGTCGCCCAGAAACTCGACAAGCTTGGCATGCGCGGCTCGGAAACCGGCGAACTCGTGTTCGAGGACTGCGAAGTGCCCGAGGCCAACGTCATGGGCCCCGTCGGCGCGGGCGCACGTATCCTGATGAGCGGCCTCGACTATGAGCGCGCTGTGCTCTCCGCCGGTCCCACAGGCATCATGCAGGCCTGCATGGACGTCGTGATCCCCTACATCCATGACCGCAAGCAGTTTGGCCAGTCGATCGGCGAGTTCCAGCTCGTGCAGGGCAAGCTCGCGGACATGTACGTCCAGATGAACGCTGCCAAGGCCTATGTCTACGCTGTCGCGAAAGCTTGCGACCGCGGCGAGACTGCCCGCAAGGACGCCGCCGGCGCCATCCTCTACGCCGCTGAAACCGCCACCAAGCTCGCCCTCGACGCCATCCAGCTCCTCGGCGGCAATGGCTATATCAACGAGTATCCCACAGGCCGCCTCCTGCGCGACGCCAAGCTCTACGAGATCGGCGCCGGCACCAGCGAAATCCGCCGCTGGCTCATCGGCCGCGAACTGTTCGGCGAAACGGCGTGATGCGATTTTTGCTGATTGCCGCGTGGGTGGGCATTTCCACGGCAGCCGTTCATGCGGAAGAAAGTCCACCAGCCGATGATTGGAAAACACCCGCAATCGAGCAGGTTGAAGCTTGCCGCCAGATCGGCACTATTGATCATGGTCCCTCCGAAGACTGCATTGGCCTGATCGTGGCTGCATGCCCCGGCAAAAATGGCAGTACATCGTCGATGGTCGAGTGCTTTGAAATTGAGCGTCAATACTGGGCATCCCAGATCGCTGCCCCGCTCAGGACACTCCGGGACTACAAGGCAAGATACGATAGCGACGACGAATATGCCGTCGCCCCCCGTCTCGACACCTACCAGCAAAACTGGGAGGTCTGGCTGCGAAACAAATGCGACTTTGCGGGCCTCCGGTATGGCCGGGGCAGCATTGGCCGTATCACGCGTGGGCTATGCGAGATGCGAACAACTGGCGAGCGTGTTTTGGAACTCGAACTGATGGTTCGGCAGGATGTTCGCCAATAGGAACGGAAACCGCTAATTCTGCCTTCGCGCTCAGGCCCGGCGGCGTCGATCCCCTTGTGTCGATGCGCCGGCCAGCGCCTCCTCGACAACAGACAGGATCGAGCGCTGGTCGACCGGTTTGGAGACATAGCCGCTGAAGCCGCGTGCGATGTATTTCTCCCGGTCCCCGCGCATGGAATCTGCGGTCAGGGCAATGACAGGGATGTCCTTGTTGGAACTCGTCCCGGCACGAAGGCGGTCAAATGCCCGCTGTCCGTCGAGTTCGGGCATGTGGATATCCATCAGCACGAGGTCGAATACTGCCCCATCGAGCTTCTCCAGCGCGTGATTGCCGTCATGGGCCTCGTCAATCTCGTAACCGCTCTGTTCAAGGAACGTCCGTGCGACGCGGCGATTGATCGCATTGTCGTCAACGACCAGAATGCGCCTGGCATTTGACGCCGCCTCGCCAGATCCCGCTTTCAGGCCTCCTGCAACCGGTTCGAGCTTGCGCAGCAGGGCATCCCTGGAAACCGACTCGGCGATTTCGGACTCGAAGGTCAACGTGAAAATCGACCCCTTGCCGGGCTCGCTGACCACGGAAACGTCTCCCCCCATCAGCCGGGCGAGTTGCCGTGTAATCGGCAGGCCAAGCCCCGTGCCGCCATACTTGCGGGTCGTCGTCCCGTCTGCCTGCGCAAAGGATTCGAAAATCCGGTCGATCTTGTCGGCAGGAATACCGCACCCGGTGTCGGATACATGGATGGTAATTTTCACCCGTTTGTCTGCCAGCGGCTGCCCCGTTGCCACGACAAGGACATCGCCGGAATCTGAGAACTTGATGGCATTCGAAATCAGGTTTCCGACACACTGGCGCACACGCACAGGATCAATCGTCAATGCAGCGGGCACGCTCGGATCGACAAACAGTTTCAGTTTCAGGCCCTTGTCGTCTGCGGTCGGCTCATAAAGCTTGCAAAGCCGGCCCAGCTTGTGGCGCAGGTCGGCCTCGATCACCGTGACTTCCATCCGCCCGGCTTCGATCTTGGAGAGATCGAGAATGTCATTCAGTATGGAAAGCAAGGCATTGCCCGATTCCAGGATGACGTTCACCTGGTCAGCGCGCACGTCATCGAGGTCCGAGCTCGCCAAAACCTGGGCCATGCCGAGAATGCCGTTCAGGGGTGTGCGGATTTCATGGCTCATATTGGCCAGGAATTCGGATTTCAGCAGGGTCGCCAGTTCGGCCTTCTGGACGGCCGATGCCAGTTCATGCGCCAGTTTGCGGTCTTCACGCACATCGCGGGCATGTGAGATAAAAATGCGCTCGCCGCGAACTTCGGAATAGACGCTCGAAAGCGCGTTCGAAATGACGATTTCCTCACCGGTCTTGCTGATCAGGATCAGGTCGATGATCTGCTGGTCAAGCTTTCCGCCCCACATCTGGGTGCCGGCTTTCACCACCGCGCGATAGTCCTCGGGCCGCATGATCACGCTGCTCGACTTGCCCACCAGTTCGCCGGGCTCGTATCCAAGAAGTTCATGGATCGCCGAATTTGCGTAAATGATATCGCTTGATTCTGTCGTCAGGGTGATGCCCTGCACGGCGTGGTCAAAGGCGGCCTTGAACATTTCGACAGAGTCGAAGGCTTCGTCGCGCGCGTTGATGATGTCGGTAATCTCGATCGAGAAAATCACGCACCCCTTCTCTGAGGGTACCATCATGTAACGAATGACAGTCCCCTGCAGGTGCCTGAGGCGGCCATGCGGGCTGGGGCGGCGTCCGCTAGTGTCAAGTTCCCGGCGCTCTCCCGTCTCGATGCACTTTACCGCATCGAAGAACATCTCGGATTCGCGATAGGCCGGGTCGACATCACAGACGCGCAGGCCGACAATCGATCCGCCCTCCGGCAGAACCACGCGATTGGCAGAATCGTTTGCCGATTCCCAGACGAAATCGACAATCGTGCCGTCTTCATCCCGAATCGGGGAAATTTCCACGCATGTGAACGGGAGCAGGTCAAATATTGCTGCATCCATTGAACAATTCCTCCGGCCCGGACCTGTTATTGTGTTCTGGTCTCGGTTGAGAGGCAGGATGGCGCAGTTACGGTTAATGGACCATTGAGGGACTGCGCATCAAAGGGTCAGACCGGGCAGCAGTTTTGCCTGATGTCGCTTGTTTCCAAAGCCATTTTGGTCGCTTCGTAGCCGGCTTCGACGGTCGCGTCATAGGCTTCCCAGTCCCGCAACTCCGTGTCGATCAGGTCTGGCAGGATCAAGAGGTCCGTCATGTCCCGTCCGAAAGTCCGGTCTGCGCGTATGGTGGCGGCGCGCATCAGCAGGCCGGCAATGGGCGGCGCGGCAGAAAAGCCGTTCATCAGCACCCAGCGGAAGAAATTTGGCGGATTGATGAATTCCTCGACATTCAGGCCTTCGGCCTGCTGTGTCACGTCGCCGCCGACCACATAGCCGCGATGCATCTCGCGCATCACATCGACCGGGAAATTGTTCAGAACCGCGCCGTCAACCAGCACGTCATGCCCGTCCACGACCGGTGGCAGGATGCCGGGCAGGGAAATCGACGCGCGCAAGGCTTCCCGCAACAGGCCCGACCGGTGCAGCCGCAGCGTGCCGGTGTTCAGGTTGGTCGAAGTGGCAAAGAATGGAATGCCGAGGTCGCCGATTTCCGCGTCGCCGAAATGCTCTTTCAGGCGGGCATTGACACGCAGGCCCTTCACCATGCCTACGACAGGCAGGTTATAGTCTCCCAGCGGATTGGTTTCGACGAACGCCTTGCGAATGCGCCAGTCAATTTCCTTGTCGTCCCAGCCCATGGCGACGCAGGCGGCAATGACGGCGCCCATCGACGAGCCGCCGACAAAATCAATCGGGATGCCCTGTTCGCGAAGCGCACGCACCATGCCGATATGCGAATAGGCCCGTGCGCCGCCACCTGACATGACCACGCCAACCGACCGGCCCGACATGATCCGGGCGAGCCTGCCGCAGCTTTCTCCCTGCACGCCGGTCCAGTGGAACACGCGGCTGCCGCCGGACGCTTCCAGCCATTCCAGCGGCCTGGCGGCGCGCCGCTCATTGCCATGATGCAGCAGCACCACGTCCACCAGCTTGAGCGCCAGCGCAGGCGAATTGTCATCCGGAAACAGCGGAATGGACGGGCGCGCATCGGCCCGGGCCATCACCCAGATCCGGTCCGCCTGTCGGATCGACAGGCGGAACCAGGCATTGTCGCCAATCGTCGAGGTCAGGATCACGACATCATGATTCATTTCAAGTTCGTCAAAGAAGGAGGCCGGTTTCTCGTCGCCTTCCTTTTCGGAAATGATGATGCAGGAACTGCCGAGCTGTCCCAGGCAGGCGGCAAGGGACTTTGCCCGCAAGCTCAGGTCGATCGTGGGCGATGTGGCCACCATGGTGAACACTTTCGGCGCGGCGCGGGTCGAGCGCTGGCCGGCGCGACCCACACGGCGCAGGATGATGCGGATCATCGCCTCCAGCAGTTCCGGTTCGGCCTTCACCATCCGCTCCCATCCCTTGCGGGTGATTGCGATGACTTCCGAATCGCGGATCGCATAGACGGATCCCGTATGCGGAGCGTCGTCGATCTGGCCACTGCCGTCCATGTCGATGCCGCCCAGGAACAGGGCCATCTCGCCCACCGGTTCACCGGCACGGATGTGGCCGATGAAGTCGCTGGCGCCTTCCGGGCCGTCGTGGAACGCGCCGAGCGACCCGGACAGCACGAAATAGATGCAGTCTGCGGGCTCGCCTGCCTTGAACAACGCGCCGCCGGCCGGCAGCGAGAACCATTTCGCTTCCTTGCCCGCGGCCTTCATGGCGCGGGCGGGAACATCCTTCAGGAACGGGATGTTCTTCAGCGCCGGCGTGACGTCGATACTCATGGTTTTGAACATGCCCATTTCGAAGGGTCCTTCCAAGAGCCACACTACAATGACAATCTCAATTTTGGGTTACAGCCGCGTGACACAGGCCACGGCCCTCGCTAAGCAGGCACGAGGCCCACAAGGGAGGCATCATGCCCGTATTGAAATCGAGTCTCGACGTCGCCGGGCCGGGCTTTGCCCGCAATCGCGCCGCCATGCAGGCACTGCTGGACGAACTGACGGAGAAGACCGCCACGGCCGCGCTGGGCGGGCCGGAGGCCGCGCGCCTGCGCCACACCGAGCGCGGCAAGCTGCTGCCGCGAGAGCGTGTCGAGCGCCTGGTGGATCCGGGCAGCGCCTTTCTCGAGATCGGCGCGCTGGCCGCCAATGGCATGTATGACGATGATGCGCCCGGCGCGGGCATCATCACCGGCGTCGGCCGCATCGAGGGCCGCGAATGCATGATCGTTTGCAATGACGCCACGGTGAAGGGCGGGACCTATTACCCGATGACGGTCAAGAAACACCTGCGCGCGCAGGAGATCGCCCTCGAAAACCGCCTGCCATGCATCTATCTTGTGGACTCAGGCGGCGCAAACCTGCCGCACCAGTCCGAAATCTTCCCGGACCGGGAGCATTTCGGCCGCATCTTCTATAACCAGGCCCAGATGAGCGCGAAGGGCATCCCCCAGATCGCCGCCGTCATGGGCAGCTGCACCGCTGGCGGCGCCTACGTCCCGGCAATGAGCGACGAGACCATCATCGTGCGCAAACAGGGCACCATCTTCCTCGGCGGCCCGCCGCTGGTGAAGGCCGCCACCGGCGAGATCATTTCCGCCGAAGACCTTGGCGGCGCCGATGTCCATGCCCGCCAGTCCGGCGTCGCCGACCATTACGCCGCCCATGATGCCCACGCGCTCGCCATCGTGCGCTCCATCATCCGCACCCTCGCCATACCCAAGCCCCAGCCCTTCGCCCTCACAGAGCCCGCCGAACCCCTTTACGACCCCGCCGAACTGCACGGCCTCGTCCCGCCGGACCTGAAGGAAACCTATGATGCCCGCGAAGTCATCGCGCGCCTGGTCGACGGTTCCGAATTCCACGAGTTCAAGAAGCTCTATGGCGAAACCCTCGTCTGCGGCTTTGCCCGGCTTTACGGCATGCCCGTCGCGATCCTGGCGAACAATGGCATCCTCTTCTCCGAGAGCGCCCAGAAGGCGGCCCACTTCATCGAACTGGCCGACCAGCGCCGCATCCCGCTTGTCTTCCTGCAAAACCTCACCGGCTTCATGGTCGGCTCGAAATACGAGGCCGGCGGCATCGCCAAGGACGGCGCCAAGATGGTCACCGCCGTCGCCACGGCCAGCGTGCCCAAGTTCACCGTGGTGACGGGCGGCAGCTTCGGGGCAGGCAATTACGGCATGTGCGGGCGCGCCTATGGCCCCCGCTTCCTGTTCATGTGGCCGAACGCCCGCATCTCCGTCATGGGCGGCGAGCAGGCCGCCTCCGTGCTTGCCACGGTCAAGCGCGAGGGCATCGAGCGCAAGGGCGGCGACTGGCCCGCGCAGGAAGAAGAAGCCTTCAAACAGCCGATCCGCGACCTCTACGAGACCGAAGGCAACCCCTATTTCTCAACCGCCCGCCTCTGGGACGACGGCATCATCGACCCCGCCGACACCCGCCGCGTCCTCGGCCTCGCCCTCTCCGCCTGCCTCAACGCCCCATTCCCCGAACGCGGGTTTGGCGTGTTCAGGATGTGAACATTACATCTTGTTCGTGAACTGATTTTCACGCCCAATTAAGGACGGCTTGCCGTAGTGTCTGTTGTTGAAGGGGTGAGGCCCGGCAGGCAAGGAGGCGGCGGCATGATGAGGCAGGCAGTGATCATTCTGGCGGCGGCCATGGCCGTCTCGCTGGCCGCGCAGGCCCGGCAGATGCCGTCCTTCAGCCAGTTTGACCTTGATGGTGACGGCCTGATCTCGGAAGACGAATATGTCTCCCACCAGACCGGCACGCGCCGCGCCAGCGAGTCCGAAGCCATCGCCAAGTTCACCAAGTTCGATCTCGACCAGAACCGCATCGTCACCGAAGATGAGCTCTACGAGGCGGTCTACGCCGCGCAGGCTGAGAGGACAGGAACATCCGTGTCCGCGATTGATCTGGCTGATAGTCAGTAACCGCATTTGACATGGACCGGGGGAGGGCCTGCCGCTGGCGGGCCCTCTTTGCATTCCGCCCGCCTAGGGGGAAGTCCCTATGGGGAAAACCCGCCTGTTGAGGTACATGTTGCGACGGGACAGCACCCAGAGGAGACCCGCCATGGCGAATATTTGCATCATCGACGGCCACCCGGACCCGGCCCCGCGCCACCTCATCCACGCCCTGTGCGATGCCTATGCCGAAGGCGCCGCGCAGGAAGACCACGCCGTCTCGCGCATCAACGTCGGAAGTCTCGATTTCGGCTTCCTCAGCACGCCGGACGATTTCGCCACGCCGCCGCCGGAGCCGGTGCTGAGCGAACGCCAAAAGATCGCCGACGCCGATCACCTGCTGATCGCCTTTCCGCTCTGGCTCGGCGGCATGCCGGCCAAGCTGCGCGCCTTCTTCGAACAGGCGGCGCGGGCAGAATTCTTCCTCGCCGCATCCGACAGTGCCCACAAATGGCCCATGCAGATGATGAAGGGCAAATCCGCCCGAACGGTCATCACCATGGGCATGCCCGGCCTTGTCTACCGGTTTGGCATGGATGCCGGCGCCCTGCGCGCGCTCGAGCGCGGCGTGCTTGGCCTGTCCGGCTTCAGTCCGCTGCACCACACCATCCTTGGCGGCGCGGGCGAGGTCGATGAGGCCAAGTTCAAGCGCTGGTGCACCGACATGCGGATATTCGGACGCGAGGCGGTCTGACCCCGCATTCCCTCGCACAGGCAGGCTTGATTTTCCCGCCGCTGGCTGTGACCAGTGTCGCCGGAGGATTTCGCCCGTGCAGACAAATCGATTCGACCTGCTGCGGCTGGTTTTCGCCTCCATGGTCGTCGTGTTCCACGCCGTGGCCCTGACCGCGATTGACCCGCGCGGCCCGCTCGAGCTCTGGCTGGGGCAGGGCGCCGAGATCGCCATCCAGGGCTTCTTCATCACCTCCGGCGCGCTCGTCTCCGGCTCGCTCGCCCGCGCGCAGACCCTGTCAGACTATGCCGGCAAGCGCGTCCGGCGGCTCTATCCGGCCTACGCCACCATCATTCTCATTCCCGCGGTCATCTCGCTCCTCCTCAGCGGCGACCTGGCCGGCGTCCTCGCCTACCTTGCCGCAAACCTCACCTTCCTGAATTTCCTCGCACCGGGCCTGCCGGGCCTGTTCGGGGCGAACCGCTTCACCGAGGTCAATGGCGCGCTCTGGACACTCAAGATCGAGGTCATGTTCTATCTCGTCCTGCCGCTCATCGCGTTCGTCCTGCGCCGCATGGGGGCTCTCTGGTGGCTCGGCATCGCCCTGCTCTATGCGGGCGGCGAGGCCTGGCGTCTCGCCTTGCCCCACCTCATCGACCACCCCGCCGCCCCCACGCTCGCCCGCCAGCTGCCCGGTCAGATGGCCTTCTTCGCCAGCGGCATCGCGCTCTGGCAGGTGTGGGACATCGCAAAGGCCCGCCCGTCTTTGTTCGGCCTGGCCGGTCTCGTTCTCGTGGCCGCCTCGTTCGCGCACCCGGTGCTCGCGCCCCTGCGCGCCGCAGGCCTGACCGGCCTCATCGCCGCCGTCGCCTTCATGCCCGGCCCAGTCCTCAACGCCGCCCGCTTCGGCGATGTCAGCTATGGCCTCTACATCACCCATTTCCCGATCCTGCAGGCGCTTGTGATGCTTGGTGTTTTTGCCGCGCTCGGGCCGGTTGCAGGCTTTGGGCTTACGGGTTTAATCGTATTCGCCGCGAGCCTGCTTCTCTGGCATAGTGTCGAGAAACCCGCCTTGCGTCCGTCCAGTCACTACCGGCAGGCTGCCGGAACCGAACGGCCCCTCAAACGTCAGGATACCCTATGACCGACCCCGTAGCCGAAACCCTCTATGAAACCATCCGCCTCGCAGCGACGCAGGAGGGCCTCGCGGTCGTCACGCTGAACCGGCCTGACGTGCATAATGCGTTCAACGCGCTGGTGATCGAGGAACTGACCGATGCGTTCGATACGATCGCCGATCAGGAAACCATCCGGATGATGATCCTGCGCGGCAATGGCCCGTCCTTCTCAGCCGGGGCTGACCTCAACTGGATGAAACAGGCCGCCGAACTCCACACCAAGGAAGACAATGAGCATGATGCCCAGCGCCTCGCTGCCATGCTCCAGTCGCTCTATGAAATGCCGCAGATGACGCTCGCCCTCGTGCACGGCGCGGCCATGGGAGGCGGTGCGGGCCTCGTCGCGGCCTGCGATGTGGCGGTGGCCATGAAAGGCACCAAGTTCCGCTTCTCCGAAGTCCGTCTCGGCCTCACACCGGCAACGATCAGCCCCTATGTCATCGATGCCATCGGCCCGCGCTGGGCCCGCGCCCTGTTTGTCACGGCGGAAAGTTTTGATGCCGACTATGCCGAGCGCATGGGCCTCGTCCACTATGTCGTGGAAGACCAGGCTGGCATGACGGCGATGGAAGAACACCTCGCCAATCTTGTCTTCTCCGCCGCGCCCGGTGCCATTGCCGATGCCAAGAGGCTCGTTGCTGATGTCACCGGCGAGGTCATCGACAAGGATCTCGGCCATGAAACCGCACGCCGCATCGCCGCCCGCCGGGCGTCGGAGGAAGGCAAGGAAGGTATTGCGGCCTTCCTCGAAAAGCGAAAGCCTAGTTGGAGCCGGTAACCAGCTTCTCTGTCGCCGTCTTCACGGGCAGCCCCATGTCACCCAGGAATTCCAGTGTCGCCTCCACCGGGTTTATCCCGGTCATGCTCGTGATCGGTCCCTGGAAGACATAGACCAGCACGCCGAACATGATGAGGTAGATCACGAACTGCATCGCTGATTTCAGCAGGAACGCCCCGGCGCTGCCCGCGACAAGACCGACGCCGCCAAGAATCAGCGCGCCCGCAATGGGTGTCAAATTGCTGACATCGGCTGCCTGTGTGTAGCCGATATAGCCGCCTACGGCGGCGCCGACGATGCCGGCAAGACCGCTCAGCTGAACTCCCGAAGCATAAGCCATATTTAGTCCCCTCGATTGACCAAGGTTAATCCTTACGACAGGCCGCAATCGTAACAAAGCCGGAATTTCACCCAGGGAACGGCCCGTTCCGGTCTCAAACCCGCCCGGATCGGAGCAGAAGCAAGGCCCCATGTCGTCTGCGCCCACTCCGCCCCCTTCCACCCCCCTGCAGCACCGCATGCATGCCGCCCGCGCCGCCCTCCACGCCCGCTGGGTGCGCGGTCCCGTCAGCCAGGCGGCGTTCGAATTTCTCGCCTTCGGCATCAAGCAGGCCTGGGCCTGCCTGTTCGGCGGGGCCATGCTCGCCCTCCTTGTGGCGACTTTCCTGTTCTACCCGGAAGGCGCTCCCGTATCGCGCTACGACTTCCTCGTTCTCGCGGCCATCGCCATCCAGGCCATCATGCTCCTGTCCGGTCTGGAGACGTGGGAAGAGGCCCGCATCATCCTCGTCTTCCATATCGTCGGCACCTTGATGGAACTGTTCAAGACGCAGGCCGGCAGCTGGATCTATCCCGAGGAGAGCTTCCTGCGCATCGGCGCCGTGCCGCTCTTCTCCGGCTTCATGTATGCCGCCGTCGGCTCCTATCTCGCCCGCGTCTGGCGCATCTTCGCCTTCCGCTTCACGCACTTCCCGCCGCTCTGGCTGCAGGGCCTTCTGGCGGCCGCCATCTATGTGAACTTCTTCGCCCATCACTGGCTGCCGGACGTGCGCCTCACCCTCTTCGCCGCCACCCTCCTCATCTATGGCCGATCATGGGTCCGATTCCGGCCGGACGTGTCCTACCGGCGCATGCCGCTGGTCGTCGGCTTTGGTCTGGTTGCCCTGTTCATCTGGTTTGCGGAAAACCTCGGAACCTTCGCCCGCGCCTGGGCCTATCCGGGGCAGAAAGACGGCTGGGAAATGGTGTCACTCGCCAAACTCGGCTCATGGTACCTGTTGATGATCATCAGCTTCGTGCTCGTCGCAACAGTTCACCGTGCTCATCCCGCCCGGCGCAAGTCGTAACCCCGCAACTTGTCTTTTCGGGCAAAATCGGGTCTTGCTGCGGCCATGATCAAAAGCCTCCTCATCGCCAATCGCGGCGAAATCGCCTGCCGCATCATGGCCACCTGCCGCGACATGGGCATCCGCACCATTGCCGTCTATTCCGACGCTGACGCCCGCGCCAAACATGTCCGCGAAGCAGACGAAGCCGTGCATATCGGCCCGGCATCCGCCGCCGACAGTTACCTGCGCGGCGACCGTATCCTCGGCGCCGCCAAGGCCACAGGCGCTGACGCCATCCATCCCGGCTACGGCTTCCTGTCGGAGAATGCCGAATTTGCCGAAGACGTGCGCAATGCCGGCCTCATATGGGTCGGCCCTCCGCCGTCCGCCATCCGCGCCATGGGCCTGAAAGACGAGGCCAAGCGCCTTGCCGAGGAAGCAGGCGTCCCCGTGCTGCCCGGCTATCGCGGCGAGGCGCAGGACCTGAAAACCCTGACATCAGCGGCAAAGGATGTCGGCTATCCGCTGCTCATCAAGGCCATCGCAGGTGGCGGGGGCAGGGGCATCCGTCTTGTCGCAAAGGCTTCCGCCCTGAAGGATGAACTTGAAAGCGCCGTGCGCGAGGCCGAAGCCGCCTTTGGCGACGGCCGCGTCATGCTGGAAAAACTGGTCGAACAGCCGCGCCATATCGAAGTCCAGGTCTTCGGCGATGCCCACGGCAACGTCGTCCACCTGTTCGAGCGCGACTGCTCGCTCCAGCGCCGCCGCCAGAAAGTGCTGGAAGAGGCCCCCGCGCCCGGCATGCCGGATGATGTGCGCGCCGCGATGACAGACGCCGCCGTGAAACTCGCAAAGGCGGTCAAATACGAAGGCGCCGGAACGGTGGAATTCATCGTCGATGGCAGCCGCCCGCTTAGCGTCGACAGTTTCTGGTTCCTCGAAATGAACACGCGCTTGCAGGTCGAACACCCGGTCACCGAAATGGTCACCGGCACCGATCTGGTCGAATGGCAGCTGCACGTCGCTGGCGGCGGCGAACTGCCCCTCGCGCAGGACGAGATCACGCTCAGCGGCCACGCCATCGAGGCCCGCATCTGCGCCGAGGATCCGTCCGAAGGCTTCCGCCCCGGCGCGGGCCTGATCCTGGAATTCGGCCTGCTCGAACCCGTGGACGGCGAAATCATCCGCTGGGACACGGGCTTTGAAACCGGCGACCGCGTGCCCTCGGCCTATGATTCCATGATCGCCAAACTGATCGTCTCCGGCGATGACCGCGACGAGGCCGTCGACCGCCTGATCGACACGCTCGCCCATACCCAGCTTGTCGGCGTCCCCTCGAATGCCGGCTTCCTGCGCCGCTGCGCCATGTCGGATGCCTTCCTTGACGCCACCCACCACGTCAACTGGATCGCGGAGCAGGGCGACGCGCTCACCGTGGCGCCGGAGGCCCACCAGCACGCCTCCGTCATGGCCTTCTGCGACGTCCAGCTTGATGCTCCCGGCGCGGCCCAGCCCTGGGATGTGAAGGATGGCTGGCGCATGAACGGCGCGCCGATGCGCAAGGCCCTGGTTGCGGTCGGCGGCGATGCCGACTGGATCGACCCGGACGATTTCGAAGCCGACCAGGACTTGCCGCTGCCCCTCGTCACCGACCTCTCGCCCCGCCGCTACGCTGTCACCACGGCAGCCGACAGCGTGCTGGTCGAGGTGCCGGACTATGACGCCGATGTCGAAGCCCTGCTTGGCGGCGACGCAGTCAAGGCCCCGATGCCCGGCAAGATCATCGCCATGAACGTTAAGCCCGGCGACATGGTCACGCGTGGCGACACGCTCGCCGTCATGGAAGCCATGAAAATGGAACACAGCCTCGCCGCTCCGCGCGATGGGGTGGTCGAGTCCGTCTCAGGCGCCGTCGGCGAACAGGTCGCCGAAGGGCTGGTTCTGGTCCAGTTGGTGGA